>Ga0182748_1000970_pt1 | contig 28945 bp, 30 predicted proteins | sample eDN3rd37CKraftOP_FD_128877 | JGI IMG/M metagenome (GOLD analysis project Ga0182748, IMG submission 128877) | Enriched Organic Plus compost microbial communities from Emeryville, California, USA - eDNA 3rd pass 37_C Kraft OP (version 2) (version 2) ...
AATCCGCGCATCCCTATCAGATAGTTGTAGGAAAGGATCGACGCAAACGGAATGCCGAAATGCGGCATCAATTTTCCGGAATACGCAACTCCGTGTGGCTTCTAGACGGAGAACAGATAGGCCATGAGAATGACAGCAGCGAGACCAACGACTGCCCAGAGCGTAACGCCCCAGCAGGATTTTTGAACGGTTTCGTCCATGGAAATTTTGGCAACCTTGTTGTGCAACTCTTTTACACAGCGTCCTTCACAACGCTGTTACCGATCATATAGCTTCGTGATTACCAGAACGCAACGACGAAAAACGGCTGAATTGCGGCAACCAATTCCCCGCGCCGCACAGACGACACCGGAATATGTTTAGTATCAATCAGTTACCAATCCATAACCTTAACAAAGCCTTTAAAGTGACGGCAGAAATGCGGCATCAGCTATGAGGCAGGAGCATATCTGTCTTGTCAGCCAGCCAGTAAGAGACCAGCCCTACCCATTCACGCATGGCCACACTGAACCGAGATAACGCTTCATTCGGGGATTCGAGATAAAGGGCAAAGTGCTCGTCAGCACGTGTCTTATAGTCTACCGGCCACGCAATAACCTCGAAGCCTGCCTTGCGAAAACAACCGATGGACCTTGGCATATGATAGGCTGAAGTTACCAGGAGCCACACTTCGCCAGGCTTTGGTTGAGCCAATTCCTTCGAGAAAACCGCATTCTCAACCGTATTTCGAGATTTGTTTTCAAAAATATAACGCTCGCCGGAAAAGCCAAGATCGGCCAGCATCTGCCGGGTGCTATCCGCTTCCTTAGCGGATTTTTCGAAGAAAGCGCCCTCGCCGCCAGATATAATTACCTTGGCGTCAGGGTATAGCCGAGCCAGCCGCATTGTCTCGAAAATGCGATCAGCCGCGCTGTTCAACTCGAAACCTTTGCGCCCTGCATTGATCTCGCCATTCATATACCCGCCCAGCACGACGATCCCATCTACGTGCTGCGGCATCGCATCAGGTTTTACGAAGCGGTCCTCCAGGGGAGCGAGCAAAACGGCGCCCAGCGTGGTGAAGGCCGCGAGAAACAGCATGGCCATTGACAGCCCCAGTACGGACATACCGAATCCACGGAGGCCACGCCACGTGGCGAGAAGAGCAATCAGAATGAGGACAAAAATTATCGTAACGGGTTGAAAGAACAGCCAAAAAATTTTTGAAAGACTATAAAACAACCAACTCTCCAATTTTGGGTCTTGCCCCATATCGATGCCGACACGAATCCGTGTGCCCTGCATACTATAGTGTTGCAAATGGCTGTGTTAGAGATTTGCCGGGGAATCGAAAACGCCGGACATTGCTATCCAGCCGGAAGGAACCATGTCTAACATCATCCAACAGGACACCGCACCCTCCTCCCGCAATCGCCTCGGGCGTATCGACATTGCGCGCGGTATCGCGCTGATCGCTATGGCGATCTATCATTTCGGCTGGGACCTTGAGTTTTTCGGCTATATGGCACCGGCTACCACCGCTCATGGCGGCTGGAAACTTTTCGCCCGCTGTATCGCGTCGACCTTCCTGTTTCTGGTCGGCTTCAGCCTTGTCCTGGCGCATGGCAACGGAATTCGCTGGAAACCGATGGCGAAACGGCTGGCTCAGATCGTTGCCGCGGCGGCAGCTATTTCAGCCGTCACGTGGTATATATCCCCGGACAGTTTCATTTTCTTTGGCATCTTGCACCAGATCGCACTGGCGAGCGTGCTCGGCCTTCTGTTCCTGCGCCTGCCCGCCATCGCAACCCTGATCGTTGCGGTATTCGTGATCAGCGCTCCGCTTTTTGCTCGAGCCGATATTTTCAATCATCCAGCGCTGAGTTGGGTCGGTCTTTCGACGGTAACACCGCGGTCCAATGATTATGTACCGCTGTTCCCGTGGTTCGGCGCAGTCCTTATCGGGATTGCCGCCGCACGGGTTTTCCAGCGTTTCGGCTGGCTTCAATTGCTGGCTGGCGGGATCAAACCACAATTTCTAGACAAGCCGCTGACCTTCATAGGCAGGCACAGCCTGGCCTTCTATCTCATTCATCAGCCGGTGCTGATCGCACTGGTCTATCTGTTCTCGCAACTCGTGCCTCCCATCCAGCCGACACCGCGAGAAGCCTTCACGCAATCCTGCGTGGCTGCATGCCAGCAGAACGGTAGCGAACAGCTATGCCAGCAGTTTTGCGGCTGCGTGATAACGGAACTGGACAAGGCGAAACTGTTCGATGATGTCTTCAGCGGCAAGATCGACCAAGAGAACAACAGCACGGTTCAGGACATCGCACAAATGTGCTCTCCGGTACCCGACGCTCAGTAGAACAACTTAGGTATTTACGCCCAATTCGGCGAGACGCTCGATGCAGGACTCTTCGATCTGGTCGAGCTCGCCCAGAGTTTCCTCAATGTCCCGCCGCTTCTGCCGAAGATCGGCCCGTTTTTCCTCGACTCGCTTCATGAGCAGCTTCAACTGCCCCGTTTCCCCAGGTGGCTCGCGGTACATCTGGATGATTTCATGAATTTCCGCGATAGAAAAACCAAGTCTCTTGCCGCGCAGAATCTGCTTTACCAAATGGCGATCGGCAGGACGGAACAGTCGCGTGCGGCCACGTCTCACAGGAGCAATCAAACCTTCGTCTTCGTAGAAACGCAAAGTACGGGTTGAAATACCGAACTCGCGCGTCAACTCCGTGATTGTATAATATTCGCGCACCAAAACATTCCTGCCTTATATCAAGCGGACCAGGCTCTAAACCAAACCGGATTCAGAGCTTAAGTTGTGCTCCCGCATTTACGTAAAAGTCAATACGAAACCGATTTAAACTAAAATACGGTTAGCTACAATTTAGCCGGAAACCGGAGTGTTCGACACGACCGATCATCCCAAGTGATGAGCATGGTTAAGAACAGCATTGTACAAAAATCCCGCAATTGCGGTGGTTTCACACCTTTCCGGCTTGCCATCATGTTGCCGCTCATGCGTTATGAACTTGCGGAAACCAGCTACGAATGGCGATTCATGCGGCGCACTATAAAATTTACTTTGATTGGGCTTTTTGTCGTCGCCGTAATAGGCGCGAGCCCTTTTGCCGTCGAACCAATCGTGGTCAAGATAGGCGAAGGCTCGATTCGTCAGCTCGCAAGGGATGGCAATTTCTGCAAGACCGACCAATGCGACGAAGGCATGAATTACGCGCTTGGTTTTCTTGAAACCAACTATGGCCTGTCGCCTCACGATGTTAAATGGTGTATGGGCGTCGATGTCATTTCGCATTATGAGTTGCCATTCGGTAACGCACTGAAAACATCAATAACCGACCGGATGTACCAACGGTGTGGCGACCCTAAACAGGACGAGCCACCCGGCGATTACTCGGATGAATAGAGGCGCTCTTCATGAAGCGATTTTTGCGCATCGGCGCCTGGACGATACTTCTGGCCATTCTTGCAGTTACGATCAGTCCAATACAATTTCGCCCGGTCACAGGTGAGCCGGTCGATCTCGAAAGGTTTGGGGCTTTCTTTCTCGTCGGCGCCTTGTTTGCCCTCGCCTATCCGCGCCGCTGGATGGGCGTGCTTCTGCTGACGGTGGGATGTGCAGCCCTTTTCGAACTGATGCAACGCCTTGCGCCCGGACGGCATGGGGAGTTCATAGATTTCTTTTTCAAGGCCGCCGGAGCCGTCTTCGGCATCGCTGTCGGCTACGGCCTCAGCCTGATCCGGCCCTTTCGACAGAAAACCTGATCAGGCTGCGGGAATAGCCTGCAGCCTGTTCCGCGCGGATTCACGCATGAATTCCAGATGAATGGAACGCAGCAGAGCGGCCAGATCGTCATTGGCGGCAGCGTACCGGCTGGAACGTGTGACTTCGCACATAAGCGCCGATATTTCCGCTGGGCCCATTCGCTTTCGCCCGGCAGCAACGGCTCGCCATGCTTCGATGGCGACAATCAAAGGCGCATGCGTGGCATCGCTCAATCCAGCGGAGCGCAGCAGCGCGGCAAGAGCCGCAGGGCGTCCGCTGGAAATAATTGCACAAATCCGCGCATCGTCGAGATCGGAAAGCGCAGCCAGCAGGCCCGCGAAGAAATCTATACGGCCGCCTGCAACGGCCCGGATAACAAAGCTGGTCGTAATCTCGCCGCGTAAACGCAGGTGCTCCACCAGCGCAGGAAGTTCTTCCTGTGAACAGGTCTCTGCCAGATGCATGGAAGCACGAACTGTTGCATCTCCTACCACCTTAACGGCGCGACGCTCACCCAGCAACATCTTCACCAGTGGAAGAGATTGCAGAACTTCTCCTACCTTCACAGCCAGAAGATGACGGCATTCCGCCGGAAGATGCGGATGAGCCAGTAAAGCCTCGCGCACGAGAGCATCATGGCCACAGCGTTCGCATATGCGGCGGAATGAAACGAATGCGATCCGGGCGCAACCGTTAAGGAGCATTTCTGCAACCGCCTCATTACTTCCAACTTCGGCTATTGCTGCCGAAACTGCGAATGAAACACGAGGCCGTGCAGCGACCAAAACCTGCATTGCGGGCACACTATAGGCCACCCGCTCGATCAGATCGGCGTCAGTGAGAAGCGTCGAGCGCGCTAGGATATAGCCCGCAACCTCCGGCTGGTCAGCAGCGAGCGCCGTTACGATATGCAGAGGCGAATGCACACTGGTCGAGAGCACGTCTGCCATCGCCATGCGAACTTTGGGGGAAGGATCATCAAGCAAAAGCGTCAAAGCCGCTTCTGCCTGCGCGCGCACATGGTCCGGCTGGTGCTGGTCGACACATTGTCTGGCTAGATGAGCCGCGCGCGCAACACGCGCAACTACCGTTTCGCAACGGCCCAAAAGCGCATCTTTTTCGATATACATTCTGGCCCCGCTCCAGATCGTTCTTGTATTCGAAAAGATTAATTTAAAATGGTTTACGAGCGGTTTACCATGTTTATTAACCCCGTTGTCGCAGCATGGAACCGAACGCATCTTTGCTCGTTGTACCGTTATAAATTCAACGGAGACTTCAAATGGCTGATGAAAAGATCACCAATGACATCCAGCAAGCTCTCGAAAAGCAGATCGCTGACATGCGCACAGAATTGAAGCGTCTTTCAAAATCGCTGGCGTCACAGTCCGGTGACTTGAGGGAACGTGCGGAAGATGCCTTTGATGACGCGTCCGGTCGTTTCCGTAACGCGGCGCAGGCGGTGCGTGAACGCGGCCAGGTGGTAGCCGAAACGGTCCGCGAGAACCCGGGTACGGCCACTACCCTTTTTGGAACTGCCGGAATTATCGGCATTCTCATTGGCGTTGCGATTGGCTGCGCCATTTCAGATCGACGCTAGCTGCAATACCTATTCTGATATTTGTGCCCGCGCTTTATCCAAGGCGCGGGTTTTTGCTTGCGGTCTTTACGGGACGATCGTGCTCTGCTAGCTCCCTGTTCATTGGCAATTGCCACCGGTCGCAGCCTACCCGGTCAAAACAAGGACGAGCGCAATGCATGCGCTGCAAGACTGCGACGTGGCTTGAAACAAAGGCACGTAAATGTCTGAAAAGACGATATATTCCGATCTAAGGCAGCTTGGCTCCCACGCTTCTGTCCCGCAAAAGCCGGAAGATGCCATCCTTGAACGGGTCGCAAATCCGCAAGCGGGAACACCTTATTGCGTCCGCTTCACCGCGCCCGAATTCACCTCGCTCTGCCCAATGACGGGCCAGCCCGATTTCGCCCACCTGGTGATCGACTATGTTCCTGGGCAGTGGCTGGTGGAAAGCAAGTCTCTGAAACTGTACCTGTTTTCATTCCGTAATCACGGCGCATTTCATGAAGATTGCACCGTGACCATCGGCAAACGTCTGGTTGAGCTGCTTGACCCGGAATGGCTCAGGATCGGCGGCTACTGGTATCCGCGTGGCGGAATTCCAATTGACGTTTTCTTCCAGACCGGAGCGGCACCGCAGAATGTCTGGATACCGGAACAGGGCGTTCCCAACTATCGCGGCAGAGGTTGATCGGCCTATATCGGTTGTGGCCGAGCGTTGCGATCCCTATTATAAAAGCTGGCAACAAGGCCGTACGAAAGCCCCGGAAAGCCCGCGTGAAAGGACTTCCATGAAAAACCTAGCTATTCTGATTTCTCTGGTGGTTCTTGCCGGATGCGGGGGAGCAGGCAAGGCCGCGATGGACACGGGCAAGAGCTTTGATCGATTCGCCTGCATGTCGCGCAATTTCAAGGGAGAGCCGCCCTGCCCGCAGCAGGAAGGCGCAAGTCAGCCAGCACAATAAAACCAGAGAGGAGGCCTGTCATGGCTATCGAACCCAAGGATGTTCTGGATTTCTGGTTTTCGCCCCGGATGCGGGAAAACTGGTTCAGCAAAAGTGACGAGATCGACGCTGAAATTCGCGAGAAGTTTCTGACAGCTTACGAAGATGCGCGTGCTGACAAGCTGGAGCAGTGGAAACAGCAGCCGGAAAGCGCTCTGGCGCTCACCATTCTGTTCGATCAGTTTCCGCGCAATATGTTTCGTGGGTCTCCCCGCTCCTTCGAAAGCGACGGGCTGGCTCGCGATGTGGCTGCGCAGGCACTCGATCACGATTTCGACCGGAAGCTGTCGCCCGACCAGCGCCAGTTCTTCTATCTGCCCTTTATGCATAGCGAACATCTGAGCGACCAGAAGCGTTGTGTCGATCTTTACGAAAAGCTCGGCGACGAGTTCTCGCTCGGTTTTGCCCGCCAGCATCACGATATCATTGAGCGGTTTGGGCGCTTCCCGCATCGCAACAAGGTGCTCGGGCGCGACACGACCCACGAGGAAGCCGAATTCCTCAAGGAACATGCTGGCTTCTGATTTATAACAAACGATAGGGCAGAATTCCGCGGCGGTCGTGATCGACCGCCAGTCTGCTTTTAAGCGGCGGAACCGCGCGTTGCACACATTCAGCACGTTCGCAGATGCGGCATGAAACGCCGATCGGATCGAAGGCGGAACGTACCGCAATGTCCAGCCCGTCCGCATAGACAAAATCCTGCGCATAGGCCACCTCACAACCAAGGGCGATGGCATAGCGGCGCTGGGGTGCGTTGAAGCCCCCTTCGCTCTTGGTGAGTTCCGTCGCAATGCAAAGATAGCGTGCGCCATCCGGCGTTTCAGCCAATTGGCGTATGATCCGTCCCGGCGTCTCGAACGCCTGATGTACATTCCACAGCGGACATGCCGCACCGTAGCGGGCAAATTGCAATTTGGCGGCACTGTGCCGCTTCGTGATATTTCCGGCCCGGTCTATGCGAGCAAAAAACACCGGCACACCCCGCTGGCCCGAGCGCTGCAACGTGCTGAGACGATGCGCGACCTGTTCCAGGCTGGCCCCGAAGCGCGACGCAAGGAGCTCCAGATCGTGGCGCAACTCCTTCGCCGCCGAAAGAAAGGTTTGATAGGGCAGCATGAGCGCGCCGGCAAAATAGTTGCGCAAACCAATCTTGCAAATTTCGACTGCCTCGGCGGAGCGAAAATCCGCCCGCCTTGCAATCGTACTCACAAGCTCCTCCATTTCCAGTTCGGCGATCTGAAACGCTATCTGGAAATTGCGGGTAGACGCGGGCGAATAGGGATTGAGATAAAGCACCCGCGCTTGCGCATCGAACCGGCGCAAAACCGCTTCGTCCGGTGCCGCCCGCGCAATATGCACACGGTGACGCTCACCCATATATTGCGGCAAGGCCACACCGATGTCTCGCCCCGGAATGCTCAACTCGCTCGCAAGCTTTTCTGCTGCAATATCAATCTCATGTACGTAATTGTCGATAAAATGAAAAAAGTCGCGGACTTCTTCATATGGCGCGGGCTCGGCAGCAGACGGCGCGCGGCCCAATTGATTATCCAGACTTGCAAGCTGTTCGCTGTTGCGGCGGTAAGCTTGATGGCAGGCAATCAGCGCATGCGCCAACCCCGGCGCGTTTTGCGTAATGAGCTTCAGTTCCTGCAGGTTCGGCTTGTAATTGTCGAAGACCGGATCGGCCAGAGCTTCGGAAACCGCAGATAGCAAACGATCATCATCACCCAGCGAAATGGCACCGATGTCAATCTGGTAGTTTTCAGCCAGCGCCAGCAGAACCGCCGCCGAAACGGGCCGTTGATTATTCTCGATCTGGTTGAGGTAACTCGTTGAAATACCGAGCCGTTCGGCAAAACCCGACTGGGTTGCGCGATGCTGCTCCCGGATTTCACGTATCTTTCTGCCGATATAAAGTTTTCTTGGCGCCATTTGCAAATTCGCATTTCGCTATTTGCAAATTTATAACTTACACAATCGCACCTTTTCAAGCTTTTCTGGAACGTCTTCCGATTTTAAGCAAGAAGGAGAAAAAGACTATCTTTTCAGTTTCATAACACGCCTTCCGAAGGCCGCCCAAAAGTGGGGACTTTATGCAGGAACTTCTTGAACAGCTCGAAGCCCGCCGGGCGGAAGCCCGCCTTGGCGGCGGCCAGCGCCGCATCGACGCGCAGCACGGCAAGGGCAAGCTCACCGCCCGCGAACGCATCGAAGTGCTTCTCGACGAGGGATCGTTCGAGGAATTCGACATGTATGTCACTCACCGCTGCACCGATTTCGGCATGGAAAAGCAGAAAGTCGCTGGCGACGGCGTGGTAACGGGCTGGGGCACGATTAACGGTCGGCAGGTTTATGTGTTCAGCCAGGATTTTACCGTTCTCGGCGGCTCCTTGTCTGAAACCCATGCGCAGAAAATCTGCAAGATCATGGATATGGCCACGAAGAATGGCGCGCCGGTCATCGGGCTCAACGATTCCGGTGGCGCGCGCATACAGGAAGGCGTCGCCTCGCTCGCGGGTTATGCCGACGTATTCAAGCGCAACGTGGACGCGTCCGGCGTGGTGCCGCAGATTTCGGTCATCATGGGGCCTTGCGCTGGCGGCGCGGTCTACTCGCCGGCCATGACCGACTTTATCTTCATGGTGCGGGATAGTTCCTATATGTTCGTGACGGGTCCCGACGTGGTGAAGACCGTCACCAACGAAATTGTTACAGCCGAAGAACTGGGCGGCGCATCAACCCACACCAGAAAATCGTCGGTCGCGGACGGCGCTTATGAGAACGATATCGAAGCACTGGAACAGGTCCGCATTCTGTTCGATTTTCTGCCACTCAACAATCGTGAAAAGCCGCCCGTACGCCCGGTATTCGATGACCCGGCAAGGCTTGAAATGCGGCTCGACACACTGATCCCGGACAGTGCCACCAAGCCCTACGACATGAAGGAGCTTATCCACGCGCTGGCTGACGAAAGCGATTTCTTTGAAATTCAGGAAGCTTTTGCAAAGAACATCATTACGGGTTTTATCCGTATCGATGGGCAAACTATTGGCGTCGTTGCAAACCAGCCCATGGTGCTCGCCGGTTGCCTCGATATCGATTCATCGCGCAAGGCGGCAAGATTCGTTCGCTTTTGCGACGCCTTCAATATTCCGATCCTCACCCTTGTAGATGTCCCGGGCTTCCTTCCCGGCACGGCACAGGAATATGGCGGGGTCATCAAGCACGGCGCAAAACTGCTCTTTGCCTATTCGCAGGCCACCGTCCCGATGGTCACGCTCATCACCCGCAAAGCCTATGGCGGCGCATATGACGTGATGGCGTCGAAACACATTGGCGCGGACATCAATTATGCATGGCCGACGGCGGAAATCGCTGTGATGGGAGCCAAGGGCGCAACGGAAATCCTCTATCGTTCGGAATTGGGCGACGTTGAAAAAATAGCGGCGCGCACGAAGGAATATGAGGAGCGTTTCGCCAATCCGTTCGTGGCTGCCGAACGCGGCTTCATCGACGAAGTCATCATGCCTCACTCCTCGCGTCGCCGCATTGCGCGGGCTTTTGCCAGCCTGCGCAACAAGAGCCAAAGCACGCCGTGGAAGAAGCACGACACCATTCCGCTGTAAGATTGCTATGGGTACGATAAAAATGATCAAGAAAATTCTCATTGCCAATCGCGGCGAAATCGCATGTCGGGTCATCAAGACGGCGAAAAAAATGGGTATCGCAACGGTTGCCGTTTATTCCGACGCGGACCGTAATGCGCTCCATGTCAAAATGGCCGACGAAGCGATCCACATCGGACCAGCGCCATCCAATCAGTCCTATATCGTCATCGACAAAATCCTCGCGGCGATCAAGGAAACCGGCGCGGATGCCGTACATCCCGGCTACGGCTTCCTGTCGGAAAATCCGCGTTTCGCTGAGGCACTGAAGGCCGCCAACGTCACCTTCATCGGCCCGCCGGTGAACGCAATCGACGCCATGGGCGACAAGATCACCTCCAAGAAGCTCGCAGCCGAAGCCGGTGTTTCCACTGTACCCGGCCATATGGGCTTGATTGGGGACGCCGATGAAGCGGTCAAGATCGCTGGCAGTATCGGCTACCCCGTCATGATCAAGGCTTCTGCTGGCGGCGGCGGCAAGGGCATGCGTATTGCCTGGAATGACGATGAAGCCCGCGAAGGTTTCCAGCTGTCGCGAAATGAGGCCAAATCCTCTTTCGGAGACGACCGTATCTTTATTGAAAAATTCGTCACCCAGCCCCGCCATATTGAAATTCAGGTTCTTGGCGATCAGCACGGCAACGTCGTCTATCTGGGAGAACGCGAATGCTCGATCCAGCGCCGCAATCAAAAGGTCATCGAAGAAGCACCCTCGCCGTTTCTTGATGAAGCCACCCGCAAAGCCATGGGTGAGCAGGCTGTGGCGCTGGCCAAGGCTGTCGGCTATTTTTCGGCAGGTACGGTTGAATTCATCGTCGACGGCAGTCGCAACTTTTATTTCCTGGAAATGAATACGCGGTTGCAGGTCGAGCATCCGGTTACGGAGCTCATCACCGGTATCGATCTCGTTGAAGAAATGATCCGGGTGGCATCCGGCGAAAAACTCCGTTTCGGTCAAAGCGAAGTGAAGCTCAACGGATGGGCCATCGAAAGCCGTCTTTATGCCGAAGACCCGTATCGCAACTTCCTGCCTTCTATCGGCAGGCTGACCCGCTATCGTCCGCCGGTCGAAGGCCGCAACCCGGATGGCCCAATCGTGCGTAACGACACGGGCGTGTTCGAAGGCGGCGAGATTTCGATGTATTATGATCCCATGATCGCAAAGCTATGCACCTGGGGTCCGGACCGCGCCAGCGCGATCAATGCGATGGGGGATGCTCTGGATGCATTTGAGGTTGAGGGCATCGGCCATAATCTGCCCTTCCTGTCAGCGGTAATGGATCATCCTCGTTTCCGCGAGGGCGCACTCACCACCGCCTTCATTGCAGAAGAATATCCGGACGGCTTCGCTGGAGTAGCGGTTTCGGAAGACGATGCGCGGGTGCTCGCCGCAGTAGCTGCCCAGATCAATCTGGCGATCGAACAGCGCAACGCGCAGATTTCCGGGCGGATTTCCAGCGACCAGCAATCTATCGCGGCCGACTGGGTCGTGACGCTCGGCGGCTTCACCTTGCCGGTTCGCATTGCAGAAGGCGAAGGCGGGACGACGATCAATTTCAGGGACGGCGGCAGTCTGCCGGTTGCCAGCGACTGGCATCCCGGCAGTCATCTTGGCTCATTCACCGTTGGCGGCAAGCCCATTGCCATCAAGGTTTCGCGGTCGGGCACCGGTTGGCGTCTGCGCTGGCGCGGGATGGACGTTGTCGCCCACGTTCGCAAGCCGCGCATCGCAGAACTTGCACAGCTCATGCCGGTCAAGCTCCCTCCAGACACGTCGAAGATGCTTCTCTGCCCTATGCCGGGTGTCATCACATCAATCCTCGTCAAAGAGGGCGAAACGGTCGAAACCGGGCAACCGCTCGCCACGGTAGAGGCAATGAAGATGGAAAACGTGCTGCGTGCAGAACGCCGTGCTACCGTAAAGCGCATTACGGCGGAAGCAGGCGCAAGCCTCGCTGTCGATGAGCTGATCATGGAATTCGAGTAGAGCTGAGCTGAGCCGGGATGGAGAATGGCCAATGACGAAAAAGACCCGTGCAGACTGGGAAACGTTGGCTGAGAAGGAACTGAAGCGGCCAGCCGACAGCCTGATCTGGCACACGCCGGAAGGCATTGACGTAAAGCCGCTCTATACGGAAGACGACCTGCAGGGGATCGATCATCTGGGCACCCTGCCCGGTTTCGAGCCATTCCTGCGCGGTCCGCGGGCCACCATGTATGCGGGCCGTCCTTGGACGATCCGGCAATATGCCGGGTTCTCGACAGCAGAAGAATCCAACGCCTTCTATCGCAAGGCTCTTGCCGCCGGCCAGCAGGGCGTATCGGTTGCTTTCGATCTTGCCACGCATCGCGGATATGACAGCGACCATCCGCGTGTCGAGGGCGATGTCGGCAAAGCAGGCGTTGCTATCGATTCCGTCGAGGATATGAAGATCCTTTTCGACGGCATACCGCTGGAGAAAATCTCCGTCTCCATGACCATGAACGGCGCTGTGATCCCGATCCTTGCCAATTTCATCGTGGCGGGCGAGGAACAGGGCGTGCCCCGCGCTCAGCTTTCGGGCACGATCCAGAACGACATCCTCAAGGAGTTCATGGTCCGCAACACCTATATCTATCCGCCGGAACCATCCATGCGGATCATCGCGGATATCATCGCCTATACCGCTACGGAAATGCCGAAATTCAATTCGATTTCGATTTCGGGCTACCACATGCAGGAAGCGGGCGCGACATTGGTTCAGGAACTGGCCTTCACGCTCGCCGATGGTCGCGAATATGTGCGTGCAGCGCTCAACAAAGGCCTGAATGTCGATGAATTTGCCGGACGCTTGTCCTTCTTCTTCGCCATCGGCATGAATTTCTTCATGGAAATCGCCAAGCTGCGCGCTGCACGCTTGCTCTGGTCGCGCATCATGAAGGAATTTGATCCGAAGAAACCCGGTTCGCTGATGCTGCGCACGCATTGCCAGACTTCCGGTGTCTCCTTGCAGGAACAGGACCCTTATAACAATATCGTCCGCACAGCTTTCGAGGCTATGTCTGCCGCGCTGGGCGGAACACAGTCGCTGCACACCAATTCCTTTGATGAAGCCATTGCTTTGCCGACGGAATTCTCCGCGCGCATCGCTCGCAACACGCAGCTTATCCTGCAAAATGAAACGGGCGTGACCAAAGTGGTCGATCCGCTGGCCGGCTCCTATTATATCGAAAACCTCACCAATGAGCTTGCCGAAAAGGCTTGGGCCTTGATCGAGGAGGTCGAGAAACTTGGCGGCATGACAAAGGCCGTCGAAAGCGGCCTTCCGAAGCGCCTTATCGAGGAAGCTGCAACCAAACGGCAGGCGGCAGTCGATAAAGGCGAGGAAGTCATCGTTGGCGTCAACAAGTTCCGGCTGGAGCAGGAAGACGAAATCGACATTCTGGAGATTGACAACAGCGCCGTTCGCCAGTCGCAGATTGCACGTCTCAACCGCATCAAGGAAACGCGCAACAAGGCAACGGTGGAAGCTGCGCTCGCCGAGGTGGAAAAGGTCGCAAGGACCGGCGAAGGCAACCTTCTCGCTGCCGCGGTTGAAGCCTCCCGTGCTCGCGCCAGCGTCGGAGAGATTTCCGATGCTATGCGCCGGGCGTTCGGCGATCACGCAGCGGTTCCCAAGGTCGTCAAGAAAGTTTATGGCGCTGCCTACAAGGACGAGCCGGAATATCAGACGCTAGTTGAGAGGCTTGGCGATTTCTCCAAACAGATCGGCGAAACGCCAAAAGTAATGGTGGCAAAGCTCGGCCAGGACGGCCATGACCGCGGCGCCAAAATCATTGCGTCAGCATTTGGCGATATCGGGTTCGAAGTCCTGGCCGGTCCACTATTCCAGACCCCTGACGAAGCCGCCGAGATGGCGATTAAATCCAAGGTCCATGTTCTGGGAGTTTCCTCGCTCGCTGCCGGCCACAAAACGCTTCTACCCCAGCTGGTCGACACGCTCCGCAAGAAAGGCGCGGAAAACATCATCGTAGTCTGCGGCGGTGTCGTTCCACGTCAGGATTATCAGTATCTGTTCGATCACGGCGTGGCGGCGGTGTTCGGGCCCGGCTCGAATGTGCTCGACTGCGCCCGCGCCGTGCTTGACCTGATGGAAGGTAAGCGTCGAAATCTCTGAATATTGTCAGTTAGATAGACCCGTTACGAGACTCATTTTCTGAACAACTTGAGAAGCCGGGTGAACATCCCGGCTTCTTGCTTGCAGCCAGCGCTCAATCTTTTGGTCCGGTAAATCCGGCGATCGTCGATCCAGTGACCGAAACCGGATCGCTGGCCGGGAACGTATCCTCCAAGCCTTCGTCCAGCTGACGCTCAAGCTCCGCACGATCACCGGCACGGCGTGCGCTTGGACGTGTGAGAAAACTGCCCGGTTCGATACCGCATTCCGTGCATGCTACCCCCAATGCTTCGCCCAGTTTGACCGCAGCGCGCCGCAGTACTTCATCGCGTGCCAGTTCTGCGTCTGTCTCGTTCTCCACCTTTACGATGATCTTCTCTTCGCCCTCGGTGACGAACTCCACCATGTAGAGCTTGAAGCCCCCCACCGAACTGATGCGGGTTTCAACAATTTCCATCGGCTAACCTCCGCGTCTTCCATGCAGCTCAAACGTAGACCAGCACGTGAAAGTTCCCTGCCTTCATGCGATTACGGAACCGCGTCCCTCCATCGCGCGTTTCAGGTCAGCCATTTTGGAGGTTTATATGTCACAGTTCTTCACGAAGCTCAGCGAGAAAGCTGCTGAACTTGCAGGCCATTATCTGGCGTTTGTGCTGGCGAGTTTGTTCATCATCATATGGGGCGTTACCGGGCCTCTATTTAACTTCTCTGACACATGGCAACTTGTGGTGAATACATCGACCACCATCGTCACCTTCCTGATGGTTTTCCTGATCCAGAATGCGCAGAACCGCGAAGCGAGCGCGACACAGGCCAAACTTGATGAAATTCTGATCATCGTCTCGACGACGAAGACCGAGACCATCGGTGCGGAACACCTGCCCCTCAACGAGCTGAAGGTCATCCTGCAGCGCTTTGAAGAGCAAAGCCAGGTCGTCGAGTCCGAAGAAGCAAATTGAGGCGCCGACCTTCTTTCCATGGCGGCGTGGATGCCTATATCCCCCGGAGAAATCTCATTGTTAGCAGAAAGGATGTCCCATGGCCGTCACCAGAAAGCAGGAAGCCCGTGCTCTCAATGCCGACGAGAAAGAACTGGTTGAAAAATCGCACCATCCTTTTTTACAAAACGTTCCCGACGAAGAACTTTCCCATCTGGCTAAACTGATACGCGAACGTCGGAAGAAAGCGAAAGATCAGGCCCACCAGCGCAGACGCGAAATGCGCGGGAAAGGAGCCCCTCGGGGTGCGTCACCTTCCAAAGCGGACGGAGGTTCGCATCTGAAAGTTTCCGTTCTGGCCATGGCCATACGTCGCATCAACACGGAGGTTGAACGTCGGCGTCGCATGTCCGCCAGCGCCGAACTGATCGCCAATGCCAGAAAAGCGCTGGCAACCAAGGAAGCCAACGAAAAGAAAGGCAAGGATTTCAATACCCGTCATGCACTGGAAGGCATGCGCAACATTCCAAACGAAAAATATGACAGCCTCGTCCGCCCAGCGGAGCGTGGACGGCTACGGAAGGCCGCCAGTGTCGCTCAGGCGAAGAAAGATTCTCGTCAGAAGGAAGCCGGTTAAAGCATCTCCAATGCCGTCTTTCGAGACGGCGGTGCGAAAGCCTGATCCATACGTTTCAGTTGATCTTCGGAAAGCCGCAAATCTGCGGCTTTTCTGTTATCCCGCACATGATGCAGGTTGGACGACTTCGGTATTGCGATGACATTGCCGCTACGCAAGGTCCATGCAAGCGCGACGGAGGCTGGTGTGCCGCCTGTCTCGTCGGCAATTTCCGCCAGGACAGGATTGCCCAGCAACCGCCCCTGTTCAATCGGCGAATACGCCATCAGCGGAATTTTCCGCTCAGCACACCACGGCATAAGATCGAATTCCGGCCCGCGCCGCGTCAGATTGTAGAGTATCTGGTTTGTCGTGACGGCCTTTCCGCCCGCGATGCCAACCAATTCTTTCATATCATCCGTATCGAAATTGCTGACGCCCCAGCTACCGATTTTTCCGCCATGCTGCAGTTCTTCAAATGCGGCAATAGTCTCTTCAAGCGGGTGTCGCCCGCGCCAGTGCAGAAGATAGAGATCAATACGGTCGGTGCGAAGCCGCTTCAGGCTCCGTTCACAGGCCTCGATTGTGTCCTTCCGTGACGCATTGAACGGCAATACCTTGCTGACCAGAAACACATCATCGCGATGGCCCATTATGGCTTCGCCGACAACGTCTTCCGCCTCACCATCGGCGTACATTTCCGCTGTATCGATCAGCGTCATGCCGAGATCAATGCCGCTCCTCAGCGCTTCGATTTCATAGCGGCGTTGCGTGCTGTCCTCGCCCATGTACCAGGTGCCCTGCCCGAGCGCAGGAACCGTCCGACCCGATGGAAGGGTGATCAGTGGTATGGTTCCGGTCATTGCATCCTCCCTTATCGAACGATCATTGGCATGATCGCTACATCGCTGGAAAATTCAAGGCAGCGGGCAAGAGCTCAAGCAAAATGTAAGCCGAAACCCTGCATGAGCCTGCGGATGGCGTAATCCGGATTTTGTGATGTCACGACCGCCAGATCGTTGTGATGGTGCAGCTCCTCATCGGCGCGGCGCGGTTTCAGCAGGGAAACGGTTCGCCGGGCGATCGCTTCGGCAGGATCGAGCCAGTCAACCGGCCAGGGCGCGAGACGGCGAAACACATTGGCCAGAAACGGATAGTGCGTACAGGCGAGAACGACAATGTCGGTACGGCTGCCGTCCTGTTCGATGAAACAGGGAGCGATCTGTTCGACCACTAGCGCCTCGTCGATCTTCTCGCCACGAATATGCGCTTCCGCTACCGCCGCAAGCTGGTCAGCACCGACGAGACGAACATGGCACTGGGAAGCAAAGGATTGGATGAGATCGCGCGTATAAGCACGCCTGACGGTGCCGGGGGTCGCCAGCACCGAAACAAGGCCCGACGATGTTCTTTCGGCCGCAGGCTTGATGGCGGGCACGGTCCCGACAAATGGCACCGAGGGATAGGCGTGCCGCAAATCATCCAGCACCAGTGTAGAGGCCGTATTACAGGCGATGACCGCAATTTCTGGATCATAAGCCGCAATAAGCCTGCCGAACAGTTCGACAATCCTGGCCCTCAGCGCGTCCTCTTCCCACCCGCCATAGGGAAATCCCGCATCGTCGGCAACGTAAACGAAGCGACGGTCCGGCATAAGCACCCGCGCTTCACGCAAAACCGTCAGCCCTCCGATCCCGCTATCGAAAACCAGAATGGGTCTTTCGGCATCGGCAAAAGGCAGAGCGGAAAAGCTTGCAGCGGGTGAGTCTTTCATTCTTCCTTGTCCTTTGCAGGCGAAGCTTCGGTTGCAGGCTTGCGCGCACGTCCTTCCGGCGCGCCAGAACCACGAGGCTTTTTTGGCGAAAACACATCAAGCGACGTGATGACGCCGCGCAGAAGTTTTAGCTCTGCCGATGCGAAACCGGCGCGCGTCAGCACCGCGCGAAGATTATTGACCATGATTTCCTTGCGGGCTTCAGGGCGGAAATATCCCCTGACATCAAGGGCTTCTTCAAGATGATTGAAGAGCCCCTGCAATTCCTGCTTCGGCGCCAATTCAAGTTCCGGCCCGCGGAAAACCGTCTCGGTTTCTTTCTCAAGACCCGATTTCATCCATTCATAGGACATAAGCAGGACAGCTTGCGCGATATTCAGCGATGCGAAGGCGGGATTGACCGGAAACGTCACCAGTTCATCCGCCAGACCCACTTCCTCATTGCTGAGCCCGAAGCGTTCACGGCCAAACAAAATACCGGTCTTCTCGCCAGTTCTAAAACGGCGGCGTAGCTCGCCACCGGCTTCCACGGCGCTGCGGACCTGCTTGAAGCCATCGCGTTCGCGAGCCGTCGTTGCATAGACGAAATTAAGATCGGCGATAGCAGACGGAAGGTCGTCATAGACCACCGCATTGTCGATCACGTGATCGGCCTTGCTCGCTGCCGCCCGCGCTTTCTCGCTTGGAAACTCTTCGCGCGGATTGACCAGACGCAGTTCAGCCAGGCCGAAATTGGCCATGGCGCGCGCCACCATGCCGATGTTTTCCGGCAATTGCGGCTCCACCAGAACGATTGCTGGTCCTTCCGCGAGTATGGGACGCTGTTTATCTGTTCCTGCCATGATCTCTTCCGCATTAGCTATAAAACCGTGGCGTTTCCCTTACATAATTGACGCGCAATCGCAAAGATTCCCCTTACGTGTTCGGATGAAAAGCCTGTGTAGTAGCCCGATAACACCTCTCCGCCGCTCATTCGTGCCAGACTATTGCCACCAGATACACGTTCAAGGGAGGAAACCATGTCCGGTAAGAAGATACTGATGCTTTGCGGCGACTTTGGTGAAGACTATGAAACCATGGTCCCGTTCCAGACGCTGCTGACTGTTGGCCATACGGTTCATGCCGTCTGCCCCGGAAAGAAGGCCGGCGATCACATTGCGACAGCCATTCACGACTTTGAGGGTCACCAGACCTATACGGAAAAGCCGGGCCACAACTTCGCTCTCAACGCAACATTCGCTGAGGTAAAGGCGGAAAACTACGATGCACTTGTCATTCCGGGTGGTCGCGCACCGGAATATTTGCGCCTCGATGACAAGGTTATTGCCGTGGTGAAGCACTTCTTCGAGGCGAACAAGCCCGTCGCTGCCGTCTGCCACGGCGCACAATTGCTGGCCGCAGCGCGCGTTCTTGAAGGCCGGACCTGCTCGGCCTATCCGGCATGCCGTCCGGAAGTCGAACTCGCCGGCGGCAAATACGCCGATATCCCGGTGGATCAGGCTGTTACTGATGGCAATCTCGTCACCTCGCCTGCATGGCCCGCCCATCCGGCTTGGCTTTCCCAGTTCCTGGCTGTTCTCGGCACTCGGATCACACACGGCTGATCGCAATGCCCCGCCAGTTTCCTAACTAGGTTGCGGGTGGGGCAAAACTGCGCGACAGTAAGTTTGGGAGAACGATCCGGAGGAAACCATGTGCAGACTGTTCATCGGCGCCAATCCTGAACTCTGGCAGAGCGTGACGCGTTCGCTGCGTATAGATGGCGTGGTAACAAGCGTTCGGCTCGAAAATTTCTTCTGGTGGGCTCTGGAAGATATTGCAGCGCGCGACGATCTCACTGTCAGCCGACTGATCGGCAAACTTTACGATGAATCCCGGAATGAAGGACACGACCTCGACAACTTCGCGTCGTTCCTTCGCGTCTGTTGCGGTCGTTATCTTTCGCTGCAGCTGAATGGCCTTGTTCCTACAGACAAGTCGGCTGCCATTTCCACGCTGGATGCTGATGCAATTCTGGCGAGCGAAGAGAAAAACTATCGTGAGCGGCAATCCTCATGGGAAAAATCGCGCGATAGCGATCATGCTGCACACCGTGCGGCATGATCCGCCGTTTCGCACTGTCAGCCAATCTCTCCCGAAATTTTGACTGCCTAAACAGTCTATAGGCCAAAGAATAAGCCTCTTACGCTTTGCCTTATTCGCAGCGAATGCTATACGGGCGCGACGCATTCAAAGAGAGGCTTCATCCATGGCAAAAATCAAGGTCGCGAATCCGGTCGTCGAACTCGACGGCGACGAGATGACCCGCATTATCTGGCAGTTCATCAAGGACAAGCTTATCCATCCTTACCTCGACATCGATCTGAAATATTACGATCTGTCGGTTGAGAACCGCGATGCGACCAATGACCAGGTCACCATCGATGCAGCCAATGCCATCAAGGAACATGGCGTCGGCGTGAAGTGCGCGACCATCACGCCCGACGAAGCGCGCGTTGAAGAATTCAAGCTCAAGAAAATGTGGAAATCGCCGAACGGCACCATCCGCAACATTCTCGGCGGCGTGATCTTCCGTGAGCCGATCATCTGCAAGAACGTTCCGCGCCTGGTTCCGGGCTGGACCCAGCCGATCATCGTCGGCCGCCACGCATTCGGCGACCAGTATCGCGCGACCGATTTCAAGTTCCCCGGCAAGGGCACGCTGACGATCAAGTTCGTCGGTGAAGATGGCCAGACCATCGAACACGAAGTCTATCAGGCTCCGTCGGCTGGCGTGGCGCTTGCCATGTACAACCTTGATGAATCGATCCGCGAATTCGCCCGCGCCTCGTTCAACTATGGCCTGCAGCGCGGCTATCCGGTCTATCTCTCCACGAAGAACACCATCCTCAAAGCCTATGACGGCCGCTTCAAGGATATCTTCCAGGAAGTCTTCGACGCCGAATTTGCCGACAAGTTCAAGGCGGCCAAGATCTGGTACGAACACCGCCTCATCGACGACATGGTTGCTTCGGCGCTCAAGTGGTCGGGCGGCTATGTCTGGGCTTGTAAGAACTATGATGGCGACGTTCAGTCGGACATCGTGGCACAGGGCTTCGGCTCGCTCGGCCTGATGACGTCCGTTCTGATGACGCCGGATGGCAAGACGGTTGAAGCAGAAGCTGCCCACGGCACCGTGACCCGCCACTACCGCCAGCATCAGAAGGGCGAGGAAACCTCGACCAACTCGATCGCTTCGATCTTCGCATGGACCCGCGGTCTCGCTCACCGCGCCAAGCTCGACAACAATGCCGAGCTGAAGCGTTTTGCCGACACGCTGGAAAAGGTCTGCGTGGACACGGTTGAAAGCGGCTTCATGACCAAGGATCTGGCGCTGCTCATCGGCCCGGATCAGCCATGGCTCTCCACCACCGGCTTCCTCGACAAGATCGACGAAAACCTCAAGAAGGCCATGGCCGCCTGATTGAATATTCGATCATAGTCTCGATATGCGGACCCGGCAGCATCGCTGCCGGGTTTTTCATTTCTTTTTCACTCAAATAAGCGCATCCTGACGGCTCGTACAGGGAGGAAAAAATGGCTGATTTGAAACTCTACACCAATCCGATGTCGCGTGGACGCATTGCGCGCTGGATGCTGGAAGAGATCGGCAAACCTTACGATGTGGAGATACTGGATTTCGGCCCCCCGATGAAGGGGCCAGACTACTGCACGATCAATCCCATGGGTAAGGTCCCTGCCCTGCGGCATGGCGATGCTGTGGTAACGGAGGTTGCCGCGATCTGCGCCTATCTGGCGACGACTTTCCCGGAGGCCGGCCTTGCCCCTCATCCAAACGAGCGCGCAGACTTCTTCCGCTGGCTGTTCTTCACATCAGGTCCGGTGGAGGCTGCGCTTTCCAACCATGCGCTCGGGTTCGAAATACCCGCGGACAAGCAGGGCATGGTCGGCTATGGCAATTACGACACCGTGGTGGACACGCTGGAAAAAGCCGTCTCACGTCATCCCTATATAACCGGTGATCGCTTTACGGCTGCGGATGTCTATGTAGGCTCGCACGTTGGCTGGGGGCTTCGTTTTGGCACCTTGCCCGCCAGAGGCGCTTTTGTTGCCTATTGGGATCGGCTCAAGGATCGCCCGGCATTTAAAAACGCGACTGAAAAAGACGACGCGGCTATATCAAACGACGGCGCTTAATGCGCCCGCTCCGTGACAGTTCGGCCTCATCCTGTCACACGCCTGCAATCTCCTTTTCGCATAAAAGCGCCGCCCCCGATCCCGGCGTAACCGGTGCAGCCCGGGGCGGACGATAAGGAGAAATTACCATGCCGAAAAAATTTACCCGCCCGCTTATGGCAAGCGTCGCATTGATTATCGCCTTTGCCATTCCCACGAGCGCCGTTCTGGCACAGGCTGAGCAAGCCGATAGGCTTTTTGAACGCAACGCAAAAGGCAACTTATCGGAAGCAGGCGGTGCGCGCCGCCTACAGGGCGATATCACCGAAGCGTTCCGCGACCAGATCAAGGGCGGCCCTGCCCGGAATGTCATCTTGCTGATCGGGGATGGCATGGGCGATTCCGAGATCACCGTGGCCCGCAATTACGCTGTCGGCGCGGGCAACTATTTCAAGGGATTGGATGCCCTTCCGGTCACCGGTCAATACACCCATTATTCCCTGGATAAAGCGACGGGTAAGCCTGACTACGTGACCGATTCCGCAGCCTCCGGCACCGCCTGGGCAACCGGCGTCAAAACCTATAACGGTGCGATTGGCGTGGATATCCACGGTACACCGCACAAGACGCTCATTGAAATTGCCAAGGAAAAGGGTCTCGGTACCGGCAATGTCAGCACCGCCGAGTTGCAGGACGCCACTCCCGCCGTGCAAGTCGCTCACGTCACCCACCGCAAGTGCTATGACCCAACCAGTACGGCGGAAAAGTGCAAGGACAATGCGCTTGAAAATGGCGGTCCTGGTTCGATCAGCGAGCAACTCCTGAATACCCGACCGGATGTGACACTGGGCGGCGGTGCCAAATATTTCGACGATAAAGCCCGTGCTGGCGAATGGAAGGACCAGACCTTGCGCGCGCAGGCGGAAGCACGCGGTTATCAGGTCGTTGGAAACGCGGACGAGTTGGGCAGGATCCAAACCGCTAATCAGGACAAGCCGGTTCTGGGCCTCTTCGCGCCGGGCAACATGCCGGTCCGTTGGCAGGGGCCGCAGGCCGTCCATTACGGCAATCTCGACAAGGAGCCCGTCGAGTGCAAGGTCAATGAAAAGCGCACTGCCGATATTCCGACACTGGCGCAGATGACCGAAAAAGCCATTGATCTGCTGAAAGCCAACGAGAAAGGCTTTTTCTTGCAGGTGGAAGGTGCATCGATAGACAAGCAGGATCATGCGGCCAATCCTTGCGGACAGATCGGAGAAACAGTCGATCTGGACGAAGCAGTGCAGGTCGCACTCGATTTTGCCCGGAAGGACGGAAACACGCTGGTCATCGTGACAGCCGACCATGCCCATGCCAGTCAGATCATCTATCCCGACGCGAAGGCCCCGGGACTAAGCCAGGCATTGAAAACCAGCGACGGTACGATCATGGCGGTAACCTATGGCAATTCCGATGAAGCCGACGACCAGGGCCATACCGGCGCACAATTGCGCGTTGCTGCCTTCGGTCCCGGCGCCGCCAATTTCACCGGCCTCACCGATCAGACCGATATGTTCTTCACGATCCGCGACGCATTGCAACTGAAACCCGAATAATCATCGAAACGGGGACGTCACCGAAAGGTGGCGTCCCCGCGTGTTCTTGCCCGTGGCGGCGGTCAGCGGATGGAAAACACATCTTGAAACTTTTGCGCCCCTGAAGGCGAAAAGCTGATAACGCGCCCCTCTTGCCGCCGCGCCCAGCCTTTTGAGATAAAATGATTTAACAGTGCCGCACCAAGTGATCCGCCCAGATGATTGCGGCGTTCACTCCAGTCAAGGCAGTGGCGGCAGACCGGGCGCTTGCCCTGCTCCAGAATGGAGACATTCACACCAAGGCAGCTGAAGAACGATTTGCCCTTCTCTGTCAGCGCCGGTTCATTGTCATCAACAATAAGCCCCAGTCGATGCGACGCATCAAGCATCTCGACACCGCGTTCACCAGCCAGATGGTCATAGCAGATACGCGCCTTCCGAAGCGCCTGATCTTTCGGACCAGTCCGCACCCGCACAGCGCCGGTGCGTTGCGCAAGCCCCATCAGCCCCTCCAGAACCTGCGCCACATCGGCACCAGAAAGACGGAAATAGCGATGTCTCCCCTGCTTCTCCGCGACCAGCAGATTGGCAGCATCAAGCTTCGCGAGATGTCCGCTGGCTGTTTGCAGCGTCACGCCTGCCGCCGAAGCGAGTTCACTGACCGTCAACGCGCGGCCATCCATCAACGCCGTGAGCATATTAGCACGCGCGGGATCACCAAGGAGTGCAGCGACGGAAGCTATGATCGGGCCGTTTTTCATACTTCGATGCTAACCGAACTATCGCGGCGATTCAACTGCTACATTGTCCCCACTCAAGGACATGCATTTGAAGGAGACACGCATGATTACCTGTTTCATCCGCTATCAGATCGACCCGTTTAAAGCGGATGCCTTCGCCGAATATGCCCGCAACTGGGGGCAGGCTATTCCGCGTTGCGGCGCAAATCTCATTGGCTATTTCGGACCGCACGAAGGGTCATCGACCACAGCATATGGCGTCTATTCGATCGAAAATCTTGCAGCATATGAAGCTTATCGGGCTCGGCTCGCCGCCGATCCACTCGGCCGCTCCAATTATGAATTCGCGCGCCGGGAGCAGTTTATCCGATCCGAGGATCGCATCTTCCTGAAGCTCCAATCGGCACCGCACAGCGAGTTTATCAAACCATGATTACGGTCATATTTGAAGTATGGCCGGCTGACGATGACAGGCGCGGCCAGTATCTCGATATCGCCGCAAGTCTGCGCGACGACCTTTCCAAAATCGATGGCTTCCTGTCGATCGAGCGTTTTCAGAGTCTCGCGGATCCCGACAAGTTGCTCTCACTCTCCTTCTGGCGTGACGAAAAAGCCGTGCGCGAATGGCGCAATCTACCCTCCCATCGGCTGGCACAGGGAAAAGGCCGCAATGGTGTTTTCGAGAACTACCGTTTACGCGTTGCGAGCGTCATGCGCGACTACGGCCTCAATGATCGCATTGAGGCCCCGGAAGACAGCCGTTCAGCGCACGCTGCATAATGAAAAGCCGGGCAAAGCCCGGCTTTTCATTTCTGAATTCAGCCTTGACCGATAAGCGCCTTAACTGCGGCGATGGCGTCCGCAGCCTTTGCACCATCCGGGCCGCCGGCCTGGGCCATATCCGGGCGACCGCCGCCGCCTGCACCACCAAGGGCTGCGGAAGCGGCGCGAACCAGATCGACCGCGCTGAACCGGCCGAGCAGATCTTCCGTGACCGCTGCTACTGCGCTGGCCTTGTCGTCTTCGCCCACGCCGATAAACAGCACCACGCCGGAACCGACCTGCTTCTTGCCTTCGTCGGCAAGTGGCTTGAGATCACGCGGAGAAACGCCGGTCACGATCTTGCCAAGGAAATTGACACCGTTCACCGTTTCGACGGCGCTGCCGCCCTCTGAGGAACCGCCGCCAAGAGCAAGCTTCTTGCGAGCCTCTGCAAGTTCGCGCTCCAGCTTCTTGCGTTCATCGAGAAGCGCATTGACGCGTTCCAGCGCTTCGGACGGCGTTGTCTTCAATGCACCGGCAATGGCCTTTACGCGTTCATCCTGTTCTTCGAGGTAAAGACGGGCGGCCTCGCCGGTCAGCGCCTCCATGCGGCGAACGCCAGCGGCAACCGCGCCTTCCGAAACGATGCGGACCAAGCCGATATCGCCAGTCTGGCGCACGTGCGTGCCGCCGCAAAGTTCGACCGAATAGGCTTTGCCTTCTTTCGGGCCGTGTTTGGCGGTGCCCATGGAAACGACACGAACCTCATCACCATATTTTTCACCGAAGAGTGCCATTGCGCCTTCGGCAATGGCATCGTCAACGGCCATCAGACGTGTGCTGACCGGAGCGTTCTGCAAAATGATCTCGTTGGCGAGGCTTTCAACCTGTGCCAGTTCCTCCGCCGAAATCGGCTTCGGATGCGAGAAATCGAAACGCAGGCGGTCCGGCGCGACGAGGGAACCTTTCTGAGCTACATGGCTGCCGAGCGTTTCGCGCAGGGCCTCATGCAGAAGATGCGTCGCCGAATGGTTGGAACGGATGCGCGTCCGGCGCGCCGAATCCACTTTCAGTTCAACCGCGTCACCGGTCTTCACCGTGCCCTTGGCAACTTCGCCGATGTGAACGAAGACGCCCTCGCCTTTCTTCTGGGTATCCTTGATGGTGATGACAAAGCCTTCACCGGAAATTGTGCCGGTATCGCCCTGCTGGCCGCCGGATTCTCCGTAGAACGGCGTCTGATTGACCACGACCGAAACAACATCGCCTTCGGACGCCGACTGCACTTCAGCGCCGTCGCGCACCAAAGCAGCGATAACGCCTTCCGCGCTTTCGGTTTCATAACCAAGGAACTCAGTCGCACCGACCTTGTCCTTCACGCCGAACCAGATGGTTTCGGTTGCAGCTTCACCCGAACCGGCCCAGTTGGCGCGCGCTTCAGCCTTCTGGCGCTCCATGGCCGCACTGAAGCCTTCGGTATCTACGGCAATGCCCCGCTGGCGCAACGCATCCTGCGTCAGATCGAGCGGGAAGCCATAAGTGTCGTAAAGCTTGAACGCGGTTTCACCGTCGAGACGATCACCTTCAACAAGATTTTCCGTCGCATCCGACAGAAGGCCAAGCCCGCGGTCCAGCGTCTTGCGGAAGCGGGTTTCCTCAAGCTTGAGCGTTTCCGAAATCAGGGCCTCGGCGCGGATCAATTCCGGATAGGCCTGACCCATTTCACGGGTCAGGGCCGGCAGCAGACGCCACATCAGCGGCTCTTTCGCGCCCAAAAGCTGGGCATGGCGCATCGCGCGGCGCATAATGCGACGCAGCACATAGCCACGACCTTCGTTGGACGGCAGAACGCCATCGGCGATCAGGAAGCTCGAAGCCCGCAGATGATCGGCGATTACGCGGTGGCTGGCACGGAATTCGCCATCAGCCTTCACGCCTGTCGCCTCTTCCGAAGCGCGGATCAATGCTTTGAAGAGATCGATATCGTAGTTGTCATGCACGCCTTGCAGAACGGCTGCAACACGCTCCAGTCCCATGCCGGTATCGATGGATGGGCGCGGCAGGTCGATACGCTGTTCAGGCGTGATCTGCTCAAACTGCATGAAAACGAGGTTCCAAATCTCGATGAAACGGTCCCCGTCTTCGTCAGCCGATCCGGGAGGTCCACCCCAGATATGATCGCCATGGTCGAAGAAGATTTCAGAGCAAGGACCGCAAGGACCGGTATCGCCCATGGCCCAGAAATTATCGCTCGTAGCGATACGAATGATACGGTCGTCGGAAAGACCAGCGATCTTCTTCCAGAAATTCGCGGCGTCATCGTCCGTGTGATAAACGGTGACAAGCAGCTTATCCTTGGGAAGACCGAACTCCTTCGTGATCAGGTTCCAGGCAAAGCTGATGGCGTCTTCCTTGAAATAGTCGCCGAACGAGAAATTGCCCAGCATTTCAAAGAAAGTGTGGTGACGCGCGGTATATCCGACATTGTCCAGATCGTTGTGCTTGCCGCCGGCGCGTACGCATTTCTGTGAGGTCGTGGCGCGATTATAAGAGCGGTGCTCAAGGCCGGTAAAGACGTTCTTGAACTGCACCATGCCCGCATTGGTGAACATGAGCGTCGGATCGTTACGCGGAACGAGCGGGCTCGATGGAACGACTTCATGCCCGTTCTTGCGGAAATAATCGAGGAATGTGGACCTAATCTCGTTGACGCCAGCCATAAGTCACCTTTGGGCTTTACTGCCCTGCACGGACACAGCTTTGCAGAAAGCTGCATCAATTATCCTGTTCAAACTCCCACAGCCGCCAACCGTCAAAGGCCCGAGGCTCTCCCGTACTGCCAGGACGTGAAGTGGAGTTTTCGGTTGACCGCTTTTAGCGGTGCCTTGCTTTTCTGTCCAGATAAGTACGCTGCGCCATAAAAGCAATTTCTGCTGAAAGGCGTTAAAGCAGGCACTTTCCACCCCGCAAGAATTCATCGGCCCAAAACAAAGCCCCGTGCGATTGCACGGGGCTTCGATAATTCAACCGAACTGGCGATCTTACATTTCTGCGGCATCGCCTGCGTCGTCTTCCGGTCCGCCATCTTCGAGGAACTGCTCGGCAATCAGTCCGGCATTCTGGCGAAGCGTGGTTTCGATCTCGCGGGCCACCTCCGGGTTGTCCTTGAGATACTGCTTGGCATTTTCACGGCCTTGTCCCAATCGCTGGGAATTATAGGAGAACCATGCGCCAGACTTCTCGACAACGCCAGCCTTCACACCAAGATCGACCAACTCACCGGTCTTGGAAACACCAGCACCATACATGATATCGAATTCGACCTGCTTGAAAGGCGGAGCAAGCTTGTTCTTGACGACCTTGACACGGGTCTGATTGCCTACGACTTCATCGCGCTCCTTGATCGAACCGATGCGGCGAATATCGAGACGAACCGAAGCATAGAACTTGAGAGCGTTACCGCCGGTCGTCGTTTCCGGCGAACCGAACATCACACCGATCTTCATGCGGATCTGGTTGATGAAGATCACCATGCAGTTCGAACGGGAGATCGATGCGGTAAGCTTGCGAAGCGCCTGGCTCATGAGACGCGCCTGAAGACCAGGCAGCGAGTCACCCATTTCGCCTTCGATTTCCGCACGCGGCGTCAAGGCAGCGACAGAATCGACCACCAGAACGTCGATAGCGCCTGAGCGTACAAGCGTATCGGTAATTTCAAGCGCCTGCTCGCCGGTATCCGGCTGCGAAATCAGCAGGTTTTCGAGATCGACACCCAGCTTGCGTGCATAGACCGGATCAAGCGCATGCTCCGCATCAACGAACGCACAGATACCGCCCTTCTTCTGTGCTTCCGCGATCGTGTGCAGCGCCAGTGTCGTCTTACCGGAGCTTTCCGGACCGTAAATCTCGACAATACGTCCTTTGGGTAAGCCACCAACGCCAAGCGCGATGTCCAGCGAAAGCGATCCGGTCGATACGGTTTCGATCTCCACGACCTGATCGTTCTGGCCAAGGCGCATGATCGAGCCCTTGCCGAACGCCCTTTCAATCTGCGACAGAGCCGCATCGAGAGCCTTAGTCTTGTCCACTGAATTTTCCTCAACAAGTCGCAATGAATTCTGAGACATCTTACACCATCCTCTTGTCTCGCTAGAAGCCCGGCAGGCTCGTTGCCACGATCTA
>Ga0182748_1000973_pt1 | contig 28911 bp, 30 predicted proteins | sample eDN3rd37CKraftOP_FD_128877 | JGI IMG/M metagenome (GOLD analysis project Ga0182748, IMG submission 128877) | Enriched Organic Plus compost microbial communities from Emeryville, California, USA - eDNA 3rd pass 37_C Kraft OP (version 2) (version 2) ...
CGGGACGCCCCGCACCCGGCCCACACGCCGACCCGGGGCCTCCCTCGAAAGTCTCCACCCCGCTCACAGGAAAGACAGGCCCATGACTCCCGCCACCGCCACCCCGATGCGCATGCGCACCGGTCCGATCCCCGCGCAGACCCACGAGCCCTCGATGGAGATCGCCGGCCGTCTCGGTCCCCGCTACGACGAGATCCTCACGCCGGAGGCCATCGCGTTCCTCACCGAGCTGCACCAGCGCTTCGGCAGCCGGCGCCACGACCGCCTGGCCGACCGCCTGCGCCGCCGCTTCCAGATCGGCAACGGCCACGACCTCGGCTTCCGCGACGACACCCGGCACATCCGCGAGGACGCCGATTGGCGCGTCGCCGGCGCCGGTCCCGGGCTGGAGGATCGCCGCGTCGAGATCACCGGGCCGACCGACCCGAAGATGACCATCAACGCGCTGAACTCCGGCGCGAAGGTGTGGCTGGCCGACCAGGAGGACGCGACGAGCCCGACGTGGCGCAACGTCATCGAGGGTCAGCTGTCGCTGCGCGACGCGATCCGCGGCGAGCTCACCTTCACGAGCCCCGAGGGCAAGCGCTACGAGGTCACCGCGACCGAGACGCCCACGATCGTCATGCGCCCCCGCGGGTGGCACCTCACCGAGGCCCACCTCCGGTTCACCGACCGCACCGGACGCGCCATGGCGGCATCCGGCTCGCTCGTCGACTTCGGCCTGTACTTCTTCCACAACGCGACGCAGCTCATCGCGAACGGTCGCGGTCCGTACTTCTACCTCCCGAAGCTCGAGTCGAGCGAAGAGGCGAAGCTGTGGGACGACGTCTTCACGTTCAGCGAGCAGTACATCGGGATCCCGCACGGGACGATCCGCGCGACCATCCTCATCGAGACGCTCCCCGCCGCCTTCGAGATGGAGGAGATCCTCTTCGAGCTGCGCGACCACTGCGCGGGCCTGAACGCGGGACGCTGGGACTACATCTTCTCCATCATCAAGAGCTATCGCGGCCGGGGCGCGCGCTTCGTCCTGCCCGACCGCAGCGAGGTGACGATGACGGTGCCGTTCATGCGCGCCTACACCGAGCTGCTCGTGCAGACCTGCCACCGGCGCGGCGCGTACGCGATCGGCGGCATGAGCGCCTTCATCCCGAACCGCCTCGACCCCGAGGTGACGCAGCGCGCGTTCGAGAAGGTCGCCGCCGACAAGAAGCGCGAGGCCGGGGACGGCTTCGACGGCACGTGGGTGGCCCACCCCGACCTCATCCCCGTCGCGCGGGCCGAGTTCGACGCGGTGCTGGGCGACCGTCCGAACCAGCTGGAACGTCTGCGTCCCGACGTCGAGGTGAAGGCGGCCGACCTCATCGACGTGCACATCGGCCGGCCGATCACCGCGGCGGGCGTGCACGGAAACGTGTCGGTGGCGATCCGCTACATCGAGGCGTGGCTGCGCGGTCTCGGCGCCGTGGCGATCGACAACCTCATGGAGGACGCCGCCACCGCGGAGATCTCCCGCTCGCAGGTGTGGCAGTGGATCCACCAGGACCGCGTCACGGAGGACGGCACCCCGATCACGCGCGAGTACGTCGAGGGGCTCATCGCCCAGGTGCTCGGCGAGGTCGAGCGTCGCGACGGCGACCGGTTCGACGATGCCGCCGAGGTGTTCCGCGAGGTCGCGCTCGGCACCGACTTCCCCGCGTTCCTGACGCTGCCCGCCTACACGCGCTTCCTCGTCGAGACCGACTGAGCGCGCCCTCTCGCACACTTCCCAAGGACACGGACATGACCACCTACACCGACGACATCCGGGCCGTTCAGGCCCTCAAGGAGCAGAACGGCCCCGGCTGGGACGCCATCGACCCCGAGTACGTGGCGCGCATGCGGGCGCAGAACCGCTTCCGCACCGGACTCGACATCGCCCGCTACACCGCCGACATCATGCGCCGCGACATGGCCGAGTACGACCGCGACCCCGCGGTCTTCACGCAGTCGCTGGGCGTCTGGCACGGCTTCATCGGGCAGCAGAAGCTCATCTCGATCAAGAAGCACCTGAAGAGCACGAACAAGCGGTACCTCTACCTGTCCGGCTGGATGGTCGCGGCCCTGCGCTCCGAGTTCGGCCCCCTTCCGGACCAGTCGATGCACGAGAAGACCGCGGTGCCCGCCCTGATCGAGGAGCTCTACACGTTCCTGCGCCAGGCCGACGCCCGCGAGCTCGACCTGCTGTTCACGAAGCTCGACGAGGCGCGCCGCGCCGGCGACGACACCGCGGTCGAGTTCATCCAGTCGCAGATCGACAACTTCGAGACCCACGTCGTGCCGATCATCGCCGACATCGACGCGGGCTTCGGCAACCCGGAGGCGACGTACCTGCTCGCCAAGAAGATGATCGAGGCGGGCGCGTGCGCCATCCAGATCGAGAACCAGGTCTCCGATGAGAAGCAGTGCGGCCACCAGGACGGCAAGGTCACCGTGCCGCACACCGACTTCCTCGCGAAGATCAACGCGGTCCGCTACGCGTTCCTCGAGCTGGGTGTCGACAACGGCGTCATCGTCGCGCGCACCGACTCGCTCGGCGCCGGCCTCACCCAGAAGCTGGCCGTCTCGAACGAGCCCGGCGACCTGGGCGATCGGTACAACTCGTTCCTCGACGTGGAGGAGATCTCCGAGTCGCAGCTGAACGACGGCGACGTCGTGATCCGCCGCGAGGGCCGGCTGCTGCGTCCCAAGCGGCTCGCGAGCAACCTGTACCAGTTCCGTCCGGGCACCGGTGAGGACCGCGTCGTGCTCGACTGCATCACGTCGCTGCAGAACGGCGCCGACCTCCTGTGGATCGAGACCGAGAAGCCGCACGTCGAGCAGATCGCCGGCATGGTCGACCGCATCCGCGAGGTCATCCCGGACGCCAAGCTCGTGTACAACAACAGCCCGTCCTTCAACTGGACCCTCAGCTTCCGCCAGCAGGCGTACGACCTGCTCGCCGAGCAGGGGGAGGATGTCTCGGCGTACGACCGCGCGGACCTCATGAGCGCCGCGTACGACGACACCGAGCTGGCCCGGCTGGCCGACGAGAAGATCCGCACGTTCCAGCGCGACGGCTCGGCCCGCGCGGGCATCTTCCATCACCTCATCACGCTGCCGACCTACCACACGGCCGCGCTGTCGACGGATGACCTCGCGAAGGGCTACTTCGGCGACGACGGGATGCTCGCCTACGTGCGCGGCGTGCAGCGGCGGGAGATCCGCGAGGGCATCGCGACCGTCAAGCACCAGAACATGGCGGGCAGCGACATCGGCGACAACCACAAGGAGTACTTCGCCGGCGAGGCGGCCCTCAAGGCCGGCGGCAAGAACAACACGATGAACCAGTTCTCCTGAGCGAAGACGACGGATGCCGCGGGTGCGCGACCCGCGGCATCCGTCGTCTCATCGGGCCCGGACGATGCCGGGCGCGCGCTGCTGCGCGCGGGCGCGCACCACGAGCTCGTCGACGCGCTGGGCGATGCGGTCGACGGGGTCGCCGACCGCCGCGATCTCGTCGCGGATCTCCTGAGCCCGCGCGGTGAGCGCAGGGCTCTCCAGCACGTGCAGCACCGCCGAGCGGATGCGGCCGTCGCGGGGGCGCCCGGAGCGCAGGTTCACCCCGGCCCCGGTCCACGCCACGCGCGCGGCGACCTCGGGCTTGTCCTCGGTGGAGCCGGCGACCACGAGCGGGACGCCGTGCCGCAGGGCCTGCTGCACTCCGCCGAATCCTCCGTTCGTGACGACCACCGCCGTCCGGGGCAGCAGCTCGTCGTAGGGGAGGAACTCGCCGACCCGCGCGTTGGCGGGAAGCCCGCCCGGGAAGGCCGCGTGCACCTCCGCGACATCCTTCCCGCCCGTGGACGCGACGACCGTCACGGGGAGATCCGCGAGCGCGCGGATCGTGGGGACGACGAGCCGGGTGAGGTCGTGGTTGTCGATCGTGCCCTGCGTCACATGGACGATGGGGCCGGCGCCGCCGAGCTCCGACCACCACGCCGGCAGGGCGATGTCGTCCCGCGGAGCGGGCGGCAGCGGTCCGACGAACTCGACCTTCTCGCCCAGCTCGCGCCGTGGGTACTCCATGCTCCGCGTCGAGAGTTGGAAGACGCCGTCGAGCGCCGAGGCGTTGTCGAGGAAGCGCGGGTGGGCGCCGTCGACGCCGCTCGCCCGCAGGGCCTCCTCGAGCGCCGCCTCCACGTCGCGCAGCACGACGCGCGTGAGCAGCGCGGTGAGCAGCCGGTTCCGCAGCCGTCCGAGCGCCCGGGCATCGGGGGCAGGCCGAGTCCGAACGGCGCCGTGTCGACGCTGGCCATCGTCAGCGGCACGGACGACAGGCCCAGCACCGGGGGACGCTCGCCGCGCGGTCGGGTGAGCGCAAGGGGCACGGCGCCGCCGAAGCCGATCTCTGTGATGACGACGTCCGGCCGCAGCGCGTCGACGGCCTGTGCGAGCGCGGCCGCCTGGCCGGGGATCACCTTCGCGAAGATGCCGATCATGTCCTGCCGCATCGCCGCGAGGCCCTCATAGGCGTCTCGGCCGGGGAGGAACGCGTCGAGGTCGGCGTCGTCGAAGTCGACCTCGGCGGGAAGCGGGAGGAATCGCGCCCCCGCGGAGGCGACGGCGTCCCGGTACTTGGCGCCGGTGAGGACGTCGACGGTGAATCCGCGCGCCACGAGGCCCCGTGCGACGCCGAGCACCGAGCTGACGTGGCCGTAGATCGGCGGCGCCGCCAGGAGCACGCGGGTCATGACGCCGCCCCGTCCGCACCGCGCGTGACCGGATGATTGGCGCGCATGACGCCGTGCGGGTCGACCAGCCCGGCGATCGCGGCGAGACGCGACTGCGTGGCGCCGAACAGGCGCTGCGCGGCGACGGGTCGCTCGGCGAAGTTGAGATAGTCCGAGGCGCTGCGCCACGGCGCGATCGCGGCGAGGGCGTCGTCGATCGCGGCCCCGACCGCGCGGGCGGCCTCGGGGGTCGCGGCCATCCCTCCGGCGAAGAGGAGATAGGCGCCGTCGAGACCGGAGACCGCGCCGCCTTCGCTGCGTCCTGGAGCGAGGGCGGCGCCGAGGTGGCGCAGCTCGGCCGACATGAGCGCCTCGCCGCGCGGCGTCGCGACCACGGCCAGGAGCGCATCCAGCGCCTCCGGGGTCAGCTCGGCGAGCAGCGCGCCGTCGCCGAGACCGGGCACGGGACCGGGCGGGTCCATGTGCAGCAGGCTCAGCCCCGGCATGGACGTGGGTGCGAACGTGTCGATCTCGGGCGAGAGGCGCCGCAGGTCGCTGAGGAACGCGTCCGCCACGGGAGCGGCATCCTGGAACACCGCCTCGACGATGACGAACGACCTCCCCCGCATCGGCGCGGGCACGTCGGGCAGGGGCGGGAAGCGCAGCACGCGAGCGACCGACATGACGGATGCCGGCAGGCTCTCCGTCCATTCGCGCCACGCGTGCATGATGTCGGCGGCGCGCTCGAGCGGCCAGAAGAGGGCTCCGGCGTGCACGGTGGTGAGCGGGTAGAGGCGGAACTCGAGCGCCGTGACGACGCCGAAGGATCCGCCGCCGCCGCGCAGCGCCCAGAACAGCTCGGGGTCGTGGGCGTCGTCGACGCGGCGCAGGACGCCGTCGACGGTGACGAGCTCGATCGCGGTGACGCTGTTGGCCGCGAGTCCGTGTGAGCGGGCCAGCCAGCTCACCCCGCCGCCGAGGGTGTACCCCACGACGCCGACGTCGGGCGACGATCCGGCGAGTGCCGCGAGACCGTGCACGGCGGCCGGACCGGTGACGTCCTGCCACTGGGCGCCGGCCTCGACGCGAGCGGACATCGCGACCGGGTCGATCGTGACGCGGCGCATGAGGTCGGTGCGCAGCAGCATCGTGCGTGCGAGCGATCCGAGCGGCGCGGCGTTGTGGCCGGTGGCCTGCGGGGCGACCTGCAGTCCGTGCGCGGCCGCGTACCGCACCGCGAGGCGGACGTCCTCGGCATCGGCGGGGCGCACGACGAGCGCGGGGCGCTGGTCGACGCTCAGCGCCCACGCGGCGCGCTCCGCGTCCCAGTCGGGATCGAGCGGGGTGCGCACGCGCCCGCGCAGGGCGGAGCGGAGGTCGGCGAGCGCGCCGGTGGGATCCGCGGTGGAGTCGATGAGGGTGGTGCCGTCCATGTGTTCTCCTTCGTTCTTCGGCGCCACCACGCTCGCGTCTGCGGGCGCCGCGGACCATCCCCGTCTCCTGGGGACTTCCGGCCCCACACACGGGGGCCGTGCGCACCCAGGGATCTGGGGGTGACAGCGCTCCCGCGGCGCGCCACAATCGCTCCATGCGGGACTATCGCGCCGAGAGCACGCGCGCCGGGCTGGAGTCACTCGCCGGCGCGGGGCTCGTGCTCGACGAGTACATGGACGAGGCGCTGACCCTCATCCGTCGCGCGGTGCCGGCCGACGCCGCGTGCCTCGCGACCGTCGACCCGGCCTCGCTCATGCTGAGCGCGTCGCACCGTCACGACCTGGAGAACTCCGGCGGGCAGGACTTCTTCTACTACGAGTACGCCGTCGGCGAGGATGTCGCCCTGTTCACCGATCTCGCCCGCCGACCGTTCGGGGTAAGCATCCTGCACGAGGAGACGCACGGCGATCCCGCCCGCAGCACGCGCTTCGCGAACGTGGTGCGCCCGCTCATCGGCGCCGAGCACGAGCTGCGCGGGGTGGCGCGACGCGGAGACGTCACGTGGGGCGCGTTCGCGCTCTACCGGACGGTCGGCAGCCCCGCGTTCAACGCCGCCGAGGCGGAGTTCATGCACCGCCTCCAGGAGACGCTCGCCGACGGGATCCGGGCGGGCCTGGCCACCGCGACGGTCGAGGCCGCCCGGGCGGAGGAGGGGCCCGCCATCCTCGTCTTCGACGCGGACGGCCGGCTGCAGTTCGCGACGGATGCCGCGCGGCAGCGTGTCGCCGGATTCGACGGCGACCTCGACAGGGACCTCGCCACGCCGGTCGCCGCCGTGCTCTCCCGGCTCCTGCGCGGCGAGGAGAGCGCGCCGCGCCTGCGGGCGCAGCACCGCGACGGCGAGTGGTACGTGTTCCAGGCGGCGCGGTTCCGCGACGACGACGGACGGGTGCTGCAGTACGCCGTGACGATCGAGGAGGCGCGGCCGCCCGAGATCGTTCCGCTGCTGATGATGGCGCACGGTCTCACCGCCCGGGAGACCCGCATCGTGCAGGCCATGATGCGCGGGGACGCCACCCACGCGATCGCGCAGTCCCTGCACCTGTCGCCGTACACGGTGCAGGACCACTTCAAGTCGATCTTCGCCAAGTTCGGGGTCTCGTCCAGGCGCGAGGTGGCCTCGCGCCTGTTCTCGACGCTGTACTCCGACGCGACGGAGTGAGCGCGCGCCTCCCCTCCACACCGACCCCGCGCCGCGGTTCTCCACAGCTCCGCCCGCACCTTCCCGCGCGGAGGGCCGGATGTGCGGGAATGGACTCATGGACCGGGACCGCCTCGCCGCCCGTCGGGATGCCGCCCTCGTGTGCGCGTGGGTCGGCGCTGCGGTCGTCGTGCCGCTGCTCGCGGTGACCGCCCTCGTCGCGACGGGCGGTCCGGCATCCGATCTCCTCCTCTTCGTCGCGGTGCCGATCCTCGTGTTCGGACGCGGCATCCTCGCCGTGCCGTTCGTGCTCACCGGCGCACTCGGGCTCGCCGCCCTCCTCGTGGGGCTCGCCGCGCCGCGCCCCGGTCACGTCGTCGCCGTCGCCGGCGGGGGCGTCGCGGCATCCGCCGTCGGCGTCGCGCTCGTCGCGACCCTCCCGCTGCCGTGACGCTCGAGCGCCCGGCTATGGCATGAATCGTCGCCCGGCCCGCCGGTAGGCTCGATGGCGTGACACAACGCGCCCCGCTCTCCCGGAAACTGTCCGCCATCGCCGAGTCCGCGACCCTCAAGGTGGACGCCAAGGCCAAGGCCCTGCAGGCGGCCGGTCGTCCGGTGATCAGCTATGCCGCCGGCGAGCCGGACTTCGCGACGCCGCAGTTCATCGTGGATGCCGCCGCCGAGGCGCTGCGCGAGCCCAAGAACTTCCGCTACACCCCCGCGGCGGGTCTCCCCGACCTCCGCGAGGCGATCGCGGCCAAGACGCTGCGCGACTCGGGCCTCGCCGTCGACCCGTCGCAGATCGTCGTGACCAACGGCGGCAAGCAGGCCGTCTACCAGGCCTTCCAGGCCGTGGTGAACCCGGGCGACGAGGTGCTCCTGCCCGCGCCGTACTGGACGACCTACCCCGAGGCCATCGCCCTCGCCGACGGCGTCCCGGTCGAGGTGTTCGCGGGGGCCGACCAGGACTACAAGGTCACCGTCGAGCAGCTCGAGGCCGCGCGCACCGAGCGCACCACCGTGCTCGTGTTCGTGTCGCCGTCCAACCCCACCGGCGCCGTCTACACCGCCGAGGAGACCGCGGCGATCGGCCGCTGGGCCGTCGAGCACGGCATCTGGATCATCACCGACGAGATCTACCAGAACCTCGTCTACGAGGGCACGCGTGCCGTCTCGATCGTCGAGGCCGTCCCGGAGGCCGCCGACCAGACCATCCTCGTCAACGGCGTCGCGAAGACCTACGCCATGACCGGCTGGCGCGTGGGCTGGATGGTCGGTCCGAAGGATGCCGTCAAGCTCGCCGCCAACCTGCAGTCGCACCTGTCGAGCAACGTGAACAACGTCGCGCAGCGTGCGGCGATCGCCGCCCTGACCGGGCCGCAGGACGAGGCCGAGCGCATGCGCGAGGCCTTCGACCGCCGGCGCCGTCTCATCGTCGCGGAGCTGTCCGCGATCGAGGGCGTCACGGTGCCCAACCCGCTGGGCGCCTTCTACGCGTACCCCGACGTGCAGGGGCTCCTCAACCGCACGTGGCGCGGCAAGACGCCGACCACGTCGCTCGAGCTCGCGGACCTCATCCTCGACGAGGCCGAGGTCGCCGTCGTGCCGGGCGAGGCGTTCGGGCCGAGCGGCTACCTGCGCCTGTCGTACGCGCTCGGCGACGAACAGCTCCTGGAGGGCGTGCGGCGCCTGCAGGAGCTGTTCGCCTGAGCGCTCAGCCGAAGACGGACTTGATCTTCAGGTAGCTGCTGAGGACCTCGGGTCCGTTCTCGCGCCCGATGCCGGACGCCTTGTAGCCGCCGAACGGCGAGCCGTGGTCGGGCCGGTATCCGTTGATGCCGATCGTCCCGGTCTCGATGCGGCGTGCGACACGCAGCGCGTGCTCCTCGTCGGAGCTGAACACCGCGCCGCCGAGGCCGTAGATCGTGTCGTTCGCGAGCGAGATCGCCTCCTCCTCGGAGTCGTACGGCGTCACGATCACGACCGGACCGAACACCTCCTCCTGCGCGAGGGCGCTGCGCTGGTCGACGTCCACGAGGACCGTCGGCTCGTAGAAGAACCCGGGGGCGTCCGCGAGCTGACGGCCACCCGTCACGACACGCGCGCCCTGGGCGACGCCGTCGTCGACGAGCGAGCGGACGCGCGTGCGGATGCGCTCCGACACGAGCGGGCCCTGCTCGGTGGCTTCGTCGCGCGGGTCGCCGAGCACGAGGCTCTCCGCGACGGTGGCGAGGCCGCCGGTGAAGTCGCTGAAGCGGCGACGGGGCACGAGCACGCGCGACAGCAGGAAGCAGGTCTGCCCGCTGTTCATGAACGACAGGCTGCGCAGCTCGTTGAGGGCGAGCTCGTCGTCGGCGTCGTCGAGGACGATGGCCGCCGACTTGCCGCCGAGCTCGAGGGTGGCCGGGATGAGACGCTCCCCGCAGCGGGCCGCGATGCGACGTCCGGCGGCGGTCGATCCGGTGAACGCGATCTTGTCCACGCCGGGGTGGTCGACGAGCGCCTCACCGGTCTCGCGGCCGCCCGTCACGATGTTCACGACCCCGGGCGGAAGGCCCGCGGCCTCGACGGCCTCGGCGAGCGCGAGCGCGTCCAGCGGCGTCTCGGCGGCCGGCTTGATGACGACGGTGCAGCCGACCGCGAGCGCGGGCGCGTACTTGGAGCTCATGAGCGACTGCGGGTAGTTCCACGGCACGATGATGCCGGCGACGCCGATCGGCTCGTTGCGCACCACCGTGCTGCCGGGGAAGACGATGTTGGTCCGCACCTCCTCCTGGTCCCACCCGCGGATGAGGTCGGCGAAGTAGCGCAGGTGCAGCGGCGGCAGCCCGCCGGCGATCGCCCGCGCGGTCGTGATCGGCTGGCCCATCTCGGCGGTCACCAGATCGGCGGTGTCGCCGCTGCGGCGCTCGAGCTCCTCGGCCAGGCGGATGAGCGCGTCCGCGCGCTCGGCGGGGCTCATGCGCGGCCACGGTCCGTGATCGAACGCCTCGCGGGCGGCGCGCACCGCGACGTCGACGTCCGCCGCCGAGCCGTCTGGCGCGACGCCGACGACGCTGAGGTCGTAGGGATTGCGCACCGTGATCCGGGCGCTCGACTCCACCGTGACCCAGCGGCCCCCGGCATAGAGTGCGTCCTCGCGCACCACGGGTGCGTCGTCGACAGATGTGCTCACGGCATCCTCCTTCTCGCGGACCCCTCCGCGCCTGCCAGGCGCACGGCTTCGTGCGCCGTCCCCGCGTACCGGCGGCGGCCGCGTGCGAGGGGAACATGGTGCGTCCGCGCACCGCTGCGCGAACATCTCGGATCGTGGCATCGTATCCCGTGGACGGGGGCCGAGTGCAAGGGCACCTGATAATCCCGTCCCCTGCACACCGGGAGTCCGCATGCCGATCGTCGCCCTCGTCGAGTTCCACATCGCCCCCGACCGCCGCGCCGAGGCGGTCGACCTCTTCCCGCGCATCCTCGCGCAGACGCGCGCCTTCCCGGGCGCGCTGCGCATCGACGTGCTCGTGGACCGCGCGGACGACTGCGCCTGGACGCTGTACGAGGAGTGGGCCTCGCCGGAGGAGGAGGCGGCCTACCGGGCCTTCCGCGCCGGCGAGGGCGCGGTGCCGGAGCTCGCCTCGGTGCTCGACGGGCCTCCTGTGCTGCGCCGATTCGACCGTGTCTGAATTTCAGGCAGCCTGAAGCTTTTCTTTGGCACTGGATGCCAGTAATGTGACCTTCACCGCCACGAAGCGGACACGCCTGCGGGCGTGACTTCAGAGAGGAAGTGCTGCCATGGGTCACATCACCGAGCCCGAGACCGAGGTCGAGGTCGAGTCGGAGTCGCTGGTCGAGGAGGTCTCGATCGACGGCATGTGCGGCGTCTACTGAGCCGACCATGACCGACGTGACGGTCTCGAGCGCTCTGCGCCTGCATCCGCGCGTGTCTATCCGGCCGGAGCCGTTCGGCGCGCTGCTCTACCACTTCGGGACGCGCCAGCTGTCGTTCCTGAAGTCGCCGCGCCTGCTCGCGGTGGTCGAGGCCGTCGGCGACGCGGAGTCCGTCGGCGACGCTCTCGCCACCGCGGGCGTGCGCGACGAGGAGTTCCCCATCTACCTGCGCGCCCTCGGGACGCTGCGGGAGTCCGAGATGCTCGTGGAGCGTGCCGCATGACGCTCGTGGCGCCGCCGGAGCGGCCGAAGCGGCTCGTCGACCACTTCGAGTCCGGACTCAACTCCCCCATCTGCCTCACGTGGGAGCTCACCTACGCGTGCAACCTGTCGTGCGTGCACTGCCTGTCGGCCTCCGGTCGGCGCGACCCGCGCGAGCTGACCACCGACGAGTGCAAGGCCGTCATCGACGAGCTGCAGCGCATGAAGGTGTTCTACGTGAACATCGGCGGCGGCGAGCCGACCGTCCGCTCCGACTTCTGGGAGCTCGTCGACTACGCCACGAGTCACGACGTGGGGGTCAAGTTCTCCACGAACGGGGTGCGCATCACGGAGGAGATCGCACAGCGCCTCGCCGCGAACGACTACGTCGACGTGCAGATCTCGCTCGACGGCGCCACCGCCGAGGTGAACGACGCCATCCGCGGACCGGGCTCCTTCGACCTGGCCATGCGGGCGCTCGACCGCCTCTCGACGGCCGGCATGACCCGACTCAAGCTGTCGGTCGTGTGCACGCGCACCAACATCCCGCAGCTCGACGAGTTCAAGGCCATCGCCGACCGCTACGGCGCGCAGCTGCGCCTCACGCGCCTGCGGCCGGCCGGCCGCGGAGCCGATGTGTGGAACGAGCTGCACCCCACGCAGGAGCAGCAGCGCGAGCTCTATCAGTGGCTGCTCGCGCACGGCGAGGACGTCCTCACCGGCGACTCGTTCTTCCACCTGTCGGCGCTGGGCGAGACGCTGCCCGGCCTCAACCTGTGCGGCGCGGGCCGGGTCGTGTGCCTCATCGACCCGATCGGCGACGTCTACGCGTGCCCGTTCGCGATCCACGAGGAGTTCCTCGCCGGGTCCATCCGCGACGGCGGCTTCGCCGAGGTGTGGCGCGGCTCGGAGCTGTTCGCCCGGCTGCGCTCGCCGCAGTCGGGCGGCGCGTGCACGAGCTGTCAGTTCTTCGACACGTGCAAGGGCGGATGCATGGCGGCGAAGTTCTTCACCGGCCTCCCCCTCGACGGCCCCGACCCCGAGTGCGTGCGGGGCTTCGGCGAGGAGCTGCTCGCCGAGGGCTCGGGCCCCCGCCCGAAGCCGAGCGTCGACCGCTCGCACCGCACCTCGCCGCCGCGCCCGCGCGCCGTGCCGGTGACACTCCAGCGCCGCCGGCCCGCCGCGCCGCCGATCTCGGCCTGTAACGCCGACCCCGTCGCCGAGTACGCCGCGCAGCTGGCCGCCGGTCCCCTGCAGACCGCGCCGCGCGCATCCGACCCGCTTGCGGACATCCATCCACCCAAGGAGAAATGACATGCCCCGAAACGCCTGGTTCGAGACAGTCGCCGAAGCGCAGCGCCGTGCGAAGAAGCGTCTGCCCGCCTCCGTGTACGGCGCCCTGCTCGCCGGGTCGGAGAAGGGCGTGACCTACGCCGACAACATGGCCGCGTTCAGCGAGCTGGGGATGTCGCCGCGGGTCGCGGACCTCCCGGCGGAGCGGGACATGTCGACGCACGTGCTCGGCACCGACCTCTCGTTCCCGGTCATCATCAGCCCGACGGGCGTGCAGGCCGTCCATCCCGATGGCGAGGTGGCCGTGGCCCGGGCGGCCGCCGCGCGCGGCATCGCGATGTCGCTGAGCTCGTTCGCGAGCAAGAGCGTCGAGGAGGTCGCCGCGGCCGGCGCGCCGCTGCACTACCAGGTGTACTGGCAGGGCGGCCGCGACATCATCGCCCGTCGCCTGGAGCGCGCGCGGGCGGCCGGCGCGCGGGCGATCATCGTGACGCTCGACTGGTCGTTCTCCAACGGCCGCGACTGGGGCAGCCCGCGGATCCCCGAGCGGATCACGCTGCGCACGATGATCGACTACATCCCGTCGGCGATCGCCCGCCCGGGTTGGGCCGCGCGGTTCGTGCGCCACGGCATCCCCGACCTCACCGCCCCGAACCTCGTCGTGGAAGACGAGCCGGCGCCCACGTTCTTCGGCGCGTACGGCGAGTGGATGACGACGCCGCCGCCCACGTGGGAGGACCTCGCGTGGCTGCGCGGCCAATGGGACGGCCCGATGATGCTCAAGGGCATCACCCGCATCGACAACGCGCGTCGCGCGGTGGATGTCGGGATGAGCGCCATCTCGGTGTCCAATCACGGCGGCAACAACCTCGACTCGACACCCGCCTCGATCCGGCTCCTGCCGGACATCGTGGACACGGTGGGCGACCAGGTCGAGGTGCTCCTCGACGGCGGCGTGCGCCGCGGCGGCGACGTCGCCAAGGCGCTCGCGCTGGGCGCGAAGGCGGTCCTCATCGGCCGCGCGTACCTGTGGGGCCTCGCCGCGAACGGGCAGGCGGGCGTCGAGAACGTCCTGGACATCCTGCGCGGCGGCCTGGACTCGGCCATGTACGGCCTCGGCCGTGCGCGCGTCGACGAGCTCTGCCGCGACGACCTGTGGATCCCGGCGGACTTCCGTCGACGACTCGGCGCCGCGGATGCCGCCGCGCCTGCGGGCGAGGCCGCGTCGACATCCGACGACCGGTCCGCGTCGGAGCGGGAGCTCGCCTCGGTCGGCTGACCCGGCGGGTCACTCGTCGCGCATGAGCTCGGCGATCCGCTCGCCGAGGAGGACGGCGGTGAGCGCCGTGCCGCGCGACGGGACGCCCGGCAGGAGTGAGGCGTCCCCGACGCGCAGGCCCTCGACGCCGTGGACCCGCCCGTGCGGGTCGGCGACGGCATCCGGGTCGTCCTCCGCGCCCATGCGCGCGGTGCCGCACGAGTGCAGGGCGGTGCCGATGCGCGCGCGGATCCATGCGTCCGCGACGTCGTCCGCGGCGGCCTCGTCGACCCAGGCGGGGATGTCGGCGGCGGCCACCGCGTCGGCGAGTGCGGGGTCGCGGAGCAGGCGCGCACCCGTCCGCACGGCGGCGCGCAGCGCGGCGAGGTCGGCGGGGTCGGCGAGGTAGTCGTAGCGCACCACGGCGTCGGGGCCGAGCGACACGGCCCCGCGCGACCGCGGGCGCGCGAGGGTCATCCGGAGGTCGAGCGGTCCGCCCGCGCGCAGGTCGCCGGTGAGGATCGCCGCGGTCGGCAGCCCCGCCCACAGGTACTCGATCGGCGCGTCGGCCACCGTGCCGGCCGGGGCGTTCCACGCCGCCGTCCACGCCGCGATCGGATCCGCGGCGAGTGCACCGTCGCGCGCCGACCAGGACAGCTCGAGCGCGGGATGGTCCGACAGGCCGCGCCCGACGCCGCGGCGCGGTGACGCGAGGGCGACGTCGGTGGACACGGCCGCAGGGGCGCCGACGCCGGAGCGCAGCAGCAGGCGCGGCGTCTCGATGGCGCCCGCGCACAGGACGACCTCATCCGCGGGGGCGAAGCCCTCGTCGCCGTCGACCTCCACCCCGAGCGCGCGTCCGGATCGGATACGTACCCGCACGGCGGTCGTGCCGGAGCGGATGTCGAGCGCTGCCGCGGCGGGCGAGGCATCCAGGTACGAGCGGGCGACGTCGCGGCGCTCCGCGTCCACCGCGTTGCGCGGCAGGAGGCCCGCGCCCGATGGGCCGCCGCCGTTCTTGTCGTGCTCCTCGGCCGCGCCGGCGGCCGCCGCGGCAGCGAGGAAGGCCCGCGTCGCGGGGTCGCGCGGCGGGCGGGTCACGGGCATGGGCCCCGTCCCGCCGTGGCGCGGGTCGTCGGGGAAGTCGAGGTCGGACTCGAGGCGCCGGAGGGCCGGGAGGCACGCCTCCCACGTCCACTCGTCGCCGGCGACCTCCGCCCACACGGCGAAATCGTCGGGATGCGGGCGCTGGAAGTACGCTCCGTTGACCGCGGTGCTGCCGCCGACGAGGCGCCCGCGGGCGATCCGCCACGGCCGACCCGGGAACAGCTCGGCGTCGTAGGTCCAGGACACCGGGCCGTCCGGCAGGCCGAGGCGCACCGTGCGCGCGTCGTCGGGGGCCGGCGCCGCAGGCGAGGCGGGCGCGACACGCGGACCAGCTTCCAGCACCACGACCTCGTGGCCCGCCTCGACGAGACGGACGGCGAGCGGGATGCCCGAGCCGCCGGCGCCGACGACGACGATCCGACGCGGCCTCATGCGACGGGGGCGCCCGCGAGCGACACGTCGGAGAACACGTCGTGCAGGCCCTGGAACGACGCGTCGATGAGCGCGAGGAGATCCTCGTCCTCGCCGTCGAGCCACTGCTCGTAGGCCGAGAGCGAGATGCCCAGGCACGCCCACGAGACCGCCTGCGGGATGGGGGCGTGCGGCGAGGTGCCGCGGCGTGCGGCGACGAAGTCGGCGATGACGCCGCGCCAGGCCGCGTAGCGGACCGTCGAGTGGGCGACGAGATCGGGGGTGGTGAGGAGGATGCGCATGCGGTGGCGGTGCCGCTCGCGCTCGTGCGCGGGCACGTCGTTGAACACCCGCACGGCGGTGCGCACCGCCTCGATCACCGGCAGGTCGGCGTCGGTCGCGGCCAGACGCGCGGCGAAGTCGTCGAGCAGCGCCTCGAAGTCGCCCCACGGCACGTCGTTCTTGGACGGGAAGTAGCGGAAGAACGTGCGCCGCCCGATGCCGGCCGCCGCGGCGATGTCGTCGATCGTGACGGCGTCGAACCCGCGCGCGATGAACAGGTCGAGACCGACCGCGCCCAGGCCGTCCTTGGACGTGGCACGGGCCCTCCCCCGCCCGCGCGGAGTCATCGCCGTCTCCTCGTCCACGTGCTCCCTCGCATTCGCTCAATGGCACTCGATGCCAGTAAACTCCTCGCACAGCGGAATCGCGGCGACTCTCAAGGAGGACAGTAGCCCATGGATTCGCAGGCGGCGCCGACGACGAGGCTCGTCGACACGCCGTGGCGCGACATCCCGGACGCTCCGCTCCTCCTCATCCCGGTGGGCTCGACCGAGCAGCACGGACCGCACCTTCCCCTCGATGTCGACACCGTGATCGCGGCCGCGGTGTGCGACGCGGCGGCCGCCCGGATCGCGTGTGACGTGCGCGTCGCGCCGGCGATCGCGTACGGCGCGAGCGGCGAGCACCAGGGCTTCCCCGGCACCCTCTCCCTCGGCACCGACGCGCTCGTGACGACCCTCGTCGAGCTGGGCCGCTCGGCGCGGCTGTGGGCAGGCCGGCTCGTCTTCGTCAACGGGCACGGCGGGAACGTCGACGCCCTCGAGCGCGCGATCGCGCTCCTGCGGCACGAGGGGACGGATGCCGCGTGGCTGCCGTGCCGGCACGGCGAGGGCCATGCGGGGCGCGCCGAGACGAGCCTCATGCTGCATCTGGATCCGGCGCGCGTCCGTCTCGACCTCGCCGCCCCGGGGCGCACCGAGCCGATGCGGGAGCTCCTCCCCCGCCTGCGCGCCGAGGGCGTGCGGGCGGTGTCGCCGAACGGCGTCCTCGGAGACCCGACCGGGGCGTCCGCCGACGAGGGCGCCGCCCTGCTGGCGCGCATGGCCGACGAGGTGGCGCAGGCCGCCGCCGGAGAACGGGCCCGGTCGTGACCTCCCGCCCGACAGGGGCCACCACGGATCTGACCGTGCGGCTCGGCGACGACGTGTGGCGGTACGACGGCGACACCGTGCTCGTCGGCGGGGCGCCGGTGCGGGTGATGAAGCTCACCCGTGCCGCCGCCGCCCGGATCGACGGCGACCGGGTCCGACCGACCGACGCCGTCTCGGGGCGCCTCGCGCTGCGACTCCTCGACGCCGGCCTCGCGCACCCGCACCCCGACGACCTGCCGCCGGCGGACCTCGCCGACCTCACCGTGGTGATCCCCGTGCACGGTCGCTCGGCGTCCCTCGCGCGGGTCCTCGACGGCCTCCGCGGCGTGCGCGTGATCGTCGTCGACGACGGCAGCGAGGCCGAGGACGCCGCACTCCTGCGCGACGTCGTGACCCGCGCCGGCGCGGAGCTCGTGCGCCTCGATGAGAACAGGGGACCCGCCACCGCGCGCAACCGCGGGCTCGCGAAGGTCGAGACGCCCTTCGTCGCGTTCGTCGACTCGGATGTCGTGGTCGCGCCGGACGCGCTGGAGCGACTTCTCCGCCATTTCGCCGACCCGGGTCTCGCCGTCGTCGGCCCGCGCATCGCCGGCCTCGAGGACGACCCGACGTGGGTGTCGCGCTACGAGAACGCGCGCTCGTCCGTCGACCTCGGCCGGCGCCCTGCGCTCGTGCGCCCACGCTCCCCCGTCGCGTGGATGTCGAGCACGTGCCTCATCGCGCGCCGATCGGCGCTGGCGGAGGGCTTCACGACGGGAATGCGCGTGGCCGAGGACGTGGACCTCGTGTGGCGCATGGCCGAGGCGGGATGGCGCGTCCGGTACGAGCCGTCGGTGACCGTCGCGCACGAGCACCGGCGTCGGCTGCGCCCGTGGTTCGCCCGCAAGCTCTTCTACGGGACCGGCGCCGCGGACCTCGCGACGCGGCATCCCGACGCCATCCCGCCCGCGATCCTGCGTCCGTGGTCGGCGGCCGCGGCGGCGGCACTCCTGTGCGCGCGGTGGTGGTCGCTGCCCGTCGCCGCGATCCTCACCGGCGGCGCGGCATGGCGGCTCGCGCGCAGACTGCAGGTGCCCGACGGCGCACGCGTCCTGCCGCTGCGGCTCGCCGCCGGGGGTCTCGTCGGCGCGATGACGCAGGCGTCCGCGCTCGCGCTGCGGCACTGGTGGCCGGTGGGGGTGGTCGCGGCCGGGCTGTCGCGCCGGTTCCGGATCGTGCTCGCGGCGATGGCCGTCATCGACGCGGTCGTCGAGCATCGCCGCTTGAAGGCGGACCTCGACATCGTCCGCTTCACCGTGCTGCGCCGCCTCGACGACATCGCCTACGGCACCGGCGTCTGGTGGGGTGCGTTCCGGCGGCGGAGCCTCCGCGCGCTGCGGATCGAGCTTCGTCCCCGCCGCCGCGAGCGCTGACCCCCGCGCCTCGCGGCCCGTCGCGGCGTCCCGCAGCGACTCGTCGCCCGCTGACTCTGCCGATTCGCGACTCTTCGTCGCCCCACTCTGTCGATTCGATTCACGTCTGCGGCAGACGGCAGCAGAGACGCCACGAATCCGCAGAGTGGCCGCGCCGAGGGACGTCGCGCGACGCGCAGGCGGCGCCGGGTGCGCCGCTGCGGCCTACAGGTCGACGTCGATGAGGACGGGCTCGGGCTGGAGGATGAGCCCGAACTCCGACGCCACGCGGCGCTGGATGAACCGCGCGAGCTCGGCGATCTCGGCCGCCGTCGCTCCGCCGCGATTCGTGAGGGCGAGGGCGTGCTTCGACGACACGGCGGCGCGCGAGCGTCCGAGGCGGAACCCCTTGCGGATGCCGGACTGCTCGATGAGCCAGGCGGCGCTCACCTTCACCTCGGACTCCTCCGTCGAGGGCGGCGGGACGTGCCCGTCGTACTGCGCGAGCGGGATCACCGTCACGGCGTCGACGTCGGGCTTGACCGGCCACCGCGGGCAGGCGCTCGGCAGGGTGCGGGCGAAGGATGCCGACACGATCGCGTTCTGGAAGAACGATCCCGCGCTGTAGGTGTCGGGATCATCGTCGTCGAGGATCATGCCCTTGGACCGTCGCACCGTGAGGACGTGGTCGCGGATCCACCGCAGGGACACGGCGTCGGCGGGCTCGAGACCCAGCGCGCGGCGCAGCTGCTCGCCGGCGATCGTGCGCTCCGCGTGGCCGATCTCGGCGAGCTCGAGCGTCACCGAGAGGATCACCGCGCGCCGCTGCGGCTCGCGGCCGTGGTGGTGCTTGAGGACGGAGGTGCGGAAGCCGAGCCCGAGCTCCGCGGCGGGGACCGTGACGGGCCCGTCGCCGTCCTCGTCGAGGAGCTCGACCTCGACGAGCGTCTGCTCGATCTCCTGCCCGTACGCGCCGATGTTCTGGACGGGGGCGGCGCCGACGGTGCCCGGGATGCCGGACATCGCCTCGATCCCGGCGAGCCCCTCGTCGACGGCGTAGGCGACGAGGGCGTCCCAGTCGTGTCCGGCCGCGACACGCAGTCGCACCGTGCCGGGGCGGGAACCCGGCATCCGCTCGATCCCCGTCGTGCGCACGCGGACGACCGTTCCGTCGAACGCGTCGTCGCCGACGAAGAGGTTCGAGCCGCCGCCGAGCACGAGCCACCGCTCGCCGGAGGCCCACATCTCCTGGAGCGCGTCGACGAGCTCGTCCGCGGTGTGCGCGTCGATCATGCGCGCGGGCGACCCTCCGGTGCGGAGGGTCGTGAGCCGCGACAGCGGGACGGGCGTCACCTCGGGCATGTCAGAGACGGATCCGGACCTGCGCCTTGCCGAGCACGGTCGTCTCGCCCGACGTCACCGTGAGGTCGATGCGCGCGGCATCCTCCTCGACGACGGCGACCTTCGCGACGACGTGGACGGTCGCGCCCTCCTCCGCGTCGACGACGACCGGGCGCGTGAAGCGCACGCCGTACTCGAGGATGCGACCCGAGTCGCCCAGCCACGGCACGAGCGTCTCGACGGCGAGTCCCATGGTGAGCATGCCGTGCGCGAGCACGCCGGGAAGACCCACGCGCGCGGCGACGTCGTCGCGGTAGTGGATGGGGTTGAAGTCGCCCGAGGCGCCGGCATAGCGGACCAGCGACTCGCGGGTCAGGGAGACGGACCGCTCCGCGACGACCTCGCCGACCTCGAGCGCGCTCATTCGTCTCCTCCCACGAGCAGGACGGATGTCGCGGTGACGACGTGTGCGCCCGCGGCATCCGTGATCTCGGCCTCGCTGGTGACCATGGCGCCCGTGCCCATGGCGCGCACGCCGCTGATGGACAGCTGCGCCGTGAGCTCGTCGCCGGCCACGATGGGCCGGGAGTAGCGGAAGCGCTGCTCAGCGTGGATGGTGCGCTCCAGCGCGATGCCCGAGTCGGGCTCGGCGAGCAGCTGCTGCAGCGTGAGGTCCTGGATCACCATCGCGAACGTGGGCGGCGCGACGACGTCGGGGTAGCCCAGCGCCTGGGCCGCGGCCGCATCGGTGTGCTGCGGGTCGTCGGCGAAGACGGCGCGGGCGAACTCGCGCACCTTCTCACGACCCACGAGGTAGGGGGCTGTCGGCGGGAAGACGCGGCCGACCAGTTCGGGGTTCACAGGCACTCCGCAATCCTACCGAGGCGCCTCAGCGGCCGGACCGGCGCCCGCGGACCGCCCGGAACGCCATCTGCACCGCGATGAAGGTCATGAACGCCGCGAACAGCACGTTCGCCAGGAACGGATCGATGAGCGTCGCGATCCACGCGCCGAGCGCCGTCGTGGTGCAGGCGGCGGCGCCGATGAGCACGGCGCCGAGCAGGTCGACGTTCTTGCGTCGCACGTTGCCGATCGTCCCGGAGATCGCGGTGGGGATCATCATGAGCAGCGACGTGCCCTTCGCGATGAGGTCGCTCGTGCCGAACAGGAGCATGAGCGCGGGCACCACCACGATGCCCCCGCCCACGCCGAGCAGGCCCGCGAGCACGCCCGTCACGACGCCGAGCACGACGAGACCCGACACGGTCAGGACGGTCAGCTCGAGCACGGCGTCGCGCGAGGGGACCACGAGGAACAGGCTCACGATGACCGCGGCCAGGAACGCGACGAACCCCCAGCGCAGCGCGGTCTGCGACACCCGCGGGAGCAGCCACGTGCCGATCTGCGCTCCCACGACGGCGCCCGCCGCGAGGATCAGCGCGGGGATCCACGCGACCGAGCCGTGCACCGCGTACGAGATGACGCCGACGGCGGCGGTGGGGACGATGGCCGCGAGCGACGTGCCCGCTGCGCGCCGCTGGTCGAAGTGCAGGAGGAGGACGAGGAGCGGCACGATGACGGTGCCGCCGCCGACGCCGAACAGCCCGGAGAGGAGTCCCGCCGCGAGACCGATGCCGATGAAGCCGATCACCGCCCGCGGGCCGCGTGCCGACGGGCGCTGCGTCTCATCCATCGCGTCCACCCTAATCCCGTCGCACCGCCCGCCCGTCCCGCGGGGCTCCCTGGCCGCCGGATGCTGTCGCCGAGACGCGCGGTCCAGTAGCGTTCGGGGCAGGCGGATCGCCGCCCACGCCCAGGAAAGGAACGCCGTGGCACAGTTCACATTCGGGCCCGTCGAGTTCTACCTCGTCGGCCTCGACGGGGACCGCCCGTCACCCGCGGTCATCTCCGCGCTCACCGAGCTCATCGACGCCGGCCTCGTGCGGCTGCTCGACTTCGTCCTCATCTCCAAGTCCGTCGACGGCGATGTCACGGTCACGGAGGTCGAGGAGCAGGCCGCCGAGTTCGGTCTCGGCGACGTCGACCTCGATGCGATCGGCATCACCGGCGACGAGGACATCGAGGAGTTCGCCGCCCACCTCGAACCCGGCACGACCGCCGCGCTCGTCGCGCTCGAGATGGCATGGGCCAAGCGCCTCGCCGAGAAGGTCGCGGCCTCCGGCGCGGAGGTGCTCGCCGTCGAGCGCATCCCCGCCCCCGTCGTCAACGGACTCGTCGACGCGCTCGTCGAAGACGACGCCTAGAAACGCACAGAAGCACACGAGAGAGGAAGCATCATGCCCTTCGTGAGAAGAGTCGGCCGCCCCGGCCTCCTCGGCCTCGCCGCCCGCACCGCCGTCGTCGCGGGCACCGCCACCGCCGTGAGCGGCGCGATGTCCAAGAGCCAGCAGAAGCGCGCGCAGTCCGAACAGGAGCAGCAGCAGTATCAGGCGGCGCAGCAGCAGGCCGCCATGCAGCAGGCCGCGCAGGACGCCGTCGCCGCGGCCGCTCCTGCCGCCCCCGCCCCGGCGGCTGCAGCTCCCGCTCCCGCCGGCGTCGACATCGTCGCGGAGCTGCAGAAGCTCGCCGCCCTCAAGGAGAGCGGGATCCTCGACGACGCCGAGTTCGCCGCCGCGAAGGCGAAGCTGCTCGGCTGAGCGCGGGCATCCGGCGGCTCAGCTTCCGCCGGTCCCGAGCGTCGTCTTGATCTGGGTGACCTCGTCGGTGAGCTCGCGCATCTGCTTGCGGGTCGCGGGCTCATCGTCGTCGCGCCCCTCCGCCGCCTTCTCGATGACCCACGACGCGAGGGTCGCGGTGACGATGCCGACGACCGCGACGCCCGACACCATGAGACCGACGGCGATCGCGCGGCCCCATCCGGTCACCGGGTAGAAGTCGCCGTAGCCGACGGTGGTGAGCGTCACGAACGCCCACCAGATCGCGTCCCCGAAGTTCTCGATGTTGGCACCCGGGTGGCCCCGCTCGGCGTCGAGCACCGCGAGCGACGACACCCAGATGAGCACGATCGCCGTCCCGGTGCCGTAGATCGCGATGCGGCTGCGCAGCGCGGACCCGACCGTCCGCTGCAGCACCGTGAACACCGTGAACACGCGCAGCAGGCGCAGCGGCTTGAGGGCGGGCAGGACGACGATGAGCAGGTCGAAGATGTGGTGGGTGAACCACTTCCCGCGCGGGGAGGCGAGGAGGAACCGCACCGCGTAGTCGATCGCGAAGATCACCCACGTGATGAACACGACCGTGCGGGCGATCGCACGGGCCTCGCCGTGGAGGTTCGCGATCACCTCCCACGAGTACACGGCGATGAACAGCAGGGACACCCCGATCAACGGCCAGTAGGTCAGTCGCTGCCAGCGCTCCTCGGTCACGTTGGCACTCTAGGGCGGGGCGCCGGGATCGTCGCCCGGGCACGCCGCGACCGCCGTCAGGCGCGCGCGTCCTCCGTGTCCTGGACGAGGGCCGCCGCATTGCGGATGAAGAGGATGACCCACGAGAACACGAGGATGCCGGCGACCAGCTCGACCGCCGTGAGGGTGTAGTACCCGACGCCGAAGAGCACCGCGAGGACGACGATGACGGCGAGGAACAGCAGCCCCAGCCCCACGAAGGCCCGCGGCATCCCGGGGATCCAGGCCGCCAGACGCAGGATGAGGATGCCGAAGGCGACGACCATGCCGGACGCGACGGCCGTGTGCACGAAGAAGAACCGGTCGACCGGGAACACGCCCACGAGTCCGAGGAAGACGCCCACGACGATGAGGCACGTGCGCGTGCGCCCGATGCCCCGGGGGTTCGCGGTGGGGATGCCGCGCGTCGAGTAGCGCGCGAGGGTCGTCACGATGACGCCCGCGACGATGAGCGTGAGATTGAACGTGAGCGCGGACAGGTCGTCCGTCATGCCGAGCGCGCTGAGATTCTCCATCCACCAGTGCGGATCGCTCGCCGTGAGCATGCTCGCGATGATCCCCTCCGCGAGGAACACCGCGAGCACGACGGCCAGCAGCGGCAGGTCCATGTGCGTGGCGGAGAAGAACACGACGTAGGCGGTGACTGCCGCCGCCGAGCCCGCGATGGCCAGGAGAGCCAGCGCGTAGACCTCCGAGTCGATGAACGCGCGCTCGAGGATCACCGCCGCGAGCGTCCACGTGAGCAGCGCGATGACCGCGTGCGCGACGGCGAGGGCGGCGACGTCGACGACATCCAGCACGCCGAGCCGATGTCCGGGCTCGCGCACGACGTAGCGACCGGCGATGAACGCGAGGATCGCCACGATCGCGGCCGACACGGCCGCGAACTGCCCGATCGAGCCGGGCCCGGCGATGGGGGCCGCCTGGAAGCCGAACACGATGAGCGCGACGAGCGCGGTCACGACGAAGGCGACGGCGCCGACGCCGAGCGCGAGGGACTCGAGGGAGCGCTGGGTCGTCTTCTCCTGCAGGGTGGTGCTCACGCGAGGAGGCTATCGGGCCGGCGACGTCCGGCCGGTGCTCCCGCGCCGCGATGCGCGCCACCACTAGAGTGAGCCCCGGACGGCGCATCCCCGCGTCGTGCTCCCCTACGAGAAAGGCACACACGTGCGCATCGTCGGCACCGCTCTGGAGTATCAGGGCTTCTGGGGCTCGTTCTGGGACCTCATCTGGTGGTTCCTGTGGGCCTTCATCTTCGTCGCCTACATCTTCGCGCTGTTCGCGGTCATCAACGACCTGTTCCGCGACCACAAGCTCAACGGCTGGTGGAAGGCGCTGTGGATCGTCTTCCTGATCTTCGTCCCCTTCCTCACGCTCCTCGTGTACCTCATCGCCCGCGGCCCCGGCATGGCCGAGCGCTCGGCGAAGGAGGCCGCCACGGCGCGTCAGGCCACGGAGGACTACATCCGCCAGGCCGCCGGCACGACCAAGAGCCCGGCCGAGGAGATCGCGCACGCCAAGGAGCTGCTCGACTCCGGCGCGATCACGCAGGAGGACTTCGACAAGCTCAAGGCCAAGGCCCTCAGCTGATCGTCTGACATCCACGCAGAGACCGCGTGCCCGGGGCAACCGGGCACGCGGTCTCTGCGTTGCGGCCCCGTCGCCGAGAGCGGGAGTGTCCCCCGCGGCGCACGCCGGGTGGCCGATGCCACCCGGGTGGGCGAGGATGGGAGGACCGACAGGACGGGAGCAGGATGACCGAGTTCGATGCGATCGTGGTCGGCTCCGGCCCGAACGGCCTCGCCGCGGCGGTGACGCTCGCGCGGTCGGGGCTGCGCGTCCAGGTCCTCGAGCGCAACGCGCAGGCGGGCGGCGGCGCCCGCACGATGCCGCTCACCCTCCCCGGCTTCCAGCACGACGTCTGCTCCGCCGTGCATCCCCTCGCCCTCGCGTCGGAGTTCTTCCGAGCGTTCGGTCTCGAGCAGCGGGTCGGGTTCGCGATCCCGGAGGCCTCGTTCGGCCAGCCGCTCGACCGCGAACGCGGCGCCGTCGCCTACCGCTCGCTCGAGCGCACGGCCCAGGAGCTCGGCCGGGACGGGCGGGCGTACGCGCGACTGCTCGGGCCCCTCGCGCGTCGCGCCGACGCCGTCGCGGAGTTCACCGGGGCGCCGCTGCTGCCCGTTCCCCGGCATCCGCTCGCGCTCGCCCGCTTCGGGCTGACGGCGCTCGAGCAAGGCAGCCCGCTGTGGAACGTGCGCTTCCGGGAGGATGCCGCACCCGCCCTCCTCGCCGGCGCGATGGCCCACGCGATCCTGCCGATGCCGGGGCTGGGCACGGCGGGCGCGGGCCTGTCGCTGACCTCGTATGCGCACGCGCGCGGGTGGCCGATCCCGATCGGCGGCACGCAGGCGATCACCGATGCGATGATCGACGACCTCGTGGCGCACGGCGGGTCCGTCGAGACCGGCGTCGAGGTGACGTCGCTCGATGAGCTGCCGCCGTCGAAGGCCGTGCTGCTGGACGTCACGACCCGCGCGCTGCTCCGCCTCGCGGGCGATCGGGTGCCCACGGGCTACCGCCGCGCGCTCGAGCGCTTCCGGTACGGGAACGGCGTCGCGAAGGTGGACTTCGCCCTGTCCGACCCGGTGCCCTGGGCGGATGCGCGCCTGCGCGAGGCGGGGACGGTACACGTCGGCGGCACGCGCGCCGACATCGCCCGGGCGGAGAACGAGGTCGCCCGCGGCCGGCATCCGGAAGCCCCGTACGTCCTCGTGTCGCAGCCGACCGTGTTCGACCCGTCCCGGGCGCCGGAGGGCCGGCACACCCTGTGGGCGTACACGCATGTGCCCGCGGGGTCGCGCCTGGACCGCACGGAGGCGGTGGTGGCGCAGATCGAGCGGTTCGCGCCGGGCTTCCGCGACACGATCCTCGCGGCCGCCTCGATGGACGCCGTCGAGGTCGAGGAGCACAACCCGAACTACATCGGCGGGGACATCTCCGCGGGCGAGGCGTCATTCGGCCAGCTGCTGGCGCGGCCGGTGATCTCCACCGACCCGTGGCGCACGCCCGTGCCGGGCGTCTATCTCTGCTCGGCCTCGGCGTCACCGGGACCGGGCGTGCACGGCATGGTCGGCTGGCGCGCCGCGCTCAGCGCCCTGCGGCACGAGTTCGGCGTGCGCGAGGCTCCCGCGCTCGCGCCCTGATCAGCGCTGCGGCTGCGTGCAGGTCACCTGCGCCGCCGTCTGACCGGCGATCGCGCTCGGCAGCTCGACCGCGTCGGCATCCGGGTTCGCCGGCGGCGCCGTGGGCGATCCGGACGCGCCGGGGGTCGGGCTCGCGGTCGGCTGGGTGGGCTTGGTGGCCTCGCCCTCGACCTCGACGCCGAAGCCCTGGCTCGCCTTTCCGGTGAGCTTGATGGCCTTGTTGTCCTTGAGGGCCTGGAAGAGCACCTTGGCGGGACCCGTGCGAGGCACCACCTTCGACGATCCGCTGCCCTGCTCGTACGCCGTCGGGTACTGCAGGAAGACGATGTCGTCGTAGTCGACGTTCTTCACCGCCATCGCGATCTGCACCATGCGGGTCGGGTTCGACAGCGACTCGCTCAGGATGAGCTGCTTCTTGCTCACCTGCTGCACGGCCGTGTTGGCGAGGCCGAACAGCGTCGACGGGTTGGAGAGGACCTCGTCGGACTGGAGCTTGCGCACCATCGAGGAGAGGAACTGCTGCTGGTTCGAGATGCGGCCGAGGTCCGACCCGTCGCCGATGCCGTGGCGGATGCGGAGGAACTGCAGGGCCTTCTTGCCCTTGAGCGTGTGGGTGCCCTTGGTCAGGTGCAGACCCGTGTGCCGGTCATCGATGCGCCCCGCGACGCACACGTCGACGCCGCCGATGGCGTCGGACATGTTGATGACGCCCGTCCAGCGGATCGACGCCGCGAACTGGATGTTCAGGCCCGTGAGCGCCTTGATCGTGAGGACCGTGCACGGCAGGCCGCCGTACATGTAGCTGGCGTTGAGCGGCTGCGAGCTCATCGCCGAGTAGCGTCCGCCCTTGCCGTCGGGGCAGGAGGGGATCGGCACGAGCATGTCGCGCGGGAAGGAGACGACGGTCACGCGGCGCGGCTTGTCGCCGATGTGCACGAGCATCGTGACGTCGTTGCGCTCCCCGCCCGGGTCGTGCTTGCAGCGCGGGAACAGCTTCGTGCTCTGGCCCTCGCACGAGTCGGTGCCCACGACGAGCATGTTGACGCCGCCCTCGATCTCGCCGATCGACGGGGGAAGCTGCTTGGTGTCGCCGTCCGCGATGTCGACACCGCTGTCGGCCAGCGCCTCCGTGGCGTTCCACGCATAGAAGGCGGCCGTGCTGACGCCGCTGACGAGGACGACCGCGAGCGCCACCGCGAGCAGCTTGCCCAGCTGCCCCATAGGGTGCGGAGACTTCAGCTTCGCGTGCCGCGCAACGGTGCGTCGCGTGCGGCGCGCAGTCTTGGGCGAATCGCTCACGCGGTTCCTCTCGGGTCGGGGGCCGTCAGGCAGGCTACCAGGGCTCGCCTGGAGATCCGCGGAGAATGCGGGGGTGGCCACTCAGAGCCGGATCGGATCCCGTCCGCGTCGGCGAGGGCCTCCTCGGCCCGGCGGGCGTGTCTCATCGCCGCACGCGGCGCGGCGTGCGAGCGGCCTCGGGTGCCGGGGTCAGGGCATCTGCTCGACGGCCCACGCGAGGCCGGGGGTGATGCCGAAGCGCACGCTGCCTCCGTGGGCGAGCTCGAGCGTGATCATCTCGCTCGTCGGGCTGGAGACCATCCGGGCGAGGACGTCGGCGCTGTACTTCTCCGCCACTTCGAATCGACCGCCGTTGACGTACAGTGCGACTGGCATTCCCGAACTCTAGTGCCTGCGCGCCCGTGCATGGGAGGAGCGCGGGGTCTTGTGCCGCGTGCGGACGACGCCCGCCCCCGGGGGGGACGGGCGCCGTGCGGCGGGCGGATCAGACGAGGAGGATGCCGACGGTCAGCGCCACGGCGCCGGCCACGGCGAGTCCCAGCTCGGTGAGCGCGATGTGCTTCTTGCTGAAGGTGACCGCCATCATGTTGATGAGCGAGTGCGCGGGAAGGGTCACGAGCACGAGCCACGGCGATGCGAAGAGCATGAGGGTGAAGCCGAGGTGCAGCGCGATCGCGCTGACGCGCTCGACGAGCGCCCAGACCGGGTGCTGGTCCAGGGGCACGCCCTGCGCGGCGAGAAGCTCCCGCGCCTCCCGCGACTTGGGGTCGTCCTTGGTGAGCAGGCTGGCCATCGCGAGGATGTTGACGGCCACGACGAGGATCTCGATGGTGGCCCAGCCGTAGCCGAACCACGCGGCATCCTGCACGGTGTGCACGGCGAGCAGCACGAGGACGAGGCGGACGAGCTCCTCGGCGGGCCCGGAGAACCAGCCCACGACCGTCGCCGTGCGCTCCTTGGAGGGGTCTGTCCGATGAACGGTGTTTCTGGGCCGGCGGTCATTAGTTGATTCGGCCTTCGAAGGCGATCGCGAACGCGTTCAGCGCGGGCTTCCACCTCGTCGCCCAGCGTGCCCTGCCCCGGCCCGTCGGGTCAAGCGAGCGGGTCACGAGATAGAGACACTTCAGCGCGGCGGCGTCGTTGGGGAAGTGGCCACGGGCTCTGACCGCGCGGCGGTAGCGGGCGTTGAGGGACTCGATCGCGTTGGTACCGGATATGAAAGTC
>Ga0182748_1000976_pt1 | contig 28840 bp, 27 predicted proteins | sample eDN3rd37CKraftOP_FD_128877 | JGI IMG/M metagenome (GOLD analysis project Ga0182748, IMG submission 128877) | Enriched Organic Plus compost microbial communities from Emeryville, California, USA - eDNA 3rd pass 37_C Kraft OP (version 2) (version 2) ...
AACGCCGTCTTGTCCGACACCCGCGACGCCTGCTGCATGTTGTGGGTCACGATGACGATCGTGTAATCCTGCTTGAGCTCCTCGATGAGCTCCTCGATCGCGTACGTCGAGATAGGGTCGAGCGCCGAGCACGGCTCGTCCATGAGAAGCACCTGCGGCGACACCGCGATGGCGCGCGCGATGCACAGGCGCTGCTGCTGACCGCCGGACAGGCCCGAGCCGGGCTTGTCGAGCCGATCCTTGACCTCGTTCCAGAGGTTGGCGCCCCGCAGCGACTTCTCCACGAGCGCGTCGGCGTCGGACTTCGAGATGCGGCTGTTGTTGAGCCGCACGCCGGCCAGGACGTTCTCCTTGATGGACATCGTGGGGAACGGGTTGGGGCGCTGGAAGACCATGCCGATCTGGCGGCGCACGGCCACGGGGTCGACGCCGCTGCCGTACAGGTCGTCGCCGTCGAGGAGCACCTGGCCCTCGACCCGCGCGCCGGGGATGACCTCGTGCATCCGGTTGAGGGTGCGCAGGAACGTCGACTTGCCGCAGCCGGACGGACCGATGAACGCCGTCACGCTGCGCGGCTCGATGGACAGGGAGACGCCTTCGACGGCGAGGAAGTCGCCGTAGTAGACGTTGAGGTCGTTGACTTCGATGCTCTTGGACACGATGGTTCCTTTTCCGGAGCGGTGCTCAGCGCCCGGTCTTCGGGGCGAAGTAGCGGGCGATGAGGCGGGCGATGAGGTTCAGCAGCATCACGATGATGATGAGGGTCAGGGCGGCGGCCCACGCGCGCTCGACGTATGCCTCGGCGGGAATGCCCTGGTTCATGTACTGCGTGTAGGTGTAGACGGGCAGCGTCTGCATGCGCCCGCTGAAGAGGTTGTAGTTCATGGAGTCCGTGAACCCCGCCGTGATGAGCAGGGGTGCGGTCTCGCCGATGACGCGTGAGATGGAGAGCATGATGCCGGTCGTGATGCCGGCGATCGCGGTGGGCAGCACGACCTTCACGATCGTGAGCCACTGGGGCACGCCCAGGGCGAGGGATGCCTCGCGCAGCTCGTTCGGGACCAGGCGCAGCATCTCCTCGCTGGAGCGCACGACGACCGGGATCATGAGCACGGCCAGCGCGACGGACCCCGCGATGCCCATGCGCACCCCGGGCCCGAAGAAGAGCGCGAACAGGGCGTAGGCGAACAGGCCCGCGACGATCGACGGGATGCCGGTCATGACGTCCACCAGGAAGGTGATCCCGCGCGCGAGACGCTTCCCCTCGCCGTACTCGACGAGGTAGATCGCGGTCATGAGCCCGATCGGGATCGAGATGATCGCCGCCGCGAGGGTCACCAGGAGCGTGCCGACGATCGCGTGCAGGGCCCCGCCGCCCTCGCCCAGCACGTTGCGCATCGAGTTCGTGAAGAACGTGGGGTCGAAGCGGGCGACGCCGTTCGCGACGACGGTCCACGCGACCGACACGAGCGGGATCATCGCGATGAGGAACGCGCCGGTCACGACACCCGTCACGAGGCGGTCGACGGCCTTGCGGCGTCCCTCGACGATCCCCGAGACCGTGAAGACGAGCACGAGGTACAGGAGGGCGGCGGTGATGAGCCATCCGGCGAAGTTGTAGCCCTCGCCGGAGGCGCGCTCCATGACGAGGAAGATGAGGCCCATGACGACGAGGGCGGCGCCCAGCAGCGCCCAGGGGGCCCAGCGGGCGAGCCGTCCCGAGCGCAGCGACGGCGCGGTGATCGGGACCTCGGCGGGAGGGGGAGCGGTGAGGGTCATGTCAGTTCGCTCCCGAGAATTCCTTGCGGCGGCCGACGATCCATCGGGCGAGCGCGTTGACCGCGAACGTCACGATGAACAGGATGAGGCCGGTCGCGATGAGGACGTTGATGTTCGTGCCGTACGCCTCGGGGAAGGTGAGCGCGATGTTGGCCGCGATCGTCGAGGGGTTGGACGACGTGAAGAGGGCGAAGGTGACGGTCCCGGTCGCGGACAGCACCATGGCGACGGCCATGGTCTCGCCCAGGGCGCGCCCGAGGCCCAGCATCGAGGCAGACACGATGCCCGACCGGCCGAAGGGGAGCACCGCCATGCGGATCATCTCCCAGCGCGTCGCGCCGAGGGCGAGTGCCGCCTCCTCGTGCAGGCGCGGGGTCTGCAGGAAGATCTCGCGGCAGATCGCGGTGATGATCGGCACGACCATGACCGCCAGGACGATGGCGGCGGTGAAGATCGTCCGGCCGGTCGCCGAGACCTCTCCGGAGAAGAGCGGGAACCAGCCGAGGTTGTCGGTGAGCCACGCGTAGGTGGGCTGCACGGCCGGCGCGAGGACGAGGATGCCCCACAGACCGAAGACGACGGAGGGCACCGCGGCCAGCAGGTCGACGATGTAGCCGAGGCCCTGCGCGAGTCGACGCGGTGCGTAGTGGGTGATGAACAGCGCCACCCCGAGGGAGAGGGGGACGGCCATGACGAGCGCGAGGAGCGCGGCCCAGATGGTGCCGAACAGGAGCGGGCCGACGTAGGCCCAGAAGTTCGTGGTGAGCAGGGATGCCTGCTGGCTGGTCGCCCCGAACGCGGGGATCGACTGGACGATGAGGAAGATCGCGACGGCGGCGAGCGTCGCGAGGATCATGGAGCCGGCGAAGAGCGCGGAGCCGGAGAACCAGATGTCTCCGGGGCGCATCTTGGCCTTCGCCTGTGGCGCCTCGGGTGGCGCGGCTGTCGCGGTCATGGCTTCTCTCGTCGGATGTTCGGTTGCGGTGCGACCCCGGGCCGATCGCTCGGCCCGGGGTCACGGGGCGTCAGCCCTTGATGGCGTCGATCGCCGCTTGCGCCTTCTCGCGCAGCGTGTCCGAGATGGGCGCGCTGCCGGCGTTGGTGGCGGCCGAGTCCTGGCCGTCCTTGCTGATCGCCGTCGAGAAGAAGCCCTTCACGAGCGGCGCGAAGGTCGCGTCCTGGTACTCGGTGCAGCCGATCAGGTAGCTGATCAGGAGCACCGGGTAGGCGCCGGCCTCGGTCGTGGTCCGGTCGATCTTGATGGCGAGGTCGGTCGCGGCGCGGCCCTCCTCGAGCGGCGATGCGTCGGCCGCCTTCGAGGCGCCCTCCGCCGAGTGGCCGACCCACTCGTCGCCGACCTTGACCTTGACCGAGGCGAGGTCGCCGGCCTGGGACGAGTCGGCGTAGCCGATCGTGCCCTTGCCGCCCTTGACGGCGTTGATCACGCCGGAGGTGCCCTGTGCGGCCTCGCCGCCCTGGATCGGCCACTCCTCGACGGAGCCGTAGGTCCACACCGATCCGCCGGTCGCGGCCAGGTAGTCGGTGAAGTTGCCGGTCGTGCCGGACTTGTCGGAGCGGTGCACCGGCGAGATCGCCAGGTCGGGGAGCTCGACGCCGTCGTTCGTGGCGGCGATCTTCGGGTCGTTCCACTTCGTGATCGTGCCCGCGAAGATGCCGGCGAGGGTGTCGGGGGCGAGGTTGAGCTCCTCCACGCCGTCCAGGTTGAAGACGATGGCGATGGGGGAGATGTAGGCGGGGATCTCGACGAGGTCCGAGCCCTCGACGCACGCGTCGAACGGGCCGGCGGTGATCTCGTCGAGCTTGAACGGACGGTCGGAGCCCGCGAACTGCACGGCGCCCTGCTGGAAGGACTCGCGGCCGGTGCCGGATCCCTGCGGGTCGTATGTGACGGTCAGGTCGGGGTTGGCCGTCTGGATGAGCGACGTCCAGGACTGGACGGCGACCTGCTGCGAGGTCGCGCCCGAGCCGGCGAGGGTGCCCGTCAGGACGGGACCGGACGGCTCGGAGGAGGCCGGAGCGCCGCCCTCGTTCGAGGCGCAGCCGGCGAGGGCCAGGGCCGCGACGGCGGCGACAGCGCCCAGCTGGGCGATTCGGGTGAGCTTCACTGTGTGAATCCTTCACATGTCAGGGTCATGAGCCCGGTGCAGGGCTCGCACTGAACGTAGACAGCCACGCTTAAGAGAGTGCGCTGTGCCGGTGAACGGCGGGTGAACGGATCAGACGTGAAGGTGAACGATCAGATCTTCGGCTCGTGGGTCTCGATCGCGACGATCCCGGATCCGGGGTTCGTCGCCGAGAGGTGCACGACGGAGAACGCGCCGACATCGAGCGCGGACGCGCTGCCGAGGTACGAGCCGCGCAGGGTCCCGGTGGCGAGGGCGAGCTCGTTGAGGATGTCGGGGAGCACGGGGCCGTGGCTGCAGATGACGGCGGGCTTGCGGGCGCGCACGCGCGCGCCGACGACCGCTCGGGCGTCCGACCGGCCCTCCTCCCACAGGTCCTGGCTGATGAGCTCCGTGCGGTCGATGCGCCTGTCGAGCGCCTTCGCGAGCGGCTTGACGGTCTTGACGCAGCGGACGGCGGGGCTCGACACGATCTTGCGCACCCCGAACGACCGCAGCGGACCCACGATGGCCCGCGCCTGCCGGCGGCCGCGCGGGGTGAGGGGCCGCGCGGCATCCTCTCCGTCCCAGTCCTCGCGCGCGACGGCCTTCGCATGGCGCAGCACGACGATCGGGAAGGTGCTCAGGACGCCCTCGCCGACGAGGCGCACGAACTCGTCGAGGATCTCGACGTCGACCGGGTAGCTGAGGCGCTGGCGGGCCTTCTTCAGCCCGACCCACTCGAGCGCGGCGATCTCGCGGTTGGGCACGAACGCCGATGCGCGGATGGCCTCCTCCGTCGCCTCCGCCGCCCAGTAGTGCACGATCTTCGTGCGCTTGCTGGGCAGCCGGTAGCGCGAGACGCCGACGGGGACGCCGAGGGCGACCCGGATGCCGGTCTCCTCGAAGATCTCGCGGGCAGCGGTCTCGGCGAGCATCTCGCCCGGATCGACCTTGCCCTTGGGCAGGGTCACGTCGCGGTAGCGCGTGCGGTGGATCAGCAGCACCTTGACCTTGCCGTCGACGAGGCGCCACACGACACCGCCGCCGGCGTAGACGGCGGTCTCCGTCATCGCACCGCCCGTGCCCGTCGCCGGCGCTGGACGGTGAGCATCGTCCGATCCTGGAGGTCGACGAGGCGGCGTCCGTCCGCGTTCTCGCTGTGTCGCACCCATTCGCCGTCCGGCCGGAGGTGCCACGAGCTGGTGTCGTCGCTCATGGCGAGGTCGAACAGCCCGTCGAGTTCCTTGATGTGCGCGGGCGCGACGACGCGCACGAGCGCCTCGACGCGGCGGTCGAGGTTGCGGTGCATCATGTCGGCGCTGCCGATGTAGACCTGGCGGTCCCCGTCGTTGTGGAACGCGAAGATCCGCGAGTGCTCGAGATACCGACCGAGGATGCTGCGCACCGTGATGTTCTCACTCATCCCGGGCACGCCGGGCTTGAGAGAGCAGATGCCGCGCACCCAGATCTCCACCGGCACGCCGGCCTGGCTCGCGCGGTAGAGGGCGTCGATGATCTGCTCGTCGACCATCGAGTTCACCTTGATGCGGATGCCGGAGGGCTTCCCCGCGGTCGCGTTGCGACGCTCCTTGTCGATGAGCCGTAGGAGTCCCTTGCGCAGATGGAGGGGCGCGACGAGGAGGCGCTTGAACTTCTTCTCGATCGCGTAGCCACTCAGCTCGTTGAACAAGCGGGTGAGGTCGCGGCCGACCTGGTCGTCGGCGGTGAACAGCCCGAAGTCCTCGTAGATGCGGCTCGTCTTGGGGTTGTAGTTGCCCGTGCCGATGTGGCTGTAGCTGCGCAGCACGCCGTCCTCCTCGCGGATGACGTTGACGAGCTTGCAGTGGGTCTTGAGCCCGACGAGGCCGTACACGACGTGGACGCCCGCCTTCTCGAGCTTGCGGGCCCACACGATGTTGTTCGCCTCGTCGAATCGCGCCTTGACCTCCACGAGGGCGAGCACCTGCTTGCCCGCCTCGGCGGCGTCGATGAGCGCCTGCACGATGGGGCTGTCGCCCGACGTGCGGTACAGCGTCTGCTTGATGGCGAGCACGTGCGGATCCTTGGCGGCCTGCTCGAGGAACGCCTGCACGCTCGTCGTGAACGACTCGTACGGGTGGTGCACGAGCACGTCGGCCTTGCTGATGGCGGCGAAGATGTCCGCCCGCTCGTTGTTGTCGCCGGGCTGGAAGGCGACCGCCGTGGTCGGCACGTGCGGCGGGTAGTGCAGCTCCGGGCGGTCGATGCGGCCGAGCTCGAACAGGCCGCGCAGGTCGAGCGGACCGGGGAGGCGGTAGACCTCCTGCTGCGTGATGTCGAGCTCCTTGATGAGCAGGTCGAGCGTCACATCGTCCATGTCGTCGGTGATCTCGAGGCGGATCGGCGGCCCGAACCGGCGACGCAGGAGCTCGGCCTCGAGCGCCTGGATGAGGTTCTCGGTCTCGTCCTCCTCGATCTCGACGTCCTCGTTGCGGGTGAGCCGGAAGGCGTGGTGGTCGAGCACCTCCATCCCCGGGAAGAGGTCGTCCAGGTGGTGGGAGATGAGGTCCTCGAGGGGGATGTACCGCCGCTGCACCGAGGTGCTGCCCGGCAGCTCCACGAGCCGCGGGAGCATGGGCGGCACCTTGAGGCGCGCGAACTCCTGGCGCCCCGTGCGCGCGTTGCGGATGCGGATCGCGAGGTTGAGCGAGAGCCCGGAGATGTACGGGAAGGGGTGGGCCGGGTCGACGGCGAGCGGCATCAGGACGGGGAAGACCTGCGCCTGGAAGTACTCGTACAGCGCCGAGCGGTCGTTCTCGTCGAGCGCGTCCCAGCCGACGACCTCGATGCCGGCCGCGGCGAGCGCCGGGCGCACGTCGTTCGTCCATGCGGCCGCATGACGCAGCTGGAGCCGGTGGGCTTCGGCGGAGATGTCGGCGAGGACCTCGGCGGGGGAGCGGCCGGTGTTGGTGGGGACGGCGAGGCCGGTGACGATGCGGCGCTTGAGGCCCGCGATGCGGACCATGAAGAACTCGTCGAGGTTGCTGGCGAAGATCGCGAGGAAGTTGGAGCGCTCCAGGAGGGGGAGCGCGGGATCCTCCGCGAGCTCGAGCACGCGCTGGTTGAACGCGAGCCAGCTGAGCTCACGGTCGAGGTAGCGGTTCTCGGGAAGCTGCGCATCGAACGCTTCGACGGCCTGATCGAAGTCGTCGTCGTCCGCGTCGCCCAACCCGGTGTCGAGGATGGATGTGTCCAGCATCACCTCATCATGCCAGGGCGGCGTGACGCGGGGGTTAACGAGTCTGACGCGGCCGGCGCTACTGCTGGCTGGTCGGGGCGGGCAGCTGATCCTCTTCGTAGACGTTGAAGCGGTAGCCGACGTTGCGCACCGTGCCGATGAGCTGCTCGAGGTCGCCGAGCTTCGCGCGCAGGCGCCGCACGTGCACGTCGACGGTGCGCGTGCCGCCGAAGTAGTCGTAGCCCCACACCTCGCTGAGCAGCTGCTCGCGGGTGAACACGCGCGACGGGTGCGTCGCGAAGAAGTGCAGGAGCTGGAACTCCTTGTAGGTGAGGTCGAGCGGCCGGCCGTGCACCTTCGCCGAGTAGGAGGCCTCGTCGATCGTGATGCCGGATGTCTGGATGCGCGTCGAGACCTGGTCCACGCTCTGCCGGCCGATCGCCAGCCGCACACGGGCGTCCACCTCGGCAGGCCCTGCCGTCACGAGGATGACGTCGTCGATGCCCCAGTCCGTCGACACGGCGGTCAGCCCGCCCTCCGTGACGACGAGGAGCAGCGGTGCGTCCAGGCCCGTGGTGTTGAGGATCTTGCACAGCGACTTCGCGCCGACGAGGTCGATGCGCGCGTCCACGAGGATGACGTCGGCGCTGGGCGCATTGACCAGGGCCGCCGGCTCGGCAGGGATCTGCCGGACGCGGTGGCTCAGGAGTTCGAGCGCAGGCAGCACCGTCACGTCCGAAGGTGCGGAGCTCAGAACGAGAAGCTGGGCCAAGCGGGGTCCCTCCTCTGCGGGCGGGGGCCCGCCATCGTCCCTCCATGATAGGACGGTCGTGCGAGAGGGTCGCCCGCGAGGTGCGATCGCCGCAACGGTGCGAGATGATGGAGGCATGTCGGTGCCCGATCTCGCGCCTCGCCGGACCTTCCCCGCGCTCATCGCGGTGTGGTCCGTCGCCGCTGTCGTCGCGGTGGCCATCGGCCTGTTCGTCGAGGTGGACTGGCGGATGGCCTGGATGACGGTGGGCCTGGGCGCCTGCATCATCCTCGCGTTCGCCGTTCAGCTCGCACAGGGCACGTCCCACGGGTTCATCGACCGCGTCGCGTTCTCGATCGGCGGGACTCTGCTGATCATGGGTGTCATCTCCGCGATCTTCGGGCTGGCCACGGTCATCCCGGGTTCCTTCTTCCCGGGATAAGGTGGAGTCATGGATGTCGTCGCCCTCGAGTTCTTCTTCGTCGGGTTGCTCGCTCTCGCATCGCTGGCGATCCTCTTCGTCTCCGGTGCGGTGATCTTCAACCTCTACCGCGGCCAGCGCTGACGGCCACGTCGTGTTCGACCTGCCGACTGACCTGCCCGCCGATCTCGTCCCGCTCTCGTGGCTGCTCGGCGTGTGGGAGGGCACCGGGGTCATCGACTACACGGCGGGCGAGACGCATCACTCCGGTGAGTTCGCGCACCGGGTGAGCTTCAGCCACGACGGCGGTCCGTACCTCAACTACTCGGCCAACGCGTGGCTCGCGCAGCCCGACGGCGGCCTCGGTGCGCCCCTCGTCGCCGAGACCGGCTTCTGGCGCCTCGTGCGTCCGGCGACGGATGCCGACCCCGGACCGGGGCTGCTGCCGGCCCTCGAGTCGGGTCCCGCCCGCACCGCCGACGACGTCGAGACGCTTCGCAACGCCGAGGGCGGCTTCGACATCGAGGTGTCGCTGGCCCACTCCGACGGCGTGAGCGAGGTCTACCTCGGTCAGGTGCGCGGCCCGCGCATCGACATCGCCACCGACTTCGTCGTGCGCACCGCCGGCGCCAAGGAGTACTCGGCCGCCTCCCGCATGTACGGCCTCGTCGAGGGGCACCTCCTGTGGGCGTGGGACATCGCCGCGCTCGGCCAGGAGCTCGCCTCGCACGCGTCCGCGCGTCTCGCCCGGGCGGACTGACATGTCCGGCTTCTCGTCGCTTCCCGGCGCCGTCACCGAGGGCAGGGGCGTCCAGCACTTCGGCTCGCCGATCGGCGAGCAGCGCGCCCTCGCCTCCGGACGCGCGGTCGCACCGCTCGGCGACCGCCGCGTGCTCGCCGTCAGCGGTCCCGACCGTCTCACGTGGCTCGACTCGATCACGTCGCAGGCCACCGCCGCCCTGGCGCCCGGTCAGAGCAGCGAGCTGCTCATCCTCGACCCGCAGGGTCGCGTCGAGCACGCGGCATCCGTCCTCGACGACGGCACCACCGCGTGGCTCATCGTCGACGCGGGCGACGCGGACGCGCTCCTGGCCTGGCTCCTGCGGATGCGGTTCCGCCTCGCCGTCGAGCCGCGCGACGTGGCGGAGTACGCCGTCGTCGGCGCGGCGGCGGAGGGCACGGGGCCGATACCCGTCGAGCTCGTCGCGGTGCCGAACGGCACGCCTCTCGTGTGGCGGGACCCGTGGCCCGAGGTCTCACCGGGCGGCTGGGCGTACGCCGCCGCCGACCCGCACCCCGGCGCCGAGCGGCGCTGGATCGAGGCGATCGTCCCCGTCGAGGCGCTGGACGCCCTGGCCGAGCAGGTCGCCGCCGGCGGCCTCGCGGCGGCGGGGCTCGTCGCCGCCGACGCGCTGCGCGTGGCCGCGTGGCGCCCGCGATGGGCGGCCGAGGTCGACGAGCGCACGATCCCGCACGAGGTGGACTGGCTGCGCACCGCCGTGCACCTGACGAAGGGCTGCTACCGCGGGCAGGAGACCGTCGCGAAGGTCCACAACCTGGGTCACCCGCCGCGCCGCCTCGTGCTGCTTCACCTGGACGGCTCGGACTCCGTGCTGCCCGCCCGCGGCGCCCCCGTGCTCGACGGCGACGCCGTCGTCGGCGCCGTCACGTCGGCCGCCCTCCACCACGAGGAAGGGCCCATCGCGCTCGCCCTGGTGAAGCGCTCGACCCGCGCGGACGCCGATCTGGTCGTCGACGCGGGCGAGGTGCGCATCGCCGCCGCGCAGGAGGTCATCGTGCCCGCGGACGCCGGTGCGACGGCATCCGTCCCGCGGCTGCCGCGGCTCTCCCGCCGCACCTGATCCGCCGGCAGCCCCCGGGTCTGTCAGGATGCCGGGGCGACGGCCTCCCACGGCAGCGTGATCTCGCCGAGCCGCCAGCGCCCGCGCTCGAGGACCGGCCATCCCGCGTCGGAGAGCGCCGCCACCGCCGCCCGCCAGCGCTGCACCGCGCCGAACGGTGACATGCCGGCCGCGCGCTCCCACTCGCGGTCGAGGTCCGTCAGGAGCGCGTGGACGCGCTCGCCGTCGACGTTGTGGTGGATGAGCGCCTTGGGCAGTCGTGCGGCGACGAGCGACGGCCGCCACGGCTCCGGCGCTCCCGAGGGGGCGCTCAGTCGCAGGGACGCGGTGAACGTGCGCGGCATCCCCGCGGGGTCGATCGCCACCCACGCCGATGTCCGGCCCAACTCGTCGCAGGTGCCCTCGACGAGCAGGCCGCCCGGCGCCAGGCGGGACGCCATGAGCGCCCACGCCGCGGCCACGTCGCCCTCGTCGTACTGCCGCAGGACGTTGAAGGCGCGGATGACGGCGGCGCGACGGCCGGAGGGAAGCGGCACCTCGAACCCGCCGCGGTCGAAGCGCACGCGAGCGTCGGCGGCGAAGGGCGTGAGCCCCGCCTGCACGCGCGCGAGCTGCGTCCGCGCCGCGGTCACCCGCTCGGGATCGATCTCGAGTCCTACCACCTCGACCCCGGGTCGGTGCGGGCGCAGGCGCGCCTCGAGCTCCAGCGCGGTGACGCCGCTGGCGCCGTACCCGAGGTCGACGACGAGCGGGTCGGCGGCACGCCGCAGGGCGGGATGCCGCGCGATCCAGCGGTCGACGCGACGCAGCCGGTTGGTGTTCGTCGTGCCCCGCGTCACGTGCCCGGAGGGCGAGCTGACCGACGCCATTGCGCCATGCTCTCACGGCTAAGCTGAACGTATGAGCGCGCCCTACACCCTCATCCTCCTGCGCCACGGCCAGAGCGAGTGGAACAAGTCGAACCAGTTCACGGGGTGGGTGGATGTCCGCCTCACGGATCAGGGCAAGGACGAGGCCCGTCGCGGCGGCGAGCTCATCGCGGCATCCGGTCTCGAGCCGGACCTGCTCTACACGTCGCTGCTGAGCCGCGCCATCCAGACGGCGAACATCGCCCTCGACGCGGCGGACCGCCTGTGGATCCCCGTCAAGCGCTCGTGGCGGCTCAACGAGCGCCACTACGGCGCCCTGCAGGGCAAGGACAAGGCGCAGACGCTCGCCGAGTTCGGCGAGGAGCAGTTCATGCTGTGGCGCCGCTCGTTCGACGTGCCGCCGCCCCCGCTGGCCGACGACGACGAGTACAGCCAGGTGCACGATGCCCGCTACGCCGGCATCGACGGCGAGGTGCCCCGCACCGAGTCGCTCAAGCTCGTCATCGACCGCCTCCTGCCGTACTGGGACAGCGACATCGTCCCCGACCTGCGCTCGGGCAAGACGGTCCTCGTCACGGCGCACGGCAACTCGCTGCGCGCGCTCGTGAAGCACCTCGAGGGCATCAGCGACGACGACATCGCCGAGCTCAACATCCCCACCGGCATCCCGCTCGTGTACCGCCTCGGCGAGGACATGAAGCCGCTCGGCCCGGGCGAGTACCTCGACCCCGAGGCTGCCGCCGCGGGCGCGGCCGCGGTCGCCAACCAGGGCAAGTAACCGCTAGGCGGGGGTCTCGTCCCGCGCCTCGCCGACGATCACCTGGATCGTGTCGGTGTCGGCCGACCAGTCGCCGGTCGCGAGGTAGACGACCTTCTTCGCGACCGACACCGCGTGGTCGGCGAAGCGCTCGTGGTAGCGGCTGGCCAGCGTCGCGTCGACGGTCGCCGCGGCCTCACCCTGCCAGCTGTCGCTGAGCACCTTCTCGAAGACGCTGATGTGCAACTCGTCGAGGGCGTCGTCGCCGTTGCGGATCTCCTCCGCGAGGGCGAGGTCCTGCGTCCGCAGGAGGTCGGCGAGTCGGCGCGCGACCTCGACGTCGAGCTCGCCCATGCGCTTGAAGGTGCTCTTGAGCCCCTTCGGGATGGCGCGCTCGGGAAAGCGCATGCGGGTCAGCTGCGCGATGTGCTCGGCGATGTCGCCCATGCGCTCGAGCGACGCGCTCATGCGCAGCGCCGCCACGACGATGCGCAGGTCCCGGGCGACGGGCTGCTGACGGGCGAGGATCTCGATCGTCAGCTCATCGAGCTCGAGCGCCCTCTCGTCGATGGTGTGGTCGTCCTCGATGACCTCTTCGGCGAGGGCGACATCGCTCGAGCTGAAGGCGCGCGTGGCCTTGTCCATCGCGACGGCGACGAGCTCCGCGATCTCGACGAGCCGGCTCTGCACCTCTTCGAGCGACTGGTGGAACAGTTCGCGCATGACAGCACCCTTTCGATTCGCGGCAGGCAGGGGCGCCCGCTGTGCGGTCCTGGCGATCATCGCCACCGAAGGTTAACGAACGGTGCCCCGCACATGAACACTAATCGGACGGTGCCCCGACGGTGGCTTCATGCGTCGTTCACCCAGGATCCGTCCCCGTACGCTGGGTGCCATGGACACGGTGCAGCTCGCGCTGCTCGCGCTGCTGAGCGGCGTGCTGATCGGGGGAGCGGTGGCGCTCGTGATCATCCTCTCCCTGCGCGCCCGCGACCGCGCGCGGGAGCAGGAGAGCGTCGCGCTGCCCGACGGCGTCGGGGCGGTGCTCGACGCGCTCGACGAGGCGGCCGCCGTCGTCGACAACTCCTTCACGGTGGTCGCGGCATCCGTGCCCGCCGCAGGACTGGGGATGATGGCTGGCGAGGTCCTGGACGGCGCCGAGCTGCGCGCCCTCGTGCGCTCGGCCCGCGCGACCGAGGCGGTGGCGGCGGCGACCCTGCGGATCCGGCGCCCGGGGCTCGCCGCAGAGGAGCGTCTCGTGTCCGCCCGCGCGAGCGTCCTGGGGCCGCGGCTGGCGCTCCTGGTCGTGCGCGACATCACGGAGCAGGAGCGGCTCGAGCAGATGCGCCGCGACTTCGTGGCCAACACGAGCCACGAACTGAAGACGCCCGTCGGAGCGGTGAGCCTGCTCGCCGAGGCGGTCGAGTCGGCCGCGGACGACCCCGAGCAGGTCCGCCGCTTCGCGTCGCGCCTGCAGGCCGAGGCGGATCGTCTCGCCGGCCTGACCGCGCGCATCATGAACCTCTCCCGCCTGCAGGCCGCCGATGAGCTGGCGGTCATGACGGACCTCTCCGTCGACGAGGTCGTCGCCTCCGCCGTCGATGCCCACGCGGTGCAGGCGCAGTCCGCCGGGGTCGAGCTCATCCGGGGCGGGGAGCGCGGACTCCACGTCCGCGGCGACGCCCAGATCCTCGTCGAGGCCCTCGGCAATCTCATCGCCAACGCGATCCTCTACTCGCCGTCGGGATCGCGGGTCGGCATCGGGGTCAAGAGCGTCGACGACGTCGTCGAGATCGCGGTGACCGATCAGGGCATCGGGATCTCCGAGGTCGACCAGCAGCGCATCTTCGAGCGGTTCTACCGCGCCGATCAGGCCCGTTCCCGCCGCACCGGGGGATCGGGGCTCGGGCTGTCGATCGTCAAGCACGCCGTGCAGCGCCACGGGGGAGAGGTGCGGCTGTGGTCGCGCCCCGGCCGCGGCTCCACCTTCACGATCCGGCTGCCGCGCATCGAAGGGCCGCCCGCAGATCCCGCCCGCAAGCGCAAGAAGGCCGCCCAGGCGGATGCCGGAGCGGCCAAGAAGAAGAATAAGCCTGCGATGGCGGGCGCGCGCGAGAAGAAACCCGCGGATGCCGCCCCGCCCCCCACGACCTCGCCGGTCGCACCGGCATCCCCTGTGAACGGAGAACCCCGATGACGCGTGTCCTGCTTGTCGAGGACGAGCCCGACCTCGCCGATCCGCTCGGGTACCTTCTGCGTCGCGAGGGCTACGAGGTCGAGATCGCCGAAGACGGGCACGCGGCGCTCACGGCGTACACCGAGCGCGGCGCCGACATCGTGCTGCTCGACCTCATGCTGCCCGGAATCGCCGGGACCGAGGTCGCCCGCCAGATCCGAGCCGTATCCTCCGTGCCGATCATCATGCTCACGGCGAAGGACTCGGAGGTCGACATCGTCGTGGGACTCGAGCTGGGCGCGGACGACTACGTGACGAAGCCGTACTCGGCGCGGGAGCTGCTCGCCCGCATGCGCGCCGTCCTGCGTCGGTTCTCGCAGCCGGACGTCGACCTCGACGAGCGGGTGCTCACCGGCGGCCGGGTCACGCTCGACATCGATCGGCACACGGTGCAGGTCGACGGCCAGGAGATCAAGATGCCGCTCAAGGAATTCGAGCTGCTCGAGGTGCTCATGCGCAATGCGGGACGCGTGCTCACGCGCGGCCAGCTCATCGACCGGGTGTGGGGGAGCGACTACTTCGGCGACACCAAGACGCTCGACGTGCACATCAAGCGCATCCGCTCCCGCATCGAGGAGACCCCGGCGGAGCCGAAGATGCTCGTCACGGTGCGCGGACTCGGCTACCGCTTCGAGGGCTGACGCCCGCGGCGCGGCCGACTCGGGTGGGCGCGTCGTGCGTGTCCCAGTTTGTGGCGGCTTCGTCGTGCGTGTCCCACTTGTGGTGGGCTGTGCCGGCATCCGCCCGCCTCTAGTGGGACACGCTGTGGAGGGTGTCCCGGAAATGGCGGCTTGCCGCGGCGCGGCGCCACCACAAGTGGGACACGCTGCGGAGGGTGTCCCAGAAGAGGCGGCTTTCGTGGATGCGCGGCCGCCACAAGTGGGACACGCGCATCTGGCAGCCGTCACCGGCTGCGCGCGGAGAGCGAGGCGCGGGTCAGGGGGCTTCGGGCGCGAGCGTCTTGTAGTACGGGAGGGACCCGTCCATCACCGGCACGTCGGTCTGCACGCCGTTGACGTTCCCGGACTGGAAGTAGATCGGGATGTTCGTTCCCGGCTCGGCGCGGAAGTCGTCCAGCTCCAGCGGCGGCGTTCCGTCGCCACCGAGGCTCACGACCGAGTTCGCGGGCACGCGGATGCTCTGCGGCACGCGGTCCTCGCCGATCTCCATGCGCAGCGTGAGGTCTCCGTCGGTCGGGTTGACGACAGCGGCGACCAGGTTGCCGGCCGTGCCCTCATCGTTCGCGATGATCAGGGCGTTGCGCACCTCGAGGGGCTTGGAGCCCTCGACCGTGACGCCGTCGGACGGCGAGTAGACGATCGTCGTGCTCTGCGGGGTGATGAAGGTGCAGCCCGTGGCTCCGAGGACGACGGCGGCGCCCAGGGCGATGGACGCGATGAAGCGCGATTTCACGGATCCTCCAGACATGCGGACGTGCTCTGTTCAGCATTCTAGGGGGTCGCGCGACCTCGTGCGGGAGCACGCCGTCCGTGCTCGGCGAACCTTAGCGCATTTCTGCTGTGGTATTCTGGAGGTTGCCGAAAGGACATAACTGCATGCTTTTTGAGGTTGGCGAGACGGTCGTCTATCCGCACCACGGGGCCGCGACGATCATCGAGGTCAAGGAACGGATCATCAAGGGTGAGCCGAAGAAGTATCTCAAGCTCAACGTGACCCAAGGCGATCTCATCATCGAGGTTCCCGCCGAGAACGTCGATCTCGTCGGCGTCCGCGATGTCATCGGCAAGGAGGGTCTCGAGCGCGTGTTCGAGGTGCTCCGCGCGCCGTTCACCGAGGAGCCGACCAACTGGTCACGCCGTTACAAGGCGAACCTCGAGAAGCTCGCCTCCGGTGACGTCATCAAGGTCAGCGAGGTCGTGCGCGACCTGTGGCGCCGCGATCAGGATCGCGGCCTGTCGGCCGGGGAGAAGCGGATGCTCGCGAAGGCCCGCCAGATCCTCATCTCGGAGCTCGCCCTCGCGGAGAAGACCGACGAGGAGAAGGCCAGCGTCGTTCTGGACGAGGTCCTCGCGTCCTGATCGGACGCCGGCGCCGACCGACCACCGCCGATGGCAGCGGCCGACGCTCGCACCGCGCCGAGCGCACCTGATCTCTCGCATCGGGATCTGACGCTCGACCTCGCGCGCGTCGTGTGCGTGCTGCTGGTGGTCGTCATCCACCTGCTGCAGACCGGGGTCGGACCCGGGCCCGACGGGGGGCTGATCGCCTCCCGCCCGCTCGAGCAGCAGCCCTGGTTCGCGGGGGCGACCTGGGTGGGGCAGATCATGCCCCTGTTCTTCGTCGTCGGCGGCTTCGCCGCGGTGACCGGATGGCGCTCCTGGACCCGCAAGGGCGGTGACGCGACCGGATACGTGCGCTCGCGCACGCTGCGCCTCGCGCAGCCGTCGCTGCCGCTGTTCGTGTTCTTCGCGATCGTGCTCGGCGCCGTCGCGCTCCTCGGGATCGCGCCGCAACTCGTCGCGGACGCGGCACGCGGGGCCGGTTCCCCGCTGTGGTTCCTCGCGGCGTACCTCATCTGCCAGGCGGCCACGCCCGCCATGATCCGTCTGCATGCCGCGGCTCCGCGCCGCACGCTCGTCGCGCTGCTCGCGGGCGTCATCGTCGTCGACGCGCTCCGCTACAGCACCGGCATCACCGACATCGGGCTCGTGAACCTCGTGTTCGTGTGGCTGCTGGTCCACCAGTTCGGGTTCTGGTACGCCGACGGGTGGTTCGACCGCCGGCATCCGCTCACCCTGGTGGCGATCGCCGCCGTGTGCTTCGTCGCGCTGTGGCCGCTCACCGCGCTCGGGCCGTACCAGGTGAACATGCTCGACAACCTGAACCCGCCGACCCTTCCGCTCGTCGTGCTGGGACTCGCGCAGGCCTGCGTGCTGCGCCTGCTCAAGCGCCCCCTCACGTGGCTCATGGCGCTGCGGGCCATGCAGGGCATCGTCTTCGTCGTCGGCTCCCGGCTCATGACCATCTACCTCTGGCACCTGCCCGTGATCCTTCTGGTGACGGGGCTCACGCTCCTCGTGCCTGGTTGGGCACCCGTGCCGGCATCCGCCGCCTGGTGGTGGTCGCGCCTGCTCGTGCTCGCCGTGGTGCTCGTCGTCCTCTACGGGCTCTCGCTCGTCATCGCCCGCTGGGAGGCGGTCGGCGACCTGCCGCCCACCCCGCCGGCGGTCATCGTCGCGATCGGCTTCGTCCTCGCGTTCGCCCCGCCCTTCGCGGTCATGCAGTGGGGGCTGGACGTGTGGCTCGCGATCGGCGGCGCCGTGGCCCTGGGCATCGCCGTCCCGCTGCTGCGGCGCTGGCCCGCGCGCGTCGTCCGCGGATAGTCTCGACGGGTGACGATCACCCCCGTTCCCCGCGTCGCGATCATCGTCGTCGCGGCCGGCTCCGGCACACGCCTGGGCGCCGGCGCGCCGAAGGCCTTCGTCGGCATCGACGAGCACTCGATGCTGCGGCACGCCCTGCGCGGCGTGTTCGCCGCCGGGGAGGCGCAGGTGGTCATCGTCGCGCCGCCCGGGCGGGAGGGCGACGCCACGACCGAGGCGATCGAGGCGGCCGGGAGCCGCCGCGACCTCGTGTCGGTGGTCACCGGCGGCGCGACGCGTCAGGCGTCGGTCGCGGCGGGATTGCACGCCGTGTGGCCGGACGTCGAGGTGGTCCTCGTCCACGACGCGGCCCGCGCGCTCACCCCGGCGAGCGTCTTCGACCGCGTCGTGGCGGCCGTCGACGAGACCGGATGGGGCATCGTGCCGGTGCTCCCCGTCGTCGACACGATCAAGCGCGTCGACGGCGCGCGGGTCCTGGCCGGCGTCGACCGGTCCGAGCTCGCCGCCGCGCAGACGCCGCAGGGCTTCCCGCGGGTCACGCTCGAGGCCGCGTACGCCGGGGCGGACCAGGAGTACACCGACGACGCCGCGCTCGTCGCGGCGGCCGGCAACGAGATCGGGATCGTCGACGGCGATGCGCTCGCGTTCAAGATCACGACGCCTGAGGACATGGAGCGCGCGCGGGCGATCGTCTCGCCGATCGCGCCGATGCGCGGGTCCCTGGACCGCATGCCGCCCGCCCCGCGCGTGGGCGTCGGCACCGACGTGCACGCGTTCGGCGGCGAGGGGGCGCTGTGGCTCGCGGGCCTCGAATGGCCGGGCGAGCCCGCGCTCGCCGGGCACTCCGACGGGGACGCCGTCGCGCACGCGATCGTCGACGCGCTGCTGTCGGCGGCAGGGCTCGGCGACATCGGGACGCACTTCGGCACGTCGGCGCCCGAGTACGCGGGGGCCCACGCGCACGCGTTCCTGGCGCGCACGCGGGAGCTGCTGGGCGACGCCGGATGGGCCGTGGGCAACGTCGCCGTCCAGGTGCAGACGACGCGGCCGCGGTTCGCCGCCCGCCGCGCCGAGGCCGAGCGCGTGCTCTCCGACGCGCTCGGCGGCGCCCCGGTCTCCGTCTCCGCGACGACGACCGACGGGCTCGGCTTCACCGGCCGCGGCGACGGGGTCTCGGCGTTCGCGGTCGCCCTCGTCGTCCCTGCCTGATCCGCCGCGCGGCGGCATCCGCCCGACGGGGTCAGGGGAGACGGCGGGTCATGAAGACCGAGAAGGGGTCGAAGGCGTAGTCGCCGAACGGACCGCACTCGACGAATCCCTCGCTCTCGTAGAGCCGCCGCGCGGGCAGGAAGTCGTCCGGCGTGCCCGTCTCCAGCCACAGGCTCGTCATGCCGCGTGCGACGGCCTGCGCCATCAGGTGCCGCAGGATCGCGCGACCCACCCCGCGCCCGCGGAACCTGTCGTGGACGCGCATCGACTTCAGCTCGCCGCGCTGCTCGGCCGCATCCGCCGGGTCGAGCGCCTTGAGCGCGCCGATCCCCGCGATCTCGTCGTCGATCCAGGCCGACCAGAACGTGACCGACGGATGCCGCAGGCCGTCCACATCGAGCGCGTGGACGCTCTCCGGCGGCGACGAGTCGTGCATCCCGGCGAGGTGGAACGCGACGAGCGCCCGCGTGGCGTCGCCGGTCAGGTCGTCCACGCGGAAGGTGAGGGGGGACTCGAACATCACGACTCCAGGGGATACGGGCGGGGATCGCGGGAGCGCGCCCCCCACGCGAGCAGGACGAGACCCGAGCCCAGCACGACCAGGCCCGCGATCGCGAGTCCGCTGAGCCGCTCGTCGAGCACGAGGATGCCGAGGAGGCTCGCGGTGAGCGGCTCCGCCAGGGTGAGGGTCGCGGCCGTCGCGGCGGTGAGCCCCTGCAGTCCCCACGTGAACAGCGTGTAGGCGAGGGCGATCGTCGCGAGCCCCAGCCACAGCGCCATGATCGCGCCGCGCGGCGACGCGAGCCACGTCACGTCGACGAACGGCAGGGCGAGGGCGCCGACGATCGCCGAGCTCGCCCCCATGGCGCCGGCGACGGTGAACGGGTCCCATCCGTCGTCCATGAGGCGACGCTGCGCGTTGGCGAACACGGCGAACGACGCGCCGGCTCCCACCGAGCCGAGGATGCCGAGGAGATCCGCGCCGCCGGCGGCCTGGGCGTCGCCCCCCACGCCCAGCAGCACGACGCCGGCCGTGGCGAGACCCGTCGCGAGCATCCAGGTGGCGCTGGGGATCCGGCGGGTGAGGGCCCACTCGAGCAGTCCCGCGAGCACGGGCGCCGAGCCGAGCGCGATGACCGTCCCGACCGCGACGCCGTTGCGCTCGGTGCCGAGGAAGAACAGCGGCTGGTAGAGCGCGAGGCACACGCCCGTCGTCGCCATGAGCGCCAGGTCCTTCGGTCGCGCACGCCGGACGGGTGCGGCCGTGCGCGTCCGGTGCCGGCGCGCGAGGAGGAACCCGCTCAGCGCCAGGCCGGTGCCGCCGATGACGAGACGCATGACGCCGACCGACAGCGGCGTCGTGTCGTCCGGCCCGAGCGCTTGGGATGTCCCGGTGGTGCCGAACAGCACGGCGGCCGCGACGACGGCGAGGATCGGAAGCACCCTTCAGTTGTACCGGCTCCGGCATCGGGGCTCCCACCGTCATCCCTCGCGTCGGCGCGGAGGGCCGCCGGTAGGCTGGAGCGGTGACATCCGGGGTGAAGCTGTACGACACGAAGGCGCAGGCGCTGCGCGACTTCGAGCCGCTCGACGCGGGAAACGTCACGATCTACGTGTGCGGGCCCACCGTGCAGTCGGGGCCCCACATCGGGCACCTCCGCGGCGCGCTCGCCTTCGACGTCCTCCGCCGTTGGCTCGCGCATCGCTTCGGCCGCGTCACGTTCGTGCGCAACGTCACCGACATCGACGACAAGGTGCTCGCCAACGCGACGCCCGAGGAGCCGTGGTGGGCGCTCGCGTACCGCATGGAGCGCGCGTTCACCGACGCGTATACCGCCATCGGCATCCTCCCGCCGACCTACGAGCCGCGCGCGACGGCGTCGATCCCGCAGATGCAGGAGATCATCCAGCGCCTCATCGACACCGGCCACGCCTATCCGGCCGAGGGCAGCGTGTACTTCGACGTGCGGTCGTGGGCCGACTACGGCGCCCTCACGAATCAGCGCCCCGACGCGATGGAGTCCTCCCCGGACACGGATGCCGGAAAGCGCGATCCGCTCGACTTCGCGCTGTGGAAGGCGGCCAAGCCGGGTGAGCCCGCGGACGCGTCGTGGGCGTCTCCGTGGGGCCCCGGACGCCCCGGCTGGCACATCGAGTGCTCGGCGATGAGCCGGCGCTACCTCGGACCCGAGTTCGACATCCACGGCGGCGGTCTCGACCTCCGCTTCCCGCACCACGAGAACGAGCTCGCCCAGTCCTGCGCCGCGGGGGACACGTTCGCGCGCTACTGGGTCCACAACGGCCTGGTGACCGTCGACGGCCAGAAGATGTCGAAGTCCCTCTTCAACTTCGTCCTCGCCGAGGACGCGCTCGCGCAGTACGAGCCCCTCGTCGTGCGGTACGCGCTCCTCGCAGCGCACTACCGGTCGAGCCTGGACATCTCCGCGCGCGGCTTCGACGAGGCGGCCTCCGCCGTCGATCGCATCCGCACGTTCCTTGAGCGTGTCGCGCGCACCCCGAGCGCCTTCGAGTGGAGCGCCGACTCCGGCCCCGCCGCCGGGCCCGGTCCGTCTGTCGCACCCGAGCCCGGAGGACCGTTCTCCGACGAGATGCCGGCCGCATTCGCCGCGGCGATGGACGACGACCTCGGCGTGCCGCAGGCGCTCGCGGTCGTCCACGACGCCGTGCGCTCCGGCAACGCCGCACTCGACGCCGGAGACGACGGCGCCGCAGGGGAGTGGGCGCTGCAGGTGCGCACGATGACGGGTCTGCTCGGCATCGACCCCCTCGACCCGCAGTGGCAGCGCGCCGGCGCCGGCCCGGAGACGACCGCACTCGACGCCCTCGTGCAGACGATGATCGCCCAGCGCGCCGACGCGCGGGCGGCCAAGGACTGGACGACGGCCGACCGCATCCGCGACGCCATCGCCGCCGCGGGGATCACCCTCGAAGACAGTGCCGACGGCACACATTGGAGCATCGATGGCTAAGCCAGGACGTCCGGGCGCGAGCAAGGGCAAGAAGAAGGGCCCCACCAAGGGCACCGGCGGGCACAGCCGCAAGGCGCTCGAGGGCAAGGGCCCCACGCCGAAAGCCGAGGACCGCAGCTGGCACGTCGCCGGCAAGCGCAAGGCCGCCCAGGAGCGCTACGCGGCCGCGGGCGGCAAGGGCCGTCCCGGCGGCTCCGGCCCCAGCCGCGCGCCGCGCGCCAAGAAGGACGACGACACCGAGACCGTCACCGGCCGCAACAGCGTGCTCGAGGCCCTGCGCGCCAAGATCCCCGCCACCGCGTTCTACATCGCCCAGCGCGTGGAGATGGACGACCGCGTCAAGGAGATGCTCGCGATCGCCAACCACCGCGACATCCCGGTCCTCGAGGTGACGCGCCCCGAGCTCGACCGCATGGCCGGCTTCGACGGTGTGCACCAGGGCGTGGCCCTCAAGGTGCCGCCCTACGAGTACGCGCACCCGCAGGACCTCCTCGAGGAGGTCATCGACCGCGGTCAGACGCCGCTGTTCGTCGCGCTCGACGGCGTCACCGATCCGCGCAACCTCGGGGCCATCATCCGCTCGACGGCGGCGTTCGGCGGGCACGGCGTGCTGCTCCCGCAGCGCCGCTCGGCGAGCGTCAACTCGGCCGCGTGGAAGACGAGTGCCGGGGCGGCCGCCCGCATCCCCGTCGCGATCGCCGCGAACCTCACGAGCACGCTCAAGGAGTTCAAGAAGCAGGGTGTGTTCGTCCTCGGTCTGGACGGGGGAGGGGATGTCTCGCTGCCCGACCTCCAGCTCGCCGACCGCCCCGTCGTGATCGTCGTGGGCTCCGAGGGCAAGGGGCTGTCGCGCCTGGTCACCGAGACGTGCGACCAGATCGTGTCGATCCCGATCTCGGCGGCGACCGAATCGCTCAACGCCGGCATCGCGGCATCCGTGGCGCTGTATCAGGTCGCGACACTGCGCGACCGTGCGTGACGACGCGCCATCGGTGACCTAGAGTTCCATTCCTGGGAATGAAAATCCCGCAGGGGCGCTTGCATCTGCGTACACCGTCGTACACGTCGAAAGGAAGACAATGGCCCGTATCGCCGTCATCGGAGGGACCGGCTACGCCGGCAGCAACATCGTCGCGGAGGCGGTGAGCCGCGGGCACACCGTCGTGTCGATCGCCCGCTCGGTGCCGCAGGAGCGCGTCGAGGGCGCGACCTACCTCGAGGGCACGCTGCTGGATACCCCCGGTATCGTGGCGCAGCTGGAGGGCGTCGAGGTCGTCGTCCTCGCGGTCTCGCCGCGCGGCGACATGGCCGGGAAGGTCCGCGCCGCGACGGCGGAGCTCGTCGCCGCGCTCCCCGAGAACGTGCGCGTGGGCGTCATCGGCGGCGCCGGCGGCAGCCTCTCCGCCCCCGACGGACCGCGACTGATCGACCTCGACTTCCCCGAGGAGTACAAGGCGGAGGCGTTCGAGGCGATCGGCGTCCTGGAGGACCTGCAGGCCACGCCGGAGAGCCGCGACTGGTTCTTCATCCACCCCGCCGAGATCTTCGGCGCGTGGAACCCGGGCGAGCGCACCGGCGTCTACCGCGACGGCGGGGATGTCGTCGTGCGCGACGCCGAGGGCGTCTCCAACCTGTCCGGCCCCGATCTGGGCGTGGCCGTCGTCGACGAGATCGAGACGCCGAAGCACCGCCGCGAGCGGTTCACCGTCGGCTACTGATCCGGCTCAGACGAGGTCGCGCCAGTCCACGGTCGCATCCTCGTCGTCGTCCGGCACGGCGTCCGGATCATCCGGGTCGTACGCCGTGCCGGACGCCGTGACGACCGGCAGCGACATCGTCTCCGTCGGGGGGCCCATGATCGTGGCCTCGTCGCGGCGGTGGCGCAGCACGTCGGTGATGTAGGAGGTCAGCACCTCGGCGAGCGGGACGGACTGCCCGCGCGCCTGGGACATGTACCAGCGGTGCTCGAGCACCTGGTGGAAGACCTCGGCCGGCTCGAGCTTGGCGCGCAGCTCGAACGGGATCGCCTTCACGACCGGCTCGAACACGCGCGTGAGCCACTCGTGCGCGACCATCTCCTCGTCGTCGCCGAGGCGCGACGTACGGGCGCGGAACTCGTCCAGGTCGTTGAGCAGGCGCCGCGCCTGGTTCTCCTCGACGTCGAGGCCGGTCAGGCGCAGGAGGCGCCGCTGGTGGTGTCCCGCGTCGACGACCTTGGGGCGGATCGTCACGCGCGCGCCGTCCGGCTCGGTCTCGATCGACATCTCGCCGATGTCGAAGCCGATGTCGTTGAGGCGCCGCACCCGCTCGGTGATGCGCCACGTCTCGCTCGTCGCGAAGGTCTCCTTGTCGGTGAGCGCCGCCCACAGGGAGCGGTAGGACGACACGATGCCGTCGGCGATCGCGATCGCGTCGACGCCACCCTCCAGGCGCCCGCCCGCCTCGAGGTCCATGACCTCGCCGGCGATGTTCGTGCGCGCGACGTCGAGGTCGTGCTCGCGCTGTCCGCGGGTCAGGCCGCCCTCGTGCAGCTCTCCGGTCTCGGCGTCCACGAGGTAGGCCGCGAAGGCGCCCGCGTCACGGCGGAACAGCGTGTTCGACAGCGACACGTCGCCCCAGAAGAACCCGACGTTGTGCAGCCGCACGAGCAGGAGCGCGAGGGCGTCGACCAGACGCGTCGCGGTGTTCGGGCGCAGCACCTGGGTGAACAGCGCGCGGTAGGGGAGGGAGAACTTCAGGTGCGCGGTGACGAGGGCCGCCGGCAGCGGCTTGCCCGCGGCATCCGTCCGTCCGGCGATCACCGCGACCCGCTCGACGCACGGCACGTCGAGCCGCGCGAGGTTCCCGAGCATCTCGTACTCGCGCCGGGCCATCTCGTCCGTCGTCTCCTTGACGGCCACGACACGGCCGGACAGGTTCGCGAACCGCACGAGGTGGCGGGAGAGCCCCTTGGGGAGCCAGACGATGTCCTTGCTCGGCCAGTCGGCCAGGCCCGTCGACCAGGGGAGCGTGAGCAGTCCGGGGTCGACCGAGCTCGCGGTGATGCTCAGCGCCTGGGGCATGGGATCCTCCGTGATCGATCGGTCCGGGAGCGGAAGGATGCCGGATGCGCCGCGGCGCGGGCCCCCGTGGTGGAGAGCCCGCGCCGCGGTGCGTGGTGGATCAGGCCGACGCGATCGCCTTGTCGGTGAGGCGCTCACCGGTCTCGGCGTCGAACACGTGCACGTGACCGGGCACGGGCGCCAGGACGACCTGCTCGCCGGCGTTGGGGTGGCGGCGGCCGTCGACGCGCGCGACGAGGTCGGTGCGCTTGCCGTTGACGTCGGTGTGGCCGTAGAGGTAGCCGTCCGCGCCGAGCTCCTCGACGAGGTCGACGGTGACCGTGAGGCCCTTGCCGTCGGCCGGGGCGACCTGGATGTCCTCGGGGCGCACGCCGATGGTGACCTCGGACCCGTGGGCCTTGCCGAGCGTGTCCGCGTCGACGCCGACGACGAGGTCGCCGAACTTGACGCCGCCCTCGGTGAGGTCGGCCGCGAAGAGGTTCATCGCGGGCGAGCCGATGAAGCCGGCGACGAACACGTTGTTCGGCTTCTCGTAGAGGTCGCGCGGGGTGCCGACCTGCTGGAGGATGCCGTCCTTGAGCACCGCGATGCGGTCGCCCATGGTGAGGGCCTCGGTCTGGTCGTGCGTGACGTAGACGGTGGTGACGCCCAGGCGGCGCTGGAGCGACGCGATCTGGGTGCGGGTCTGGACGCGCAGCTTCGCGTCGAGGTTCGACAGCGGCTCGTCCATGAGGAACACCTGCGGCTGACGGACGATGGCGCGACCCATCGCGACCCGCTGACGCTGACCGCCCGAGAGGGCCTTCGGCTTGCGGGTGAGGTACTCCTCGAGGTCGAGGAGCTTGGCGGCCTCGAGGACGCGCGCGGCGCGCTCCTCCTTGTTGACGCCGGCGATCTTGAGCGCGAAGCCCATGTTCTCGGCGACCGTCATGTGCGGGTACAGCGCGTAGTTCTGGAAGACCATCGCGATGTCGCGGTCCTTCGGCGGGACGTCGGTCACGTCGCGGTCGCCGATGAGGATGCGGCCCGAGTTGACCTCTTCGAGGCCGGCGAGCATGCGCAGGGACGTGGACTTCCCGCAGCCGGAGGGACCGACCAGGACGAGGAACTCGCCGTCCGCGATCTCGAGGTTGAGCTTGTCCACAGCGGGGCGCGTGCCCCCGGGGTACAGGCGGGTTGCGTTGTCGAACGTGACGGACGCCATGTTTTCTTCTCCTTCACCGGCAGGTACGTGCCGGACGATCCGTAGTGATGGAATGAGCGGGGGCTTGACCCGCACGCCCGCCATCGGGCGCTCCCTCAGTATGCCACGCGGAAAGCGGCCCGCCGCGTCTGGGTATTTCCCAGCCTGTCTGGCTAGCATCGGAGGGTTGCCGCAACCCGAAGTGCGGCACGCTCGGGGGCTCCCGGGCACGAGATGCAAGAGGATCCATGTCAGGCGACGACACTCCTAAGACACCTGCTCCGCGCGACCGCCGTGAGGCCGTGCGCGAGAAGGCGCAGCAGGTCCAGGCGCAGCAGTCGAAGGCTCTCGTCATCCGACGAACCTCGCTGGTCGTGGTGCTCGTCGCCATCGTCGCAGCGGTCGCCGTGGTCGTCACGTGGGCGGTCACCTCGTCGGCCTCGAACCCGGACCTCAGCCCCGCCAACATGACGCACGACGGCATCCGCGTGGAGGCCGTCGGCAAGGTGAACGACAAGGCCGACACCGGCGGCGGCGCGCTCGCGGGGGTCACCCCGGCGCCCACCGCGACGCCGGCACCCACCGTCTCGCCGACGCCGACCGCGACGGCCGAGGCCGACGCCGTCGACATCCACGTCTACGTCGACTACCTCTCCCCGGGCTCGAAGGAGTTCCAGATCGCCAACGCCAAGCAGCTCGCGGACTGGGTCTCGCAGGGCGCGGCGACGCTCACCTACCACCCGGTCGCGCTGCTGACCCCCAAGTCGAACGGCACGAAGTACTCGCTGCGCTCCGCCGCGGCCGCCGCGTGCGTGGCGACGTACTCCCCGGATGCCTTCTTCGCCTACAACCAGGCCCTCCTCGAGCGCCAGCCGCAGGTCGCCACGGACGGCTTCAGCGACAAGGCGCTCGCCGACATGGCCATCGCCTCCGGCGCCGACGACCCGAAGAAGGTGCGCTCGTGCATCGAGGGCGAGGACTTCGCGTCGTGGGTGCAGGGCGCCACCGAGCGTGCGCTCGAAGGCCCCCTGCCCGGCAGCGAGAATGCGACGCTCACCGGCGCGCCGCTCGTCCTCGTCAACGGACAGCAGTACGTCGGCAACCTCGACGACCCCAAGGAGTTCGCGCAGTTCGTGCTGACGCTCTCCAGCGCCGCGTACTACACGTCGACCCCGTCGCCGACCCCGACGGTCGTCGTCCCGAGCCCCACGCCGACCAGGTAACGGCGGGCGCGCCGGTAGACTGGCGCGCACTGCCGGCTTGGCGCAATTGGTAGCGCACCGTACTTGTAATACGGGGGTTACGGGTTCGAGTCCCGTAGCCGGCTCTGTTCTCCTCACCCTCCTCGCCCGCCGCCGGCGCGCCTGAAGCGAGCCCGCTCCGCCGCGCCGTCACCGCCCCTGTCGGGAGGGCCGTCCCGCTCCTGCCAGGATGGAGAGGATTCGGCTCTTCGGGGGGATGGTTCGATTCATGCAGATCTCGCATGTCCGGATGAGGGTGTTCGACGCGGTGTCGCGCGGACTCGACGTGACTCTGATCGTCCCGGAGCGACGCGTGCGGGCGGCGGTCACCCGGAGCCTGCGCGAGCACTTCGGCGACAGCGGATGGAACGTCGTCGCCCTCGACGCCCACAAGTCCTTCCAGGCGGTGCCGCTCCTCCCGCTCGCCACGGCCGGTGTCGTGGACAGTCAGGACCTGCGCGTGCAGAGCATCGGCCCTGCGATCGATGCGCTCGCCGCGCGTCTGACGAAGAATCCGCGCCGGTCGGTCGTGGTGGTCGCCGATGGACAGTGGCTCGATCCCCTCACCTGCGGCGCGATCCTGACCGCGACGGCACGCGCGGACGTCGCCGTTGTGACGGTCCAGTCGACCGCACCGGACGAGCCGCCCGCAGACGGCATCCTCATCGAGCTTCCCCACCTCGACCGTGCGGACTTCGCCGAGGCCGTGGAGGCGCACACCGGTCTCCGTCTGGGCAGCGCGTCCCTCTCGCGGCTGCGCACGTCGACCGGCGCCCGCCTCGACCTCGCGGTCGCCGTCGTGCACGCCGCCCGGTGGAACGCAGGCCTGCGCGCCCTGGCCGGAGGGGAGCAGCGCCTGGTCGGTCGCCTGTGGACACCGGAGCTGCGACCGACGCTGGAGCGCGAGCTGGAGGACATCGACGCCCGCACGCGCGGCGTCCTCGAATCCATCGCCCTGCGCGGCGGCATCCGGTCGGAGGAGCTCGCCGATGCGCTGGGCACGGACCGCCTGCGCGAGCTCGAGCGGGAGGGGCGCATCGAGCTCGCACCGGATCGAGACGGACCGGTCTTCCTCGTCACTCCGCCGCTGATGGCCGAGCATCTGCGGATGACGGCGCCCCGCGTGCGGCTGGAGAGCATCGACGACACCTGTTCGCTCGCCGCACCCTCCCGCTGGGACCCCCGCGTGCACCGGTCGGTGCTCGAACAGGCCTCGACCCTCGTCCGCGCCCACAAGGAGCGCGCCCTGCACCGTGTCCACGACGCCCGCGCCGTGTGGGCGCGGGCGAACGGCGCCCTGCCCGCCGCGACGGAGCTGCTGCGGGCGTGCACCGCCGTGGACGGACACGAGCGCGAGATCGGACGGCTCCTCGCTGAGACCGACACGGCCCGGGGCGCCCCGGATGAGCGCGCGGACTGGATCGACGCGCGCTGGACGTACGAGGCCTGGTGCCGCGGCGTCCTGCCGGATGTCGGCGCCGAGGACCTCGCCGACCTGCCCGCCTGCGCGCGCGTTCGGCTCCACCTCCGCGAGAAGGAGCTGTCGCACGCGCTCCTCGTGCACCTGGACGAGGAGGGGCTGGACCGTCTCGTCCGCGAGGTCGAGGAGGACGGGCGGCCCGAGTACGCCGTGCGCGCCCGGTTCCTCGCGGCATCCGCGGCCGTGCAGAGATTCGACTTCGACGCGGCGCAGGCGCATCTGGACCACATCCGGTCCCAGTCGGCATGCCCCCGAGGCATGCTCCTGTTCCTCGAGGCGCTCGTCGCGCTCGGACGCGGGGACCTCGCCGCCG
>Ga0182748_1000979_pt1 | contig 28812 bp, 25 predicted proteins | sample eDN3rd37CKraftOP_FD_128877 | JGI IMG/M metagenome (GOLD analysis project Ga0182748, IMG submission 128877) | Enriched Organic Plus compost microbial communities from Emeryville, California, USA - eDNA 3rd pass 37_C Kraft OP (version 2) (version 2) ...
GCATCAAGGAAATCGACGAGGGCATCTGGCTCGTCAGCTTCATGCATTACGACTTGGGATATATCGACTTGGAGCAGAAAACCCTGCAAACCCTCGACAACCCGTTCGGCGCGAGGTTGTAACCTATGTCTCCGGTACGAAACGTCACCCATGTGTCCGGGCTGGACACCTTTTATGTCTGGCGGAGCGGGAGTCCGTCTAACCATCTGCCGAATGCGTTCGGATGCATCCTCATAACCCGCATAAAACCTACGCATTTTGGCCAATGCGACAATCGGACTGTCCGCATGTGTTCCGTTGCGTTCCCATAAAACCGCGCTATTATCGGGGAACGGTTATGGGAACGGCTGCTATTTCCGCCAATGTGGCAGGGCGCTGGCAGGTTCGATTCCCTGACAGGGAGCCGAAATGCCAAGGAAGCTGCACAACGCGCTAACCCCTCTCGCGGTGAAGAATGCCAAGCCGGGACGCCATGCCGATGGTGGCGGGCTGCATTTGCTGGTGAAGCCTACCGGCGCGCGCTCATGGGTCTATCGCTTCATGCTCAATGGCAAATCGCGGGACATTGGCCTTGGCGCGGCTGGGCAAGGCGGCATGTCGCTTGCCGATGCACGCGACGAAGCGTCGGTGCTGCGCCTCAAGGTCAAGGCGGGCATTGATCCGCTGGAGGAAAGGGACAGGGAGGCCGCTCAGGCGCTTGCGGCGGCTCAGGCTGCCAAGGTGGCCGGAACCACGTTCAGGAACGTCGCAACCGCCTATATCGCCGCGAATGAGGAAAGCTGGCGCAACCCCAAGCATCGCCAGCAATGGCGCAATACGCTCGACACCTACGTTTATCCGGTGATCGGGGATTTGCCGGTTGCCGAGGTCGAAACCGCGCATGTGCTCAAAATCCTTGAGCCAATCTGGAAAGGGAAGGCCGAGACGGCCAGCCGCATTCGGGGGCGGATTGAAACCGTGCTCGATAGCGCCAAGGCGCGCGGCTATCGGCAGGGCGAGAACCCGGCGCGCTGGCGCGGGCACCTTGCGCAAATCCTGCCCGCTCGCACCCGGCTTTCGCGTGGCCATCATAAGGCCATTGCCTATGAGCAAATCCCGGCATTCGTCCGCGCGCTGCACAAGCGGGAGGCTGTGGCGGCGCTAGCGCTGGAATTTACGATCCTCACCGCTGCCCGGTCTGGCGAAGTGATCGGCGCGACTTGGGCAGAGGTCGATTTGCAAAAGGCAATCTGGACGATCCCAGCCGACCGCATGAAGGCCGCGAAAGAGCATCGCGTGCCGCTGTCCCCTCGCGCGGTTGCCATACTCGAAAGCCTCCAGCCGCTTGGCAGCGAATATCTGTTCCCCGGCGCGAAGGGCGGCAAGCTGTCCGGCATGGCCATGGGAATGCTCATGCGCCGCATGAAGGTTGACGCGACCGTGCACGGCTTCCGTTCCGGCTTCCGCGACTGGGCAGCCGAATGCACCGGCTATGCCCATGAGGTTGCCGAAATGGCGCTGGCTCACACCATTGAAAACAAGGTGGAGCGGGCCTATCGGCGCGGCGATCTGTTCGACAAGCGACGGCGGCTCATGGATGATTGGGCATCATGGTGCGCCCGCGACGGCGCGGCTGGCGGGGATGTCACGCCTATTCGCGTAAAGGCTTCTTTGGGAGATCACTGACTTGCAAGGATTGCCATGATAGCAGCGTGTCAGAGGGGGCAAGTATGATCCGAAGATTCTGGAGGTTCGTAGCGATCGCAACCGTGTTTGGAGCCGCTCCAAGCAACGCGCAAAATGTTGCTCTGTTGCTTTTCGACGGGGAGACAGGACGAATATTTGCGGGTTGTCTAAATTGCAGCCGGTACGACGATGCTTCGATATGTAATCGCTATGGTGATCACGGTTCTCGCTATAGCGATAAGAGTATCTGGAATCGATATGGCGACTTCGGATCGCGATATGAAACCAACAGCCCTTGGAATCGGTATGGAGAGGGCCTGCGCATTGTCGATGCAGAGGGAAATTACTACGGAAGATTCTCACTGGCTCGCTACGACCAATCAAAGCTTCCACTAATTCAAGCTCTGCTAGAGGCTTATGAGGAAAATGACGATTTAGCCGAACTGCGCGACCGGCTTTGCGAGAACTAAGTTAGGCAATATTTTCTGCGCCATGGCTTGCTTTACGCGGCGCTGGGATCAAGCTCTTCGCGGGGATAGGCCGGCCAGCCGATAAGCGCGCATCCCACGCGCTTCCCCGCCTCGATTTGGGAGCCGCTAGGGAGGCGGAATGATTAAGGTAACGAGCGAGGGATGGCCGGAGCCGACCGAATGGGCGAAACGTCTCCATGATCGGCTGGAACAGCTTGGAGCCGACTACATGGCAACGCCATGGGCTGTTGCCGACGATCCCGACGAATTTAGCGGCTTGAACTTCAAACAGGCACGGGCTGCCGAGATCGTTCTAGCGGTAGCAAAGTCGCTAGACGAACTGCCGCTATTCAAAAAATCGAAGGGCAGAGCGGCATTGCACGATGTGGCAGGGGCATTGCGCGATGTTGTCATGGGCGGAACTCCTCGACTGTTTACGCCTGTTCGGCCCGGAACGCGCGGCGGCGACGGCATCGACCGAAATTATCTCAAGGTCTTTGTCGTTTGGGCTGTCCGCTTCATGGTTGAAGCCCATGGCTGGACTGAGGCGAACGCGCGCAAACTGGTCACTGAAAAGTTTGCCGAGGCGGGCGCGACCGGGAGGAAGGGCAATCGACTTAGCCAGTCAACGGTGCAGGACTGGTGCGAGAAGGCTAATCCCCTGTCGTCAAACCGGGAAGATGCTCGCATACATCGGGAAGTGGAGCGGCGCATGGAAGAATTGAGGGCTGATCCGCAATGGCCCGGCAATCTTGATGATTCGATTGCTTGGATCGAGCGGATGGCGTCCGATCCGTTGCTTGCATCGAAATACGGTTAACCCCCATTTTACCGGACATTAGTCCGCGCATTTTCGGCCTTGTTCAACCGCGAACGAGGTCTTTCAATGCAAACCGAAAAGCACGATCCCCCGAAAATCGCCTATTCCATCAAGGAAGCCTGTAAGGCGTCCAGCTTGGGGCGCACCACCATTTATTCGCACATTGCGGCGGGGCGCTTGCTCGCACGTCGCATCGGCGGGCGCACCGTCATTCCGGCAGAAAGCCTGCAAGCGCTTATCGCGGGGGAGGCATGAGCCATGCCCCAGAAAAGCGAAACCCGCGCGGTTGAGGCGCGGGCATCGCGGAATAGCTGTGGCGGCTGGTTCCGTGATCCTCTTAGCCCCTGCACCCTGCAATCGCAATTCCTGATCGCAGCGCATCACGTCAGGCCGGAAATGGCCGCGATGATCGCGGCGCTCGCATTCGGGGGAGGCGCGCATGGCTAAGCCATTCATCCGCTTTTCCGATGCTGCCCGCGCCTTGCTGGCGGTGGAAAGCCTGTCCGAAAAGGAAGGGCAATTCTGTGGTGGGCTGGCCTATCTCGCTGCCCCGCTCAGCGACAAACAGGCGAATTGGCTTCGCATCCTGCTTGATCGCCATGGCCTGCCCGCACTAGCCGAGGGAGGCGAACATGGCTGATCGCTATCCCGACATTCCCGGCGCAAAGGGACCGGACGGCACGAGCCAGGACGCTGCCGAGGCTATTGCCCCGACCGTCTCCCACCTTCGCCGCCTTGCCATGCGCACGCTGGCGCGACTGGGGGAGGCAACCCCATTGGAGGCCGTGGCAATATCCGGCGTCACGCGGGAATCGCTCCAGCCGCGCTTTTCGGAATTGCGGGCCATGGGCCTGATCGAACCGACCGGCGCGCGGCGGCGCAATCCCAGCGGCAAGAGCGCATCCGTGCTCAGGCTTACCGACAAGGGGAGGGCCGCGCTGTGATCGTCGATATTGAAGCGATAGCGCGCCACTATGGTGGCAAGGTCTGCAAGGGCAATGCGCTGATCCCGACGCCGGGCCATTCTGCCCGTGACCGGGGGACGGCGATCAAGGCCAGCGCACAGGCTCCCGATGGCTGCCTTGTCGCCTGCTATAACGGCACTCAGGCTGATGCGCTGGCGGTCAAGGAAATGCTGCGCGCGGACGGGTTCCTTGCGCATTCCGCGCACGTGCGCGCGTTATCTATGCAGGAACGGCGCTCGATCCGGCAGGCCGAACTTGCCCGCAAGCGCGAGCGGCTTGCGGCTGAGGAGGCGGCGGCACTGTGCGCGGCGGACCTATGGGCTAATGCAAGCCGCGCCGATCCCGCGCACCCATACCTTGTCGCCAAGGCGCTGGAGCCGTTCGGCATCCGGCAGGCGGGGCGCGATTTGCTGGTGCCGATGGTCGATCCCGGCTTTCGCCTGTGGAACGTGCAGCGCATTCAGCCCGATGGCTTTAAGCTGTTCCACAAGGATTGCCGCACCGCTGGCCTGTTCTGGCCCCATGGCGTGCATATGCTCGACGGCAGGCCATCGGCTGGCCCGCTGGTGATCGGGGAAGGCTTTGCCACCATGGCGGCTGTCCATTCGGCAACCGGCTTTGGCGTTGCCGCTGCCATGTCGGCGCGCAACCTTGAAGCGGTGGCGCGGGCCATGCGCCAGATGGTCCCGACGCGCGAACTTGTAATCGCGGCAGATGATGACCGTCACCTGTCGGAAAATATCGGGCTGGGAGCCGCCAGAAAGGCCGCTCAGGCCGTTGGCGGGGTTGTGGCCATCCCAAGGCCGGAAACGTGCCCAGCGGACTCCAGCGCCGATTTTGCGGACATTCCACGCGGCGATGTTGCCGGGCGTATCGAAGCGGCGCGGCTGGGGGAATGACAATGGCAGCAACCGCAACCCAGCCGATGGATTTTGCCGCGCTCCAGCCGGATGATGCGGCGGCGCGTATCAATAGCCATACCGCCTTGCGAGCCACGCCTTACCGCTGGCCCGATCCTGCGTCGCTGCCACGGCGGCAATGGCTCATGGGCCATTGGCTGCTGCGCGGCGAAGTGACCGCGATCATTGCACCGGGCGGCACCGGCAAGAGCACGATCGGCAACACAATTGCGCTTTGTCTCGCCAGCGGGCAACCGCTTTTGGGCAAGCCATTGCATCGCGGGCCGCAAGCGGTGTGGATCTTCAACCTTGAGGACGGGACCGACGAACTGGAGCGGCAATTGTCCGCTGCCTGTGCCTATCATGGCATTGGCCCCGGCGATTGCGGGGACCGGCTCCACCTCGATAGCGGGCTGGTCCAGCCGCTCTGCACGGCAAGCGAGGACCGCGACGGCTTTACGCTGGCAGAGGACGTGTTTGCCCAGCTCGCCGCGACAATTCGCGAACGGCGCATCGCAACCGTGATCGTCGATCCTTTCGTTTCCAGCCATGCCGTGCGGGAAAGCAGCAATGAGGCAATCGACGCCGTCGCCAAGCGGTGGAAGCGGTTGGCCCAGGAAACCGGCTGCGCGGTCGTGCTGGTGCACCATACCCGCAAGCTGGGCGGGCGCGAGGTGACGGCAGAGGACGGGCGCGGTGCGGTGGCCTTGCGCGATGCTGCCCGCGTCGTTCTCCCGCTCAATCCCATGGGCGACAAGGAAGCCGAGGAACTGGGCATTGCGGACCCGGCATTGCGCCGCTCGCTGGTGCGTATCGACACCGGCAAGGCCAATCGCGCGCCTCCCGATGCTGCCACATGGATCAAGCTGGAGAGCCAGAGCCTCGACAATGGCGAAGGGCTGGAGCCATCCGATTTTGTCGGTGTGGCCACGCTCTGGGAAAAGCCGGACGTGTTCCATGGCCTGACAACGTGGCACCTCTACACCGTCCAACAACGGCTTGCGGCTGGTGACTGGCGGGAGAGCGTGCAGGCCAAGGATTGGGTTGGCCATCTTGTCGCCAATGTGGCGGGCCTGTCCGCCGAAACCGACAAGGGGCGCATCAAGGCCATCATTCGGACGTGGAAGCGCAACGGCGCGCTGGCTGTGGAGCATCGCGCGATCAATGGCCGGGAAGTGCCTTTTGTGATCGTCGGCAAGGCCGTTGACGCCAGCGAAATAGGCTCCCGTCCGCACCTTGCAACGTGTGGTGCGGAAAGTGCGGAAGGTGCGGGCGCGGACCCGTGACGAACCTGCCCACACCACCACCCCCTTTATAGGGGGTGAGGTGGTGGTGTGGTGCGGGTGAATGCTGGCGAGGATCAATTTTGAAGGTGCGGGAATTATGACTGAAACGGACAAGGCGAAGCGCAAGCAACAGGCGCGCAAAGGCAAAGCTGGTGCCCAGCCGCAAGAGCGAACTGTGACGATCCCGTTTCCCGATACGGACAGCGAGGACGAGGCCACCCGCATTCTGGCGAAGGAGGTTCCCGGCTGGGAAAAGCTCGACAAGGACGAGCGGGCCGAACTGCTGCGGTTGATCCGCGATCATCGCAAGCGCGGGGCACCGGCCAAGGTCAAGATGACCCGCAAACCCGATGGCGGCTGGAGCATCGAGCCGACCGGCAAGAGCGAAATGCTGGCGCTGCTCAAGCTGCACGAAACCTTTTCTGCCAATTCGATTGATCCGGTGAATGCGCGGGCAAATGAACTGCTCAAATATCTCGGCTCAGTCGGGGCGGACAATGAAGCGCGCTACAATGCGGCGCTGTCATTCATCGAAAGCATGAAGCCCCAGGATCAGGCCGAGGCGCTGTTGCTGGTGCAGATGTATTGCACCCATGACGCGGCAATCCGGGCGCTCAGCCAGCTTGGATCGGCGGAATGGGTGCCGACTGCGCAGATGTTTGGCAACCTCGCCACAAAGCTGCTGCGCACCTCTCAGGGGCAAATGGAAACGCTGGCTCGGATGCGTCGCGGCGGGGAACAAGTCGTGCGCCATGTCCATGTCGATAATCGCGGCGGGCAGGCCGTCATTGCCGAGAACATCCACACCGGGGGGAAGGGAAATGGAAAAATTGACAATCAATCCCATGCAACCGGAACGGCTGGCATCGGCCCCGCGCTGCTTGGCGCGGACCCGTTCGGGAGCGGAGTGTCAATCCCCAGCCGTCAAGGGGCGGAAGCGGTGCCGTATGCACGGGGGCACGAATCCGGGTGCGCCTGAGGGGAATAGCAACGCCCGAAAACACGGCGGGCGCTCAGCCAGAGCGATGGCAGCGGCTCGATACTTGAGGGAGATTGCCCGGCTGGTGCGGGTGGTGGACTGCTAGCCTTGCTCATTCGTCTCACGGTTCTGGCAAGATGCCGAGGCAGCGCCGTCCTTCAATGTGTCGGCGGCGCTGTCATACATGAAAACTATCGGATTGCCGCGCGTTTCGCCCGTCGAACTGGACTGAAAATCTGCCCGGCCACTTATCTCGCGCCCTTCAATCTGCATGGCCTTGACGACATACCGGGCATCTTGCCCCATGTATTGATACCTGATCGCGCCCCGTCGCTCTGAGGTATTCAGCGTGAGCCAATATTTCGACAAGCCGGTGTCGCTGACGCAATATTTCTCAAGCTGGATCGGCAGCGGCTTTGCGTCGCATCCGGCCATTGCCGCCAAGGCCAAGGTCGCCAAAGCGTGTCGCGAGAACGGAAAATGTTGGACTGCCATGGCCGGATTCCTGTCGTTATCTGGGCGTGCCGAAACCTAACAACCGCATCCCCACGTGCCCGTTAAGCTGAGCGTCCCCGAGGTATCCGCGATATGCAGTCGGGCGTTTGAACTGTGGCCATCCTCTCCCGGCTGGACTTTCCCGAAAGGCGTTACTTGCACGGCTGCTGATCCGCACGACATTGACACCGGGCCATCGAACATCGCCTGAGTGTCTGGGGCGGGGCAGAGGTGTTCTTTGCCGTTGAGACGGAAGAACGTTAGGCCATCACCTCCGGCTATCAGCTTTTCCTTGCGTGGCGTCCCGACCGAAAACGAGCACGAACAGCCCATGCCAATCTTTTGCCAGTCGGTTTCTTTGATCGTTGCCAGCGTGACTGTCGGGGACGGGCTTGGGCTGGGCAACGCATTTGAAGCGACCGGCTCCGGACTGGCGCTTGCAGAGGGAGGAACAGGCTTGAACTGCGCATTCGCATCCGCTTCCGTCGCCCCCCAAATGCTGACCTTGTAGTCCAACGTTTCGGGGGAAAGTCCCTGCTCAACCGAAACAGCCCAGCATGACTGCCACGTGTAACCGGCAGGGATAATGGTATCGGCTTGCCGCCATGATGCCCCTTCCACCACGTTGTCGGATCGGTTGGCTGGCCGTCCCTCAATCGAGAAGTCCAAATGCCCAATGGTGGTTTTGGAGTTGTTTTTGAATGCCACCCTGATCGGGTAGTCTGGCGAGCATCTGAACGGCTTTTGGCCAATCGCAGGCGGTAACTTGGCAGAGCCGTCGTCAAACGTGGCCGTCGCGATAATTTGGGTTTTCAGGGGCGGGAAAAACGTCGGCTCGATGATCTGAACCCAGGCGGCAATGCCCAGCCCTCCCACGATTAGCAGAAGGACGATTGAGAGGATTGCCCGCCAAAGTGTTTCGAGCGTCTTTAGGAGCACGTCGCCAACGGAAACGGGGCGCGACAACGGGCCAATATAAAACGGGCCGTTCCAAATCGCTCGCACCAGCCCCTTTTTCTCTACTGTCATCTTGCCCCCCTGCATTGGCTAAGCGTAATTCATGCCCCGGCGTGCGGCAATCATTGACGGAAAACTGACTTGTCCGGAACACCCGTAATTGGCTGCCATTGGTCACTTGCCCGTTGCCCGTCATTTTTGACGGAGAAGCTGCCACCGCTCGACACCTGCATAATTCGGCCATTTCCAGCCGCGATTTGTCGCGTTCGGTGTGTATGAGTTTCCAGCTTCACGGCTGGCACCGGCTTGACTGCCCGAATGGCCTTGCGGACGTTCGCCTGCCCCTGTTGAGAAATGTTGAGGTGCGCGCCGATTGAGCGAATCCAGCCGCTAGCGTTCACTCCAAGCGCAAGTGCTATCGGGGAGCGGTTATGGGAATATCGGCCTTGGTTTGAAAAAATATCAATAAAATCAAGGCATGATGGCGGAGGGAGAGGACTCTTCGACAAACTCGCTCGAAGTATGCCCCACATCGCGCCAGCACGCCTTCGTATTCTTAAGTGAATCTTCGCCACCGCAGAAATTCTCTGTTCAAGACAAGGTAAGCGCAGCGCCCGGTGTTTGGCGCTCCGGACAGTATTACCTTGATAGTGTTTTCCGCCCACGCCTTCGTCGTGTCGCAGTCAACCTGGCCCGAGCGAAAGGAAGCGGAAATGAAGGCAGCACACTTGAACCAAATTGAATTGGCCGCGCGCTGGCGGATTAGCCCTCGTACTCTTGAGCGGTGGCGGTGGATTGGGGACGGTCCACGCTTCGTCAAACTCGGCGGCCGGGTCGTCTACCGCTTGTGTGACATCGAGGAATACGAGCAGGCGATGATCCGGTCCAGCACCTCCGGCCCTGGCCAGGCTCAGCAAGCGGGCGCCTGACCATAGCTCGAGGATGGCGGTTGACCAAGACGCAGCCGCCATCCCAGCCCTCTCCCTTGCTTACAGACCCTACCAATCTCGATTGAACCCACACCGCTTCTCAGATAGCTTGATGGAAAATCCAGAAACTGGGCTGGCCTAGTTTCGGGACGGATCATGTCACTGGGAGTGCATGGTGGTAACAGAGAAGGCTGATCTTCGGTGGGGCGTCGAGCGACGGCTCGAGTTCATCGAGTTCCGCCTGTTTTGGGAGGGGCATGTGAATCGGGGCGATCTGATGGATGCGTTCGGCGTGTCGGTGAACCAGGCGTCCACCGACCTGAACCGCTACATCGGAATGGCTCCGGACAACATGTTCTACGATAAGAGCGCTCGGACCTACATTCGAGGCAGCAAGTTCGACCCCCTGTTTTTGAAGCCGGACGCCAGCCGTTACCTCTCTCAACTTCGTTCCGTCGCTGACGGCATCCTCGACCAGGCTGATGCCTGGATTGGCCAGTTCCCGCCCTACGATGCGGCGCCCACCCCGGTGCGAGGCGTCAACGCCAAGACCCTGCGTTCGGTGCTCGCCGCAATTCGCCGATCAGAAGCCATCGAGGTCAAGTATCAGTCGCTGTCTCGGCCGGAGCCGCGCTGGCGCTGGATTGCCCCCCACGCCATCGCCTTCGACGGTTTCCGCTGGCACACACGGGCCTTCTGCCTGACCGATCAGAGCTTCAAGGACTTCCTTCTTTCGCGGATCATGGAGACCCGCGGCACCAAACCGAGCGCGGTCGGCGCCGATGACGATACCGACTGGAACGAACAGGTCACTTTGGAGATCGGACCGCACCCGGAGCTGTCGGAGACGCAGCAGAAGGTCATTGCGCTCGACTACGGCATGCGCGGCGGCAAGGCAAAGATCCCCGTCCGCAAGGCCCTGCTCTACTACGCGCTCAAGCGGCTGGGGCTGGACACCGACCCATCTGCCCGCCGGCCACAAGACCAGCAGATCGTGCTGCTCAACAGGGATCAGATTAGCCATTCGGCACAAGGAATTATGCAATGAGCGATACTGTCCAGACCCTCCGCGATCTCATCCTCGACCTAGTCCCGGCTGATGGCTCCACCATTGGCAACCAGGCGTTGATTGCCGAGCTTCGCAAGCATCTGCCTGATCTGGATGAGGCCGAGTATCACGCGGCGAAGGAGGCGCTGGTTGCCGAGGGACTGCTGGCGAAGGGGCGCGGTCGGGGTGGCGCGGTCTTCCGGGCGGATGGGCAGGCGCCAACAGCCGCGGCCTCTGCGTCGGCAAAGCCGAAGCCGGCCGCCATGCCGGCCGGGAACGGGTCAGGCGCCTATGCGCATGCAGACGAAGCCGTATTGCGGCCGGATGTCGGGGTCGAGGCGCAGTTCTCGCATCGCAAGCCGCCGAAGACCTACCGTTACGATTCCAGCCTCGCGCCGGAGCTGGCGTGGGACGAGAACGGCGAACGGCCCTTTGCCGAATGGCTGCTCAACCTGGTAGCAGAGGCCGCGGAGAAGGGAGAAGCCACGGTCTTTGCCGAGCCGCAGGTCTGGCAGGGCACGGAGGAGCGGTTCACCTCGCTCTCGCAATGCGCGGCGCGGCTGCGCAGCCTGACGAAGCCCTTCCTGAACTGGGCGGGCAAGGCCGAGCGCCAGCAGATCACCGTGCCGACGCTGCCCCTGTTCGTGCACGAACGGCATTCTACGCAGGCGATCCTCGAGACGCTGAAATCGCACAAGGCTCGCGGGCAGACGCTGGACCTGTTCGGCGATCTGGACCTCGACATCGCCGACCGGCTGGACGCCTACGAGCACAAGGGCCCCTGGACCAACCGCCTGATCCTTGGCGACTCGCTGCAGGTGATGAACTCGCTCCTCGAATACGAGGGGATGGGCGGCCAGGTGCAGATGATCTATTTCGATCCGCCCTATGGCGTGAAGTTCGGCTCGAACTTCCAGCCGTTCGTTCGGAAGAACCGGGTGGACCACGGCAAAGACGACGAGATGATCCGTGAGCCCGAGATGGTGAAAGCCTACCGGGACACGTGGGAGCTCGGCCTGCATTCCTATCTCGCCTACCTGCGAGACCGAGTGATGCTGGCGAGGGAATTGTTGTCCGAGTCCGGTTCGCTGTTCGTGCAGATTTCCGACGACAACGTGCATCACGTCCGCGAGGTTCTGGACGAGGTGTTCCCCGGTGGCTTCGTTTCGCAGATCAGTTTTCAGACGACTTCGGGCTTCGAGTCGACGACGCTCCCAACGCTCGGTGATTTCCTGCTCTGGTACTCAAAGGACAAGAGTAAGGTCAAATACAACAAGGTCTTCCAACCCCAGCCAGTGGAGCTTGGCAAGGGTAATGCGCGCTGGGTCTTGTTTCCTGACGGAACCTATCGAGGTGTCACGGCCGCCGAAGCTCGGGGCGAAGAGGAACTGCCAAAAGACGTACGACTCTACAATCCCGACAACATCCAATCGCAAGGTGCTGCGTCCGAACCCCAACCATTCGAACATCTGGGCAAGACATACCTCCCAGGCGGAAACTCACATTGGAAGGCCAGTTTTCCTGATGGGATGAACCGCCTCGCAGCGGCTGGTAGAATTCACGTCGCCAAGAACAGCATTCGTTATCGCCGGTTCGCGGATGACTTCCCTTTCCAGCAGATCGGCAACATATGGACGGACACGATCACCGGCAACTTCACCGACGACAAGATTTACGTCGTGCAGACGGGCTTCAAGGTGATCGAGCGCTGCATGCAGATGACGACCGATCCCGGCGAGTTGGTGCTCGACATCACCTGCGGCTCAGGGACCACTGCGGTAGTTGCAGAACAATGGGGCCGCCGCTGGATCACCGTTGATACGTCCCGCGTACCCGTGGCCTTGGCACGGCAGCGCCTGCTTACGACGGCGTTTCCCTGGTACAAGCTCAAGGAACCGTCGAAAGGTCCTGCTGGCGGCTTCGTCTACGAGCGGAAGCGCAACAAGAAGGGCGAGGAAGTCGGCGGCCTCGTCCCCCGCATCACGCTCAAGTCGATCGCGAACGATGAAGATCCCAAGATGGAGGTGCTGGTCGACCGCCCCGAGGTGAACGACAAGATTACGCGTGTGTGCGGCCCCTTCACCGTCGAGGCCACGATCCAGGCTGCGATGAGCCTCGAGGAAGATGCCGAGGGCGCCTCGGCGCAGCCGCAATCCTCAAGCCCGCGCGCCTATCTTGACCGGATGATCGAGGTGCTGCGGCAGAGCAAGTCGCTCAGCCTGCCGGGTAACGAGACGCTGCAACTCGAGAACGTCCGCCCACTGGCCGACCGCGAGTATCTGCACGCCGAGGCCGTGGCGAAGAACGGCGGCGAGAAGACCATCGCCATCGCCTTCGGCCCCGAGGACGGCGCCATCGGCTCGGACTATGTGTTCAACGCCGCGATGGAGGCGATGAGCCAAGGCTTTGGCCAGCTGTTCCTGTTCGGCTTCGCGATCCAGGCCAAGGCGCGCGAGATCCTCGAGAAGATGAAGATCCCGACCGCCTACATCTCGATGACGCCGGATGTGGTGATGTCGGACCTGCTCAAGACGACGAAGGGCAGCGAGATCTTCTCGATCACCGGACTGCCGGATGTGCGGCTGGAGAAGGCGGGCAAGCGCGACGACGGCACGCCGCTCTATCGCGTGGTCTTGCGCGGGCTCGACATCTTCCTGCCGCACCTGATGGACACGGACCACATCGACGCCGAGAACCTGCCCTGCTGGATGCTCGACACCAATCACAACGGCATGGCGTTCTACGCGAGCCAGGTGTTCTTCCCCAAGACCAGCGCCTGGGACAACCTGCAGAAATCGCTGAAGGGCCAGTTCGAGGACAGCGTCTGGTCGCACCTCGCAGGCACGGTCAGCGAGCCCTTCGCGCTCGGTGACAAGAAGCGGATCGCGGTGAAGGTGATCGACGAACGCGGCAACGAGCTGATGGCGACCCGCAGCGAAGAGGATGCCGTCTGATGCCCGAGGCCGCACAGCAGGACGCCCCGCTCACCGTTGCCGAGGTCGAGTCGCCGATCATCAACTCGCCCTTCGAGGAACCGAAGTGTCACTGGAAGATCGAGAAGGCCAAGCCGCCCTACAAGGCTGATGGCCGCCGCCGGGCGAGCTACTTCTACCGCGTGCCGGAACACGCCGGGCGGGGGCGCAGGAAACGTGACCAGGCTGAGTTGTTCGAGAGCCAGACGGGAGAGGAAGTCGAGCTTGAGATCGTCAATGCCATTCGCGGCCGGGTGAAGGACTGGCGGGCGGGCGTGCACAGCGGTGGCGTGGCATATGACGGCGCGTCCCCGGTGACGCGCGAGCTGCTGGATCTCTGGCGCAGCGATCAGCGGATGCAGCGCCTGTTCTTCGCCCAGATCGAAGCGGCCGAGACGATCATCTTCCTCGTGGAGGCGAAGGACGTCTATCGCAAGGGGCTTCCCGAGATCCCCAAGGACGAGCCGGGACTGGAGGCCAAGGCAGCCGGTGTGCGCACCTTCCTGCGCTACGCCTGCAAGATGGCGACCGGCAGCGGCAAGACGACCGTCATGGGCATGCTGGCCGCCTGGTCGATCCTGAACCGTGTCGCCTCCCCACGGGACGACCGGTTCTCGGACACCATCCTGATCGTCTGCCCCAACGTGACGATCCGCGAGCGGCTGCAGGAACTGGATCCGGCGCTCGGCGACCTCAGCCTTTACCGGACAAGGCAGCTGGTCCCGCCGCACCGGATGGAAGAGCTGCGGCGTGGCGAGGTCATGATCGCCAACTGGCACCGCCTGGCGAAGAAAGAGACCAACTCAGTCAACGGCGACAGCGCCAAGGTGGTGAAAACCGGTGAGCCGGTCAAGGTGGTGAAGAATGCCGGCAAAGCCAACGAGACCGTTGAGGTCAAGTACTTCGAGTCTGATCAGGCCTGGTTCAAGCGTATCCGGCGGGAGCTTGGCAGCGGCAAGGGTCGTAGCCCCCACTGGCTGATCTTCAACGACGAGGCGCACCACGCCTACCGTCGCGGCGACACGGCAACCGAGGAAAGCCTCGACGAGGACAAGAACCTCGCGAAGAAAAACGCCCGCGAGGCCACGATCTGGATCGAGGGCCTGGATCGGATCAACAAGCTCGCGGGCGGAAGTCGGCGGCGAGGGATCAACTTCTGCATCGATCTGTCGGCGACGCCCTTCTACATCCAGGGCTCCGGAAATGAGGTCGGCAAGCCATTCCCATGGATCGTGTCGGATTTCGGTCTGCTGGATGCGATCGAGTCCGGGCTGGTAAAGATCCCGCAGCTTCCGGCCCGTGACGTGTCGGGCGCCGAGGAGGCCGCCTACTTCAACATCTGGCGCTGGGTTCAGGCGAAGGCCAAGGAGGATGGTCTCGGTACAAACATCACGCCCGAGATCGTGATGAACTACGCGTCCGCGCCCATCAACCTGCTGGCGCAGGAGTGGCACGAGCGCTTCCTCGAGTGGGAGCAGCATTCAAAGCAGCAGCAAAAGCATCCGGTGCCACCGGTGTTCATCGTTGTGTGTCGAGATACCGCCGTTGCCAAGGAAGTCCACGACTGGCTGGCGAACGGGAACGACAGCTACGGGGTTTCTCCGGCTTGGTTCCGCAATGCGCCCGGACAGGAGGTCACGGTCCGCATCGACTCGAAAGTCATGGAGGACATCGAGGAAGGCGGCTCAAAAGACGAGACCAAGCGGCTTCGATTCATTCTCGACACGGTCGGCAAAGCGGAATGGCCGGGCGGCAAGATCCCCGAGGATTGGTCGGAACTCGTGCGAAAGCACAACGACAAGGTGGCCAGCGATGACAACGACGGATCGCTGAAATGGATCAATGAGCGCATCCCGCCGGGGCGAGACGTCCGTTGCATCGTCTCGGTTGCGATGCTGGCGGAGGGCTGGGACGCCAACACGGTCACGCATATCGTCGGGCTCCGTCCGTTTGGCTCGCAGCTCCTGTGCGAGCAGGTCGTCGGGCGGGCATTGCGGCGCAAGAGCTATGCGCTCGACGAGGAAACACAGATGTTCGCCGAGGAGACTGCCAAGGTCTTCGGTGTCCCCTTCGAGCTCATTCCGTTCAAGGTGAAGCCGGTCGGTCCGCAACCGCCGCAGCCTGACCCGAACCACATCTACTCGGTCCCGGAAAAGGCGGAGTACGAGATCACCTTCCCCATCGTGACCGGATATCATCAGTCGGGGCAGTTCGATGTGCACATCGACTGGAGCAAGGTTGCCAAGGTGACAATCGACCCGATGAAGATCCCGCAGGTGGTTGAGTTGACCCCCCTGACAACGCCGGACGGGACATTGGCGACCTTCGGGCCGGGTGAACGCCCAATTCTCTCGCTGAAGGACTGGCGCGCCCGGTTTCGCGATCAGCAAGTCGCCTTCAGGCTGGCACGTGAGATCTGTGACCGCTGGCTCTCGGACAATGGTGCAGAAGCAGTTCCGGTCCAGCAGCTCTTCCCCAAGGTTGCTTTTGCAGCGAAGCGCTTTCTTGCAGAAAAACTCGTTTGTAAAGGCGACAGTCGACCCTGCGACGTGCTGCTCGTCGGCGAGTACATGCAAGCGGCCATTGGCTCCCTCTTGGAAGCCATCAAGAAGGGATCGACAATCGGGGGCGGCGAGGTTGCCATCATTCCACAAGGTGCCGCCGGTAGGGGAAGCACGCTCTACATCGATTTCCACACGACGAAGCCGATCTACCCGGTCACGAGGTGTCATCTGAACGCGATGGTGGCTGACACGAAAAAGTGGGAGCAAAGTGCCGCCTTCCTTCTCGACAGTCATCCGGGCGTGAAGAGGTGGGTCAAGAATGACCGGCTGGGGTTCACGATCCCCTACCGGCATCGTGGCCTGCTGTCGCGCTACATCCCCGACTTCATCGTCGTCACGGATCGAGACGAGAACGTCATCGTCGAGATCAAGGGCCAGGTAACAGACGATGCAGACGCCAAGGCGAAGGCGGCTGAGCGATGGGTGGAAGCCGTCAATCGCCTCGGTGAGCACGGTATGTGGAGATACGTGTTGGTAGAGGATCCGGGACGGCTGGGCATTGAGATCAACGCTTTTACAGAGGAAAAATGGGATGAGGGACCATTTCAGCTGGCCTGAAAGGATCCCGAAGACGAAATTTAGGTGCGTTTGTTCGAAGATATGACCCGAAGATATATGCAAATACCGCTCCAACTTTATGAAGAGCATTCTCGTACTTCATCGGCGCGCCTGAATTGGATCTTGGGATGTCCTTGAGCATGAATGTCTCTGGGAAAGAGCGGCTCTATGCCGATTGGGATGAAGAGCAGGGCAAGGTCATCAAAGCGGATTCGCAAGCGCGACTTATTGTCGAAGCGGGCCCCGGAACCGGCAAGACGGCTGTAGCCTGTGCGCGCCTCGCTCACCTGATCAGCGAGGAGGATGTCGAGCCCAGCAATACGTGGATGATCAGCTTTACCCGGACCGCAGTAGCAGAAATTCGCGCGCGGCTGCATTCCTACGTCGGCGATGCCTCCTTCGCGATCAGGATAGCGACGATCGATTCTCACGCATGGTCCATCCACTCCGGGCACGACCCGAATGCGAGGCTGACCAGGTCCTATGAGGAGAACATCGCCCGGGTCATCGATCTCTTGGAGTCTGATGACGATGTGGCCGATGAACTGTCACAGGTCGAGCATGTCGTAATCGACGAGGCACAGGACCTCGTAGGGCAGCGGGCAGACCTGATCGAGGAGCTGGTGAAGAGATTGCCGTCTGATTGCGGTGTCACAGTCTTCGCTGACGAGGCGCAAGCCATCTATGGGTTTTCGGACGACAGCCTCGGACATCGCAAGGGCGGCGCTGCCAAGCCAGGGAAAGCGCTTCTCGAAAGGCTGCGCGCGCAAAGATCTCTGGGCTTCGAGACGCTGATCCTGAAGGAGATTTACCGCACTTCGTCGCCGGGACTGAAAAAGATCTTCTCCGATCTGCGGAAGGATGTCCTCGACAAGAACAGGCATCGCGACGGCTTTCACGCCGAGACGGCAGAAAGAATCCGGAAGCTTGCAGACAGGACGGGCTTGAAGTGGACACAGATGAAGGTCGCCGACTTCACACGAGACGATCTTCTGCTCTTCAGAACCCGCGGCGAAGTGCTGATGGCGGCGCAGTTCTGTGACCTCCCTCATCGGCTGCGCCTGTCAGGATACGGAGCGACGCTCCCGGCGTGGCTTGCAATCTGCTTCTCGGATTTCGTCGAGCCTTACGTGGCCGAGCGGCATTTCCTCGATCTCTGGGCTGCGCGGATCGAAAACAAGGCTGCGCCGCACTATGGGCCGGCCGAAGCATGGCAGCACCTCTTGCGCGTTGCAGGGCGCAGAGATGGCTCGGTCGATATGCAGAAGCTCAGAAAGCGGCTGGGCCAGGCCCGTCCTCCGGTGGAACTGACCCTTCCCGAGTATGGCCTTCAAGGACCGATCGTCGGAACGATCCACGCCAGCAAGGGACGTGAGGCCAGCAACGTTGTGTTGCTGCTTCCGAACGGCGCAGAATTCGAGACGGTCGAGGACGAGGCAGAGGAAGCAAGAGTCCTTTTTGTCGGCGCCACGCGCGCGCGCACGTCCCTTATCGTCGGGGAGAGCAACGCTTTTCGAGCGTCAACGCTCGCATCGGGCCGGGTTCATCGGCCTGCAAGGAACGGCAAGTCCACGATGGTTGAAGTCGGTCGCGACGGCGACATCACCGCTCGCGGCCTTGTCGGCCGCAGCGAGTTCAGTGCGGCCGACGCGAAAACCGGTCAGGCTTTCCTCGCAAAGGCTGCGGATGTGGTCACCACTTACAAGCTGGAAGCGGATCCCGAACTCGACTGGCGCTACAGGATCCGGGTCGGCGACGAAGGTCCCTGTGTCGGGATCATGTCGCGTAGTCTGACATTCGACCTGTGGGAGATACTCGAAAAAAGAAAGCAGAGGCACAGCCACAAGCCGCCAAGCTACGTGAACCATGTCCGGGGTCAAGGCAGTGCGACGATTGTGCTGCGTCCCGATGACAGTGACCTCGAGGCACTCAACGAACCTTGGGCCACCTCTGGCTTCGTGCTTGCGCCTAGAATTGCGGCCTTCCCTCCATTCTTCTTTCGCCGGAAATAGCTCTCATGCAGGACAGATCAGAGGACAGAGACATCGTTGCCGTCAGGCTTGCCGAAGATCTTGTGGGCCCACGCGCGGAAGACGAGGAGCTTCCCGCGCGACCATCCGATGTCTACCTGACCGGCATCCTGTGGCCGCAGCGCACTGCCATGTCGGGGGAGGATGACGATCGCCTTGGCACAGCGGGAGCGGGCAGCGCGGAGGAGAGCGATGGCGAGAGCGACGCTGTCCGAACCGGGTCGGTTCAGAAGCCGTCCGTCGCCGGCATATCCTTCAGCACAAAGGCGGAGGGTATCGCGAAGGTACGCGTCGTCTGCAGCTTCGGGACCTATCGGACCGAGAAACGCGACGATGGCGACGTATGGGTTCGGCAATCTCACAATGTCGAAATTGCGGCCCTCGAACTGCCGCCCGGTCCGACGCGCGAGGTCCAACTTTCCGAGCACGGAGATGGGCTTCCTGACGTTTCTCTCAGTGTCAGATGCATCAAGGCTGCGGATACCGTCCTCGTGACCCTCGCTCTGGTCAATTCGGCGGTTCCGGAGCAGGACCGAAACGAGATCGAGGCGGCCTCGCTCTTTCAGACCTCGCTCCGCATAGAACCCTGCGAGGGTACCCTGCTGGTCCCGAAACCTCCGAGGCGCGCAGCTCCGGTAAAGCCGACCACTGACGGCGAAACAGGCGCGGTCACCGATGAGCAAAGCGGAGCGCTTCTCTACAGGAATGTGGCGGAGTTTGCCGTCGGCCACGTCTGTTCGGCTGAGTGGGAAGAGGCGGAGGCTCCAACAGGCTCACAACCCCATGCTCGATGGGTTGCGACGACATGGCTGCCCTCGGCCATTGTCGAGGGCGTGGATCCCAATGGTCATCCATATTTCGCAGAACTGGGGAGTGAGCCTGGGACATTCGATCCTCTTCTGGCCGAAGCGCTAGCCTCAGCTGACTCGACCACCCTTAGGAACGGACTTGTCACCTTCTGCGATGCCTATGCACGGTGGATTGAGACGCAGCGGAAGCGGCTGGAAGATGCCGGGGATGTCCCCCCTGCATTGAAGCATGTTGCCGAGGCGCATCTCATCCAGTGCGACAAGGCTCTGAGTCGCATGCGAGCCTCGGTCAATGAACTCGGCGCCAACCCCAGGCTGCGAAGAGCCTTCCAGCTGGCAAACTTCGCCATGCACCTGCAGCACTCCTGGGACACGTCGAAGAGCAGTCATGGCCGCCTCCGCTGGCGCCCGTTCCAGCTGGGTTTTCTGCTTCTGAGCGCCCCGTCGTCGGTGATCCGGGATCACGAGCACCGAGGAGTCATGGACCTGCTCTGGTTCCCGACCGGTGGCGGCAAGACCGAGGCATATCTGGCGCTGGTCGCATGCATCGCCGTCTACCGGCGCCTCTCGGACAATGCGGACGATCACAGCGGCGTTTGCGCGCTGATGCGCTACACGCTTCGTCTTCTTACAACCCAGCAGTTTGCGCGTTCCGCCGCAATGATCCTCGCGCTTGAGGCTATTCGCTCTGGTCGGGTAGCCGCTCCAGAGGGACTGCCACTTCAGGGCGGAGAGCCGTTCTCGATCGGCCTGTGGGTTGGAGGTGATGCTACCCCAAACAAGCGGACCGCCGCTTATGCTTCCGTTGTGCAGCATTCGCAGGAGGTCGCGTCGCCAAAGCAACTTGCGTGTTGTCCTGCCTGCGGGTCGAAGCTGAAATGGTCGATGGCAAGCACGACATCACCTGTGGAGGTTTCGTGTGAGAACACCGAATGCGTGATGTACGGGCCGCTCCCGGTTCATACCGTGGACGAAGATATCTACGATATTCGCCCGACGCTGCTGATCGGTACAGTAGACAAGTTCGCGCAGGTGGTCCGTGAAAAGCGAACCAACCGCCTGTTCGCCGTATCTGAAGGCTCGCCTCCTGACCTGATAATCCAGGACGAGCTGCATCTCATTTCCGGTCCGCTTGGGACGATTGCAGGCGTCTACGAGTCAGCATTCGACCTGATGTTCGCCGCTCGCGGACATCCCGCCAAGGTCATCGGTTCGACGGCCACGATCCGCAGGGCGTCGGAACAGGTTCGGGCACTTTTCGATCGCGAGGCATTCCAGTTTCCCCCGCCGGCCATCGACCATGATGACTCTGGTTTTGCCGTCCGCGACCGCCGCGAGAACGCCAAAGGACGGCGATACCTCGGGGTCACGACAGCGGGCCGATCCGCGAAGTTCACCCTTCAGGCAGTGGCCGGATCCCTGCTGCAGACCGCCTTCGGAGGGTTCAGCGACGATGTCCGTCGGGACGCCTACTGGACGCTTGTCGGTTACTTCAACTCCCTTCGGGAACTCGGCGGCGCCCTTGTCCTGATGCAGGATGACGTCACCGACAGTATCGCGCTCTACGCGAACGCTCGGTCGGAAGAGAAGCGCCCTCTCAGCAACGTCGAAGAACTCACCTCTCGCCGGACGCAGGAGGAGATCCGCGAGATGCTCGACCTTCTCGATATCAAGGTTGGGGCTCCTGGCGCAGTCGATGCGGTGCTTGCGACTAACATGGTGAGTGTCGGCGTCGACATCTCTCGACTGGGGCTGATGCTCGTCAACGGTCAACCAAAGACGATCGCAGAGTACATCCAGTCGACGAGCCGCGTCGGGCGGGGAGACGTGAGCGGCCTTGTCGTTTCGGTCCTCAACAACGCCAAGGCAAGGGACCGCTCGCATTTCGAGACGTTCTGCAGCTGGCACCGCACATTGTACAGAGACGTTGAGGCGACAAGCGTCACACCCTTCGCATCGCGTGCTCGCGACAGGGCACTGCATGCCGCGCTTGTGGCGGCAGTACGCCATCTGGTTCCGGACATGCTCGACTCCCCTCGAATGGAAGATGAGGCGGAGGACGAGGCGATGGATCTCATCGACCTCATTGTCGAGCGGGCAAAACGCATCGATCCGGAAGAGACGGCCGTTCGGGATGAACTCGAACGGCGCCTCGATACATGGCGAGCAAGATCGCCGACGGTCTACTGGAGCGACTACAAGGGGGGGAAATCCCTTCTGCAGAGCGCCGAGCGCGCTGCCGCTCGTCGAGCTGCCGGCCGCGATGCTGGCACCGCTTGGCCCACCCTCAACTCCATGCGGACCGTCGAGGCCGGAACCCCATTCAGGATGGCCCCAGTACTGAGGGCAAAGGACGATACGCATGAAGAATGAGTTGCAGGAGCTGCGGCGAAGCGCAGTCGTTTCTACCTTTGGTCCCGGTTCCGTCGTGGACTTCAGAGCAGGTGGAGGAGCCGTCTCTGGCATCGCTGCGGGGCTCGAGGAATGGGATCGATCCTTCCCCCCGGCGGGACTGGCACACCCACAGGTCATCCGCGAGACGCGCCTCCAAAAAAAGCTCGGCGTCAAGGGATTCAGAACGCCCCCTGTGACGCTTGAGCGGGGAAAGGATGACGATCCGGATACTCGGCGTCTTGTTGCCGTGCGCTTCCCGAAATGGCTGCAATGCCCCAGCTGCGATGTCATCAAGCCGGAGCGCAGATGGAAGAACGACCCGGGAAAGGCCTACCGTTACTGTCCGACGTGCACCGAAAAGGCACATGGCGACAGCAAGGTCTTTGTCATCCCCGTCCGCTTCGTCATGGCATGCAAGCATGGGCATGTCGACGAGTTTCCGTGGGACTGGTGGGTCGGACACAAGCCCGGATGCTCAGTGGCGAAGCGGGAAAACACGGATCGCCATCCGGGGCTTGTCCTGCGGTCCGAGAGGCCGGGCCTCGCCGGTCTGATCCTCAGCTGCCCGAAGTGTGGTGCACGCCGATCGATGGATGGTGTCTTTTCCAAGAAGACGTGGGAACGCGGCCCCAAATGTCGCGGCCGCCGACCGTGGCTGGCCGATGGCGATGAGAACTGCGGCAAGGAACAGTACGCCGTTCAACGAGGGGCATCGAATCTGTATTTCGCCGTGACGGAGTCTGCGCTGAGCATTCCACCTTGGTCGGACCGCCTTCAGGAAGTGCTTGGTGACTGGTGGAGTTCCCTGACGAACCTAGACGACCTGTCGAAGCTCGAGGAATACATCGGCTTCCTCGCAAAGGGCGACCTTGAGAGTGTTCTCAAGGAACTCGAAATGTCACCCGCCGAACTGGCGGAAGCGATCCGCGCCCGCCTGACGTCTTACGGACAGTTGCGGACCGATGATCTGAGGCCAGCAGAGTACCGACAGTTCGTGACGGAACCCGGTCGCAGTCGAACCCCCGACATCGACTTCGAGACTCGCCGGGAGGCAGTCGCCGCGGAGATTGCCCCATGGATCTCTCGGGTGGTGAGGGCTGTCCGCTTACGGGAGGTGCGAGCCATCAAGGGCTTCACCCGCATCAACCCACCAGGCGATCCAGACTCGCCAGAGGTGGCTCGTCTCTCCAAGAAGCCGCTTGACTGGCTGCCAGCCATTGAGGTCCGCGGTGAGGGCATCTTTCTCGCCCTGAACGAGGAGCGCCTGTCGAGTTGGGAAAACCGGCCAGACGTCGTGGCGCGCGTTTCCGAGTGCGAGACGCGGCATCAGGCCGACTGGAAAGAACGTTATGGAGAAGACGCGAAGCCACCTCATGCGATCACCCCGCGATACATGCTCTGCCACACGCTCGCGCACGCTCTCATGCGTCAGCTTACCCTCGAATGCGGCTACTCTTCGGCATCTCTCCAGGAGAGGATCTATGCCGGTACTGGCGAGGAGCAGATGGCGGGACTTCTCATCTATACCGCGACCTCAGACTCCGATGGGACGCTTGGAGGGCTTGAACGTCAGGGGAAGGCGGTGCGCATTGCAGGCATCCTCCAACGTGCAATCGATGCGATCGAATGGTGCTCTTCGGACCCGCTCTGCATCACCGACATGATGGGAGCCGAGAAAAGCTACTCGCATTCCGTGTGCCACGCCTGTTGTCTTGTCCCGGAGACATCGTGTGAAGCGTTCAACGGCTTCCTCGACCGTGCGCTCCTCACCGGCGACGGGACGGGCTCGGGTCTCGGCTACTTCGAAGAGATGCTTCGGAGAAGTTGATGGCAGTGCTCTGGCCCAAGAAACTTCCTCGTTCGGTCCTGGACGATCCGAGGCGAAAGGCAGAGGTCCGCGTCTACGATCGCCTCGCCAAGGTGCTCGACGACAGCTTCCATGTCTTCTACTCGAGCCCTTGGCTGGGCACCGACAGGCTCGGAAACGAAAAGGATGGCGAATGCGATTTCCTGATCGCTCATCCCGAGCACGGCATCCTCGCAATCGAGGTCAAGGGCGGCAGGGAAATCTCGTTCGACCCGAGGGACGGCCAGTGGCGCAGCACGGATCACGGCGGGTTCGTCCACAAGATCAAGGATCCTGTTGCACAAGCGCGCAGCGCCAAACATGAGATCCTGAAACGGCTGAATGATTCACCGAGGTGGCCAAGCCGCTTTGTTCATGCTGCTCACGGGGTGATTTTCCCGAGTGCCGGCTCGCCTCCCGGCAATCTCGGTGCGGATCGGCCGACCCGGATATTCTGCTGTTCACGGCAGTTTCGCGATGGGCTTGACGCATGGATTGCCGAGCGGCTGAAGGCTGGCCAGCGCCCCGACAACTGCGAGCCGCTGGGTCGCGACGGCATTGCTGCGCTGGAACGCCTTCTCGCGCATCCGTTTACGCTGAGCTTTCGGATTGGCGCAGCGCTGGCTGAAGCCGATACGGAATTTCGCGTGCTTGAGCCGTCCCAGTACCAGATCCTCGACATGATTGCCGATATCCCGCGGGCACTTATTCGGGGTGGTGCCGGTACCGGCAAGACGGTTGTAGCGATCGAGGAAGCGCTCAGATCTGCGGCGGCGGGGCGAAAGACCCTCCTGACCTGTCACAGTCGTCCGCTGGCAAGCAACCTGGAACGAAAGCTGAAGAACGTCGAGAACCTCACCGTCGCCGGATTTCACGCCCTGTGCGGGCGGATCTCACGGCAGGCAGGCATCTCGGCGCCTTCCGGGATCAGCGAAAGGGAACTCTACGAGAGCGCGCTTCCGAATGCTCTCTATCGCGCGATGGAAGCTCAGCCTGCACTCCGATGGGACACCGTCATCGTCGACGAAGGCCAGGATTTTCGGGACGACTGGTGGATAGCATTGGACGCCTGCCTAGTGCCAAGTGGGCGCATCCGCGTATTCATGGACAGCAATCAACGGATCTACGAGAGCGCCGGAGATGGCGTTCGCGATCTCAGCGTCGTTCCTGTACGCCTTTCCCGAAACCTTCGCAACACGAAGAATATCCACAATGCCGCATCGGTCCACTATTCGGGACCGGACATTGTTGCGGACGGGCCCGATGGCCTTGAAGTGTCATGGGTCAGCGCAGAGAGTCCGGACGCGAAGATCGAGGCGGCCTACCGGGAGCTTCGAAGGCTCGTTCTCAACGAGGAAGTAGCTCCCGGTGACATAGCTGTGCTCGTCAACGGCCCTGCCACCCGGGCGAGCTTCCTCGAGAGAGCTAGCGGGACCAGCATTCCACTTACCGATGCCGAGATCATGGCACTCGAGGACGTGGTCGTGGACACCGTGCGCCGATTCAAGGGGCTCGAACGACCTGCAATAGTGCTGATCGTCAGCGACGACGAGATGGACCGACGCGAACTTGCCTACGTCGCTTTCTCGAGGGCGCGGGCATATCTGTGCGTCGTGTCATCGCCAACGGAGGCGAAGTGGTTGTCGGAGGGATTGTCGGATGCTTGAGCATCTTGCCCTCAAGCCAGCGCACTCAGGACCAGCCCTGCAATCTGGCGTGCCAGAAACGGTGGCACTGCGTTCCCTACCTGGACGTACTGCTGGGTACGGTTGCCCATGAACAGGTAGTTGTCGGGAAAGGTCTGCAGCCGGGCAGCCTCGCGCACCGTCAGGCTGCGGCACTGCAGAGGATCGGGATGGATGAAGTAATGACCGTCCTTCGAAATGTGGCTGGTTACCGTAGTTGATGGCTCATCAGCCAGCTGGACTCTGAAACGATCATTGAATTTTCCGCTGTGCCAGTTGCGATGCTCTGGGCTCAACGCAAGCGGAAAGTCGGCGGCCTTCGGGCTGCAACCACGGACCCGCCCGAAGACGGCGGCAAAGAGGTAGCGGCCGAGATCCGACGCCATGTGCCCTCGCGTCTCGTGCTGGGCGAGCGCGCGAAGCTCGGGGCGCTCCAGCCAGCACAACAGCTCATCGTTCGATTGACCATAGGTCTCAGGAAGGCGGGTATCCTTCCGGCTGCGCGGCGCATGCCTCGCCATTCGCCGCGCAATTGCTGCAAAGGCATCGCAGAGCGCCTCGCCATCCCTGCCGCCATGGATGCTTGCGAGCAAGTTTGCCGCGTCGACCACCACTTCACGCCAGGCTGCAGCACTGTCCGTGCCTCGGCTGATTCCGCTGCGCAAGGCGGGCATGCTGCCGATGGCATCATCGACGGTCCGCACCGCCCCCGAAACGGAGAGGCTGGCCTGAGACGCCCTTGCTGCAAGGTCGGATCTGATTCCGACGATGATGACCCGGTGACGGCGCTGCGGAACCCCGAACTCCTCGGCACGCACGATGAAGTCGGACGGCCGCTTAGCCTCACGCAGCCATGCCTTGCCGTCTTCGACACGAATGGCCCGAAGTTCATACCGGTGCCCACGACCCGTCCCGAGCGAAGTGAGATCCTCCATCAGCATTTCGAAGACGAGGCGGCTCTCGACCGTCGAAGACAGCATGCCCTTGACGTTTTCCATGACAAAAGCGGCGGGCCGGAGCTTGTCCAGCACCCGAATGTATTCGCGGAACAGGTAGTGACGCTCATCCTCCTCGGGCACATAGTCGGCCTTGCCCCGCGACCGAGCCCGCCCCACAAGAGAATAGGCCTGACAAGGCGGGCCACCAATCAGGATCGTGTCGTCGTATCCTGACTTCAGTTTCTCGATGGCGGTATCGATCGCCGTTGCAGCGACCTCGGTGCCAAGTTCGAGACAGCGGGCCTCCTCGACGGCCAACCGCCAGGCAGCCGCGTCGACTTCCGACCAGTCCGGTTCAGAAGTTTCCCCAGCATGGAAATCGATGAACTGTTCCGGCAAGCTGCCATGGCGCGACCGGTACTCGCGCAGAAACGCGCGCAAGGTGAGGGTTCGGTGGGCCGATGCCTCCTTTTCGACCGAAATGCCGATCCGGAACGGCGTGTGGCCATCCACGACAAGGGATGTAAATCCTTCGCCAAGCCCGCCGGGCCCGGCGAACAGATCAACGATGCCAAAATTCAAAGACAAATCAGGTTCCTGACAAATTTCATGCAGCCAGTTTATACTTAAGTTCAGGGACGGAAGCGAGGACGCATGTGACAGATATCGTGGATCAGCAGACCCGGTCCCGCATGATGGCAGGGATCAAGGGGAAGGACACCAAGCCCGAGCTGGCGCTAAGGCGAGCGTTGCACGCGCGCGGTTTCCGATTTCGGCTCCATTCGAAGGCGGTCCACGGTCGACCGGACCTCGTTCTGCCGAAATATAGCGCTGTCGTCTTTGTGCATGGCTGTTTCTGGCATCGTCACGAGGGCTGCCGCTCCACGACCACACCATCGACCCGCCACGAGTTCTGGCAGGCCAAGTTCGCCGCGAACGCAGCTCGGGACGCAGCCGTTCGCAGCAAGCTTCTGGAAGACGGGTGGCGCGTGGCCACGGTATGGGAGTGCGCTCTCCGGAAACCGGATCAGATGAACGCCTCCGCCGACCTCCTGTCAGCTTGGCTGCAGTCGGACGAGTGTCAGTTCCAGATCGGGGAGGATGAAGCGCGTCGTTCCTGACCGCGGTGTCGGGACTCACTCGCACGCCCGCGCCTGGTCCCGCATGACGCTGTAGTCGGCGAGCATTTTGGCGATTGCCGATCCTTCCGGCAGCAGATCGAGCTCGTCGGCGGCGCGCGCCTGAAACTCCCGGCTATACTCGACAACCGGTGGGCAGACGGTCGTGACGCGGGGTTCAGAACCGCCCGTCGCGCAGCCGGTCAGCGAGATCGCTGCGATCGCGAGGGCGGCGAGCCGCCGCATCGAGCATCCGGCGTTGGGCGTCATAGGTCTTCTCCGAGGTTTCGAGGCGTTCCGCCAGCCGTCCCGCACGCTCGCCGGAGCGCCGCAACGCGAGCAGGAACAGGAGCACCGCAAGCGCGATAGCGCCGTAGCGAAGGGCCGCCCGCGCCCATGAGCTGACGGCAAGCCAGGTGAGGAGCGCGGTTATCATCGCCGCCATCGCTTCCAGTCGTCGATGCGGGCGTAAATGGCGACCGCGACGCCCGCGAGCGCCACGACGATGAACACCCAGCGCAAGGTGTCGAGATATGGCACCAGCGGCAGAATGGTGGACTGCGTCTCTGCCAGGACGTTCTGCGCCACCTCGACGCCAGCGGCACCCAGCGTGGCCACGCCGGCGGCGCCACTGCCCTTTATCGTGCGGCTGTCTACCAGGACCTCCCGCGCGGGTGGCGTTTCCGCCGCAAACGCCGTCGCCCGTACCGGGAAGCGCTCGCCCCATTGCCGAGCCGGGCCGAGATCGATGTGCATGAAGCCCGAACGCGGGTAGAACCCGAAGCCAAGGAAGCCGACATCGCGTGCCGCTGTCTCGAACGCGACCGGATCATGATTCGTCATGGCGATGTCGAAGGCCGTGCCGTCCATGTGCTTCGAGCGCGGCGCGCCGCCGACGGCCCGGTTGTGTGCCGGACTGCGGTAGGCAGAACGGACGATGAGCGGCTTGCCAAGTCGGTCGCGCAGCGCCTGGAGCTTGTCGAGCGCTTCTTCGTTGATCCGCAGGGAGCCGCTGCCCCGGCAGGCGATCTCGGCGGGGGAGAAATTCTTCCAGCGCCATGAGCGCTCGGGCACGTCGCGCCAGTGTTTGTAGGTCATTGTCGTCATCGCAGGTCTCCAGGCACAAAAAAGCCCGCTCCTCGACGAGGGCGGGCGGTGGTCTGATGGGTCAGGCGGATGGGTTAAGGCGTCGGTCCGAAGAGCTTCAGCTTGATGGCGATGCCCGCCATCAGGGCGAGCAGGACGCCAGTGGTGATCAGTCGCACGGCGGTCTGGACGGCCGTCTGTTTCGCGAGCCGGAAACCCGCGAGCAACGAGCGAAGATCACGGATGTCCTCGGCGGCATCCTGGCCATCGAGGCCGACCTCATGCAGGGCGCGCCGCGC
>Ga0182748_1000986_pt1 | contig 28684 bp, 25 predicted proteins | sample eDN3rd37CKraftOP_FD_128877 | JGI IMG/M metagenome (GOLD analysis project Ga0182748, IMG submission 128877) | Enriched Organic Plus compost microbial communities from Emeryville, California, USA - eDNA 3rd pass 37_C Kraft OP (version 2) (version 2) ...
CGAAGACGCCGCAGGTCCACAGCGACTGCCAGTTGGCGAAGCCCTCGTTCGGCACGACGTAGATGACGGCGAGCGCCAGCAGCAGCGCGGCGACGCATTCGGCGAGACCCCGCGCGCCAGCGGGCCGCGTCAGCACCGCATGGAGCAGCAGCGGCACCGCCGCCGCGGTGAGCGGCGCAAACGGGAAGTCGCGGTAGCGCGGATCGAACACGAGGCCGAGCGCGATCTGGATCGCCAGCGCCGCCGTGGCGATGCAGGTCAGGCCATAGGCGAACGGCAGCAGCGGCTGCGGCTTGCGCGCATCCGCCAGCACCGCCGCGAAGGACGGGATCGGCTGCCGCGCCGCGATCGCCGCGGCCGAGAGCGGCGCGGCGAGAAGCGCGACGCCGCACAGGGCGGCCGAGCGCAGCCAGCCGCCGGGACCGAGACTCTCGACCATGGCGTTCTCGATCGCCCAGCCGGCGAGGATGCCTCCCGTTGCCGCGCTCACCGCGATCGCCGCCCATTCCGCAGTCCGCGGCGGATCGCTGTCGCAGCGCGCCAGCCAGGCCGCGCCGAACACCACGGCAACGAACACGACGCCGAACGCCGCCTGCAGCATCCAGCGCGGATGGTTCGACACCGCCGCGCCCCAGGCGAATTTCGGCGCCCGCGTGGCATTGTCGATGAGGCCCCAATGGCCGCCCACGGTGCCTTCGAGCCGCCGCTTCCAGGGCTGGTCGAACGCCTCGATGACATTGACGCGGAAGCCCTGGCGCTTCGCCAGGGCCAGCACGTCCTGGATCACCCGCGCCTCGTTGGCCGGCGACGGCAGCGCGCCCTCGCGCATGCGCCCGGCGCTCGGCCAGCCGACCTCGCCGATCAGGATCTCCTTGCCGGGATAGACGGCGGCAACGCGGGCGCGGATCGCCTCGACATGCGCGGCCGCGGTCGCGGCGGGGATCGGGAAGTCCTCCCAATACGGCAGGATATGGATGGTGATGAAGTCGACGGCGTCATAAAGCTGCGGAAAGCGCAGCCAGAACTCCCAGACGTCGGCATAGGTCACCGGCACCGGGACCCGCGCCTTCACCGCGCGGATGGTGGCGGCGAGATCGTTGCCGGACATTTCGCCGCGCAGCAGCACCTCGTTGCCGACCACCACCGCCTCGATCACGTCCGGATACTGGTTGGCGAGCGCGACCGTGGTCTCGATCTGCACCCGGTTCTTGTCGGGATTGCTCGACAGCCACAGGCCCTGGATCACCTTGAGCCCGTGCTGCTTGGCCGCGCCGGCGATCTGGTCGAGCCCGAAGTCGATCGAATAGGTGCGCACGCAGCGCGTCAGCGGCGCGAGCCGCGCCAGGTCGTCGTCGATCTGCTGCCGGCTCACCGTCATCGGCCCGTCGAGCGGACTCTGGCTGTCGCGGAACGGCGCGTAGGACACGCAGTCGAGCTTGTCGCCGGGCGCGAGCGGCGCGTGCGGCATCGCCACCGGCGCGCCGAGCGCGGCCCAGGCGGCGATCACCGCGGCCACGGCAAGCGCCAGGAAGCTGAACGGAAGACGCATGCGGGCCCACGATAGAGAGAAATGACGCTTCCGGCTTATCCGCTGCGCGCCGCACTGCCAAGGCCGCTCCGCCCACCATCCGACAGAGCGGGCGCCCTGCCGGCTGCGGCGCTTTAAGCAAACCGCCGCAGGGTGCTGGACAAAGCGGCACCCGGCCGTAATGCTGACCTAATCCGGCGGCAAGGCAGGCCATGGCGGCGGCCATCGAGCAGGCCATGGGGAACGCGGCGCCGCCGGCGATCAAGACCTTCACAATTTCAGCGATCAAGTCTTCAGCAATCAAGTCGAATGATGCGTAATATCCGAACAGGTCTGCGAGTGGTGCTGGCGGCGGCGATCCTGGCCGGTGCCGGAGTGTCGGGAGCTTTGGCGCAAAGCGCCGACAAGCCGGCGGAGCCGCCCAAGGCACAGGACGCCGCCAAGGATGCCCAGAACAAGGACAGCCAGAAGAAGATCGACGAGATCGCGGAAGCGGGACGGCTCGTTTCCGGTCCGGCCGGTCATCCGGAATGCGTCTGGCTCGGCCGGCGGGTGGTCAGCCTGCTGTGGCGGGACGATCTCGACACCGCCTTCCGCCACCTCGACCTCTACGACCGCTTCGGCTGTCCGGGCGGCCACGTCCAGGCCACCTTCCGCTGCGTGGTCAAGCAGGGCCCGATCGATCCCAAGGCGCCGGACACGCTCAACAGCCGGGTCCATGCCTGCTGGCTGATGCCCGAAGCGCCCCCCACCGCCGCGGCCCAAACGCCTGCGGCGCAGCCGGCCGACGGAACGACGACGCGCTGAGCGCGTTCCCCGCTCGGGTTTTTTTGTCGCTGCGGAATCGGTCGCCCTTAATTTGCCACGACGGCTTCCTACTTGAAGCTTTGCCGATTAGCGGGATATGCTGCGCCGCCGCAAAAAGCCTCAGCCGAGCCGAGGGGACAGGTTCGCGTTTGTGGTTGCTCTGCCCCAGTTGAGTTGAAGCATGCGCTCCGCTGCTGCCGTTGTCGCGCTCGTTGCGTGCATTCACGCCGGGCTGTGGGCTCTCACGCGAGACGTGGTCACCGCGCCGGATGTCCCGGGCCAGCTCGCCAGCGTGTCCTACGCGCCGTTCGCCGGCAATCATCATCCTGATTCGACCCGCGCCGCGGCCTCCCAGATCCGCGCCGACCTCAAGCTGCTGGCGCCGCTGACCCGCGCGGTGCGCACCTATTCCTCGACCGGCGGCGTCGAGCTCGTTCCCTCGATCGCCAACGAGTTCGGCCTGCGCGTCACCGCCGGCGCCTGGATCGACAAGGACAAGGAGCGCAACGAGCGCGAAATCCTCGCCGTCATCGATCTCGCCAAGCGCAACAGCAACGTGTCGAGCATCGTGGTCGGCAACGAGACCATCTACCGCGACGACCTCAAGGTCCCCGAGCTGATCCAGCTCATCCAGCGCGTCAAGCGCTCGGTCTCGGTGCCGGTGACCACCGGCGAAATCTGGAGCGTATGGCGCGACCATCCCGAGCTGGTCTCGGCGGTGGACTACATCGCCGTCCACATCCTGCCCTACTGGGAAGGCGTCTCGGAACAGGCCGCGGTCGATGCCGCGATCGGCGGCTATGACACGCTGCGCCGCATGTATCCCGGCAAGCGCGTGGTGATCGCCGAGTTCGGCTGGCCGAGCGCCGGCTACAATTTCAAGAATGCCAATCCCGGCCGCCTGACCCAGGCCGAGATCCTGCGCACCTTCGCCGCCAAGGCCGAGGCCTATGGCATCGACTACAACATCGTCGAGGCGATCGATCAGCCGTGGAAGGTCAACGAGGGCAGCGTCGGCGCCTATTGGGGCTTCTACGATGCCAAGCGCCACGCCAAGTTCGCCTGGACCGGCCCGCTGACCGAGAGCGACCACTGGAAGCTCGCCGGCCTCGCGCTGCTGTTCGGCCTTCTGCTCTCGGTGCCGGTGCTGGCGATGAGCGGCATCACCGCGCTGCAGGCCGGCGTGATGAGCGGCGCCGCCAATATCGCCGGCTACTGGTTCGCCACCGTGTTCGCGTACTGGACGCAGCATTATTTCGTGCCCGGCGCGCTGTTCGCGCTCGGCCTCGGCGTGCTGCTGCTGATCCCGCTGGTCGCGATCATGCTGGCGCGGGTCGAGGAGATCGCCGCGGTCGCGTTCGGCCGCAGGCCGGTGCGGCTGATCACCGGCGCGCCGCCGCTGGTGCCGGAGATCGCGCTGCCGAAGGTTTCGATCCATGTCCCGGCGCACAACGAGCCGCCGGAGATGCTGCGGCAGACGCTCGACGCGCTGGCGCGGCTCGACTACCCGAATTTCGAGTGCCTCGTCGTCATCAACAACACCCCCGATCCGGCGCTGACCCAGCCGATCGAGGAGCACTGCAAGCTGCTCGGCGAGCGCTTCAAGTTCCTCAACCTGCAGAACGTCAAGGGCTTCAAGGCCGGCGCGCTGCGCATCGCGCTCGAGCAGCACACCGCGCCGGATGCCGAGATCATCGGCGTCATCGACGCCGACTACGTGGTCCAGCCCGACTGGCTCAAGGACCTGGTGCCGGTGTTCGCCGATCCCAAGGTCGGCCTGGTGCAGGCGCCGCAGGATCACCGCGACGGCGACCGCAGCCTGATCCACCACGCCATGAACGGCGAATATGCCGGCTTCTTCGACATCGGCATGGTGCAGCGGAACGAGGCCAATGCCATCATCGTGCACGGCACGATGTGCCTGGTGCGCCGCGCCGCGCTCGAAGCCGCCGGCGGCTGGTCGAGCGACACGATCTGCGAGGACACCGATCTCGGCCTGTCGATCCTCGAGCTCGGCTGGCAGGCGCATTACACCAACCGCCGCTACGGCCACGGCCTGCTGCCGGACAATTTCGACCAGTACAAGAAGCAGCGCCACCGCTGGGCCTATGGCGGCTTCCAGATCATCAAGAAGCACTGGCGCCGCTTCCTGCCCGGCGGCAGCCGGCTGACGCGGGAGCAGAAGCGCGAATTCTCGTTCGGCTGGCTCAACTGGCTCGGCGCCGAGGCGCTCGGCGTCGCGGTCGCGCTGCTCAACCTGGTATGGGTGCCGTTCGTCGCCTTCCTCGACATCGCGGTGCCGGACAAGGTGCTCACCGTGCCGATCATCGCCAGCTTCGCGGTGTCGGTGCTGCACTTCGCCTCGCTCTACCGGCTCAGGGTGCCGATGACGGTCGCGCACATGCTGACCTCGGTGTTCGCGGCGATGTCGGTGCAGTGGACGGTGGCGCGCGCGGTCGGCTTCGCGCTGGTCAAGGACCACCTGCCGTTCGTGCGCACCGCCAAGGGCAATGCGGTGGGCAATGCGATGCGCCGCGCCAGCGACTTCAAGGCGTTCTGGGAAGCGGTGATTGCGGCGCTGCTCATCGCCGGCGCCGCGGTGCTGGTGATCACCAACCTCAAGGAAATCCGCGAGATCTACCTGTTCGCGGCGGTGCTGGTGGTGCAGAGCGTCCCGTTCATCTCCGCGGTGATGATCGCGGCGCTCGAGCGCACCCGGTTCAACGACTTCGCGTTCTGGCGCGGCATCGAGGCGCAGCTCGTCGAGCTGTTGCCGCGGCGCGCGGCGATCGCCAAGGCGCCCGCGACCAGCGCCAGCGAGCAGCAGAAGGAGCTGGTGCCGTAACGGCGCTGCCCTCCTCCGCAATGACAAAGGCCGGGATCGCTCCCGGCCTTTTTCGTGCATGATCGGTTCGAAGCCGCTCGTCCCTGCGAAAGCACGGACCTCCTCTTAAGCCAAGCGTGGATTCCCGCGTTCGCGGGATTGAGCGGACGCCGGCGCGTGCGCCGATCCAAACGGATCACGGCCGCATGCCACGATCTTCAGCCGGTCACGCCGGCAGCGCCGTCTCGACCAGCCTGACCCAGTAGGAGGTGCCGAACGGGATCGTCTCGTCGTTGAAGTCATAGGCCGGATGATGCAGCCCGGCGCTGTCGCCATTGCCGATCCAGATGAAGGCGCCCGGCCGCTCCTCCAGCATGTAGGAGAAATCCTCGCCGCCCATCATCGGCGGCAGGTCGGTGTCGACGCGATCCTTGCCGGCGATGTCCTGCGCGATGCCGGCGGCGAACGCGGTCTGCGCCGCGTGGTTCACCAGCACCGGATAGTGGCGCTCATAGGTGAGCTTCGCCGTCGCGCCATAGGCCGCGGCGGTGCCCTCGACCACCGCCCGCACCCGCTCCTCGAGGATGTCGCGCACCTGCGGCGTCAGGCTGCGGCCGGTGCCGCGCAGCTGCACGGTTTGCGGGATGACGTTCTCGGCGGTGCCGCCGTGGATCATGGTGATCGACACCACGCCCGACTGCAGCGGATCGACGTTGCGCGCCACCACCGACTGCAGATTGTTGATGATCTGGGCGCCGACCAGCACCGGATCGACGCCGAGATGCGGCCGCGCCGCATGCGTGCCCTTGCCTTCGATGTCGATGACGATGGCGTCGGTCGCCGCCATCATGGCGCCGGCGCGGATGCCGAACGCGCCGACCGGCATGCCGGGATAATTGTGCATGCCGTAGACCTCCTGGATGCCGAACCGCGCCATCATCCCGTCGTCGCACATCGCCTTGCCGCCGGCGCCGCCTTCCTCCGCCGGCTGGAAGATCACCACCGCGGTGCCGGCGAAGTTGCGCGTCTCGGCGAGGTAGCGCGCGGCGCCGAGCAGCATCGCGGTATGGCCGTCGTGGCCGCAGGCGTGCATCTTGCCGGGTACGGTCGAGCGGTACGGCCGGTCGACCGCCTCCTCGATCGGCAGCGCGTCCATGTCGGCGCGCAGCCCGATCACCTGCCGCTCGCCGCTGCCGGGCTTGCGGCCCTTGATGACGCCGACCACGCCGGTGCGGCCGATGCCGGTCACCACCTCGTCACAGCCGAAGCTTCTGAGCTTGTCGGCGACGGCGGCCGCCGTGCGGTGAACCTCGTAGAGCAGTTCCGGATGGCGGTGGAGGTCGCGGCGCCACTCGGTGATGTCGGCATGAAGATCCGCGATGCGGTTGACGATTGGCATGTGGTCCTCGGTTTTGTCCGATCCTAGATCAGATCGGCACTGCAAGGCGAGCCGGCAGCCGCCGATCACGGCTATTGACCGGGCAAATCCGGGCTCCTACACAGCGCCGCAGGTGGAGCCCGTAGCTCAGTCGGTAGAGCACGTGACTTTTAATCATGGGGTCGTGGGTTCGAATCCCGCCGGGCTCACCACGATCTCCTGATGATATCCTGACGCGCGGCTGACAACGGCGTAGGACGCTGCGCTATCGCGGCTCCTCGGTGGGCTCCGGCGCCGCGGCGGCGCGCCGGCGCAGCCGCCCGCGCAGCGGCACGACGCTCAAGGCCAGGCGCGCCGTCAGGCTGCCGCTCAGGCTCCAGGTCCTTTCCCCGCCGAACACCCGCTGCACCACCACGAAGAACACCGGGACGAACACCAGCGCCAGCACCACCACGGCGAGCATGCCGCCGGCGACGCTGGTGCCGAGCGCCTGCTGGCTCTTGGCGCCGGCGCCGGAGGCCACCACCATCGGCGCCACGCCGAAGATGAAGGCCATGCCGGTCATCACGATCGGACGGAAGCGCAGATGGCACGCCTCCAGCGTCGCCTCGATCAGCGGCTTGCCCTGCTTGCGCAGGTCCTTGGCGAACTCGATGATCAGGATCGCGTCCTTGGCGGCGAGCCCGATGATGGTGATGAGGCCGATGGTGAAATAGACGTCGTTGGCGAGGCCGCGGCCGGTCGCGGCCGCGGCGGCGCCGAGGATGCCGAGCGGCACCGTGAGCAGCACCGCGAGCGGAATGATCCAGCTCTCGTAGAGCGCGGCGAGGCAGAGGAACACCACCAGCGCCGACAGCGCCAGGAGCAGCGGCGCCTGCGCGCCGGCGAGCTTCTCCTGCAGCGACTGGCCGGTCCATTCATAGCCGAAGCCGCGCGGCAGCTGCGCCGCGAGCCGCTCCATCTCCGCGATGGCGTCGCCGCTGGTGAAGCCCGGCCGCGCCGCGCCCGAGATGCGCACCGCCGGATAATAGTTGAAGCCGACGATCTGGGTCGGGCCGACCAGCCAGCGCACCGTCGCAAACGAGGACAGCGGCACCAGCGCGCCGCGCCCGTTGCGCACCGCGTAATTGAGGACGTCCTCCGGCTGCATGCGCTGCGCGTTCTCGGACTGCACGATGACGCGCTGCATGCGGCCGCGGTTCGGGAAGTCGTTGACATAGGCCGAGCCGAGATTGGTCGAGATCGTGTTGTTGATCTCCTCGAAGGTGACGCCGTAGGCGCCGGCCTTCTCGCGGTCGATCACCAGCTCGATCTGCGGCGCCGGCGGCAGCCCCTCGACATAGACGTCCTGCAGCACCGGGCTCGCGCGAGCCGCGGCAAGGAGCTGTTCGGCGGCCGCGACCAGCGCGTCGTAGCCCTTCTGCCCGCGATCCTGCAGGCGGAAGCTGAAGCCCGCGGAATTGCCGAGATTGTCGACCGGCGGCGGCTCGAGCGCGCTGATCTTGGCGTCCTTGACCGCGGCCATCGCCCGGTTGATGTCGGCGACGATCGCGGCGGCGCTGTCGCCCGGGCCGCGCTGCGACCAGTCCTTCAGCGTGACGAAGGCCTGCGCGGTGTTCTGGCCCTGGCCGAGGAAGCTGAAGCCGGTGAGGAACGTCACCGACTCGATGCCGGAGCGCCGCATCAGGTAGTCCTCGACGGTCTTCACCACCTCGAAGGTGCGGTTGAACGAGGCTTCCGGCGGCGTCTGGACGTCGACGGTGATGAAGCCCTGGTCGTCGATCGGCAGGAAGCCGGCCGGCAGCCGCGCCACCGCCCAGCCGACGCCGATCACCAGCGCGGCGTAGATCGCCATGTAGCGGCCGGCGCGCGCCAGCGACCAGGCGACCATGCCGCGATAGCCGTCGCGGCTGCGGCCGATGCCGCGGTTGAACAGGCCGAACAGCCCGCGCCTCGCATGCGCATGGCCCTTGGCCACCGGCTTGAGCAGGCTCGCGCACAGCGCCGGCGTCAGCGACAGCGCCATCAGCGCCGAGAAGCCGATCGCCGCCACCATGGTGACGGAGAACTGCTGGTAGATGACGCCGACCGAGCCGGGGAAGAACGCCATCGGCACGAACACCGCCATCAGCACCAGGGTGATGCCGACGATCGCGCCGGTGATCTGCGACATCGCCTTGCGCGTCGCCTCGCGCGGCGGCAGGCTCTCCTCCGCCATGATGCGCTCGACGTTCTCGACCACGACGATGGCGTCGTCGACCAGGATGCCGATCGCCAGCACCATGCCGAACAGCGTCAGCATGTTGATCGACAGCCCGAACAGCAGCAGCGTCAGGCAGGTGCCCAAGAGCGCCACCGGCACCACGATAGTCGGGATCACGGTGTAGCGGATGTTCTGCAGGAACAGGAACATCACCAGGAACACCAGCACCACCGCCTCGACCAGCGTCATCACCACCTTCCAGATCGAGGCCTTGACCACCGGCGTGATGTCGTAGGGGATGTCGTATTTGATGGTCTCGGGGAAGAACCGCGACAGTTCCTCCATCTTGGCGCGCACCGCGGTCGCGGTGGCGAGCGCATTGCCGGTCGGCGCCAGCAGCACCGAGAGGCCGGCGCTCGGCTTGCCGTCGACGCGCGTGGTGAACTGGTAGCCCATGCCGCCGACCTCGATGCGGGCGACGTCGCGCAGCCGTACCGTCGAGCCGTCCGGATTGGCGCGCAGCACGATGGCGCCGAACTCGTCCGGCGAGGAGAGCTGGCCCTTCACCAGCACCATCGCGGATATCTGCTGGCCGCGGCTGCTCGGCTCGGCGCCGATCGAGCCGGAGGCGACCTGCGCGTTCTGAGCGGCGATCGCGCGGTTGACGTCCTCGGCGGTGAGGTTGTAGCCGATCAGCTTGTCGGTGTTGATCCAGATGCGCAGCGCCCGCTCGGTCGAATACAGCGTGGCGCGGCCGACGCCGGGAATGCGGCGGATCTCGCCGAGCACGTTGCGCACCATGAAGTCGCCGAGCCCGACCTCGTCGAGGCTGCCGTCGGTCGAGCGCAGCGTGATGATCTGCAGCACCGCGCTCGAGGCTTCCTCCACCAGGATGCCCTGCTGGATCACCGCGCGCGGCAGCCGCGCCTCGATGCGCTTGAGGCGGTTCTGCACCTCGACCGAGGCCATGTTGGAATCGGTGCCCGGCACGAAATTGGCGATGATCTCCACTTGGCCGAGCGAGTCGCTGGTGGATTCGAAATTGAGGATGCCGCTGGCGCCGTTGAGCTCCTCCTCGATCAGCCGCGTCACGCTGTTGTAGAGGTTCTCGGTGGAGGCGCCGGGATAGGCGGTGCTGATCGAGATCGACGGCGGCGCGATGATCGGATATTGCGCGACCGGCAGGAACGGGATCGCGATCACGCCGCCGAGGCAGATGAACAGCGCCACCACCCAGGCGAAGACCGGCCGGTCGATGAAGAATGAAGGCATCGTCGGCCGCGGCCCGCCGGGACGGTCAGCGCGTGACCGCGGCGGCGCCGGTGTCGGCGTCGGCGCGCTGCGTCTTCCACGCCGTCGGCCGCACCGCGGCGCCGGCGCTGATCTTCTGGAAGCCCTCGACCACCACGCGGTCGCCCTGCTTGAGGCCGTCGAGCACCAGCCACTGCCCGTCGATGACGCGGCCGGTGCGGATCGGCCGCACCACGACGCGGTTGTCGCCGCGCACGACATAGACCTCGCTGCCGCCCGCGGTGTTGCGCTGCACCGCCTGCTGCGGCACCGAGATCGCGTCATCGTCGATGCCCTGCTCGATCTGCACGCGCACATACATGCCCGGCAGCAATTCGTGCTTGGGATTGGGGAACTCGCCGCGCAGCGTCACCTGGCCGGTGGTCGGGTCCACGGTCGCGTCGGAGAACAGCAGCTTGCCGGGATGCTCGTAGAGCGAGCCGTCATCGAGCACCAGCCGCACCCTCGCGGCGTCGGGCGCGACGCGCTCCAGCGCGCCGCTCTCGAAATCGCGCCGGAGCTGGTTGAGCTCGCTGATCGACTGGGTGAAGTCGGCATAGATCGGATCGAGCTGCTGCACCGTGGTGAGGTGGGTCGCCTCGCCCTGCCCGACCAGCGCGCCCTCCGTCACCAGCGCGCGGCCGACCCGGCCGCTGATCGGCGAGCGCACGGTGGCGTAGTCGAGGTTGAGCCGGGCGCGCTGCACGTCGGCGTCGCGCGCGGCGACATCGGCCTTGGCCTGCTCCATGGCCGACATCGCCGTCTCGTACTGCACCAGCGACACCGCCTTGTCCGCGACCAGGGTCTCCATGCGCCGCGCCTGCTGCGTGGCATGCTCCAGCGCGGCCTTGGCCTTGGCGAGCGCCGCCTCCGCCGACTGCAGCTCCACCTGGAACGGAGCCGGATCGATCCGGTACAGCACGTCGCCGGCCTTGACGTCGCTGCCCTGGGTGAACGGCCGCTCGATCACGATGCCGGAGACGCGGGCGCGCACCTCGGCGATCCGCGTCGGCGCAATGCGGCCGGGCAGCTCGCGGATCACGGCGCGCGGCGCCGCGGCGAGCGTCACCACCGACACTTCCGGCGTCTCCGCCGCCTGCCGCTCGGTCCGGGCGGGTGCCTCGTCGCAGCCGGCGAGCCCTGCCGGGAGCAGGACGCCGAGAATCAACAAGGTAGCGAGCTTGCGCGCGTCGAAATCCATTCCTGAACATCCCTTCATCTTGCGGCGGAGATTATTCAGGTAGGAGAGTCGCGCAATATCCGATATTGCGACGCATCATCGCATTCGAAATTTACGCTTAACATTATGGATTTATTAACGATATTTGTTGCTGCGGAGCAACAGTCCGGGATTCGCCCCCGCCCGCCACCGTGACGGCTCCGGCCACCGCCCCGCCCGCGTCCGGGCCGGATGGAGCGGCCTACCCCCGACGCCGGCCGCTGCTTCCGAGATTCCGCGGACCGGTCATTCAAGTTTCACGAAACTGTCCTGAGCCCGCCATATCGCGGCGTTAGCCATCGACATGCACGAAGGCGGCAGCAAGCAGGAGGACGAGAATGACGCTTCACCTCGACACCCCTCGCCCCGCAGCGATGCGGCGTCCAGCGCTCCGGTCCTGCCCGCATTGCGGCGAGTGGCTGGTCGCGCCCGAGCAGTCCGAGTTTGGCGACGACGGCGTCATCCGTCATCGCTGGTCGTGCGACAGCTGCGGCCGCGACTACGAGACCTCCGTCGCCGTCACCACGCATTGATGACGGCGCGGCGGCCCCCGGAATAACCCCGTCAGCCCCGGTGTTCTCCACGCGGTACCCTTGCCGGTGCCGCGTGCTTTTTTTGCCGCCATCAAACGGGAGGAGGAAGAGATGACATCCCTCGTCGTCCGCTGCGGTCTCGCCGCGCTCGGCTGCTCGGCCGCGCTGCTGCTGGCCGCGCCGTCGTTCGCCGACGTCGTCAATCTGAAAGCCGACCTGAAGGCCTCCAACGAGGTTCCGCCGACCAACAGCAAAGGCAGCGGCTCCGTCACCGCCACCTTCGACACCGCCAGCAAGAAGCTGACGTGGAAGGGCAGCTATCAGGGCCTGTCCGGTCCCGCCACCGCGGCGCATTTCCATATCGGCGAGGCCGGCAAGAACGGCGGCGTCGCGATCCCGATCTCGCCCAATGCCAGCCCGTTCGAGGGCTCGGCCACGCTCACCGACGCGCAGGCCAGCGATCTCCTGGCCGGGCGCATGTATGTCAACATCCACACCGAGGCCAACAAGGCCGGCGAGATCCGCGGCCAGATCGCGCGATAGCGGCACGGACTTATCTGTAGCGCTGACTTTGCGGCGCTGATGTTGCAGCACTGACCTTGCAGCACCGACCATGACAACACCCGCCGGCTCCGCCGGCGGGTGTTGCATGAGGCCGCCTCGCCCACCGCCTCCCCGCATCCGCAACGGCGCGCGGATTGGTCTTGCGCGCGCGGCGGCGACGGCTCATGGTTTTGCGGGACAACGCGGACGGGAGAACGGACTTGGCGGAGGCGGACGGCGCCCGGCGGCCTTTCATCGTGGCGGGCGGCGGGATCGGCGGACTGGCGGCGGCCTATGCGCTGGCGCTCAAGGGATTTCCGGTCCGCGTGCTGGAGCAATCCTCGGAATTCAAGGAAGTCGGCGCCGGCATCCAGCTCGGCCCGAATATCTTCCGCGTGCTGGAGCGCATCGGCCTCAAGGACGCGGTGCTGGCCGACGCCCACATTCCCGGCAGCCTGCAGATGCGCGATGCGCTCACCGGCAAGCTGATCACCGGCATTCCGCTCGGCGAGCGGATCGTCGCGAGCTTCGGTCATCCCTACGGCGTCACCCACCGCGCCGACATCCACGGCGTGTTCCTGAAAGCGTGCCGCGGCCACGAGCTGGTGACGCTGGAGACCGGCCGCCACGTCGAGGGCTACGAGGATCGCGGCGACGGCGTCACCGTTACGCTCGCCGGCGGCGAGCGGGTCACGGGCCGCGCGCTGATCGGCTGCGACGGCATGTGGTCGATCACCCGCGAGCGCATCGTCGGCGACGGCCGGCCACGGGTGTCCGGCCACATCGCCTATCGCGGCGTGCTGCGCCGCGACGAGGTGCCGGACGACCTGTGGCAGCCCGACGTCATCCTGTGGGCCGGGCCGCGCACGCATTTCGTGCATTACCCGATGCGCCGCGGCGCGCTCTACAACCTCGTCGCTGTGTTCCACTCCGACCAGTACCGCGAGGGCTGGGACGCCGAGGGCAGCACCGAGCTGTTGTGGAAGCACTTCGCCGGCCAGCGGCCGGAGGTGCTGCGCATGCTGGAGCGCATCGACACCTGGAAGATGTGGGTGCTGTGCGACCGCGAGCCGGTGCGGACCTGGACCCGCGGCCGTGTCGCACTGCTCGGCGACGCCGCGCATCCGATGCTGCAATATCTCGCGCAGGGCGCCTGCATGGCGACCGAGGACGCGGTGATCCTCGCCGACTGCGTCGCCGCGCGGCCGGACGATCTCCCCGCCGCGTTCCGCGACTACAACGATCGGCGCTATCTGCGCACGGCGCGGGTGCAGATCATGGCGCGCATCTACGGCGAGTTCTATCATGCCCGCGGCCCGACCGCGGAGCTGCGCGACCAGATGCTGGCGAACCGGACGCCGCAGCAGGCCCACGACAGCGTCGCCTGGCTCTACGGCGGGCCGTGAGCGGCCGTCACCGGAAGCCGTAGAGCTTCGCCGGGTTCTCGACCAGCAGCCGCCGCTGCGCCGCCGGATCGGGCGCGAATTTCGGCACCAGGTCGACGAGATCGGCCTCGTCGGCTTCGTGCGTCGCGTTGGGATGCGGGAAGTCGGTGCCCCACAGCGCGCGGTCGCCGGCGACCTCCATCAGCTTCGCCGCGATCGGGATCGCCTCGTCATAGGGCGGCATCGAGATGCGCTCGGCGCCGCACACCTTGACCCAGACATGCTTGTGGTCGAGCAGCTTCAGCAGCGCCTGGAACGGCGCCTGGGTGACGCCGTCCTTGGCCGGCACGCGCCCCATGTGGTCGATGACGACCGGCACCGGCTGGCGGATGACGAGGTCCGACACCGCGGCGATGTCGGCGGCGTCGAGATGGAACACGACGTGCCAGCCGAGCGGCGCGACCCGCCGCACCACGTTCTCCAGCAGCGCAAGGTCGGGCATGCCGCCGAGATGCCGCACGAAGTTGAAGCGCACGCCGCGCACCCCGCCCTTGGCGAGCTTGGGATAATCGGTCGGCGGCGTCGCGGCATCGACCACGGCGACGCCGCGGCGGGTGTCCGGGCTCGCGGCGATGGCATCGAGCATGGCCCGGTTGTCGCTGCCGTGGCAGCTCGCCTGCACGATCACCGCGCGGTCGATGCCGAGATGCGCGTGCAGCGCGGCGAGATCCTCCTTCGGCGCGTCAGCCGGTGTGTAACGCCGCGTCGGCGCATAGGGGAACACCGCGCCGGGACCGAATACGTGGCAGTGCGCGTCGGTCGCGCCGGACGGCAGCTTGAACTGCGGCTTGCGCCGCCCGGTGAGGTTAAGCGTCATGGTCGGGTCCTGGAGCGGCGGCTCAGCGCTTCTCGATCCCGGCCTTCTCGATCACCGCCGACCATTTGGCGATGTCGGAGGTGAGCTGCTTGTCGAGCGCTTCCGGCGTGCTGCCCTTGGCCACGATGCCGACGTCGATCGCCTTCTGCTTGATGACCGGATCGTTGAGCACCTCGTTCAGCGCCGCGTTGAGCGTCTTGACCACCTCGTCGGGGACCTCCTTGCGCACATAGATCGCGTTCCACGAGGTCGCCTCGAAGTCGCCGGCGCCGGCTTCCTTGGCGGTCGGCACGTCCTTGAGATAGCTCACGCGCGTCAGGCCGGAGGTCGCGACCGGCACGAACTTGCCGGACTCCAGGCTCGGCCGCAGCGCCGCGTAGAAGTCGACCGCGAGCTGGATATCGTCGCGCTCGAGCGCGATCGCGACGTCGCCGCTGTTCTTGAACGCCACGGTGACGGCATCGATGCCGGCGGTGCTCTTGAACAGCTCGGCGCCGAGATGCTGCGTCGAGCCGGCGGCGATGGTGCCGATGTTGAGCTTGCCGGGATTGGCCTTGGCGGCCTTGATGAAGTCGCCGAGCGTCTTGTAGGGCGAGTTGACGCTGGTCGCGAGGATCAGGTCGAAATAGCCCATGTTCGACACCGGCTTGAAATCCTTGACCGGATCGAACGGCAGGCTCTTGAACAGGCCGACGCTGACCGCGGTGCCGTTCGAGAACAGCGCGAGCGTGTAGCCGTCGGGCGCCGCCTGCAGCACGGCGCGCGCCGCGGTGATGCCGCCGGCGCCCGGCATGTTCTCGACGACGAAGCGCTGGCCGAGCTTGTCGCCGAGCTTCTCGGCGACGAGCCGCGTGGTCACGTCGGCGACGCCGCCGGCGCCGAACGGCAGCACGATCTTGACCGGCCGCTCCGGATATTTCTGCGCCGAGGCCGGCGCGCCGCCCAGGAGCAGCGCGAGCGCACCCGCCGCCGCGCCGATGACCGTGAAGATACCGCGATTGCGCATCGTCCGCCCCATCATTCCGTGTTTCAGCATGAATGCCGCACTATTCTGGCCCGGCCGCATGATGTCAACGTCAGCGGTCGACCGGCGCAATGTCGCCCTGCGCCCAGCCGGCCTTGACGCTGTCGCGGAACGCCGCGAAGCGGCCGGCCGCGATCGCCGCGCGCATCCCCGCCATCAGCGCCTGGTAATAGGCGAGATTGATCTCGGACAGCAGGATCTGCGCCAGCATCTCGTTGGTCTTGCACAGATGGTGCAGATAGGCGCGCGAATAGGTCCGCGTCGCCGGATGCGCGCTGTCGGCATCGAGCGGCCGCGGGTCGGCGGCGTGGCGCGCATTGGTGAGATTGATGGTGCCGAACCGGGTGAAGGCCATGCCGTGGCGGCCGTTCCTTGTCGGCATCACGCAATCGAACATGTCGATGCCGCGGCCCACCGCTTCGAGGATGTCGTCGGGCCGGCCCACGCCCATCAGGTAGCGCGGCTTGTCGGTGGGCAGGAGCGGCGTGGTCTCCTCCACCACCCGCAGCATGGTGTCCTGCGGCTCGCCGACCGCGAGCCCGCCGACCGCATAGCCGTGGAACGGCATCGCGGTCAGCGCTTTGGCGCTCTCGGCGCGCAGCGCAAGGTCGTCGCCGCCCTGCACGATGCCGAACAGCGCGCGGCCGGCCGGCGCGCCGCTAAACGCGCGCAGGCTGCGCTCGCCCCAGCGCAGCGACAGCCGCATCGCGCGCGCGATGTCGTCACGCGGTGCCGGCAGCTTCAGGCATTCGTCGAACTGCATGACGATGTCGGCGCCGAGCAGGAGCTGGATCGCGATCGAGCGTTCCGGCGTCAGCGTCACGGTGGCGCCGTCGATATGCGAGCGGAAGGTGACGCCCTCCTCCGTCAGCTTGCGCAGCGGCGACAGCGACATCACCTGGAAGCCGCCGGAATCGGTGAGGATCGGGTGCGGCCAGTTCATGAAGCGGTGCAGCCCGCCAAGCGCGGCGATACGCTCGGCGCCAGGCCGCAGCATCAGGTGATAGGTGTTGCCGAGCACGATCTCGGCGCCGGTCGCGCGCACGTCCTCGGGCTTGAGTCCCTTCACCGTCGCCTGGGTGCCGACCGGCATGAAGGCCGGCGTCTGCACGGTGCCGTGCGGCGTCGTGAAGGCGCCGCGTCGCGCCAGGACACCATCCTTGCCGTCAGTGTTGAGGAGGGTGAAGGAGAAGGCGGCGGTCATCGGCATCCGTCACGGTCTGGCATGATGCGAGACCACGACCGCCGGGACTGAAGCGCATGTTCTCTCCCCCGCTCATTCCCGCGAAAGCGGGAATCCACTCTTGAGCGTGGGTCCCCGCTTTCGCGGGGACGAACGGACGGTGAAGCGCTCAATCCGAAGTCGGCCACGGTCTAGCGCTGCGGATATAGCAGGCAGGCATCGCCATACGAATAGAAGCGATAGCCCTGTGCAATGGCGTGCGCATAGGCGCTCTGCATCCGCGCCAGCCCGGAGAACGCCGCGACCAGCATGAACAGCGTCGAGCGCGGCAGGTGGAAATTGGTCAGCATCAGGTCGATCGCCTTGAAGCGGTAACCCGGCGTGATGAAGATCGCGGTCTCGCCGGTGAACGGCGCGATGGTGCCGTCCTCGCGCGCCGCGCTCTCGATCAGCCGCAGCGCGGTCGAGCCGACCGCGACCAAGCGGCCGCCGGCGCGCCGCGCGGCGTTGAGCGCGTCCGCGGTCTCGGCCGGGACGCTGCCCCACTCCGCATGCATGCGGTGCCCGGCAGTGTCCTCGGCCTTGACCGGCAGGAAGGTGCCGGCGCCGACATGCAGCGTCACGCGGTGGAGCGTCACGCCGCGCGCCGAAAGCCGCTCGACCAGCTCCGGGGTGAAATGCAGGCTCGCGGTCGGCGCCGCGACCGAGCCCTCGGTCCTCGCGAACATGGTTTGGTAGTCGGCGCGGTCCTGCTCGTCGGGCGGCCGGCGGCCGGCGATATAGGGCGGCAGCGGCATCGCGCCGCGCTCCTCGATCGACTGGTCGAGCACCGCGCCGTGGAACGCGAAGGCGAGCGTCACCTCGCCGCCCTCGCCCTTGTCCTCGACCGTGGCGTCGAGCTGGTCGAGGAAGCAGACCCGGCCCTCGGAGCCGAACCGCACCACGTCGCCGACCGAAAGCTTCTTCGCCGGCTTGACGAAGGCGCGCCAGCGCGAGCCGTCGATCCGCTTGTGCAGCGTCGCCTCGATCGCGGGCTCGGTGCCGCGGCCGAGCCGCCGGCCGGAGAGCCGCGCCGGGATCACCTTGGTGTCGTTGACGACGAGCGCGTCGCCCGGCTGCAGCAGATCCGGCAGATCACACACCGTGCGGTCGGCAAGCTCGTCCGGCTTCACCACCAGGAGTCGCGCGGCATCACGCGGCACTGCCGGCCGCAGCGCGATGCGCTCGGGCGGCAGCTCGAAATCGAACAGGTCGGTGCGCATGCTGCACTCTGTCATTGCCGGGTCGCGCCCGACAATCCGCCTTTCGCTCTGCGGCGGACGCCCGGCGATGACGGTGTCCGGATCGGGCGGCCTTTGGAGCGGGGATCGCTTCGAATTGAAGCACGTTCCCCTCCTGCGCTCATTCCCGCGAACGTGGGGACGAACGGAAGCAGAGACCGATTCAACCGAAGCCGATCAGGCGCTAGGCCCCCATCGTCGCCTTGATGATCTTGTCGGGGTTCTGCACCGGCTCGCCGCGCTTGATCTGGTCGACGTTCTCCATGCCCTCGATCACCTTGCCCCACACCGTGTATTGCCGGTCGAGGAAGGTGGCGTCGTCGAAGCAGATGAAGAACTGGCTGTCGCCGGAATCCGGGTTCTGCGCCCGCGCCATCGACACCACGCCGCGCACATGCGGCTCGTCGTTGAACTCGGCCTTGAGCTTCTTGCCGGAGCCGCCGGTGCCGGTGCCGTGCGGGCAGCCGGTCTGCGCCATGAAGCCGTCGATCACGCGGTGGAACACGATGCCGTCGTAGAATCCGTCCTTCACCAGCTCCTTGATGCGCGCGACGTGATTGGGCGCGAGATCGGGCCGCATCTCGATCACGACCTTGCCCTTGGTGGTCTCCAGCGTCAGCGTGTCTTCCGGCTTTGCCATGGTCTGTCTCTCTCTGTTTCTGTCATTTCATATCGGCGGCGACGCGCACGGTCACCATCTTGTCGGGATCGGTGACCGCGCCGCTCTGCGAGCCGGGCGGCGCCTTCTTCAGCTTGTCGACCACGTCCATCCCGGACACCACCTCGCCGATCACGGTGTACTGGCCGTTGAGGAACGAGGCGTCGGCGTAGCAGATGAAGAACTGCGCGTTGGCGGAGTTCGGCGTGCCCTTGCGCGCCATGCCGACCACGCCGCGCTTGAACGGCGTCGCGGTGAACTCGGCCTGCAGGTCGGGATATTTCGAGCCGCCGGTGCCGTTGAAGTTCTGGCCGTCGCCGGTCTGCGCCATGAAGCCGTCGATCACGCGATGGAACGGCACGTTGTCGTAGAAGCCGTCGCGCGCCAGTTGCTTGAGGCGCTCGGCATGGCGCGGCGCGAGATCGGTGCGCAGCCTGACGACAACGCGGCCCTTGGTGGTGTCGATCACCAGCGCATTGGCCGGATCGGTGCCGGCCGGCAGCTTCGGCGCCTGCTGCGCGAGCGCGGGCACGGCGCACAGAAGCGCGGCGGCGACGGCGAGGATGCGGATCATGGTCTCTCCCGGAATGGCGGTCAGCGGAATTTCTGGCGCAGGCGCGCGGCGACCGGCGCCGGCACGAAGGCGGCGACGTCGCCGCCCATCCTGGCGATCTGCCGCACCAGTGTGGCGGCGATCGGGCGGACCGCGGCGCCGGCCGGCAGGAACACGGTCTGCACGCCGGGCGCCATGGCCTCGTTCATCCCGGCCATCTGCATCTCGTAATCGAAATCGGTGGCGTCGCGCAGGCCGCGGATCAGCATCGTCGCGCCCGCGGTCTTCGCCGCGTCCACCACCAGCCCGTCGAAGGTGACGCAGGACAGCCGGCAGCCGGCTTCGCGCGCGAGCGGCGCGCAGACCTCCTCGAGCATCGCCAGCCGTTCCTCCGCCGTGAACAGCGGCGTCTTGCCCGGATGCACGCCGACCGCCAGCACCAGCGCGTCGGCGAGCCCGCTGGCGCGCCGCACCACGTCGAGATGCCCGTTGGTGACCGGGTCGAACGACCCGGCATAGAGCGCGATCCGCTCTTTGCGTGCCCCTGCCATCCGCTGGGTCTAACCCGGCCCCGGCGGCCCGGCAAGGCGGCCGCCCGGAGCCGAAAAGGTCCATCCCCTCACGCACAGGTGATGGGCGAAGGCAGCGAACCAATGTCGCGTTCGCGCGTCTATTTGCCAGGGAATGTGATGGATGGACAGGAGCGTCGGATGCGCCAGATCTGTCAAGCCGCCACTGCTGTTGCCGCCGCCGCGCTGATCGCCGGCGCGCTGGTCGGCATTCCCGGCCTGCCGCAGGCTTCGGCGACACGCGCCGATCTCGTCACCCACGCGGCGCTGCCGGCTCCGCAGGCGGCCGACCGCGCTGCGGCGGAGCGCGGCTGGCCCTATTATGGCCAGCGCGCGGAGAATGTCCGGCTGGTGACCACGGACCGCCTCGACTAGCATCTTATCGGTTTAAGTTGGATCGGCTTTTGCCTCCGTTCGCCTCCGCGGAAGCGCGGACCCTCGCTTAAGCGTGGATTCCCGCGTTCGCAGGAATGAGCGTGGGAGAGAGCGGCTTCAATTGGAAGCGATCCCGCTCCGGCCGCGTCGCCCTGCAGCCGGGGGCGCCGTGCGCGGCCATGCTATGCCGCCGTCGCGAAATAGCGCCCGAGGTCCGTCATCCCGGCCGCCGCGCCAGCGACAGCCAGACCCCGCCGCCGATCAGCGCGAGACCGGACAAGCGCCCGAGCAGCCGCGCCCGGCCGGGCGCCAGGAAGAAGGCGCGGCCGGCGCTCGCGGTGATGCCCCACAGGCCGTCGGTGACGCCCGCCATCAGCACCGAGACCACGCACATCACGGCGAGCTGGCGCTCGACCGGCAGCGCCGGATCGACGAATTGCGGCAGGAACGCCGTGAAGAAGGCGATGGTCTTGGGATTCGACACCGCGACCAGCAGGCCGCGGGTGAAATGGACGCCGCGGCGCGGCGCCTGCGCCGCCGCAACGCCTCCCGCCTGCCGCCACGCCTGGATGCCGAGCCAGATCAGATAGGCCGCGCCGGCGAAGCGCAGGATTTCGAACAGCATCGCGGCGTGGCGCACCACCACGCTCAGGCCCGCGGCGATGGCGCCGATCAGGATGGCATTGCCGAGCATGGTGCCGGCGACCGTCACCAGCGCGGCGCGGGCGCCCTCGCGCGCGCCGGTGGCGATGACGAGCGTCACGATCGGACCGGGCGTCAGCATCAGCACAAGGGTGATGAGCAGGAAGGCGGCGAACAGTTCGTGGTTCATGACGATTCATCTTTCGTCATTTGTCTTTCGTCATTCCGGGGCGCCGCGCCAGCGGCGAACCCGGATTCCAGCCAAGACCCATAGCGCCGGAGTCCGGGTTCGCGCGCCATAGCGCATCGAAATCGCGCCGATGCCGCGCGTCCTGACGACGGAGCGACGCTACTCGCTGTCCTCTTCGGAGATGCGCTCGACCGACACCACCTTCTCGTCGGCGGCGGTGTCGAACACGATCACGCCCTGGGTCGAGCGGCCGGCGATGCGGATGCCGGAAACCGGCGTGCGGATCAGCTTGCCGGCGTCGGTGACCAGCATGATCTGGTCGCTTTCCTCGACCGGGAACGAGGCGACCAGCCGTCCGGTCTTGTCCCGGATCTTCTTCTTGCCCTTCGGCCCTTCGACCACCGACATCGCGGTGATGCCTTTGCCGCCGCGGCCGGTGACGCGGTACTCGTAGGACGACGAGCGCTTGCCGTAGCCGCGCTCCGACACCGTGAGGATGAACTGCTCGGCCGCCGACATCGCGACATAGCGCTCCTCGCCGAGCTCGATCGCGCCGGCGGCCTCCTCGGCGTCGCCGTCCTCGTCCTCGGCCACGACCTCCTCCTCGCTGCCGCGGCGCACCGCATTGGCGCGCTTGAGATAGGCGGCGCGCTCCTCGGCCGTGGCGTCGGCATGGCGCAGGATCGACATCGAGATCACCTTGTCGTCCTCGGCGAGCGTGATGCCGCGCACGCCGATCGAGGAGCGGCCCTGGAACACGCGCACCTCGGTGACCGGGAAGCGGATGCACTGGCCGAGCGCCGTGGTCAGCAGCACGTCGTCCTTCTCGGTACAGATATCGACGTCGAGGATCGCCTCGCCTTCCGGCAGCTTCATGGCGATGATGCCGGACGGCCGCACGTCGGCGAAGTCCGACAGCTTGTTGCGGCGGACCGTGCCCTTGGTGGTGGCGAACATCACGTCGAGCGACGCCCAGCTCGCCTCGTCCTCGGGCAGCGGCATGATGGTGGTGATCAGCTCGCCGGGATCGAGCGGCAGGATGTTGATCAGCGCCTTGCCGCGCGCCTGCGGCGCCGCGAGCGGCAGCCGCCACACCTTCTCCTTGTAGACGCGGCCCGCCGAGGAGAAGAACAGCACCGGCGCATGCGTCGAGGCGACGAACAGCCGCGAGACGAAATCCTCGTCGCGGGTCTGCATGCCGGCGCGGCCCTTGCCGCCGCGCTTCTGCGCGCGGTAGGTCGAGAGCGGCACGCGCTTGATGTAGCCCTGGTGCGAGACGGTGACGACCATGTCCTCGCGGTGGATCAGGTCCTCGTCCTCGACGGTGTCCTGCGCCTCGACGATCTCGGTGCGGCGCGGTGTCGCGAACTCCTTGCGGATGGCGCCGAGCTCGTCCTTGATGATCGCCTGGATGCGCGCGCGCGAGCGCAGGATGTCGAGATAGTCGGCGATCTCGGCGGCGAGCTTGTCGAGCTCCTCCTTGATCTCGTCGCGGCCGAGCGCGGTGAGCCGCTGCAGCCGCAGATCGAGGATCGCCTTGGCCTGCTCGGCCGACAGCCGGATGGTGCCGTCCTCCGCGAGCCGGTGGCGCGGATCGTCGATCAGCGTCACCATCGCCGCCATGTCCTTGGCCGGCCAGTCGCGGCCCATCAGCGCCTCGCGCGCCGCATTGGCGTCCTTGGAGCCGCGGATCAGCCGGATCACCTCGTCGATATTGGCGACCGCGATGGCGAGGCCGACGAGGATATGGGCGCGGTCGCGCGCCTTGCCGAGCAGGTGCTTGGTGCGCCGCGAGATCACCTCCTCGCGGAACGCGATGAAGGCCGCGAGCAGGTCGCGCAGCGTCATCAGCCGCGGCCGGCCGCCGTCGAGCGCCACGGTGTTGACGCCGAAGCTCGATTGCAGGGGCGTGTAGCGGTAGAGCTGGTTGAGCACGACGTCGCGCTCGGCGTCGCGCTTGAGCTCGATGACGACGCGGTAGCCGTCGCGGTCGCTCTCGTCGCGCAGGTCGGCGACGCCGTCGATCTTCTTGTCGCGCACCAGTTCGGCGATGCGCTCGACCATCGCCGCCTTGTTGACCTGGTAGGGGATCTCGGTGACGACGATCGCCTCGCGCTCCTTGCGCAGCGTCTCGAAGGCGACGCGGCCGCGCATCACGATCGAGCCACGGCCGGTCTCGTAGGCCGAGCGGATGCCGGCATGGCCGAGGATCAGCCCGCCGGTCGGGAAGTCCGGGCCCGGCACGATCCGGATCAGGTCGTCGAGCGTGAGGTCGGGCCGGTCGATCATGGCGATGCAGGCGTCGATCACCTCGCCGAGATTGTGCGGCGGGATGTTGGTCGCCATGCCGACCGCGATGCCGCCGGCGCCGTTGACGAGCAGGTTCGGGAACCGCGCCGGCAGCACGGTCGGCTCCTGCTCGTTGCCGTCGTAGTTCGCCTGGAAATCGACGGTGTCCTTGTCGATGTCCTCGATCAGCGCCATTGCCGGGCGCGCCAGCCGGCACTCGGTGTAGCGCATCGCCGCCGGCGGATCGCCGTCGACCGAGCCGAAATTGCCCTGCCCGTCGATCAGCATCAGGCGCATCGAGAAGTCCTGCGCCATGCGCACCAGCGCGTCGTAGATCGCCTGGTCGCCGTGCGGGTGATATTTACCCATCACGTCGCCGACCACGCGCGCCGACTTGACGTATTTGCGGTCGGGATAGTGCCCGTTCTCGTTCATCGAATGCAGGATGCGGCGATGCACGGGCTTGAGGCCGTCGCGCACGTCGGGCAGCGCGCGCGACACGATCACGCTCATCGCGTAATCGAGATAGCTGCGCTTCATCTCGTCGGTGATCGAGACGGGACGCACGTCGGATGGCGGCGTGTCCCCCGGGCGGGGATCTTCGACGTCGGACAAGGATGGAACCTCGGGGCGGAACCTGGGCGGATTCGGCAGCCGAATCCGGGATGAAGTGTCGCGGATTTTCTACACGATTCAGGCCGCGGAAGCCACCGGATTCGACGCCGAGACGGCCGATTTTCTATAGAATTATCATAAGCTTGCCGGGACTTCCCGCAGCCGCGCGGCGGCCGCCGCCAAAGCCCCCGATTTGGTCCCGCGCCGCGCTTGAAAATATGCTGTCGCCCGCCCTCTCGCCCCGCACCGCCGGACGCCCCGATGCCCGCCGCCGTACCGCTTGACGATCTCGTTGCCGCGCTGGTCACGCTGACAGTGGTGGTCGATCCGCTCGGCCTGGTGCCGACCTTCATCGCCATCACCCACGGCATGCCGCTGCGCGCGCGCCGCCAGGTGGCGCTGCGCGCCGCGCTGATCGCCGCCGTGATCCTCGCCGGCGCCGCGCTGATCGGCGACTGGCTGCTGCGCGCGCTGTCGATCTCGCTGCCGGCATTCCGCATCGCCGGCGGCCTGCTGCTGTTCTCGATCGCCTCGGAGATGGTGTTCGGCGTGCGCATCCGGCGGCAGTCCGAGGACGCGGAAAAGGCGCTCGACGAGCATGTGCGCGACATCTCCGCGTTCCCGCTGGCGATCCCGCTGATGGCGGGGCCCGGTGCGATCACCGCGACGGTGCTGCTCGCCGGCCGCGCCGAGACCGGCACCGGGCTGGCGCTGCTGATCGGCGTCATCGTCGTGGTCTGCGCGCTGTGCGCGGTCGCGTTCTGGGCGGCGGGCCGCATCGCGCGCCTGATCGGCGAGACCGCCAATGCGGTGCTGTCGCGGCTGCTCGGCGTGCTGCTCGCGGCGCTCGCGGTGCAGTTCGTGGTCGACGGCGCCCGCGCGGTGTGGGGCTAGCGCCGCGTCCGAAACCTTTGGCGGCGCTGCATCGTTGAGGCCACGGACCCGAGGCCGCTCATCATGCTGCGCGCACTGCAGTTCGCCGCCATCGTGCTCGGCGCGCTGGCGCTGGCGCCCGGCGTCGCGCATCTCGCGGCGCTGCCGAACAAGATCGCGCTCGACCGCGACGCCTATCTCATCGCGCAGTCGGCCTATCGCGGCTGGGCGCTGTTCGGCGCGGTCATCGTCGCCGCGCTGCTCGCCGATGTCGCGCTGGCGGTGCTGCTGCGCCGGCAGGCGCTGCCCTGCGCGCTCGCCGCCGTCGCCGCGCTGTGCCTCGCGGCCACGCTCGGCGTGTTCTTCGCCTGGACGCAGCCGGCCAATGCCGCGACCGCCAACTGGACGCAGATGCCGGAGAACTGGGTGGCGCTGCGCGCGGCCTGGGAATATTCCCACGCCGCCAGTGCGCTGCTGATGCTGCTGGCGCTGTGCGCCACCATCGCTGCGGCGCTGACCGCCGGACCTGCGGCGCCGCCGCGCGCATGAGCGTTCGGCGCGAACCGGACGTCCGAGCCTCGATCATCGCTGCATGGCGCGTGGGGCTGCATCGGCCGCATGGGCCGCATGCGCGCCTCGCGAAATATCTTCCCGAAAATCCTCCGCGCCTATGTCCTTTTTAAATGACAGGGCGCGGGCGCCCTGGGCAGGTGTGACGGAACTCGCTGCTCGTTCCATGCAGGCCGCCCGGCCTCGCAGGGTCCGCTGATTACGCCTTCACCCCTGGTTAACCCTGTGGCCGGCCTTGATCCTCTGATCCGAACCCTCGAAGCGCGCGGCACGCTCATCCCTCTCCAGAAGGAGGCGATCGCGCGGCTCAAGATCGTGGAGCGCGAATACCGACCCGGCGAGGACCTCATCAAGGAGGGCGACTATCCGCGCTCCTCGATCGCCATCCTCAAGGGCACGGTGTTCCGCTATCGCATCGTCGGCGAGGGCCGCCGCCAGATCACCGCGTTCCATATCCCGGGCGACCTGCCCGACCTGCAAGCGCTGTTCCTCAAGCGCATGGACCACAGCCTCGCGGCCGCCTCGGAGAGCGTGATCGCGGCGCACATTCCGCACGACAGCATCACGCAGCTCCTCGACACCGATCCGCTGCTCGCGCAGCTGCTGTGGCGGCTGACGCTGATCGACGCCGCCGTGTTCCGCGAATGGATCGTCAATATCGGCCGCCGCGACGCGGTGCGCCGCACCGCCCACATCCTCTGCGAGCTGATGTTCCGGATGCGCGCGGTGGGGCTCGCGGAACAGGACTCCTGCAAGCTCGCGATCACCCAGACCCATCTGTCGGATGCGCTCGGCCTGTCCCTCGTCCACGTCAATCGCAGCCTCAAGGAGCTGCGCGAGAAAAAATTGATCTCGCTGCGGCAGGGCCTGCTGACCATTCACGGCTGGAAAGCGTTAGTGGAGATAGCTGACTTCGATCCCGCTTATCTGCATTTGAAATGAAGATCTCGCTGAAGCCGGTCACGCTGGGACTCGATACCGACGACACCGACGGTCGGTTGGTGTTCCTGGACGACCGGCTGGTGGCGGTGCTGAGCCGGCTGACCGAGCTGCACGGGCCGATGGCCGGCCTGTGGTGCATCGAGGCCGGCTTCGGCATCGATCATCGCGGCGAGACCTTCGCGAGCCTCGACGCTGCCGTGACCTGGATCGAGCAGCGCAGCGAGGAACGCGATCACGACCCCGGCAAGGATCGCAGCAACGAGGACCGCAGCAACGAGGTCCGCAGCAGCGAGGACAAGGGGAACGAGGACCACGGCAACCAAGGGCGCGAGCCCAACTGAAGCGGGATCGCTTGAGATTGAATCACGACGGCTGTCGGCGCTCCCTCCCCTGAAAGGGGGAGGGTTGGGGTGGGGGGTCCGTACTTTTCGATCAGATCGGCCGGTCGCCGTAGCCCCTCTCCCGCCACGCTACGCGTGGCGACCTCCCCCTTTCAGGGGGAGGTGAAGACAGCAACAGGACCGTTTCAGCCCAAACCGATCATGCATCAGCCGCGGCGGCAACCATGCCGCCTGCGCTTGCCATCCGGCGCGCCGCGCCGGCGCCGGGCTCAGAACGGAATCTCGTCGTCCATGTCGTCGCGGCGGCCGCCGCCGGCGAGCGCCGGCTTGCGCTCGCGCGCCATCGAGGGACCGGGCGAGCCGAAATCACCGTTGTCGGACGCGCCGCCCCCTGTCCCGCCGCCGCGGCCGTCGAGCATGGTCAGCGCCGAGTTGAAGCCCTGCAGCACCACCTCCGTGGTGTATTTCTCGTTGCCGTCCTTGTCCTGCCACTTGCGGGTCTGGAGCTGGCCCTCGAGATACACCTTGGAGCCCTTCTTCAGATACTGCTCGGCGACCTTGGCGAGCCCTTCGCTGAAGATGACGACGCGGTGCCACTCGGTCTTCTCCTTGCGCTCGCCGGTATTCTTGTCGCGCCAGGTCTCCGACGTGGCGACGCTGAGCGTGACGACCGGCCGCCCGTCCTGGGTGCGGCGGACCTCCGGGTCCTTGCCCAGATTGCCGACCAGGATGACCTTGTTGACGCTGCCTGCCATGACACTCTCCCGCTGCCGACCTGCACCCTAGAGCCGGTCCGCGCCGCGGCAACCGGCTTGCGGCTTTATCCACGACCCTCCACAGGATGTCGGAAGGCAGCGCCGCTCTCGTTCGTGTTTTGTTCTAGACCATCCCGCGGTCCCGCGCAAGCGGATCGCTGGCCCAAGGATTTTTTCGCTGTGGCTGTCAAGCCACAGTTCGAATCATCCACAGCCGGTAATTTGGGCGCCCTGTAGCGTTGCGTCGGCCAATCAAAACCAACGGAGATCAGACGATGAAGCGTTACATTCTCGCGGCTTGCGCCGGCGCATTGGCGCTCGGGGCGGCGGTTCCGGCGCAGGCCGCCGACCTGCCCCGGCCCGTCTACAAGGCGCCCCCAGCCTATATTCCCGCCTATTTCAGCTGGACCGGCTTCTATATCGGCCTCAACGCCGGCTACGGCTGGGCCCGCCTGACCGACACCGCCGGCGCCTCGGTTGACCCCAAGGGTTTCATCGGCGGCGGCCAGATCGGCTACAACTGGCAGGTCAGCAGCTTCGTGCTCGGCGTCGAAGCCGACTTCCAGGGCTCGGGGCAGAAGGAATCCTTTACCGGCGTCACCGCCTTCGGCCTGACCACCGCGAGCTTCCGCGAGCGCTATTTCGGCACCGTGCGCGCGCGGGTCGGCTATGCCTGGGACCGCGCTTTGCTCTACGTCACCGGCGGCTACGCCTGGCAGAACATCGGCATCGACATCACCGCCGGCGGCGCCACCGTCAGCGACGACACCACCAAGGGCGGCTGGGCGGTCGGCGGCGGACTCGAATATGCCTTCGCCGGCCCGTGGAGCGCGGCCGTCGAATATCTCTATCTGGATACCGGCACCCGCGACGTGACCCTGCTCGGCATCACCGACAGCATCCGCACGCGCAACAATATCGTGCGCGCCAAGATCAACTACCGCTTCTAAGCATCGTCTCGGGAGCGAGGACAGTCCTCGCTCCCTGCCCATTTGCGCTTTGAAAAATTGCAGCACCGGCGCGGGATTCCCATCAGCGGATTCCCGCGTCCGGGTTCCCTTGCGCGGCTGTGGCGGATTTATCACGCCGCTGCGTTTTACCCAATATTTACGTCGTTTTACATTGCTGGAACCCGACTCCGCGGTTACAGCCAAATCAATGCCGGCCGCACCTGTGGGACGCCGCGCCGGCGCGTTAATAAAAAGGGGCTTACGATGAAACGTGCAATTCTCGCCGCG
>Ga0182748_1000991_pt1 | contig 28553 bp, 30 predicted proteins | sample eDN3rd37CKraftOP_FD_128877 | JGI IMG/M metagenome (GOLD analysis project Ga0182748, IMG submission 128877) | Enriched Organic Plus compost microbial communities from Emeryville, California, USA - eDNA 3rd pass 37_C Kraft OP (version 2) (version 2) ...
GCACTTCTTCCCCACCGGCCAGGGCAACGTCATCGGCAACCCCATCCTGCCGGTCATCAAGATCTGCGCCAACCCGCGCACCGTGCGCACCATGTCCGAGCACATCGATGTCGATACCTCGGGCCTGCTGCAGCGCGAAATGGACCTGGACCAGGCCGGCGACAAGCTGCTCGAGTGCATGCTGGCCACGGCCAACGGCCGCTGGACCGCGGCAGAGACCCTGGGCCACCGAGAGTTCGTGCTGACCCGGCTGTTCGAAAGCGCCTGACAACGGCGCAGGCGCGCGGCGCGTACCGGCCGGACACAAGGCCCGGGCGCCCGCACGCCATGCAGCACCGCGCGGGGCTTCGCCCGCGCGCCGACCCGGCTCCGGCCGGCGGGGGCATGCCGTCCCGCCGTCGGCGGCCGGGCCAACAATAATCGCAAGGAGGACACAACATGAAGCGCCATACTCTCGCCACGATCGCCTGCCTGTCCGCCAGCCTGTGGCTGGCTTCCCCGGCCAGCGCCGAAGTCTCCGAACTGCGCATCGCCCGGCAGCCCGGCATCAGCTACCTCTCCATGCTGATCATGGAGGACGAAAAACTGGTCGAGAAGCACGCCAAGGAAGCCGGCCTGCCCGACCTCAAGGTCACGTGGTCCACCTTCGCCGGCGGCAACGTCATGAACGAGGCCCTGCTGTCGGGCAGCCTGCATTTCGCGGCCGGCGGCGTGGGGCCCATGGTCACGATGTGGGCGCGCACCCGGGGCAACCTGGACGTCAAGGCGGTCTCGGCGATCAATTCCATGCCGCTGTACCTGAACACCCGCAACCCCGATATCAAGACGATCAAGGACTTCACGCCCAAGGACAAGATCGCGCTGCCGGCGGTGCGGGTCTCTATCCAGGCCGTCACCCTGCAGATGGCCGCCGAAAAGGCCTTCGGCGAAGGCCAGCAGAACAAGCTGGACCCGCTGACCGTGACCCTGAGCCACCCGGACGGCATGGCGGCCATGCTCTCGGGCTCGAGCGAAATCAACTCGCACTTCACCTCGCCGCCCTTCCAGCAGGAAGAGCTCAAGCACAAGGAAGTACATAGGGTGCTCAGCTCCTACGAGGTGCTGGGCGGTCCGGCCACCTTCAACCTGATCTGGACCACGGACAAGTTCTACAAGGAGAACCCCAAGGCCTACGCCGCCTTCTTCGCCGCGCTCAAGGAAGCCACCGACAAGATCAACCAGGACAAGACCTGGGCCGCCAAGGCCTACCTGCGCCTGGCCAACGACAAGCGCACGCCCGAGGAAGACATCGTCAAGCTGCTCAACGACCCCGAGAACGTCTACACGCTGACCCCGCAAAACGTCATGAAGTACGTCGAATTCATGCATAAGGTCGGGTCGATCAAAGTCATGCCCGCATCCTGGAAGGACATGTTCTTTCCCAATGCGCACGAACTTTCGGGCAGCTAGAAACCGGCTGCCCGATCCGGGGAGGAGTATCACTAAAGGAGCGAGTAATGGATCAAGCACAAGGCGCCACGCCGCTGCTCGATGTCCGCGGCGTCACCTTGCAGTACAAGACCCGGGAACACCTGATCACGGCGACATACAGGGTGGATTTCCAGGTCCACACGGGGGATCGCTTCATCCTTCTGGGCCCGTCGGGCTGTGGCAAGTCCACCCTGCTCAAGGCAGTCGGCGGCTACCTCACGCCCGTCGAGGGCGATATCCGCCTGAAGGGCGCGCCGGTGGCGCGCCCGGGGCCGGACCGCATGATGGTCTTCCAGGAGTTCGACCAGTTGCTGCCCTGGAAGACGGTGCGCGAGAACGTCGTCTTCCCGCTCGAGGCCAGCGGCAAGCTCAAGGGCAAGGCGGCCGAGGACAAGGCCATGCAGTACATCGAGAAAGTCAACCTGGCCAAGTTCGCCGACAGCTTCCCGCACATGCTGTCCGGCGGCATGAAGCAGCGGGTGGCCATCGCCCGCGGCATGGCCATGGAGCCCGACATCCTGCTCATGGACGAACCCTTCGCCGCGCTCGACGCGCTCACGCGGCGCAAGATGCAGGACGAACTGCTGCAGCTCTGGGACGACACGCACTTCACCGTCCTGTTCGTCACCCACTCCATTCCCGAGGCGATCAAGATCGGCAACCGCATCCTGCTGCTCTCTCCCCATCCGGGCCAGGTCAAGGCCGAACTGAACAGCGTGGGCGACGGCGAGCAGCTGGCCGCCGCGCGCGAGGAACTGGAGGGCCGGATCAACGCGATGCTGTTCTCCGACCGCGTCGAAGAGGAGGTGCACCATGAGTAAGGACCTGCCGCTGCCGCCCGAGCGGCCGGAAATCATGCGGGAAACCACGCCCACGCAGAATTTCGGCGTGGTCGAGAAACCCCTCTCGACCTGGGAGCGCATCTACAACATCGGCGCCGTGCGCAAGCTGATGGTGCTGGCGGTGCTGGCCGTCATCTGGGAACTGTACGCCCGCAGCATCAACAACCCGCTGCTCTTTCCCACCTTCGGCTCGACCGTGGCCGCGTTGTTCGACGGCTTCGTCAACGGCGGGCTGGTGGGCAAGGCCTGGACGTCGATCCGGGTACTGCTGATGGGCTATGCCGCCGGCATCGCGCTGGCCGCCCTGCTCACCGTGCTGGCCATCACCACCCGCATCGGCACCGACCTGCTGGAGACGCTCACCTCCATGTTCAACCCGCTGCCGGCCATCGCGCTGCTGCCGCTGGCGCTGATCTGGTTCGGCCTGGGCGAGGGCAGCCTGGTCTTCGTGCTGGTCCATTCCGTGCTCTGGGCAGTGGCGCTGAACACCCACTCGGGGTTCATGTCGGTGTCCATGACCCTGCGCATGGTGGGCCGCAACTACGGCCTGAGCGGTTTTGGCTACGTGCGCAGGATTCTCATCCCGGCGGCCTTCCCCAGCATCCTGACCGGCCTGAAGATCGGCTGGGCCTTCGCCTGGCGGACCCTGATCGCGGCCGAACTGGTGTTCGGCGTCAGTTCCGGTTCCGGCGGCCTGGGATGGTTCATCTACGAGAACAAGAACCTGCTCGAGATCCAGAACGTGTTCGCGGGCCTGTTCACCGTGATCCTGATCGGCCTGCTGGTGGAAAATGTCATCTTCCGCACCGTGGAGAACAACACGATCCGCCGGTGGGGCATGCAGACCTGAAGTCCGGCCGCAGCGCCGCATCCGGACTGCCGCGGCGCGGGAGGGCTCCCGCGCCGCGGCAGTCCGGACCAGCGCCGGCCACCCCCCAGCCGGCCGGGCCCCCGCCCGGCCGGCCCAACTTTACGAAGGCATCAATGCATATCGTCATCTCGGAGTTCATGGACGAGCCTGCGGTCCAGGCCCTCAAGCAGGAGTTCGACGTCCGGTACGAGCCGGACCTCGTCAGCCGGCGCGACGCGCTGCTGGCGGCAGTGGAATCGGCCGACGCCCTGATCGTGCGCAACGGCACCCAGGTGGACGCGCCGCTGCTGGCCAAGGCCGGCCGGCTCAAGGCCGTGGGACGGCTGGGCGTCGGCCTGGACAATATCGACGTCAAGACCTGCCGCGAGCGCGGCATCGAAGTCATCCCCGCCACCGGCGCCAACGCGCGCTCGGTGGCCGAATACGTGATCGCCGCCACGCTCGTCCTGCTGCGGGGCGCCTTCGCCGCGTCCGACCGCATGGCCGCCGGCCAATGGCCGCGCGCGGAACTGTCCAACGGCCTGGAAGTGGGCGGGCGTACGCTGGGCATCGTCGGCTTCGGGGCCACCGGGCGCCTGGCCGCCACCATGGCCCGGGGCCTGGGCATGAAGGTCGTGGCCTACGACCCCATGCTGCCCGCCGACGCGCCGGCCTGGCGCGAGACCGGCGCCGAACGGGCCGACCTGGACGCGGTGCTGTCGCGCTCGGACGCGGTCACGCTGCACGTGCCCCTCACCGACGACACCCGCAACCTGCTCGACACCCGCCGGCTGGCCCTGATGAAGCCGGGCGCAGTGCTGGTCAACACCGCGCGCGGCGGCATCGTGGACGAAGCCGCGCTGGCTGCCGCACTGAAGTCCGGCGCGCTGCGCGGCGCCGCCGTCGACGTCTTCGAACGCGAGCCCCTGCCTGCCGGCAGCGCCCTGGCCGACGCGCCCAACGTCTTCCTGACCCCCCATATCGCCGGCGTCACGGCCGACTCCAACGAACGCATTTCCGCACTGATCGGGCGGCGCATCGCCGAAACCCTGCGCCCGAACTGAAACACCGAGAGATTCATCATGGCTCATATCGAACTGGAGGCCCTGCACCGGCTGGCCGCCTCCGCCCTGGCCGCCGCCGGCGCCAACCCCGACATGGCGCGCGCGGCCGCCGACGCCCTGGTCTACGCCGACGCGCAAGGCCTGGCCTCGCACGGCGTCTCGCGCGTGCCGTCCTACGCCACGCAGCTGCGCAACGGCCGCGTGGAAGGCGCGGCCCGGGCCCGCGTCGTGCGCGAACGCGGCGGCGCCGCGCTGGTCGACGCCGGCGCGGGGCTGGCCTTCCCCGCCTGCGAACTGGCCATCCGCGAGGCCGTCGAGCGCGCCCGCCAGCACGGCGTGTCCTTCGTGGGCGTGACCAACAGCCACCATTTCGGCGTGGCGGCGTATCACCTCGAAGCCGTCGCCGGCGCCGGCATGGCCGGCCTGGCGGTGGGCAACTCGCCCTCGGCCATGCCGGCCTGGGGAGGCAAGCGCGCCCTGTTCGGCACCAACCCCATCGCCGCCGCCTTCCCGCGCCGCGACAAGCCGCCGGTGGTCATCGACCTTTCCCTGTCGGAAGTGGCGCGCGGCAAGCTGCTGACCGCCGCGCGCGAGAACAAGCCCATCCCCCTGGGCTGGGCCCTGGACGCCGAAGGCAACCCCACCACCGATCCCAAGGCCGGCCTGACGGGCAGCATGCTGCCCATGGGCGGCGTCAAGGGCGCCATGCTGGCGCTGATCGTGGAACTGCTGGCCTGCGCGCTGACCGGCGCGCACTTCGGCTTCGAGGCGGATTCCTTCTTCGTCGACGAGGGCAACCAGGCACGCATCGGTCAGGCCTTCCTGGTCATCGACCCCGATGCCCTGGCCGGCCGCGAGGTCTACCTGGAGCGCATCGAGACCCTGATCGCGGCCATGCTGGCCGACGAAGGCGTGCGCGTGCCGGGCGACCGGCGCCAGCGCCTGCAGGAGCGCGCGCGCCGGGAAGGCGTGGAAGTGCCTGATAGCCTGCTGGCGCAACTTGGCTATCAAGCCGGCAAGGCTTAACTGACGACAGCCGGGGCCCGGGCCGCCGGACCGGGCCATGGTCGGGCGGCAGCTCAGTCGAGCTTGATGCCGAGCGTCTTGATGACGTTGCCGTACCGGTTGGAATCGTCCTGCATGGCCTTGGCAAGCTCTTGCGGCGTCCCGCCCAGGCCCACCGTTCCCATGACGGCCAGCCTCTTCTGGATATCCGGCGAGCGCATGGCCTGCGTCACCGCAGCCGCGATTTTCTCCCGCAAGGCCAAGGGGGTTCCCGCCGGAGCCATCAGGCCGGACCAGGACACCGCATCACCGATAGACACCCCCGACGATTCTTCCAAGGTCGGAATGTCGGGTGCCAGAGACGAGCGTCGTTCGGACGCCATCCCCAGCGCCTGAGCCCTTCCCGCCTGAATCATCGGCAACGCGGACGGCAACTGGGCGAACATTATGTCGACCTGGCCTCCGACTACATCGTTAAGCGCCGCGGCGACGCCGTTGTACGGAATGTGCTGCATCTTTATGCCCGCCGCCAGGCCGAACATCGCGGCGGCAAGATGGGCCTGGCTGCCTACCCCCGGCGACGAATACGTCAGGCCATCGGGCTTGCTCTTGGCAAGGGCGATCAGCTCTTTTCCGTTCTTAACGCCCAGCGCCGGGGATACCACCAGCACGTTCAGCGCCGCCCCTACCTGACTGACCGGCGCGAGGTCCTTGAACACGTCGAACGGACGCGTGCGGTAGAGATGCGGGTTGACCGCAAGGTCGGACACGGGCACAGATACCAGCGTATATCCGTCGGCAGGAGACCTGACCACCAAGTTGATACCTATGGTTCCCACCCCACCGGGCTTGTTCTCCACGATGACGGACTGGTTCCATATCTCGGACAGCTTCTGTGCCATGGTTCGCGCCAGGGTGTCTGCCGCGCTGCCCGCGCCATAAGGCACGACCACATAGACGGGTTTGGTCGGAAACGCGTCCGTGTCTTCTTGTGCATGGGCTCCGGCGCCAGCCAGGATGGCGGCGGCCAGGCCGAAAGCACATCGACGAATAATGCTCTTCATGAAGTTCCCCTTGTTCCTACAGAAGTTTTTAAGTTCCTGCCTTGCGGCTTCGACACTAGTCGCAATCAGGACAGAACGACGGACGACACATGGCATGTGCCGTCCTTTTCAACGGATCCCATTCCTGCACGTTTCCCCAGACATGCTCTCCGAATCCCTGCGCGGCCTCGCGCAGTTCGCCTAGATCCACGCCCTGGATGCATCCGTTCTCCATACGCACCTGGCCGTTTGTAATGACCGTATCCACGTCGTCGCCGATACCGCACTCCACCAGGCTGCGTATCGGATCCCAGATGGGGCCGTAGCGTAGGACGTCCTTGCGCTCGACCTTCACCGTGATGATGTCGGCACGTGCGCCTTGCACCAGTCGGCCGAGGTCCCCACGGCCAAGCGAATGCGCGCCTCCGAGAGTCGCCGCCTCGAAGACTTCGGCTGCGCTGGCGGCCGTCAGGTCGTGGCTCATCACCTTTCCGTGGTAGGAAGCCGTACGCATGTTCATGACCATGTCGCGCGGATACGTATCGCTGCCAATAGTGAGATTGACGCCAGCTTCTCGGTATTTTTTCCAGGAGTCGAGTACACGGGCTCGACGCACGATGTTGATGGGGCAGTGCGAGATGGAAACCTTGTTGTCGCCCATCAGCTTGAGGTCCCTGCCGCCGGAATAATTCAGGCGGGGGCTGTCGGAAATCAGGTTGGCATGGCCAATGTTCAGTTCCGGCGTGAGCATACCTACGCTATCCAGAAGTTCGATCGGCGTCATGCGGTGTTCGCGTATGACTTCGTAGAATTCGATGACGTTGTAGCCGGCATGCGTCGCCATGGGCACGCCAAGGTCCCGCGCGGCCTGGACCGTGCGCCGCAAGATGTCGACGCTGCAATTTTCGATCTCGCGCGGAACCAGAATGCCATGCACCAGGTCGTTGCCATGCTCCTGCACGCGCCTGATGAAGTCCAACGCGGCTTCGAATAGATGCAGGCCGCCGTCCGGATAGGCCTGGCGGCGCAGCTTCCCGTCTTCGTCAGCCGCCCAACGCCCGCTGTCATAGCCGGGACCCAGGTAGCCGCGGACCCCGAGCGCTTCGCACTGTTTCCAGAGCGCTTGCTGCACCATGACATGTCCGCCCAGTTCGACGAAAGTGGTCACGCCGTTGCGCAGCAGTTCGGCTACGGTAAAAGCCGCATGAAGGGCGATGCCAGGGTCGGTCTTCGCCTCTTCGCTGGTAAGGTAGTTGGGATAGCCCTGAATCTTGGTGCCGTCGCGAGCTATCGTGACGTCCATGTAAGGCTGGCCAAACAAGTCCTTCCGACCGCCATCGGCCAATAGCTTGTGCAGGGCGCGATGGCCGGAATGTACATGAGTGTCGATGAACCCGGGCGACACCAGGCTGTCGGTGGCATCGATGACGCGGTCGACAGAGCCGGGGTATTCCGACCCCACATAGACAATACGCTCTCCCTCGTACACCACACAGGCATTGCGCAGCATCCTGTGGCCGCCGTCGGCGAACCCGACTACCCACCCGCCGTCAACTCTAGTCTTCATCGCATACTCCAATCCCGTAGGAATCGTTGCCGAACGCCCGTAAAATACGGATTATTTCAGTATACTGATAATTTGGGTTGACGGCTGTTGCAATGGCCCGGCACAGCAATTCATCCCCTGGTCCGGGCTCTGCCGGACTGGCATGCCTTGCCTCATTTATCAGTATGCTGACAAAGAAATCATAATTTTATCGGCATGCAGCGTCAATCGATTTTGGCCTAGGGTTATCCCGGGCGAGAGGCTCAGGTGCCTATCGCGACCGCTTGGCTGTACCCTCGGGAGCCGCTGCCGTGATCATGGCGCCGACCGGCGCCATACCCTCGCGCGTTCCGGGTCCAGTCACCATGCCGGCCGGTCGTCACGGGTTAACCCTAGCCACGGATCGGTTGACGTCCAGGGCGGATAGGCCTAGCATTCGACTATATCATCAGCATACTGATAAATAACAGGCACTCCATGGTATTGAAATTCGCGGCACATCTATCGGACCTGGCGGAAGACGAACCCTTTCCGGTCACGCTGGGCGACGAACGTATCGCCCTGTATCTGGTCGACGGTGACGTCTACGCGACACATAACGTCTGTACCCATCAGTTTGCGCTGCTCAGCGACGGATACATGGAGGACGGATGCATCGAATGCCCCCTGCATCAGGGCAAGTTCGACATCAAGACCGGCGCTGCCCTCTGCGCCCCGGCGACAGCGCCGGTCCGCACCTATTCCGTGCATGTCGAGGACGGTGCGGTCCTGATCGACATCTGAACGCGAGAACACTCGTGGACAAACCCTTTCTCATAGTCGGCGCCGGCCAGGCCGGCGGATACGCCGCCCAAGCGCTGCGGGCCGGCGGCTACCGGGGCCGTCTGCTGCTCGTAGGAGACGAGCCGTTCGCGCCCTATGAGCGCCCTCCGCTATCCAAAAGCGTCCTGCTTGCCGAAGACAGCGAGAGCGGCTTCGAAGCCTGGCTGGACGAATCCGGCTTCCGCGACGGATCGATCGCCGAACATATTGTCGGCAGGGTCGCGCATCTGGACACCGGACGTCGGCAAGCATGGCTGGAATCCGGGGAAACGCTGGACTACGAAAAGTGCCTTCTGGCGACGGGAGGGCGGGCCCGCCCTCTGGCGGCGGCCCCTCCTTCCGGACGAATAGCGTATTTGAGAACGTTGAACGATGCCCTGCAGTTGCGCGGATTGATCGCGCAGTCGAGATCGGCCGCGGTCATCGGCGGCGGATTTCTCGGACTGGAGATCGCCGCCAGCGCGAGAACCCGAGGGCTGGCGGTCACCGTGTTCGAGTCCGCACCGCGCCTACTCGCCAGAGCCATGCCGACCGGGTTCAGCGATAGGCTGCTCAGAAAGCACGCCCTGCACGGGGTACGCGTGGTATTGAACTCGGGCGCTGTGCGGATCGAAGAACAGGACGCTGCCGTGGAAGTGTCGAACGAAAGAGAAGTCTCCACATTCGATCTTTGCGTTATTGCCGTCGGCCAAGAGCCGAACGATGGGCTCGCACGGGCATCGGGCATCGCAGTCAACAACGGCATCGTCGTGGACGAGCGGTGCAGAACCAGCGCGCCCGACGTATATGCCGCGGGAGACTGCACCAACTTCCCCCTGGGCCGGACGGGAAGGCGGACAAGGCTGGAATCCTGGCAGAACGCGAAAGACCAGGCGATCGTCGCCGCGCAGAACATGCTGGGCGACCCCTCCTCTTACGACCCGACCCCATGGTTCTGGACCGACCAATACGACTGGAACATCCAGATGCTCGGCCTGATGGACGACTCTATCGACCGATGGGTGACACGCCAGGCGGCGGACGACAAGACGCTGATCATGGGCCTGCACGGCCGGGCCGTCGTGTACGCGCTAGCCCTGAATCAAGGCGGGGAACTGCGCGCGCTAAAGAGAATCGTGGAACAGGGGATCCTGATCGACCCCGAGCGGTTGGCCGACATGAGCGTAAAGCTCCGTCAAGTTGACCGGGCCGCACACTAAGCTTCGGAGACCATGCATGTATTCCTGTGAAACCGTCATCGGCGCAGCGCCTCTGCCCGGCAAGAACGCTTCCATCGATTCCCTGTCCTGGCCTCGGGAGGGCCTGCAGGCCATACCCGACTGGGTATACACGAATGAATCCGTGTACCAGCGGGAGATCGAACGCATATTCCATGGACGCACCTGGAACTTCGTGGCACTGGAAGCGGAGATTGCTGACGCAGGGGATTTCAAGCGTTCGTACGTGGGCCCCACGCCCGTGGTTGTCTCCCGGGCCGAAGACGGATCCGTCCATGTGTTCGAGAACCGCTGCGCGCACCGGGGCGCCGAGTTCTGCCGGCATAGCAGGGGCAACAATTCGGAGTTCGTCTGCCCCTATCACCAATGGTCCTATGACCTCAAGGGCAACCTGCAGGGCATCCCATTCAAGCGGGGCGTGAACAAGCGCGGCGGAATGCCCAAAGACTTCCGGAACGAGCAGCATGGGTTGAGAAAGCTCTCGGTGGCCACGCGCAACGGCGTGATCTTTGCCTCGTTCGCTCCCGACATGGAACCGCTGCAGGATTATCTGACGCCGGAAATCATCAAGGACTTCGACGTCGTATTCAATGGGAAGAAGCTCAAGGTCCTGGGCTTCTACAAGAACGAACTTCCATGCAACTGGAAGATGTATCACGAGAATCTGAAAGACCCTTACCACGCGACGCTGCTTCATTCGTTTCTGGTGGTGTTCGGCCTTCTGGTCGCAGGAAACCGTTCGGCAATGGTGGCCGATAGCAAGTACGGCATCCATGGAACGATGGCCTCTGCGAAAAGCGACTCTCTCTATGCCGACATAGACGAAGACAAGAAAAAAGAAATGCGTTCCTTCCATGAAGGAATGCGATTGCGCGACGAACGGTTTCTGGAGTTCGTAAAGGAGTTCGACTCCGAATGGTCCGTGACGATGCAGACCATATGGCCGAACTTGATCGTGCAGCGTGAAATGAACACCCTGGGCGTACGCCACATCGTACCCAATGGCCCGAACAGCATGATCATGCTGTGGACCATGTTCGGCTACGAGGACGACTCGCAGGAAATGGTCCAGCACAGGCTACGCCAGGGGAATCTGATGGGTCCGTCCGGGTTCCTCGGCCTGGAAGACAACGAAGCCATGAAGTTCGTTCAGGAAGGCGTGCGCCGCTCCGTTACCGACCGAAGCATCGTCAAGCTCGACGCGGAAAAAATCGGAACGGCCGACAACCTGATCTCGGAAGCCGCGATCCGCTCGATGTACCAACACTATCGGAAAATCATGGAGTTCTAGATGCTGAGCGGATTCGAAAAAAAGAGTGTCGATCACGACAAGGCGCTGGCCGCCCGTTCTGCCGTGGAAGAGTTTCACGCCGAATACTGTGCCGTCCTGGACAGCGGGGATATCGAACGCTGGCCGGATTTCTTCACGGATGACTGCCTGTACAGAGTGACCGAGTACGAGAACGCGGCACTCGGTCTGCCCGTGGGACTGGTATATGCGGAGGGAAAGGACATGCTGCACGATCGTGCAGTCGCGATTGCGCGTACGCAAATGTTCGCCCCCCGCAGAGTCCTGCATATCGTCTCCAATGTACGCATTCTTGATGTCGGAAACGAGGAGATCGTCTCCCAGAGCAATTACATGCTGCTGCAGACTCTCGTGGAAGGAGCGACCACCCTTCATCAGGCCGGCCGCCTCTATGACCGCTTCGCACGCAACGGAAACCTGCTCTTGCTGCGGGAACGCCAGGCCGTATACGACACCGCCGTGATCGCCAACGACCTGGCATATCCGGTCTGAAAGGAGTGCACAATTGAATACCCGCATACGAAAGATCGCGCTCGAAGAACACTTCTCGACGCCCGGCCTGCCGAATTATGCCAAGGCGTTTACACGCCACATCGACCCGGCCGTCCTGCGCGAGCTGGCTGCCAGACTCGCCGACTTCGACAGCCAGCGGATCCAGGAAATGGATCAGGCCGGCATCGCCTATTCCATACTTTCCCAGACCGGCCCAAGCGTACAGGGCGAGGAAAACGCCGGACAGGCAGCCTCGCATGCCCAGGCCAGCAACGATTTTCTCGCGCGGCAGGTTGCGCAGAACCCCACAAGGCTGGGCGGTTTCGCGACCCTGGCCATGCATTCGCCGCTTCAAGCGGCTCGCGAGCTCACGAGAACCGTCAAGGAACTGGGCTTCAAGGGAGCGCTGGTAAACGGCCATACGTTCGGCAAATATTACGACGACCGCTCCTACGATCCGTTCTGGGAAACCCTCCAGGACCTCGGCGTGCCCCTTTACCTGCATCCGGCAGACGCCATGATTATGCCTGGGGTCCTCGAGGGGCATCCCGAACTGGCCGGGGCCACCTGGGGCTGGCAGGTCGAGACGGCCAGCCACGCGCTGCGCCTGCTGTTCGGCGGGGTCTTCGACCGATTCCCCGCAGTCAGGGTGATCCTCGGCCACATGGGCGAGGGCCTGCCGTTCATGCGTTGGCGCTTCGACAGCCGATTCGCGGTGTATACGCATGGCGTGCGGCTCGAGCGCCCGCCCTCGGCCTATATCGGCACGAATATCCTGATTACCACGTCCGGTGTATGTTCGGCGCCGGCACTCGCTGGCGCGATCGGGGAAATGGGTCCGGAAGCCGTCTTGTTCTCCGTTGACTACCCATACGAATCCACGGCCATCGCCGCCGATTTCATTGAACGTGCGCCGCTGGACGAAAGCGTCAGGCAGCTTGTATGCCATGGCAACGCGCAACGCATCTTCGGGCTGTAAACATCAAGCCGCCGTGCCGACCGGCCCAATCAACAAGGAGCAGACTGTGACCAAGAGCTTTCGCATCGGCCAGATCGTGCCGAGTTCCAACACGACAATGGAAACCGAAATACCCGCCATGCTGATAGCCCGGCAGATGATTCTTCCGGAGCGATTCACCTTCCACTCCAGCCGCATGCGCATGAAGAAAGTCGTCAAGGAAGAATTGGCCGCGATGGACGCAGAGTCGGATCGATGTGCGATTGAACTCAGCGATGCGCAAGTCGATGTACTGGGCTATGCATGCCTGGTCGCCATCATGGCCATGGGTCACGGCTATCACCGGGTTTCGCAACGGAGACTTTCGGAAAAGACCGTCCAGAATGGCGCCGAGGCTCCGGTGATCACCAGTGCCGGCGCGCTTGTCGATGCCCTGAAGGTTATCGGCGCCAAACGGATCGTCGTGGTGGCGCCCTATATGCGGCCTTTGACGGAGCTGGTCGTCGATTACATCCGCAACGAGGGCTATGAGGTGATCGGCTATCGAGCATTGGAGATTCCCGACAATCTGGAAGTCGGTCGCCACGACCCCGCATTACTGCCGGACATCGTCAAGACGCTCCCGTATCAGGCAGCCGATGCGGTCGTTCTGTCTGCATGCGTGCAGATGCCATCCCTTCCGGCGGTGGCAGAAGTGGAAGCAATGACCGGAAAACCCGTACTGACGGCAGCGATCGCGACGACCTATGCAATGCTGAAGTCGCTGGGGCTGGATCCGGTCGTCCCTGGCGGGGGCGCGCTGCTGTCGGGCGCCTACTGACTACCTATGAATCGAAGCAAAGACATGAGCCAGTCTACGACTTTCCTCTACGGCGCGAACGTTCAGGCCAACGGGATCAGGCAGCACTACCTGCGATATGGAGGCGACACGGGTTTGCGTACACGGCACGATCCGGTGATCATCGTCCCCGGCATTACCAGTCCTGCCGTCACGTGGGGCTTCGTAGGCGAGCGGTTCGGCGCCACCTTTGACACCTATGTACTGGATATCCGAGGACGAGGCCTGTCATCGGCCTCGAGCCAGCTCGATTACAGCCTCGATGCCCAGGCCGAAGACCTGGCCGCTTTCGCCCAGGCGTTGGGGCTGAAGCGATACAGCGTCATCGGCCATTCGATGGGGGCCCGGATCGGCATCCGGACAGCCAGGGCCGCGTCCGGCATGGCTCGCCTCGCCATGATCGACCCCCCCGTTTCGGGGCCGGGACGCCGGGCCTACCCGGCAAAGCTCTCGTGGTACATCGATTCGATGGCCCAGGCGCGGGAAGGCATGGACGCCGAGGCAATGCGAGTCTTCTGCCCAAGCTGGTCCGATGCGCAGCTGAGGCTACGCGCGGAGTGGCTGCACACCTGCGATGAACGCGCGGTGCGCGAGAGTTTCGACGGCTTTCACAGCGACGACATCCATGCGGATCTCCCGAAGCTGAACGTCCCGTCTCTGCTGATGACTGCCGAACACGGCGGAGTCGTTACCGACGAAGATGTCGAAGAAATCCGCGGACTCGTACCTAACGTGCTGCACGTTCGGGTGTCCGGCGCGGGTCATATGATCCCATGGGACAACGAGCCAGGTTTCTACGAAGCCTTCGGCACCTTTCTCGGCGCCCCAGTTTAAGAACTTTCCGCAACCGGCTCGCATGGGCCGGTGTGGCTTCCCTGGAGGTCATTCATGCCAGTCAGCGACTATCAGATGGTGGAAGCCTGGAAACAGGTCTTGACGCTTTCACGTCTCGAAGCCGGTCAAACAGTGACCATTCTTACCGGCCCGGCGACGCATCCGCAAACCTTGTCGACGGCGCTGATCGCCACCCAGTCGATGGGCGCGGTGGTGAACCGCCTGGACCTGCCCCCGATCAATGGCGAAAGAGCGCTCAGCCGGGACGCACTGGCCTATCTCGGCACCACGCCTCTAACCGGAAATCGCGCCGCAATCGCAGCGCTCAAGGCAAGCGACCTGGTCCTGGACCTCATGACCCTGCTTTTCTCGCCCGAACAGCTGGACATACTTCGGGGCGGCACAAGGATCCTGCTGGCCGTCGAACCTCCCGAAGTGCTGGTGCGCCTTGTGCCGACCCTCGAAGACCGGCAGCGTGTCCTGGCGGCACAAAGCCGTATCGCCGGCGCCAGGGAAATGCATGTGGTGTCGGCGGCCGGTACGGATCTGCACTGTCCTATTGGTGACTTCCAGCCGATCGCGGAGTACGGGTTCGTCGACGAACCCGGCAGGTGGGATCATTGGCCCAGCGGCTTCGCCCTGACCTTCCCTGACGATGGCACTGCGCACGGCCGCATTGTTATCGATCGCGGAGACATTCTGCTGCCGCAGAAATGCTACGTGCAGGAGGCCGTCGAACTGACGGTCGAGAAAGGCTATGCCACGCGTATCGACGGCGGCATCGACGCCCAGCTGCTATCCGAATACATGGCCACCTTCGATGATCGCGAAGCCTACGCGATCTCGCACATAGGATGGGGGTTGCAACCGCGAGCGCACTGGTCGACGCTGGGATTGTACGACCGCGAGGCGACTCTCGGAATGGATGCCCGCGCGTTCGAAGGAAACTTTCTGTTTTCGCTCGGCCCCAACAACGAGGCAGGCGGCAGCAGGACCACGGCCTGCCATATCGATATCCCGCTTCGCCATTGCGACGTTTACCTGGACGGCGAGGCCGTGGTCCGCAATGGCGTAGTACTGGACCGCTAAGGGCTGACCATGTCAACGCAGAACGATCTTGCAACTTACGCACGGCAGAGCTTCGGCGCCCACCTCGAACCCGTGGCGCCGGTTGGCCTGCTGATTGTCGATTTCGTCAACGGGTTCGCGGACGGCGACCGCTTCGGCGGCGGCAATATCTCCACGGCCATCTCTAATACCGTGACGCTTCTTGCCTTCGCGCGCGACAGAAAATGGCCTGTCGCGCATACGCGTATCGTCTTCGCCGACGATGATGCGGACAGGAATATTTTTACCGAGAAAGTCCCCGGCTTGCTGGCGCTCAAGGAGCATGGACACGACAGCGCCATCGTTCCTGAGCTCTCGCCACGCGAGGGAGAGCTGGTCATACGCAAGACCGTCCCTTCCGCCTTTTTTGGAACCGGTTTGTCGGCATGGCTGGCCCATCGGGGCGTCCGAACCTTGGTGGTAGCCGGTGCCGTCACCAGCGGATGCGTGCGCGCGTCGGTCGTCGATGCGATGCAGTGCGGATTCCGGCCCTTCGTCCTGTCGGACTGTGTCGGAGACCGGGCGATAGGGCCCCACGAAGCCAACCTGTTCGACATGGCGCAAAAGTACGCGGCAGTCATGCCGAGAGACCAAGCCCTCGGCATACTCGGGGCCCTCTGACGGCGCAAGCGGGAAAAGGCCAGCGGCGGGCGGCACCGGCCCGGGGCCCTTAATCGAAATGCTTTAGCAGGGTCCGGCCGTATTGATTGTTGCCTTCGACGAGCTGCATCATCATGCGTATGAAAGCGACCCTGTCCTTCGGCGGCAGGGGGGAGAGGAACCTGATTTGCGCATCGCGCATCGCTTCGTACATGTCTTCCGTAGCCTTGAGGCCGCGGGGCGTGATGCTGGCGGTCTTGATGCGGCGATCGGTGGGGCTCGGCTTGCGTTTGACCAATCCCCGCTCTTCGAGACGGCGCAGGACATCCGCCATGGTCGTGCGATCCACGCCGACTTCGGCGCAAAGCGACGTCTGGTCGATATTCGGGTGCTCCCTCAAGGTGGTGAGCAGTCCATACTGGACGGGTGTAATTCCGAAGTCTTTGCAGCTCTCGTAGAACAAGGAAATATGGATCTGGTTCAGCCTCCGGATGAGAAACCCGGGACGCTGCCATAGATGTCCTGTCTCGATAGCATCCCCCGGTTTATCCGGTTTGCCGTCGGCATTTCGTGCGTTCATTGTTTTGTCCCGGGCTCCGAAAATGGCGGATTTGGATTGTCTTGCTTGACCGCTTCGCGGGTCATGACAACGACCGGCCGCCCTCCACCTGGGCGCCGCTCTTTCATCAGTGTACTGGATGACTCCACAAGGCTGGCCGAGCCGCCCGTTGCCTGTCAGTGCCTCAAGCCGGAAACCAGCAGCATGGCCCCCGATGCCGCCAGCAGCGCCAGCACCAGCTTGCGGAACAGCGCGTCGTCGAAGCGGCGGTACAGCCACAGCCCCAGGAGCGTCGGCCCCAGCATCGCTGCCGCCACGACGAGAAACAGCCGGTGGGTCTGGGGCGTAAGCATGCCGCTCACGCCGTAGGCCGTCAGCGTCAGGGCGTGCACCGTCAGGTTGAAGCTCTGGAACACCGCGCGCTGCTGGTCGCGCGGCCAGCCGCGTAGCACGCACCACAGGGTGGGCGCGGCGGCCGACATGCCGCTCAGCCCGCCCATGAAACCGCCGACCCACGCGACGACGCCGTCCGCCTTTCTGCCGCCCCGGCGGATACGGGGCAGTTCCGCGGAAAACAGCAGCGACAGGCAATAGACCAGCAGCACCGCGCCGATCACCAGTTTGAAGTGGCCGGGGTCGATACGGTGCAGCATGGCCACGCCCAGCGGTATGCCCAGCGCCCCGCCCACCAGGAAAGGCAGCGCGCGCCGCAGGTCGAAGGCCCGGCGCAGGGCGCCCAGCCCCAGCAGCTGGCCGACCAGCGAGCCGAACACCACCAGCGGCGCAGCCAGCTCGGGCGGCAGCGTCCAGGACCAGAACACCATGGAGGCCATGCCGAAGCCGAAGCCGGTCATCCCCTGCACGAAGCCGGCGACGCAGGAGGCCAGCGCCACCAGCGCGATGAGCTCCATGCTACTTGCGCACCACCGGGGCGGGCAGCCCTTCCAGCGTGACGTTCAGGCAGTACGGCACGCGGCGTTCCGCGGCGGCCTGGCTCAGGGCGGCGGGCAGGGCCGCCAGGTCGTCCACGTAGGCACCCTGGGCGCCGAAGCCGGCCGCCACCCGCTCGTAGCGGGTCGGCAGCAATTCGCAGCCGACCAGCCGGTCGGCCCCGTAGGTGTTGAGCTGGATCTGGTATTCGGCATTCCAGCGGGCGTCGTTGGCCACCAGGCAGACGAAAGGCAGGCCGTGGCGCACGCCGGTGTCGATTTCGGCGCAATGGAAGCCGAAGGTGCCGTCGCCCATGACGGCCACCACCGGCGCGTCGGGATAGGCCAGGCGCGCGCCCATGGCCATGGGCAGCGCGCCGCCGATGGCGCCGGCCACGCCGTTGACCACACGGTGCGGGGCGCGCAGGCAGGCCTGGGCCCACTGGCCGCATTCGCCGCCGTCGCATACCAGCACCGAGTCGGGGTGGCTGTCGAGCAGTGCCTGGACGGGGCCGAACAGAGCCGCCGGGTGGATGCCGCGGCCCGGGGCCTGGCCGGCCGACGCCCACTCGGGCGGCCGGTAATCGCAGGCGGCGCGGACTTCTTCCACCCACGCCGCGTGCCTGCCTTTGCCGCCGGCGCGCGCCAGCTGCGCAGCCGCGGCCAGCGGCTCGGCCTGTTCGGCCCGCTCCAGCCGGTCGCCCGCCACGCGGCGGCTGCGCTCCAGCTCGGAGACATCGGCATCGATCTGCAGGAATCGGCAGCCTTCGGCGATGACCGGCGGCTTGCCGTGGCCCAGCGTGAAGTCCAGCCTCTTGCCCAGCAGCAGCACGCAATCGGCCTGCGCCAGTACCTGGGCGAAGGCGCCGAGGCCGGGGTCCTTGCTGCCGCGCGGGCTTTCGGTGGCCACGACCGGGATGCCGATGGCTTCCTGCAATGCCCGCATGACGGGACGGCCGCGGTCGGTCAGCCCGGCCGGCCCGGCGACGACCAGCGGGCGGTCGGCGCGCTGCAGGCGGGCCACGATGTCGGCGGCCAGGGCGTCGCCGGACAGGCCGTCGTCCCGGGCAGCATAGGCCGATTCCGGCGGCAGATCGCCCGCGGCGGGGCCTTCGAGCGCATCGGTGGGCAGGCTCAGGTGTACCGGCCCGCGCCGCCCGCTGGCCGCCAGGCTCCAGGCCCGGGCGAAATCGCCCGCCAGCGCGTCGGCCGACGCCGACGCCCAGGACGCCTTGGTCACCGGCGCGGCCATGGCCGGCTGGTCGATTTCCTGGAACGTGCCCCAACCCGCCCTGGACACCGGCGCCGAGCCGGACAGCAGGATCACCGGCGATTCCGACATCTGCGCGGTATACAGCGCCGACACCGCGTTGCCGTGGCCGGAGCCGGCCGTCACCATGGCGATGCCAGGCGTGCCCGTCAGCCGGGCCCAGGCGTCGGCCATGTGGACCGCCGCCGCCTCGTGGCGCACGTGCACCAGCTCGATGCCGGCGCTCAACGCGGCGTCGAAGACGGACATGATGTGATTGCCCGACAGGGTGAAGATGCGCGTCGCGCCGGCGCGGCGGATGGATTCGGCGAGCAGGTCCGCGCCGCGTTTCTGGGTAGCCATATGCAGGCTGCTCCTATGAATGAAGGGGAAACCGGTTGCCGCCTGCGCGCCAGTATGCCAGCCTCAGCGCGCCGGCGGCCGACAGGGCGGCCGGCCGGCCGGAAAGACGGCCTGCGGGCGCGAAGCGGGGCGGGCTGCCGGCATGGCGTCAGGCGGCCGCAGGCTCGAGCAGGGTCTGGCCCGGGCGCACGCGGGTGAAGGCCACAGGCTGGCGCTGGACCTCGATCTGCCCGTCGCGCATGCGCACCACGGAAAACCAGGAATGTTCGACGTCGCGCACCTCGGGGAAATCTTCGCGGTAGTGGGCGCCGCGGGAATCCTCGCGCGCGACGGCGGCGCGCACGACAGCCCGGCTGACCTGGATCAGGTTGTCCAGGTTGAGCCAGTCGTGCCAGGTCAGGTTGAAGGCGCGCGACGATTCGGCCACGCCGATGCGGTGCAGCTCTTCGTGCAGCGATTCCAGCGTGTCGGCCGCGCGCGCCAGCCCGGCGGCGTCGCGCACGATGCCGGCATCGTCCCACATGCAGGTGGAGAGCCGCTCGCGCAGGGCGTGCAGGTCGCCGCCGCGGCGCGCCATCGGCGCCAGCGCGTAGGACAGGGCCTGGTCGATGCGCCCGGTGTCCGGCGCGGCGAAATCCTGCCCCCGCACCCAGCGCGCCATGCTGTCGCCGGCGATGCCCCCGAACACGGTGGAATTGGCCACTCCGTTGCCGCCCAGGCGGTTGGCCCCGTGCACGCCGCCGGTATCCTCGCCGGCCGCGAACAGGCCAGGCAGCTCGGTGCCGCAATCGGGACGGAACAGCACGCCGCCCATCATGTAGTGCGCCGTGGGCACCACTTCGACCAGGCCGCCGGCGAGGTCGAAACCGCAGTCGGCGCAGCGCTCCACCATGCCCTTGAACATGCGCCGGACCTTTTCGGGCCCGAGGTGGCTCATCTGGATGTAGACCCCGCCGGCCGGCGTGGTGCGGCCGGCGCGCATTTCGGCGTAGATGCCGCGCGAGACGATGTCGCGCGTGGCGCGCTCGGCGCGCTCGTGGTTGGCCACCATGAAGCGCTCGCCCGCGCCGTTGAGCAGGTAGCCGCCGGCGCCGCGCAGGCCTTCTTCGAGCACCGTGCCGGTCATGCGCGTGTTGGGTCCGGCCAGCAGGCCGGTGGGGTGGAACTGCACCATTTCCATGTCGCGCAGGCCCAGGCCGGCGCGCAGGGCCATGGACAGGCCGTCGCAGCTCTTGTCGCCGGACGGCGTGTGGAAACGGTACATGGTGGGCCCCCCGCCGGTGGCCAGCAGCACGGCCTTGGCCCGCACCAGCCGGAAATCGCCCGTACGCATGTCGATCATGAGCACGCCGGCGATGCGCGAACCGTCCGGCGAGGGGATCAGCTCGATGGCGCGGTGCTCTTCCAGCCGCTTGATGCGCCGCGCCCAGACCTGCTCGGCCAGCCGGTTGATGATTTCGATGCCGGTGAGGTCGCCCTTGTGCACCGTGCGGTCGAAGGTCTGGCCCGCGAAGGCCTTCTGGTGCAAGGTGCCGTCCTCGTTGCGGTCGAAGAAGCAGCCGAGCTCGTTCTCGAGCTCGCGGATGCGCTCGACGGCGGTATTCACCAGGGTCCAGGCCAGTTCCTGGTCGGGCAGCCACTTGCCGCCTTCTATGGTGTCCATGAAATGGCGCTCGGGCGAGTCGCCCTCGGCCAGCGCGACGTTGTAGCCGCCCTGCACCATGCGCGTGCAGCCGCACTTGCCCAGCAGGCCCTTGACCGCCACGGTGATGTCCAGCCCCGGGTCGGCCTGGTGGGCATGCAGGGCCGCGAACAGCCCGGCCCCGCCGGAGCCCAGGATCAGGACGTCGGTGCGGATTTCCTGCAGGTCGGCGGCCTTCATGCGACCCCCATCGAGGCCAGGACTTCGGCGCGGCGGCGTTCGACGTCGCCGCCCACTTCGTCGTAGAGCGAGCCGCCGTGGCTGTCCATGGCGACCAGCAACGGACCGAAGTCGCGGATACGGAACTTCCAGAGCGATTCGGGATTGAGGTCGTCCAGGTCGACGTCCTCGATCTGCTCGATCCAGGTGGTTTCCAGGGCGGCCGTGCCGCCGACGATGGCCAGGTAGGCGCCGCCCATCTCGGCGAAGGCCTTCTGCGAGCCGGCGTGCATGCCGCCCTTGCCCACGATGAAGCGCACGCCGCACTGGCTCATGAGCTGCGGCGTGAAGCGCTCCATGCGCGAGGAAGTGGTGGTGCCGATGCAGATCGGCTCGTAGCCGGCCGGGAAGCGGTCGGACGGGGGCACCTTGCGCACGTTGGGCGCGGTGTGGATGACGGCGTGGCCGCGCAGGTCGAAGCGCGTGCTGCGGCCCTTGTCGAACATCGCGATATAGCTGGCGTCGCGGATGCCGTAGAGGGTCTTCTGCAGGGTGACGGTGTCGCCCACGCGCAGCTTGCGCGCCTGCGCTTCGGTCACCGGCATGTCGAATTCGTAATGCGCCATGGTCCGCTCCCTCAGAACCCGTACTCGATGCCGCCGCCGGCCAGGCGGGCGCGCGCCCGGCGCGCCGAATGGCATTGCATGTTGACCGCCACCGGGTTCATGGTGATGTGGGTGGCCGCCAGTTCCACGTGCACGGCGAAGGAGGTGGAATCGCCGCCCAGCCCCTGCGGGCCCACGCCCAGCCGGTTGACCGCCTCGGACAGCTCGGCCTCGAGCTGCGCGCCCAGGGGGTCGGCGCAATGCGAGCCCAGCGGCCGCGTGGCGGCCTTCTTGGCCAGCGCCACGCACAGGTCGGAAGTGCCCCCCACGCCCACGCCCACGATGGTCGGCGGACAGGTCTTGCCGCCGGCCTGGACCACGCTGTCGATGACGAACTTCTTGACCGCGGGCAGGCCTTCGGCCGGGATCGCCATGCGCAGGAAGGAGTTGTTCTCGGAACCGCTGCCCTTGGGGATCATCTCGATCTCGAACAGGTCGTCGTCTTCGACGAAATCCACGTGGATGACCGGCACGCCGGGCCCACAGGAAGTGTGCTCGTTCTTGCGGCTGATGGGATGGACCACGCTGGAGCGCAGCGGATGCTCGCGGGTGGCCCGCTCGCAGCCGCGCGCAATGGCCTGCTTCAGGCGCCACCCGTCCACGCGCACCTTGCGCCCGATGAAGACGTTGTAGATGGGGATGCCCGTGTCCTGGCACAGCAGGTTCTCGTTTTCCTCCGCGACGCGGATGTTCACGGTCATGGTGTCCAGGATGGTGCGGGCGCGCTCGGAGCTTTCGGTTTCCTGCAGGCGCTCGAACCCTTGCTTGATGTCGTCGGGCAGCAGCTTGAGCGCGCGGATGTACAGCTCGCGGGCCGCTTCCTCGACGTTGGCGTAATCGATCTCTGACATGATTCAACCCAGCATGTTGGCGAAGAAAACCAGCGACACCGCCAGCGACAGCACCGAACCGACGGCAATCCAGCGCAGCCGCAGGCCGCGCCATTGCCCGAATTCGATCCAGAGCAGCCGCAGGCCGCCCGCCATGTGCAGCGCCAGGCACAGCACCAGCGCCCATTCCCCGAACTTGAAGACCGGCATCTGGTACCAGCGCAGCGCGCCGTCGAGCGCCTCTTCCCCGCCCAGGGCCAGGCCCAGCGTCCAGAAGTGGAAGGGCAGGAACAGGATCAGCGCCAGCCCGGTCAGGCGGTGCACGGCGAAGGCCAGCCAGCCGGCATGGCCGCGCGCCCGGAAATCGTTGCGTCTCATCGGGCGGCCCTCCCGGCGGCGCGGCATGCGGCCGCGGCGGCAAGCTCCCCGGCGCGGGCGATCGGGTCGAAGACGTTCATGCTCCCCCTCCCAGCGTGACGGCCGCCACGGCGCGCAGGCCCATGACGAGCAGCACCGCGCCCGCGGCCAGGCTGATGCCCGACAGCGCGCGCTCGGAGAGCCGGCCGGTCTCGGCCAGCATGTTGCGCAGGCCGATGGCCCCGTGCACCGCGACCAGCACCACGAAGATGCCGTAGAAGGCGCCCCAGGCGAGGCTGCCGCGCGTGCGGCCCAGGATTTCCGCGGCCGTCAGCCCGCCGCGTATGGCCAGGATCATGACGATCAGGTGGACGGTGACGAACAGCGCCATGGCCATGGCGCTGATGCGCTGCCAGTACCAGCGCTTGGCCGCCTGCACGGCGGGGCTCATGGCTGGCCTCCCGCGGACTCGGCGTCGAGCTCGCCGCGCACGGCCGCGCGCGCGACCGCCCGCTTCAGGCCGGCGATGCCGGCGGTGGGCGCCAGCTGCTTGGGACAGCGCACGCTACAGGACCCCTGCGTATGGCAGGCATGGCACCCGGCGTCGCCGGCGACCGCCCTGAGGCGCTCGGCGCCCAGCCGGTCGCGCTCGTCGTTGAAGAGGGTCCAGGCGCGGTTCAACGCCGCCGGGCCGAGAAACTCCGGGCGCCACGATACGACGTCGCAGGACGCATAGCAGACGCCGCAGCCTATGCATTCGATGCCGGCGTCGGCCGCCTGGCGCTGCGGCGAGGAAGGCTGCACGCGGGCGGGCGGCTCGTGCCGGGTGTGGGCGCCGTGGAAGCGCCCGCGGGCGCCCTGCCATTTGTCGAAGAACGGCTCCATGTCCACCACCAGGTCCTTGACGATGGGCATGTTCGACAAGGGGGCGAGCTCGATTCGCCCGTCCTTGGCGACGCGCGCCACGTGGGTGCGGCAGGTCCAGCGCGCCACCCCGTTGACGGTCATGGCACAGGACCCGCACATGCCGACCCGACAGGCGTAGCGGTAGGAAAGCGTGGGATCGATGTGGCGCTGGATGTGGGTGGCCAGATCGAGCACCGTCTGGTTGTCCTGGCGGGGGACGTCGAAGTCCTGGAAACCGCCTTGTTCGCCGCCGCGCCATACGGACACGCGCAGCGTGGTCGAGCTTTCGGTCATGGGAGTCGCTGCTCAGGAAATGGGGAATGTCGCCGGTCCATAATGGTGCCGCGCCCTTTGACAAAAGTAAAACTATTAATTATTTTTGGTAGGCAAAGGAATTTTTATATGCCTTCCATCCGCCAGTTCCGTACCGCCCTGACCGCCGCCCGCCTGGGCAGCTTCGCCGCCACCGGCCGCCAGGTCGGCCTGACCCAGGCCGCCGTCAGCCTGCAGATCAAGACGCTGGAAACCGAGCTGGGCGCGCCGCTGTTCGAGCGCCAGGCGCAGGCGGTAGTCCCCACCCCTCAGGGCCAGGCGGTGCTCAAGCAACTGGAAGAGCTGGTGGCGGCCTACGACCGCCTGCTGTCGCATGCCGGCGGCGAGCTGCGCGGGTCGGTGCGCATGGGGGCCCTGGTGTCCTCGCTGATGGGCGGCTTCGGCAACGTGCTGGCGCGCATCAAGCGCGACTTCCCTGCCCTGGAGATCAAGCTGCTGGCCGGCCAGTCCGGCGATTTCGCCGCGCGGGTGGCCAGCGGCGAACTCGACGCGGCCATCGTCACCGAGCCCCCCAACGGGCCGGACCCGGGCATGGTGTGGACGCCGCTCTACGAAGAAACGCTGGTGCTGGTGGTGCCGGCCCGCCTCAGGCGCCGCTCGGCGCGCGCGCTGCTGGCCACCGAGCCCTTCCTGCAGTTCGACCGCAGCCTGTGGACCGGCCGCCTGGTGGACCATGCCATCGCCCAGTTGGGCGCGACGCCCAACGTCACCCTGGAGCTGAACTCGGTGGAGGCGATCGCCGAACTGGTGCGCCAGGGCTACGGCGTGGCGGTGCTGCCGCTGCTGGCCAACGCCGACTGGCGGCAGAGCCGCCAGCTGGCGGTCAAGGCCCTGCCGGGCCGGCCGGTGATCCGCCGGGTCGGCATGCTGGAACGGCGCCACCACGGAAAGAAACCGCTGACCGAGGCAGTGTGCAGCCTCTTCGTCCAGTCGGCGCGATAACGCACCGTCCCGGAAACCCCCCCAATCCCCCCGCGCGAGGTTCGCGCCGGATCGCCGCGCGAGCGGCAATCCGGCGGGAGAGCGCCCGGAACCAGCTGCGGAAACCTCACCCTCGGGGGCCGGCGGCCAGCCACAGCAACAGCGGCGCCAGCGCCAGAAAGGCCACGGTGGAAACCAGCACCGCGCCGGCCGACGTATCCCCCATGTCGGTATAGCGCCGCGAATACATATAGCTGACGACCGCGCAGGGCATGGCCATCTGCAGCACCAGCACGCCGGCCAGGTCCGCGGACAGGCCCAGCATCCCGGCCGCGGCCAGGCCGGAAGCCAGCCCCGCCGACAGCCTCAGCGCGGCGACTCCCGCGCCCAGCTTCAGGCCGGAGGACGGGATCAGGGCCAGCGCATGGCCCAGGCTGAGCAGCATCAGCGGCACGGTCAGGCTGCCCAGCAGATGCGCGGACTCCAGTATCCAGCCGGGCATCGGCAGGCCGGCCGCGCGCACGGCGACCGCCGCCGCCGAGGCGATCAGCACCGGGCTCTTCCAGCCGCCCGCCGTCCCCGACGTGCCGGGCAGGAGGCGCACACCCACCGTGTGCTGGATGAAGGAGTTGATCGCGAAGAAGGCCACCGCCGCCGACAGTCCGACGTCGCCGAAGGCCAGATGCGAAACGGGCAGGCCGAGATTGCCGGCATTGGGCACGCAGGCCGTGGGCAGCAGCTTGCGCACCGGCTGGCCGCACAGACGCAGCACCAGGGCGCAGGCAAGCCCGCACACCAGCAGCGCCAGTACGGTGGCGCCGGCGATGTCCGCCAGCATGCGGTTGTCCAGCTCGGTGGTAACCAGGGTTTCGAATACCAGCGCTGGCGTGGTGACGGAAGTCACCAGCACAGTGACGAAGGCGCCCGCGAAAGGATATTCCTTCTTGCCCCAGAAGAGGCCGACGCCGACGCAGGCCATGAGGGGCGCCAGCAGCCCCACGGTGGCGACATAAAACGCGACGACGGCGCCCATCAGCGGTTTATTCCGGGGTAGATTGGTTTTGCGATCCCCCCGCGGATCAGGATTTGCAGCATCCGGTCGGGCTTGGACATCATTTGCGCGCGCCACGCGTGGCGGCAAATGCGCCAAAGGGTACACCAACAATGGAAAAAAAACTGTCCGAACGGGAAATCATCTGCCTGCGATGGGCCGCCGAAGGCAAGACCAGCTGGGAGACGGCGACCATCCTGGGCCTGAGCGAACGTACGATCAATTTCCATCTCCAGAACGCCTGCGGCAAGCTGCACGTGCACAACCGCCGCGCCGCGGTGGCGCGCGCCTTGCGCCAGGGGCTGCTGGACGCGGTCAACGGCTCGGCGTCAGCGAGCGCAGGAATTCGCTAGCCCGCTCGGGCGGCAATTCGTCGGCCGGCCCCGCGGCCACCGCCTCGACCAGTGCGTCGCCGTAGACGCGCACCCGCCCCATGAGCAGCGTCGGCCGCCCGCCCACTTCGGCGCGGATCTCGATGTCGCCTTCCGGCGCCCCGCCCGGCGGCGGCACCCCCATGTTGGCATACAGCGACTCGACCAGTGCGCGCCGCAGCCGCTCCTGCAGCGCGGGGTCCGCCGGCACCTGGGCGTAGCCCACGGCGTATACCGCTTCGCCCACCCGCGCGGCGGTCAGCGTAAAGGAAAGCTCGCGCCCTTCCAGCACCACCGGGCGTTGTTCGATCTGCACCCGGGCGGGGAAGGCGGCGCGCGCCCGGCCGCCGGCCACCTCCAGTTCGCGCCAGTTGTATTCAGGGGTACAGGCGCCCAGGCACGCTGCCGCGGCCAGGATACAGGCCGCCCGCCGCCAGGCGCGCCGGGATACGTCTTGGAAAGCCACTGCCGATACCTCGATGCGAAAACCGCGCCCGCCGCTGCAATCGGCCGCAAAGTCGGGGACAATGCGCCACGGATGCCGCGCCGACGCGGGATCAGGAGAGGGAATTGTCGCCGATATCCATGGTCGACGCGCCGGACGGCACCCCGCTGGCCGCCTATCGCTGGGAAACGCCCGCCCCCGCGCGGCGGGGTGTCTACATCCTGCACGGCCTGAGCGAACATGCCGGCCGCTACGACCGGCTGGCGCGCTGGCTGAACGCGCGCGGCTGGCAGGTGGCGGCGCACGACCACCGCGGGCACGGCCGCTCGGCCGGCCCGCGCGCCGGCCTCAGGCATCGCGACGACCTCGTTGCCGACGCCGTGCCGATGATCGCGGACTGGGCGCGCGGCCTGGACCAGCCGCCGGTGCTGCTGGGCCACAGCATGGGCGCCGCGGTGGCGGCGCTGATCGCGCTGCGCCGGCTGGCCGCGCTGCAAGGCCTGGCGCTCAGCTCGCCACCCTTCCGGGTCGCCGTGCCGATATGGCTGCGGGCCGCGCTCAACCTGCTGGCCGACCTGGCGCCCGACCTGCGCGTACGCCACGGCCTGGCCACGCCGCGCCTGTCCCACGACCCGCAAACCGTGCAGGCCTACCATGCCGATCCGCTGGTCAACCGCTGCCTGACGGGCCGGCTGGCGCGCTTCATCGACCTGGCCGGGCGCGAGGCGCTGCAACGCGCCCCGGGACTGGACGTGCCCACCCTGCTGCTGGTGGCGGGCGACGACGCCATCGTCGACCCGGCGGGCAGCCGCGAGTTCGCCGCTCGCGCGCCGTCCGGACGGGTGGACCTGCGCTGGTACGGCCAGGCCTGGCACGAGGTCTTCAACGAAAGCCCGCCGCTGGCCGCACCGGTCTACGCCGACCTGGACCGGTGGCTGGCCGCCCTGCCCGCCCCTGCCGCCGGCAGGCCCATCGAAGCGGCGGCGCGGCAGTGCCCGTAAAATCGGCTCCCGACATGACAAGACTAAAGGTCGATTCGTGACCGATACACTCCGGAAGCGCCTGGCCCGCCTGGACGGCGAGCGCGAGCTGCTCTCGCGCACCCTGCGCGGCATCGAGAAGGAAGGCCTGCGCGTGGACCCGCAGGGGCGGCTGGCGGCCACCCCCCACCCGGCCGGGCTGGGCTCGGCGCTCACCCACCCGCGCATCACGACCGATTACTCGGAAGCCCTGCTAGAACTGATTACCGGCACGCACGCCGACCCGGCCGCCATGCTGGCCGAGCTGCGGCAGATCCACCGCGCCGTCTACCAGGAGCTGGACGGCGAGCTGGTATGGAACCACTCCATGCCGGCCGCCCTGCCGGCCGAGGCAGACATCCCCATCGCCTGGTACGGCACCTCCAACACCGGCATGCTCAAGCACGTCTACCGGCGCGGCCTGGCCGAGCGCTACGGCAAGACCATGCAGTGCATCGCCGGCGTCCACTACAACTTTTCGCTGGCCGAAGAGGTCTGGGAGCTGCTGGACCTGCCGGGCGGCGACCCCTGCGAGCGCCGCTCGGCCGGCTACATCGCGCTGATCCGCAATTTCACCCGCTACAGCTGGCTGCTGATGTACCTGTTCGGCGCCTCGCCCGCGCTGTCCCGGGATTTCCTGCGCGGCCAGGAGCGCGGCCTGCAATCGCTGGACGCCGACACGCTGTACCTGCCCCAC
>Ga0182748_1000996_pt1 | contig 28482 bp, 25 predicted proteins | sample eDN3rd37CKraftOP_FD_128877 | JGI IMG/M metagenome (GOLD analysis project Ga0182748, IMG submission 128877) | Enriched Organic Plus compost microbial communities from Emeryville, California, USA - eDNA 3rd pass 37_C Kraft OP (version 2) (version 2) ...
ACATGATCCGCGACGCACGCCGCACGACCAAATCATGGCACCAGTTCCTCGATAACGTCGTCGTCGATCCCAAACTCGCCGCACGCCTCAAGCGTCAGCCGCGGTAGATATCGGACGGTTACGACCGGTCAGCGGCTTGGATCTGTTCGGCAACTACGCCTATACCGACGGGAAATATAGCAGCCTCATCCTTGAGGGGCAGGATTATTCGGGGAACCGCCTCGTCCTGACGCCCAAGCATGCCTTTACCATTGGCGGCAGTTACCGGCTGGAAAGCGAGCGTCACGGCGCGGTTACCTTCCGAGCGGACATGCAGTACAAGTCGCTTGCCTATACCGATGTCGCGAATACCAACTATCAGTCCACTCGGCTGAACGGCGTCCTCAACGCCAGCATATCTTACGCCTTTCCGGGCGGGAATTGGGAGATCACCGCGTTCGGCGACAACCTGACCAATTTCAGGTCGAGGACGACCTCGAACGACATTTCCGTTTTCTATCTGCCGGAAGCGGTTCTGGCGGCCGGAAAACATGTCGTATCAGCCGATTATTCTCCCCCCGCGACATATGGTGTCAGCCTTCGGTGGACGTTCTGAAGGTGAGTTAGCTGCTGCGTTCCGCCTGCATCGTCGGCGACGGAGCGGGCGGCGCATCAATGGGTGCAAGAACGTCCAGCAGAGTCTGGATGATCTTGCTGGCGGCATTGCGTGTGTGTGGAGGGGTGGGAGGGAGCTTCAGATAGACGCCGCAGGACAGGGTCCGCAAGGCGAGCGATAGATCGACGGGATCGATCGGTGGCTTGCGGCCTCGCTGCGCAAACAGGTCTTCGATCCACTGCGCGTGGAACTCGGTCAGCCGTTGCTCGATCGCATAAAAACGCTTGGCAAATTCGGGATTCCTGCGGGCGTGCAGAGCCAGTTCGATTTCCAGCAAGGCCCAGTCTTCGTCCGGATGGATTTCGTCGAGCCACCGAGCGAGTGCCTTGCGCGCGTCGGCGGGAGCCAGCGCCATGATCCGGCGGAAGGTCTCCATCTCCTCGTTGCCATAGCGTTCGAGCAGTTCGAGAACGATCGCTTCCTTGGTGGCGAAATTTGAATAGAATGCGCCTTTGGAATAGCCCGCCTCGGCGGCGATCGCATCGACCGATGTACCTCCATAACCCGATCGCGCGAAGACCTGATGAGCCGACAGGAGCAGGCGCTCGCGAGTCTGCGCCTGAATCTCGGATCGGGTCATTCTAACGCGCTTCGTCCCGCTCAATTGTTTATCCTGCTTGGCTGAACATCTGGACTGCAAAGTCGCTAGAGGGGGGCAGTGTCCATATCAAGTGGACATGAGCGAAAAGCTTGAGAGGCGACTGTCGCAGACGCTTCCACCGCCGGGCCCTCCAAGGAGTATTGCTGATCGATCGGTGAGTCTCACCGATCCCTTCGGTCGAATTCAGCCTGGGCGGTGTGCATTTCGGGGCCGTAGGTCAGCGCCCAGTCGTACAGCGCCATGAAGGGCTGCTGAAGCGAGTGGCCGAGTGGGGTGATACTATATTCGACTCCCACGGGGGTGGTTGGCAGAACCTCGCGGCGCACCAATCCGTTGCGCTCCAGCCGCTTGAGCGCATCGGCAAGCGCCTTGTGGGTGATGCCGTCAAGCCGTCGCATGATTTCATTGAAGCGCGTGGCGTGGTGGCAAAGAATGGCCAGAATCAATATCGACCATTTGTTGGCGATCTGGTCCAGAACGGGTTTCGTCGCAGCTACATCGATGAGCGCCTGATCGACGATGTCACTGCCCGCTGACGGCCGTGCCGGGGTAATTACAGTCATCGGTTCACTCCATGGCGATCAATGCGTTGCGGGCCATGGTTATAGCAGCTTGATTGGCCGGTGGCCAATGATCGGCCGCCGAAATAGCCGCCACCGCGTGATCACAAGCGGTGACGGCCGTCCGGGTTGGTCAATATTTATAGGACAGGCTGATGCCATAGGTGCGCGGCATGTTGGGATAGCGCAATATGCTGTCGCCGCCCGTATGCATATTGCTCCAGGTGTAGACGTTGGAGACGTTGCGGACCGAGGCGACGACCTCCCATTTCTTGCTAGCGGAGGTAAGGCCTGCCCGCAGATCAAGGATACCGAAGGAGCGAATGGCGAGAGGAGCGCTGTCCGCCAGATCGGCATAAGTCTTGCTGTTATAGGTGTAGGTGCCGCCGACGAACCCGTCGAGATTGTCGGTCAGGCCGAACTCATATTCAGCATTGCTGACCGAAATCCACTTCGGTGCGAAGTTGAAGGGATTGCCGCTCAACGACACGTTGTTGCCGAACACGTCGAACCCGCGAAAGGCGCCGCGGATCTTGGAGTCCGCATAGGTCACGGCGGAACTGATCGTCAGCCCGTGGACCGGTGCCAGCACCGCATCAATCTCAAACCCTTTTACAGAGGATTTGGGGATATTTGCCAGGACTTGGAGTTGTCCGAAGACCGGATCGATGAAATTGGTCTCAAGCTGCTTGTTGGCATAATCATAATAGTAGATTGCCGCGTTGATCAGAAGGTGGCGATCGAAGAGACGGGCCTTGGTGCCGCCTTCATAGGCGGTAAGCTTCTCCTGTTTGACGGGAGCGAGCTGGATGTAGCTGGTCGCTGCCGGGACGGGATAGTTGCCGCCCTTGAAGCCCCGGCTTGCTGTCACATAGAGCAAGATGTCGTCATCGACCTTGTAGTTGGCATTGAGCCGCCAGGAGAAGCTGTTCTCTTTAAAGGAGTCCTGTTGCAGGAATGGTGCGAAGGTCGGCCCGAGCGTGATGCAGCCTCCCGGCGGGATCGGCGGGGAGGGCGGCAGCCCCGCGCCGCCGCGAATGGCACCGCCCAGTACATCAAAGACGTTGGCGAGGCTTCCGTCGCCACCGTCTCTAGTACAACCGATCGATTTATGCTCGATGTGTGTCTGGCGAAATCCGGCCGACAAGGTCAGTTTATCAGTGGCTTTCCAGTCCACGCTTCCAAAGCCGGCCCATGTGGTGTTCGATTGAAGTCCCCGCTGGACGACCTCGGTGAAATTCAGCCCTGGTATGCCTGCCACGTTGCGAAATGCCGAGCCCACCGTTGAGTGCAAGGCATAATTTTCGAGCGACTTGTCATATTGATAGGAGGCGCCAAGCAGATAATGGATGCGCTTATCCGCGACATCGCCGCTGAGCCTTAGCTCCTGGCTAAACGCCTTGGCATAGCCCGTGTCGATAGTCGATCCGAAGTTCAGGGCCTTGCCCGCGAAGTCGTTCACGGCGCGAACATCCACGTCGGCGTAGTTGGTCAACGAAGTCAAGGTGGCGGCATCGCTGAAATCATAATCCATTCGGACAACTGACTGAAAGAATTTGATGTCGTTCCGATAGTTATAACCCGGCCACCAGTCTGCATCCCTCGCATTGCGCGCGGTGAGCGGCGACGTATATAGTGCCGGGTCCGCCGTTGCTGCGACATTGGGCTGATGCACGAACGTCTGGGGCGCAAGAGTGTCGGATTTATCGAGCCAGCCGTTGATGTTGACCGCGACTTTCAGTTTTTCGCTTGGCTGCCAGTCGAGTAATAATCGCGCCGCGAGCTTTCGCTGATCGCCAAGTTCTGCATCGCGCGTAACGCTCCTCTGCCACGGGCCGGACTTGGTGCCGCTGACCGCCAGCCGCGCCTTCAGGTTGGGGCCGAGCGGGCCGCTCAGATAGGCCTCTGCCTGGGCCGTATCGAAGCTGCCGTAACTAGCGCGTATACCAGCATGAAAATCGTCGGTGGGCTTGGCGGAGATATAGTTGATCGCGCCGGCCGTGGAATTCTGGCCGAACAGCGTTCCTTGCGGCCCTTTCAACACCTCGACACGTTCAAGATCCATCAAAGCGCCCTGGGTCATGACCGGAAAAGATAGCGGCGCTTCGTCGATATATACGCTGACGGTCGGCTGTGCGCCGAAATAGGCGACGTTGAAACTAACGCCCCGCAACGTGTAGATCGGAATGCCGCTCACGGTCGTCGCCACCGTCAAGCCAGGCAGGGTCCTCGTAAGGTCTGCGACGTTATTGACATTCTGTCGCTCCAGTTGCTGTGCCCCCACGACGTTGACGGTCAACCCGACATCAGAAAGCGACTGAGCGCGTTTCTGCGCCGTTACGACGATATCCTGGATCTGCGAGTCAGATTCTGGTGCGTTTGAAACTGTCTGCGCATGCAAATATGGCGTGTGTAGCGCCAGCGTCAGCAGCGGCGTTGTTATCATGGCGATTTTGCGAAAATGCATTCTTTCCTCCCCTTCCGCTATTGTACCTGCGGTTGGAGAGCCTGCTAGACCCGTGGGTCGGATGGGGAATGGCGGAAGGAGGCATGAAAGGGGGGCCGATTGTTTCATCGGCATCATCCAAGGCTCGGGTTTGCGACCCCTCTCCAGCTCGGCCGCGCTACATGCAGCGATCAAGAATTGAAGCGTGCGCTCACGATCGCGAGCTTGTCGAGAACGCGCTGCTCCCCGACCGAGGCCACATGTCTGGAACGGGCCCGCGCCTGTTGCGGCGTCAACCCGGTGGCATTCTTAAAGAAGCGCCGAAAATTGCGCGCATCGGCATAGCCGAGTTCGGCGGAAATCGCCTCCACGCTTTCTTCACTACTGATCAGCATTCTCGTGGCGGCTTTGACGAGGGCGCGTTCGCGGGCGCCGCGAAAGCCACCATCAACCGACTGCAACCGCCGTCTGATAGTCGAACGGCTTACGCCGCGTTCCTCCGCGATATCCTTCAGCCGGGTAAAACCCTGTTCACCAAGATAGACGATCGAAGATTTTTCAGCTGCTTCGCCTTGCACGAAATCCAGCCAGAGCAAGGCGGCTTCAAGGTGCGGATTGTCTCCTGCGCGATTGACTGAGCGGGCGCCAAGCAAGTTGCGCGCGAAGCGGAAGGACGTCACTGGCCCGTATCGGACGGGTGCGCCAATGCCGAAATGCAGCTGGCCCATATTGAAATGAGCAGGGTCGCGAACCATGACATCTATGATGGGCATCGATCGCCCAAGAAAATAGATGCAATGCATGAAGAGCCAAGTGAGATAGATCTCTTCAAGCTGGATCGCGTCTTCGGTGTTGGGTGCATCGACCATAATGCTGAGCGTGGTCATGTCGTCTTTGCTCTGCAGATTGAAACGCACCGCAGAGCAGACCGAGTGATAGAAGCCCGTCACCGAGTTGATGGACGCTTCCAGTGTTGCACTGCCGAGCGCGATACGCAGGCTAAGTTCGGAATGGCGTGGCACGATACTCGCGCTGGCGAGGCCATGTGCCGAATCCTGAAGCGCTAGAACCGTATTCATACACAGCAGCACGGCTTGCGCCGGGCCGATCACGTCCCGATCGTCGCCATATTGCAGGTCAATATGGGATTCGGACATCAGATAATCAAAAGAAAGGCCTTGGCGGACAGCGCCCGCAGTCTCCCGACGCAGCCAGCTATATGGTAATTTCCACATCAGCACCTCGCCCATATTCGTGCCTGACAGGCGGGGACCGGAGCTACGGGCCGCGACGTCAGGTCGCCGCCTCCCACAGTCATTTAACGCTGCGTTGCGCGGGACAGCTATTTTCGATGACGGAAATGCTGACCTTCGTCAATAGCGCCCTCCTATCGGCCGCGTCGTTCGACGCGGAGAAATATCCTGCGGAATCGGCGGTTATCGATCCACATGGACCGGGCCTTCGGCCCCTCGGCACCGGTACGCTGCACCATAATGCTACCTTGATTGCACGGTCTGGTCCTCGACAGGCCGGTCGCGGTTCTGCAAGCGAGGGGAGCCCGCCCAGCGTGGGCAGGAGGCTTCAGGCAGCGGCGTCCACCGCCCCACGGTTTCAGATCCAGCAAGTGCGAGAGGGAAATGGCAGAGTATATTTCAGGCGCGATGGGACCGCGGCGGATCCGTTCATGCCGACCGTTCTCAAAGATGGGATCGCGCTTCCCTGAAATGGCGCCGTATCGAGCCGCGCCGTTGCTGGCAGCCGCGCTCTTTTTGGCTGGAACGACATCGCCTGCCGCCGCCGAGCAGCAGATCAGCGATCCTGTATACCAGGCCAGATGTGCCAGCTGTCACGGTCGATCGGCTCGAGGCGGCTTCGGCCCTGCGCTGACGGGCCAGCAGTTTACCGCGAAATGGGCGACGGCGGGCGTGGACGCACTGACGAAGTTCATTCGCGAGACCATGCCGCCCGCCGAACCCGGATCGCTGTCAACGGACGCCTACCGCCGACTGGCGAAAGTCCTTCTTCATGCAAATGGGATCGCCGTCTTAGAGACGGGCGAGGGACCTGAGGCCCCCTCTGGTCCGACCAAGGCGCAGATCCTATCGGCCAGCAGCAATGAGGGGGGAGGTCTGTTACCGCCGGTGCCGAACGACGATGCGCCGTACAGAGCCGCGTTGGAGCGCCGGGCGGCGCTGCTGAGGGCGGTCAAGCCGGTGACCGACGACATGCTGCTGAATCCGCCCCCCGCCGATTGGCTGCAATGGCGCCGCACCTATGACGGCTTGGGATACAGCCCCCTGGACCGGATCGACAGAACAAATGCCGGTCAGCTGCAGGTGGCGTGGAGCCTGGCGCTTCCATCCGGCACAAATGGCATCATTCCGCTTGCCCACGACGGCGTCCTGTTCGTCAACAGCGGCGGCGTCGTCCTTGCCCTAGACGCGGTGTCGGGCAGCACGCTGTGGGCATTCAACCGGCCCATTTCGGCTGCGCCGATGAGCCAGCCGCGGGGGATGGCGCTATATGACCGGTTCCTGCTCGTGCCGACGATCGACAATCACATGATTGCGCTGGATATCGCCACGGGTAAGGTCGTCTGGGATCATGTGATCGAAAGCAGCACCGGCACGCTCCGTTTCACCGGCGCACCGCTGGTGATTAGAGACAAGGTCATCTTCGGGCTTTCCGGCTGCGGGGGCACGAGTGAGCCCAGCGGATGTTTCATCGCGGCGCTCGATGCCCGCAGCGGCCGGGAGGTTTGGCGCTTCCGCACGATTGCCCGTCCCGGCGAGGCGGGAGGCGACAGCTGGAACGGCGCGCCGGCGGAGGAGAGGTTCGGCGCATCGATATGGTCCGGAGGAACCTTCGATACGGTGAACAATCTGGTGCTGTTCGGGACCGGGCAGACCTATCGCATCAGCCCTCTCCTGGCCAAGCCCACGCGTCCTGGTACGACCAACAACGCGCTCTATACCGACACCACCCTCGCGCTCGACCCCGATACCGGCAAGCTGGTCTGGTATTATCAGCATATGGGCCGCGATGTCTGGGACATGGACTGGGGTTTCGAGCGGCAGATCGTTGATCTGGCGGGGCCGTCCGGTTCGCGTCGCACCGTCGTGACGATGGGGAAGCTCGGCATCCTCGACATGCTCGACGCTAGATCGGGAAAATATCTCTCGTCCTACGACATGGGATATCAAAATCTGGTCACGAGCATCGATCCCAGGACCGGGCGGAAGACGACCGATCCCGCGCTGGAGCCGCAGGACGGGCACCCGATCACGATCTGCCCGCACGCCACTGGCGTCCGGAACTTTCCCTCGACCTCCTATGATCCGGGCGCTGGCATATTGTATGTGCCTTTCGTCCGCTCGTGCATGGACATGATCTGGGCGAAGGGGGGCGACTATGAGATTACCGGCTCCACCCGGGCCCCCGAGGGCGCCGATCGCGATTTCGGGGGGCTGGCCGCGATCGACCTGCAGCGGCGTCGCCCTGTCTGGACCATACGCCAGCGCGCGCCTTCCTCCGCCTCCGCGCTCGCTACCGCCGGCGGGATCATATTCTATGGCGGTAGGGATCGCCTTTTCCGCGTGGCCGACAGCGCGTCGGGCGAGATGCTTTGGCAGCTTGCGCTCGACGGCGTGCCCAGCGCGACGCCGATCACCTTTACGGCTGGCGGTGTCCAATATGTCGCGGTGACGACCGGCGGCGGCAGCCCCAACGAAGCGACGATCCGTTCGCTCACGCCGGAGCTTGCCTCGCCGGGAACGGGCGTGCGCCTGTGGCTTTTCAAGCTCGCCGGAGAGACCCCCTGATAGCGCGAGCGAACGAATCCGGCGAGAGTCGTGGCAGCGGGCCTCACACCCTCTCCATCAGGGCGAACCATGCTGTTTTCGATATTGGCTGGGGGACATGCCGAGCCACTGGTTGCAGGCGCGCCAGAGGCTTCTGCGATCGGAGAAGCCGAGTTCGCTGGCGATGTCGTCCAGGTGCACGCCGGCCGCCAGGAGCGATTCCAGCTTTCTGCGGCGAAAATCCTGAGAGAAGCGGCGAAAGCCGGTTCCCGCTTGCGCCAACCGTCGCCGCAGGGTCGCCACACTTATTCCCATGGTGTCGGCCGCGCATTGTTCGGAAAGCGGGCCTTGCGACAGTAAATCCCGCAGCTGGATGATCGTGTCCGAAATCCGGCTGCTCCCGACGCCATCGTCATGCATCGCGATTTCACGGAACATGGTGATCTCCGGCTCCGCCTCGCGCTGATATTTGCGCACCCCCAGGGGCAGGCCCAGGATCGCCCGGTCATAATGAACCGCCACCCCAGATCCGCACCGCTGAAAGTTCTCGCTGAACGTCGTGAGCAGGCTGCCGTCACGGCCGTCGAGCCGGTCCGACGCGCGAATGCGGACAGGCGCGAATATCCGCGCGGTGCCCCATCGCAATATGCAATGGAAGACGAGCGCGAGCAGTTCCAGAAACCGTTCCGATCGTTGCGATCCTGGATGCTCGACTTCCGTCTCATAATGGAGGGAAACATCGTTATTGGTGTAAGTCGGCCGAACGGTAACCCCGGATGGAATGACTTGGAGAAGCTCGGCGAAATGCCGCATTCCCTCCCCGACGGTATCCATCTCGTTGACGGCGGCGAACAGCATGCCGCCGGTCGAACGCGGCAGGGGCATGCGCGTGCATCCATGTCCTTCGTCGTTATGCAGGTCCAGGTCGGCCCGACAAAGCTGCCAGAAATCGAGATGGCTGAGGACGGATGGAAGCCGCTCGTGAGAGCTGGTCAGGCCGACTTGTTCGAGGAGGCTACGGATGTGATCCCGGCCGAAGAAATCCCGAACATAGTCGATTGAGAGCCACTTGTCGGTCCCAGACGCCGCGCTAGCCGAACCGGTCGGGCGCCCGGTCCTTACAGGCCGGGCCGAATAGAGGGTTTGTCCAGACGACTGCCGATCGCCGGCCGGCCCCTTCATCGTCAATGACATGTGCCGCCTGGCCTTTCCGCGTGCTTCTCCCGGGCGCTTGCTCGCGCATAGTCTATCCCTGCGTTTTCTGGATGAACGTGCATGTCAGATTGCTTCGTGCCAAGGCTCGGAGACAGGTAAATGCAGGATCGGTGCCGGCCTGCCCGGGGTCTGCCCACCGCGCGCAAGACATCGTCCTTCAAGGTTTTCCCCCTGCTGTTGGTGGACGCGATCACATGATCAAGCTCTGCGAAGCTGCCGAAATCGAGGGCCGGACCAGCGCGGGGTAATTGTCCGCCCACGCGGCTCAATGCGTGGATGACGGCGGAACGGGTGACATTGAGGCGTTCTGCCGCGCGGCTGATTACCCGCCCGGTATTAGCGTCGAAGACCAGCAGCAGGTTCAGATCGAAGCGGTTGAGCTGCGTCATTCTTGCACTCCGGCCTTTGCAAACATCCTGGGGGACGCTTGCGGGCCGCCAACATTGTGTATTCGACCCAGTTTTGCCTGCCCCGCCCTGCAATTGACAGAGGGAACCGGCGCTTGTGGCGCTTTGACGCAAAATGCCCCCTAAGACCGGGCGTTTCGGCCATCCCCGGCGCCGGACGGGCGCGCTCAATACGCGTCGAAAGGACGGTCACGTCCGGGGGGAGAGGCATTTGTCAGCCGGGCCGAGCCCCTTTCATCGATCACATGGGAATTATGATGCTCAATATATTCGCGCTTGATGGCCGCGTGGCGCTCGTGACCGGTGGATCGCGCGGGATCGGCCGCATGATCGCCGAGGGTTTCCTGGCCCAGGGTGCGCGGGTCTATATTTCGGCGAGAAAGGCGGCCGCCTGCATCTCGGCTGCCGAGGAGATGTCGGCCGGCGGCCGTGAATGTATCGCGATCGTCCAGGATATTTCGACCAATGATGGGGCCAGGGCGCTTGCCGAGGAAATATATGAACGGGAAGGCGGTCGGCTCGACATATTGGTGAACAATGCCGGGGCGGCCTGGGCGGCCGAGTTCGAGGAATTTCCGGAGGCCGGCTGGGACAAGGTGGTCGATCTCAACCTCAAATCCCCATTCTTTCTCACACAATATCTGTTCACGGCTCTTAAGGCTGCGGCCAGCGCCCATATGCCCTCGAAGGTGATCAATATCTCCTCAATCGACGGGATCGGCCTCAACCCAATCGAATCCTACAGCTATCATGCGTCCAAATCGGGCCTGATCCATCTGACCCGGCGCATGGCGGCGCGGCTGGCGCGGGACAATATCCTCGTCAACGCCATCTCGCCCGGTGCGTTCGAATCCGAGATGAACCGCACCGCGCGGGACAGGCCCGAATTGCTGACCAGCCACATCCCCACCGGACGGATCGGGCGGAGGGAGGATATGGCCAGCGCCGCCGTCTACCTCGCCGCCCGATCGGGGGACTATGTCACCGGGACGACGCTGGTGGTCGATGGCGGGGTGACGCTTGCGCGCTATCCGGACGTGTCCTTCGCCGATTGATCCGATGCTGCCGAGCGGCATCGGACGGGTGACCCAGTAGCATTGTTCAAAGCGACAATGCCGGAACTTCGTTTGATCGTTTCGGCGGCAGTTCCACCAAAATCATCAAGCCGGCTTGAGGCCGGAAATATTCAGGGAAATTCGACAATGTTCATGTCAATATCCGCAAAGGGTGAAGACTATCGCCAGCGCGTACGGGCGTTCATGGATGTGAATATCATCCCTCATGTCGGTCTATACTCTGAACAGGTGGAAGCCAATATTGCTGCCGGACGGCCTTACGCACCTGTACCCTTTCTCGACGAATTGAAGCAAAAGGCTAAGTCCGAGGGCCTGTGGAATCTCTTCCTGCCTGGCGACCATGGGGCGGGGCTCAACAATTTCGAATATGCCTCTATCGCCGAGGTCATGGGCCGCATTCACTGGGCGTCCGAAGCCTTCAACTGCTCCGCGCCGGACACCGGCAATATGGAGGTGCTGGCGCAATATGGCTCGCCCGAACAGCAGGAACGTTGGCTGACCCCTCTCTTGAATGGCGAGATTCGGTCCGCCTTTGCGATGACGGAGCCCGCCGTCGCTTCCTCCGACGCTACCAATATCGAGACAAGCATCATCCGCGACGGCGACGACTATGTCATCAACGGCCGCAAATGGTGGATTTCCGGAGCGATGGCCGAGCGGTGCAAGGTGCTGATCGTGATGGGCAAGTCCGATCCCGACAATCCCAACCGCCATCGCCGCCAATCGATGATCCTTGTGCCTACGGACACGCCGGGCTTCAAGCGCGTGCGCGATATGCGGCTGTTCGATGCCTTGGACGCGCCTGTCGGTCACCCCGAACTGCTCTTCGACAATGTCCGCGTTCCGAAGGAAAATCTCATCCTTGGAGAAGGGCGGGGGTTCGAGATCGCCCAGGGTCGGCTCGGGCCCGGCCGTATCCACCACTGTATGCGCGTCATCGGCATGGCGGAAGCTGCGCTCGAGCTGATGTGCCGGCGTCTCACCAATCGGGAGGCGTTTCACCGGCCCCTTTCCGAACAGGGGGTCTGGCGCGAGCGTATCGCGGAGAGCCGCATGCTCATCGACCAAGCGCGTTTCCTCGTCCTCAATGCCGCCCACCAGATGGACACCGTCGGCAACAAGGTCGCCGCCAAGGAGATCGCGATGATCAAGGTCGTCGCGCCCAACAATTGCCTGCGCGTTATCGAATGGGCGATGCAGGCGCACGGCGCCGGCGGCTTCGGGCAGGACACGCCGCTGCCCGATTATTATCTCTATGCCCGCACCCTCCGCGTCGCAGACGGCCCTGACGAAGTTCACCGCAACGCCATCGCGAAGCAGGAACTCTCAAAATATGCGGTGAAGGGCTGACCCGGCCGTGGCGAGCGATCTTGACGAAATCTCGCTGGCCCGCTGGCTTCGGAACAGCGTTCCCGAAGCCGGCGGGTTGGTCGGCCTGGAAAGGTTCAGCGGTGGCCAGTCCAATCCCACCTACCGGTTGATCACCGATCGCGGCGCCTTCGTGCTTCGTCGCAGGCCGTTTGGCCAGCTCCTGCCCTCTGCACATTCGGTCGACCGCGAATTTCGGCTGATCAGCGCGTTGCACCCTGCCGGCCTTCCGGTTCCGCGACCGATTACGCTCTGCCTCGACGAAGGGGTCATCGGCTCCACTTTCTATGTGATGGAAATGGTCAACGGGCGAATCTTCTGGGACGGCCACCTTCCAGAACTCGAACCTGCAAATCGCCGGCAGGTTTATGAAGCAATGATCGATACACTGGCCAGCCTCCACAATGTGAAGGTGGGACCAGCGGGCCTTGCCGACTATGGCCGGCCCGGCAATTATTTCGCACGTCAGGTCGAGCGGTGGCGGCGACAATATCGCGCGTCGCAGACCGAGGAATCGCCCGAAATTGACGCCCTGATTGATTTCCTGGGCAGGAGTCTCCCCGAGCAAGTCCGCACAACTGTCATCCATGGCGACTACCGCATCGACAATCTCATTTTCGATCAAAACCGGAACCAGGTGGCCGCTGTTCTCGACTGGGAATTGTCGACACTTGGCGATCCGATGGCGGATTTCACCTATGTCGCGCTCAACTGGGTGATGCCGCAGGGATTGTCGCGGGCTAGCATCGGCGGCCTCGACCTTTCCTCGCTCGGCATTCCAACGCTGGAAGAGGTGACAGAGCGATACTGTATCGCCACTGGTCTCGCCAAGCCGCCCCGGCTCGAATGGTATTTTGCGTTCAATCTGTTCCGCACGATCGGCATCGCCCAGGGCGTCAAGAAGCGGCTGATCGACGGCAATGCCGCCGGCACGGATCCGCAAGCGGCCGTTCGGGCGCTTCCCCAACTCACTGCCTCGGCGCTCGCATTTGCCGAGTTGGCCGCCGCGGCCACCGCCTGAATGTAGGGAGAGGACATGTTAGGTTTCAGTCTCGACGGCAAGGTCGCGATCATCACCGGATCGTCGCGGGGGATCGGCAGGGCGATCGCCGAGAGCTTCGTCGCGCATGGCGCGAAGGCTGTCATCTCAAGCAGGAAGCAGGTAGCCTGCGATGCGGTCGCCAACGCATTGAACGCGGCATACGGGGCCGGATCGGCGGTCGCGATTGCCGCTTCCATTTCGGACAAGGCAGCGCTGCGCAATCTTGTAGATGAAACGCGCCGCCACTTTGGCCGGATCGACACGCTCGTCTGCAACGCCGCCAGCAATCCCTATTACGGGTCTTTGTCCGGCATTTCGGACGAGCAGTTTCTCAAGATTCTGACCAACAACATCGTCGCCAACAACTGGCTGATCCAGATGGTCGCGCCAGAGATGATCGAGCGCCGCGACGGTTCAGTAGTCATCATTTCATCGACGGGCGGGTTGAGCGGTTCGAGCACGATCGGCGCCTACAACATCTCCAAAGCCGCGGATTTCCAGCTTGTGAGGAATCTCGCGGTCGAATGGGGGAAGCATAATATTCGCGTAAATTCGATCGCGCCGGGCGTCATCCGGACCGATTTCGCGCGGGCGCTGTGGGAAGATCCGGCGGCGGAGGCGGCGCTGAATCGCCACACGCCCCTTGGCCGTATCGGCGAACCCGAAGAAATTGCGGGCGCGGCCGTGTTCCTGGCCTCGGACGCCAGCCGGTTCATGACCGGCCAAACCATGGTGATCGACGGCGGCGTGAACGTGAAGGGGGAGCTATGAACCGGGGCACCAGCGCGTCCGATCTGCTGGCGTCCAAAGAGGATGGCGTTCCTATCGTCACCCTCAGCCGCTCTGACGCACGCAACGCGCTGGCCAGGCCGATGGTGTCGGCGCCCGGCCGGGTGCTGGCCGAAGCCGACGTCGATTCGGCAGTCGAACGGAGATCGCGTACGCGATCGGGTTCGTCGCCTCCGACGAGGCCAGCTTCATCAACTGCCAGGCGCTGCCCGTCGATGGCAGCCTTTGCTCATCGCTACCCTTCGCGAAACCGCCGCGAAGCGGCGACACAACCTTTTGGCGAGAGAACATCATGATCGAAACCCATATCCATGAGGAGATTTTCGAAATCATCATGGCGAACCCGCCGGTCAACGCGCTCGGTGCCGGCGTTCGCCAGGGCCTCGTGGCCGCGCTGGCGGCGGCCGAGGCCGATGACGCGATCCGCGCGATCGTCATCCGCGGGGCCGGCCGGCTGTTCTCCGCCGGAGCTGACATCACCGAATTCGACAAGCCGATCGTCTATCCGATGCTGCCCGAAGTGATCGACCGGATCGAGGCGAGCAGCAAGCCGGTTCTCGCCGCAGTGCATGGCATGGCGCTAGGCGGCGGCCTGGAAGTGGCTCTGGGTTGCCACTACCGTATCGCCGCCGCCTCCGCGAAGTTCAGTCTACCGGAGGTCAAGCTCGGCATCCTGCCGGGCGCGGGCGGCACGCAGCGCCTTCCTCGTATCATCGGCATCGAAGCCTCTTTGGACATGATCGTCTCGGGCGATCCGATCTCCGCGTCGCAGGCGCTGGCGTGCGGACTGGTCGATCAGATCGTGCCAGAGGATGAGCTGGCCGCCGCAGCGATTGCCCATGCACGCACGCTGGATCGCGTGCGGCGGAGCGGCGATCTTCCGCTGGCGCCCGAGGAGGCAGCCTTTGCTCGTTTCGAGCAGTCCAATGCCCGCAAGATCAAGGGGCTTGAGGCGCCCGCCGCCTGCGTCAAGGCTGTGCGCGCGGCAACCGAATTGCCGTTGGACGCGGGACAGAAGGTTGAACAATCGCTGTTCCTCGACCTCGTCTATAGCGACCAGTCCAAGGCGCTGCGGCACGTCTTCTTCGCCGAACGGGCGGCGGCTGTCGTGGATGGCCTGCCCGGTGACGCCGCGATCCGTCCATTCGACAAGGTCGGGATCATCGGCGCCGGTACGATGGGTGGCGGCATCGCGATGAATTTCGTGTCGGCCGGCATTCCCGTGACGATCGTCGACATGACGCAGGATGCTCTAGATCGAGGCGTCGCGGTGGTGCGTCGCAATTACGAGGAGAGCGCCGCGAGGGGCCGGCTGACGCCCCAACAGGTCGAAAAGGCCATCGGCCTGCTCACCCCAACGACCGACTTCGATCGCCTCGCCGACTGCGATCTGGTGATTGAGGCCGTCTACGAGAATATGGACCTCAAGAAGGACATATTCGCTCGGTTGGACGCCATCGCCAAGCCTGGCGCGATCCTCGCATCCAACACCTCCTACCTCTCGGTCGATGAGATTGCACTGACGACCAGACGACCCGAAGATGTGATCGGGCTTCATTTCTTCGCGCCTGCTAACGTCATGAAATTGCTGGAAGTGGTGCGCGGCGCGAGAACGGGGGCGGACGTGCTGACGACTGCGATGACCATCGCGAAGCGCATCGGTAAGATCGCGGTGGTTGCCGGCGTCTGCTACGGTTTCATCGGCAATCGAATGCTTATTCCGCGCTACGATCAGGCGTTCGATCTGCTGAACGAGGGCGCGACGCCGGAACAGGTCGACAGGGTGAATACCGATTTCGGCCTGCCCATGGGGCCGTTCCAGATGGCCGATCTGTCCGGAACTGACATTGGCTGGCATCGCGACCCCACGCGGATCGAAAATGTCAGGGAAGCCCTGTGCTCCCGGGGGCGGCTGGGGCAAAAGACCAAGGCCGGCTTCTACGACTATGACGATAATCGCCGCGCCAGCCCCTCGCCTGAGGTGGCCGCGATCATCGAGGATTTCCGCAAGAGCGTGGGCACCGCGGCACGGGCCATCTCGGACGAGGAAATCCTGGTGCGGACGGTCTACACGATGATCAATGAAGGCGCGAAGATTCTGGAGGAAGGGTTCGCCCAGCGACCCTCCGATATCGATGTCGTCTATGTTTATGGCTATGGCTGGCCCCGCCACAAGGGCGGTCCGATGTTCTGGGGCGATCTGATCGGACCAAAGGCGATCGTCGATCTGTTCCGCAAATATGAAAGGGAGCTCGGACCCAGCTTCACAATCTCGCCCCTCCTCGAACGCTGCGCGGCGGAAAACAAGACTCTCGCAGAGGCAGCGCGATGAGCCGGGATGGTCTGCCCTCACGCGAACTGATTTCCTTCCTGCTGTTCGACTGGCTGGGGGAAGACCAGCGCGGGACCGACAGAGATACGGCGCTCTCGATCCTCGATACCGCCCAGAAGCTGGCGGTCGACGCCTTCCTGTCCTGCTATCGAAAGAGCGACGTCGAAGAACCATATCTCGATGAAAGCGGCGTCCACATCCTTCCGGAGTTCGCCGCCGCCCTCGGGCAGTTTGCGAAGCTCGGCCTGTTCGGGGCGAGTTTTCCGGAGGCGGAGGGCGGCATGGGGCTGTCCAACCTCCTATCGTCCGCCGTCCTCCACATGACCTTTGCGGCCGCCAATCCGGCCGCAGCCGGATATGCGATGTTGACCGTCGCCAACGCGCGACTGATCTCGGCTTTCGGGTCTTCGGAGCAGAAACGGCGTTTCGCTGATCCCCAGATCGCGGGCCGATGGTTCGGCACCATGTGCTTGTCCGAGCCGCAGGCGGGGTCCAGCCTGGGCGACATTCGCACGCGTGCTCGGGCCGAGGGCGAAGACGAAATCGGTCAGCGCTACCGGCTGGTCGGCAACAAGATGTGGATATCCGGCGGCGACCAGGACGCCAGCGAGAATATTGTCCATCTGGTGCTCGCTAAGGCGGAGCAGCCGGACGGTACGCTTGCCGAAGGGAGCCTGGGCATATCTCTGTTCATTGTTCCCAAGATCCTGCCCGATGGAAGCCGCAACGACGTGACCGTCGCGGGGCTCAACCACAAGCTGGGTGCGCGCGGCACGTCGAATTGCCTTTTGAACTTCGGCGAGCAGGAAGGAGCGGTGGGCTGGCTCGTGGGGCGCGAGGGGCAGGGCCTGCCCCAGATGTTCATGATGATGAACGAAGCGCGGATCAATATCGGCATAGCGGCGGCGGCGCTGGCCTATCGCGCCTATCGGGAATCGCTGCGCTACGCCCGCGAACGCGCCCAGGGGCGGCCCGTTGGCGTACAGGGCGGCCCGCCCGTGGCGATCATAGAACATCCCGATGTGCGGCGCATGCTGCTTCAGCAAAAAGCCTATGTGGAGGGCGCAATCGCCTTGTGCCTCTATGCCGCCAAGCTGGTGGATGAGGAAGGCGAAGAAGCGGCCGAACTGCTCGCGCTGCTGACCCCGGTGGTGAAGACTTGGCCTTCCGAATTCTGCCTGGTCGCGAATGATCTCGCGATCCAGATCCATGGTGGCTACGGTTATACGCGCGACTTTCCCGTCGAGCAATTGTGGCGGGACAATCGGCTCAATCCCATTCATGAAGGTACCACCGGCATCCAGGCGATAGACTTGTTGCGCCGCAAGCTCTTGCTGTCCGATGGTCGGTCCATGGCGCTGCTGCGCCGCCGGATCGCGGGTACCGCCCGAGCGGCGGCCGCCCTGCCGGAGTGGGCATCGTTCGCCCAGGCGTTGACCGACTATTGGGGCGAGGTCGAGCGGGTCTTAGAGGGGCTTCGCCAATGCGGACTTCCCGAAGCGCTCGATGATGCGACGCTCTTCCAGCGCGGCTTCGGGCATGGTCTGGTCGCGTGGCTTTGGCTGGATCAGCTTCTTTGCAGTCGGGATGTTCCGGACAGCGGCTTCGCGTCGGGCATAGCGCATTGTGTCCGCTTCTTCTTCGAGGCTGAACTCCCCCAGGCGCGCAGCTGGCTTTCGATCGTATCCCACCATAGCGATTTAGCGCGTACGATGCCCGAGGGAGCCTTCTGATGTACGATCCCCTGTCGGCGCTCAACGAAGAAGTCGGGATCACCTTCCGGTCGGATTGGCTGCTGATCGAACAGGCGATGATCGACAGCTTCGCAGAGACGACGCGCGACCGTCAATTTATCCATGTCGATCCGGACCGCGCGGCGCAGACGCCGTTCGGCGGCACGATTGCCCACGGATTTCTGACGTTGTCGCTGCTCTCCTGCTTGCAGGAATCGATTCCGCGTCCGCTCATGGCACCGGTCCAAATGGCCATAAATTGTGGCTTTGATCGTATCCGTTTCATCGCTCCGGTCCCGTCCGGCGGCAGAATCAGATTGGCCTCAACCCTCACCCATATCGAGGAAAAGGCGCCGCTGACCTTCCAGCTTACCCACGATGCCGAGGTTGAAATCGAGGGAGCTGGCAAGCCCGCCCTGAAGGCGGCGTGGATCACGCGGCTGATCTATTAATCTGTAAAAGCGAGGAGACTTCATGCGCAGCGCCCTGATTGTTTCGACCGCCCGCACGCCGATAGGGCGCGCTTATCGAGGCGCATTCAACGCGACGCCCGCGCCGACGCTGGCGGCGCACGCCATTCGCGAGGCCGTGGCCCGCTCGGGTGCCGATCCGGCCGAAGTGGACGATGTATTGATGGGCTCCTCGCTACAGCAGGGTCATCAGATGGCGATCGGCCGTAACGCCGCGTTGCGCGCGGGCCTGCCGACAAGCGTGCCGGGCATGTCGATCGATCGGCAATGCTCTTCCGGCTTGATGACGATCGCGACGGCGGCAAAGCAGGTGATTGTGGACCGGATGGACGTGGTGGTCGCCGGCGGCGTGGAATCGATCTCGCTGGTCCAGACCAAAGCGCTGCGGTTCGAGCCGGATCCCGAACTTCTCGCAATGGTGCCCGACATCTACATGCCGATGCTCGAAACCGCCGAAACCGTGGCCAGTCGCCATGGAATCGGCCGCGACGCGCAGGATGAATATGCGCTTCGCTCGCAGCAGCGCACGGCCGACGCGCAGAAACGCGGCGCCTTCGAGCAGGAGATTTTTGCGGTCGAGGCGCGCATGGCGGTGCCGAACAAGGAAAGCGGCGAGATTTCGGTTCAGCACGTTCGGCTCGACCGGGACGAGGGCAATCGCCCCGAAACCACACTCGCGGGTCTCAATGCGCTCAAGCCGGTGGTCGAGAATGGCGTGATCACCGCTGGCAACGCCAGCCAGTTGTCCGACGGTGCTTCGGCCTGCGTAGTGATGGAGGCGAAGATTGCCGAGCAGCGTGGCCTCGCCCCGCTGGGCCGCTATGTCGGTATGGCGGTGGCGGGCACCAAGCCCGATGAGATGGGCATCGGCCCGGTGTTCGCCGTGCCAAAGCTGCTCGGGCGTTTCGGCCTAAAAATGGACGATATCGGCCTGTGGGAACTGAACGAAGCATTTGCGGTGCAGGTGCTCTACTGTCGGGACAAGCTGGGGATTCCTGACGAACTGCTCAATGTAAATGGCGGCGCGATCTCGATCGGGCATCCCTATGGCATGTCGGGCGCCCGGATGGTTGGCCATGCGCTGATCGAGGGCCGGAAGCGCGGCGCGAAATATGTCGTCATCACCATGTGCGTCGGAGGCGGCATGGGCGCGGCCGGCCTTTTTGAGGTATTGTAAGATGAAAATGCTGACTTCGACGGTGGCCGGGGGCCCCGCTACCCTTGCGCTCATCGATGCGCCCATTCCGCAGCCCGCCCCAGGACAGGTAAGGGTTCGCGTTCTGGCATGCGGCATCAACTATCCCGATGTGCTGATCATCGAGGACAAATATCAGTTCAAGCCCGACCGTCCGTTCGCGCCCGGCACCGAGATCGCCGGGATCATCGACGCCGTGGGCGACGGCGTGACCGATTGGCTAGCTGGTGATCGGATCATCGCGCCGATCCAATATGGCGGTTTGTCTGAACAACTCGTCCTCCCGGTCGACAATCTGTTCCGCATGCCCGAAGGCATGGACCCGGTCACGGGAGCGGCGCTGATCTTCACCTACGCGACGACGCTTCACGCGCTGGCCGATCGGGGGGAGCTGAAAGCCGGTGAGACGCTGCTGGTGCTCGGTGCTGCCGGCGGCGTCGGGCTCGCCGCTATCGAGATTGGCAAGGCCATGGGCGCGCGCGTCGTGGCTGGCGTATCCAGTGATGAGAAGGCCGCCGCCGCGAAGGAGGCGGGCGCTGACCTGGTCTTTGTCTATGATCGGGGTCCTTTCGACAAGGATGGCGCCAAGGCGTTGGCGCAGGCGATCAAGCAGGCGGTCGGTCCGGGCGGAGCCGACGTTGCCTATGATCCGGTCGGCGGGCCTTATACGGAAGCGGCGATCCGCAGTCTGGGCTGGGGCGGTCGCCATCTGGTGATCGGCTTCCCGGCGGGGATATCCGCGCCGCCGCTCAACCTGATCCTGCTAAAGTCGGTGGATATCCGTGGCGTGTTTTGGGGCGCGTTCGCGGCGCGCGATCCCAAGGCGAACCTCGCGCATGTCGAACAACTTCTTACCTGGTGGGCGGAGGGGCGTATCCATCCACGCATTGATCGGGTCTATCCGTTGGGTGAGGGTGGAGATGCGATCGCTCGGCTCAGCAGCCGCTCGGCGATTGGCAAGGTCGTGGTGCAGGTGTCCGCGGGGGACCCCAGCTCTCCCCCGTCGAGATAAACCGAATTAGCCAGCGCGCATTTTTTGAGTTGAAGGACCCACGATGACCGAAATTACCGGGCGACGCATTGTATCGACCCTAACCGAAGACGGCACTTTAACGGTCGAACTGGCGCCGCTGACGCTTGCCGCGCCGCAGAAAAGCCAGATTGCAGTGCTGGTGGAGGCCGCGCCGATCAACCCTTCCGATCTTGCTCTGTTGTTGGGTACGGCCGATATGGAGCAGGCCAGATATATGCCGGGCAAGATCGTGGCGCGCATGGCGGAGGGCGTCGCCCGGGCGATGAAGCGGCGTCACGGCCTGCCGCTTCCGACGGGCAATGAGTGCGCGGGCACGGTCATCGCCGCGGGGGAGGATCCGGTGGCGCAGGCGCTGATCGGCAAGCGGGTGGGCTGCGTTCCCGGCACGGCGTTTGCGACGCATGCCCTGGCCGATGCGCATCTTGCGATGATTCTTCCAGACGGGATCACGGCCGAGCAGGGGGCATCCTGTTTTGTCAACCCGATGACCGCGCTGGGCTTCGTCGAGACGATGAAGCGTGAAGGCTTCTCCGGCCTCGTGCACACCGCCGCCGCATCGAATCTGGGGCAGATGCTCGTGCGGATATGTGCGGATGACGGCGTTCCTCTGGTAAATATAGTACGCAGCCCGGATCAGGTTGGGTTGCTCAAGGAACTGGGGGCTGAACATGCGCTCGATTCGACCGCGCCGGGGTTTACGAAGGCGCTGATCGCCGCGATCGGGGCGACTGGCGCCATGATGGCCTTCGATCCCATTCGCGGCGGCACGATCGACAGTCAGATTTTGGCGGCGATGGAGGTCGCAGCGCAGCGCGCCAACAAAGATCCCGGTTTTTCCATCTACGGTTCCAGCGTGCAAAAGCGGCTCTATGTCTATGGCGGCCTCGACCTTGGGCCGATGATATTCCAACCAGGGTTCGACTTTGCGTGGCAGGTGGGCGGCTGGCTGCTGCCTTATTTCCTTGCAGACGCTAGCACGGAGGTCACCGCCCGGATGCGCGCGCGTGTGCAGGCCGAACTCACCACCACCTTCGCTAGCCATTACCACGCGCATGTCAGCCTCGAGACCATGCTCACGCGCGAGGCGGTCAGCGCTTATAATGCCCGCCGGACCGGCGAGAAATATCTGCTGCTTCCCAACGGGTGATTGGGAATTCGGCGAGCTGGAGATGGAGTTCGAATGATGGAAATCATTGCCGAAGGATTGCGTTTTCCCGAAGGGCCGGTCGCGATGCCCGACGGCAGCGTCATACTGACCGAGATCGAAGCGGGCCGCATCACGCGCGTCTCGGCGGATGGGGGTAAGACGACAGTCGCCGAAACCGGCGGGGGGCCGAACGGACTCGCCCTCGGCCCGGACGGCAAGCTCTATTGTGCCAATAATGGCGGTTTTGAATGGCACGAAAGTCAGGGCCTGCTGAGACCGGGCGCGATAGCGGCGGATTACTCCGGTGGACGGATCGAACGGATCAATATCGAAACGGGCAAGGTCGAAACACTCTATGCATCGGGGGACTTCGGCTGTGTTCTGCGCGGACCCAATGACATCGTCTTCGATGATCAGGGCGGCTTCTGGTTCACCGACCATGGCAAGATCAATTACGCGGAGCGGTCTCATGACGTCGTCGGCATCTTCTACGCAAAGGCCGATGGTAGCTATTTGGAAGAGGTGATCTTTCCATCGAACAATCCCAATGGGATAGGTCTGTCACCCGACGGGCGAAAGCTCTATGCGGCCGAAACCTATACCTGCCGACTGATCCGGTTCGATGTGACCTCGCCCGGAAAAGTCGACCTCACGCCCGGTCTCGGCGGTTTGGGTATGCCCCTGTACCACCCGGCCGGCTGGAAATATTTCGATAGTCTGGCGGTGGAAGCGGACGGCAATATCTGCGTTGCGACCCTCGGAGAAAGCGGGATTTCAGTCATCTCCCCGGAAGGAGATCTGGTCGAGTTCGTCGCCACGGACGACCCGCTGACAACCAACATCTGCTTCGGCGGGGACGATATGATGGATGCGTGGATCTGCCTGTCCGGCACCGGACGATTGGCCAAGACCCGATGGAAGCGGCCCGGGTTGAAACTGAATTGGAGCAAAGCGCCCGGTGGAGATAGTCCTCCCAGGCATTCCTGATCGCTGAAAATCGCTAGGTTCGCATTCCCGGCGCCTGATTGCGTGCGCGTCGGAGTTACTCGCCCGGCGAAATCCCCAGTCATTCCTAGAAGGTCCCGCGCAGGCTGCGTCGCTCCGATACGCCGGGAACCTCCGCCACGTCGCCGAGCTCGAGTTGGGGGCGAGCAGTGCCGCCATCCTTTCGGACGGCGAGCTCGCTCCCAGCCAGCCCTCGGAACGAAGAACGGCCCGCCATTCATCATAGTTCGCCCGGTGCAGCCGCTTCTGCGGCTTGACCTTCGCCGCGAGGCGCGCCGGCTTGTCGCGAAAAAAAGCGCCCGATCTCCTCACGAAACAGCCGATTCTTCGCTGAAAGTTCGAAATTCAACACCGCTCCTATCAACCTAGCGTAGGGCGTCGCCCGCTCCAGACTTTCAGGGAAGGACGGGATCGGTCGACCGGCAGGGAGCAACTTTGTGCAGATGTCTTCAGATGTTGTGACGCGGCGTACCGAACAATAGGGCGCCCATATCATCCGGCAGCAATATATCCGACTATATTTAGGATAAATTATTTGCGTAATTGCGCTTGGTTTTGCTTCCTATACTAGCCGGCGATAAGAAATTTCGAGGGCAAGATGGATAGTATGAATCAAAAGGTTGCGCTTGTCGTTGGAGGCGCTTCGGGCATCGGGTTTGCGATCGCGGAACGATTGGCCGCGGAAGGGGCGACCGTTTTCCTTACTGGGCGCAGCAAGGACGATGTCGCGGCCGCTGCCGCAAGGATCGGTGGCGGCAGTCGCGGACTTGCTGCTGACGCGTCCCGCCCTGCGGATCTGCAAGACGTGGTCGAGATCATCGCCGCAGCGCAGGGCCGCATCGACGCGCTGGTACTCAATGCCGGTTTCTCCGAACCGGCGGGGCTTATCGACCAGACACCTGAATTCTTCGATCGTCATTTCAGCGTCAATGTCGGCAGCGCCGTCTTTGGCTTGCAGGCTGCTCAGCGTATCATGCCTCGAGGGAGCTCGGTCGTGCTGATCGGCTCCGTCGCCGGCTCGTCGGCCGTCCCCAACTTCGGAACCTACGCCGCCACCAAAGCGGCTTTGCGTTCCTATGCGCGCACCTGGACGGCTGAACTGGCGCCGGCGGGCATCCGCGTGAACGTCGTCAGCCCCGGCCCCACCAACACCGCGATGATGGCGGCGTTGCCGGAAGAGGTGCGCGCCAGCTTTGTCGAGATGATTCCGCTCGGTCGCATGGCCACTGTCGAGGAAGTCGCCGCCGCGACGCTGTTCCTGCTGAGCGACGAAGCCAGCTTTGTCGCGGGCGCGGAACTGTGTGTCGATGGCGGACTGGCGCAGGTCTGAAGGGCAACGGCGGATGGGGCGCTGCATCTGCCAAAATTAGCAAAGGATCATCCATGTCAATTACGGTGGACCACGTCTCCGAACAGCGAAAAACCGGCCCGATCATCTGGCTCTTCTCATTTCAGTTCATGCTCGTGGAATATCTGATCAGCTGGACCACAGCCTACCCCTATAGCTATTTTGACAATTATATCAGCGATCTTGGATCGGCGTATTGCGCCGACCTGACCAGCGGTTTCACCGATGCGGTGCACCGAGTCTGTTCGCCGTTGCATAACTGGATGAACCTTTCCTTCGTGGTGCAGGGCGTTCTTCTTGCGGTCGGCGCCGTCTACATGCGGAAGCGGTTTCCGGCTATGAAGCCGATCCGGTTTTCGCTGCTTCTCCTGATGGCCGCAGGCGTCGGTTTCGTCGCCGCCGGCCTTGCGCCCAACGATGTGAACTTGCCGGTTCATTACGCCGGCGCTGTGCTGGCCCTGTTCGGAGGGGGTATCGGCATCACGCTGATCGGAGCAACATTGCTGGGACAAGAATCGAACGGCACAGTGTTTGCTCTGCTCACTATCGCCAGCGGCGTCCTTTCGCTCGGGGGGACGATCCTTCTATCCAGCGGCATCACCTTGGGCCTCGGTGTCGGGGGCATGGAGCGTGTGGCCGCATATCCCGTCGAACTCTGGCCTGTCCTGGCCGGCGCCTACTATCTCCTGAAGGGGAGCAGGTAGACCGTCGTCGGGCCGACAAATTTGAAGCCAAGTTTCTTCAGATCCATCGAGATCGTCGCGAAGAGCGTGGGGTAGCGATCCATTTCGCGGCCCGCGTCCTGATCGGCTTGCCGTCGGATGAAGGACTAGCAATTGCCCGCGAAGCCTCCGCCCTGCTCGGCCATCTTACGGTTGATTTTTTCCCCGGCGGATCGTCGCGTGTTCTGGTCTGGGCCGAACGTTAGCTCTAGCACGCACGCGCTTCTTCAGGGAATATGCCCCGTCCATGGCAATTCGTGCCGACCATGGTGTGCCCTTAGCCAGTGCTCACGCGCGGCGTCGAGTTAGGCAACGCAACTTTCGAGCGCCGATCGGGCCAGGAGTCCTGCGCAATCAACATCGCTCCCGCCCCAAGGATCGCCGCTGCCGTCTTAGTTGAAACTTGAAGCAACGGGGATCGCACGCCAAGCCAGCTTGTCGTTGGACGCTTCGGACCTTCCCAACGGTCGGCGGGCGGGAAATTTGTAGAATCAATCTCGGCGGCCGAACACCAGCGGGCATTTGATCCACCGACAGGTCAGCGGCGGAAAGAATGAAAAAGCGATCACAAACGAAATTGACTGCAACGCGGACGGGGATCAACGGGAACAACGTCAATTCGTTCACCGGATTGGACAGCGCGGAGAATTTGCTAGCGCGTCCGTCAACGCGAGCAAAACGCGCTTCGTATGTCCGACAGACTACTTATCTGTCCGACAGACCACTTCATCATTCTAGCTAACGCGCTCGCTGAAAGTTTATCCTTTGCCACTTTCGAGCAGGGGTGGACAAATTGGACAAGTTTTCTATATTGTCCATAGAGGAGATTCCTATGGCTCAGGTCCAGATCAAAACCCGGCAGGATGCGCGCGACGCGGTGCTCTCCTTCTTCGATACGCTAAGTGCGTCAACGCTGCTCAAATTCGCCAACGCCTTGCAACGCTCGAGGCCCGATCCCGAAGGGCTGGTACGCCGTGTGCTGGAGGAAACGGGGGAAGCGCGCAAGCTCACCGGCGGCGGTCTCGGCAAATTGCTCTCGGCGGCCGAGGGAAGGACTAGGCTCGACGCCATCACCGTCGAGGACGACGGCGACCAATGGGCCGAAACGGAGCTGCTCGGCGCGGGCGAGACGGCCGAGCGCCTCGGCGTCGCACGCACTTCGCTCGACAACTGGCGTCGCGCGCACAAGATTCTCGCGTTCCGCAAGGGCGTGCGAAACTATGTCTATCCGGTTCGCCAATTCGAGCGCCGCGCGCCGATCGACGGTCTGGACCAGGTCCGTGCGCATTTCCGCGACGACGAAACCGCCTGGGACTGGCTGGTGACGCCCAATCCCCATACCGGCGACGCTGCGCCGATCGAGCGGCTTCGCAAAGGCAGGATCGACGAGGTTGCACGCGCGGCGGAAGGCGTGCTGGACTATCAGTGAGGCTTGATCTCCGGCGCATCGCAGTACGCACCGGGCCTGTCCAACTCGCCGACTGGCCGCGCATCATTCCGAACCGGCATCGCAAGACGCCATGCGATGCCGGTTTCGGTTCGAGCCGCTTTTCCAGTCCCGATAAAAGGTTTCGCGTCCTCTATGCCGCGCAGGATTTTCCTACCGCGCTCGCCGAAGCGGTGATCCGCGATCGCTTCGTCGGCAAGCAGCGTCGCTATCTCTATCGGCCCTATCTCGAAAGCTTGGCCGCCGCCGCGATCAGCACGATGGCGCCACTCAGTCTCGTCGATCTGTCCGGCTCGGGGGCTTACGACCTGGGAATCGATACCGACGCGAAAGGCAGCCGCGCGCATCTTGCCGGGCAGGCTTTCGCCGAGGCGCTGCACGCGCGGACGACCGTCGACGGGATTTTGTTCGATTCACGCCTGACCGGCGTGCCCTGCGCGGCCATATTCGATCGGGCCTTCGCCCGGTTGCGGGCGCCGGCGCCGGTAGACCTGCTCCGTGTCGCGGCGCTGGCGGACGAGCTGAAGGCCCGGGACATCATCGTCAGGCGGCGCCGGACGCCGCCCCGCCGATGACGGATTCGGAAAGCTCGCAGACCGGCGGCCCGCGAGAGGGCGATCCGATGTTCGTCCTGGCGGAGCTCGAAGGGCCGGACGGCGGGCCGCCGCGAAGGATCGCCTTCGCCAATGCCGAAGTGCAGCCGCTCGACTTTGCGAGCTTGCGCGATGCACGGCTCGATCGGCCGCTCACGATCCCGCTCAAATGGCGGGGCGGCACGCTCATTGAAACGACGCTCGCGGGAACGGAGCCCGGGCAGGTCATCAATGCCGCGGCGACGCTGGAAAGCCCCTTCACATCCTGCGCGATCGGACTGGTCAAAGGCGGGTGGCTGCCTTCGGCCTTCGCCGTCACGCACCAGAAAACCACCTTGCTCGTCGATCGGAACGTGGTTTCGCAAATCGTCGCGCGGCTCGAGAACGGACAGAAGCGCCGCGAAGAGCGCGACTTTCTCGACCTCTTCGCCGACCAGTCCGTCCGCATCAATCCGCTGCTCTTCGTGATGGAGGGCAACCGCCGGTCGATCCCCACGCCGGCGGAAGCCGAGGCGCAGATGATCGAGGTGGAGACCAAGCTGCGCACGGCGCTGCCGAAAGCCGAAATCACCGTCGGTCCCGAGCATCTGAAAGGCGCGCTCGGTCTCATCGAGGATTCCCGCGCATCGCTTGAGCGCAAGCAGCATTTTCTCCGCCATCTCGCGCCGCTGCTGGCGTCGCCGGTCGCACGCGCCGACGTCGAAGCGCGATGGAGCGACATTCTCGGGGCCGCCGATCTTTATGGCGTGCCGCGGCAATCGCTCGTCGTGCTCGCCGCGCTGAGCGCGGCGGCTGTCCCCAACGGCAAGAGCCCGGCGCGGCGCCTGCTCAAGTTCCGGAATGGCTATACCGAGGCCGACGCCTATAACGCGCTCGCCGACCTTCGCGCTATCGAGCTGTTCATCGCACTGCTCGGTTTCGCGCCGGACGAGGCGATCCAGCTTTGCACGGCGGACAAGGATCTGGCTCTACTGTGGGTCGGGATCCAGGCGTCCAACTTCGCCTGGGCCGGGAGCGCCTGCACCTACGACATGACGCCCGTCGAGGCGCTCTTCCCCGCGCGCACGGGACTTGCCTGGACGACCGTATTGGAGGGGAAGGATTGATGTTCTGTCCGCTGGCGGTCGAGTGGGGGAATGCGGCCGATTGGGCCGCGGCGATCGCAATCGCCGGCGCCGTGACTGCGACGGCGTTTGCCACGGCGATCGAGGACCCCGGGAACTTCAGGAAATCACGATCCGTCGGCGCCTGGCTAGGGCTGACGACGCGGCGCTACCAGTCGGGCGAGGTCGACTATGACGGGCACATCTCGAGGCGGGGCGACAGCTATGTGCGCGGGCTGCTCTATGAGGCGGCAACCGTGATGATGACGCGCAGCACCGCCGACAACCGGCTGCGAACTTGGGGACTTCAGCTCAAGGAACGGATCGGCTTCAAGCGAGCCGCCGTCGCGCTGGCGCGCAAGCTCGCCGTCACCATGCATGCGATGCTCAAGTCA
>Ga0182748_1000999_pt1 | contig 28444 bp, 35 predicted proteins | sample eDN3rd37CKraftOP_FD_128877 | JGI IMG/M metagenome (GOLD analysis project Ga0182748, IMG submission 128877) | Enriched Organic Plus compost microbial communities from Emeryville, California, USA - eDNA 3rd pass 37_C Kraft OP (version 2) (version 2) ...
TAACGCCTACGGCTACCCGCCGGCCACCACGCTCTGTGATGGTAATGCCCGTGCCGTCGAACAGATGGTCAAGCGCAGATCCGATCTTCGCCGCCGGCAGCGCCTCGACACCCTTCGCCTGGCACCAATCCCGGTAGGCACCGTGGATAGCCAACAGCTCGGCTTCGTCATCGTGCGCAGGTGCCAGCACTTCCATGGCGAACTGCGCCGCGTGGTCTAACTCGCGGACTACGACCTTACCCGGCGGTACAGGCTCCAAGGTTGCAGAGACAGGTTCGGCAATTGCTGAACCCTCACGGCGCCCATGAGCCGCGAAGGCGATCAGCCCGACGCCGAGCCCGTTGGCGGCCATAGAGCCGAGGCCAGCCACCACGAGGTCGAGCACCCATGCGGGCCATCCCAGTCGGTCAGCGAGAGGCGTTGCCGATGCCGGCGGCTGTATAGCTGCGAGCGCCGCGCGTGCCTCGTATAGCTCCTGCTGGGCGTTATCGACTTGTGCCTGTAGCAATGCCCTGCAATTGACCGCACAGCTCCGCTCAGCGGATTTCTCGACCACGGCGGCATCTGCGGTCGCCTTGCCTTCCTCGGCGCTGGTAACGCGCTCCAGGGCTGCCGCGTAGGCTGCTGACGCCTCGCGCATGGGCGTCTGGCTGGCATCACGACCCTTCACCAGCCGCTCAGCCGTCATCAGGAACCCGAACGCCTCGCCGGCAAGGATGGCCGTGATCAGCCATACGGATAGGGCGCGGCGTCCAAGCGCCCAGGCCGATCCGAAGGCCAGCGCACCGACAGCAACGCCAAGTGCTATCGCGATGACCAGTATAGCATGTGGCTCCGTATAGCCGCCGCTATACGTGATCGAAACGTGCGCGGTGGCGACAAGCAAGGCCATCCCAGCGCAGTAGGCTGCCACGCGCAGCATCATGCCTTGGCTCCGAGCACTTGCTTCGCGAGGCTATCAATGGCCCCGGCAATCACGTCGGTTTCGCTCTTGCCCGTCTTCTTCACCAGCGCCTTGAGCTGCGCAACCGTCTCGACCGAGGCACGGAAGTTCTTCTGCGTCTTAGGCGGCCCCTTTACCCGGGCGCGCTGCTTCGGCGTCAGATTGGCCCGGCGCTCAGCCTTGCGGCGCTCGTTCGTGCGGGTCGGATCCGCGGCAAACTTCTGCCGGAACGCCGAGATGAAGTTCATGCCTTCGTCATCACCGGTCATTGGCGGCCGCCTTTCGCCTTGGCCTTGGCCTTGGCAGCCTTCGTTGCCGCTGCTTTGACCTCACGCCAGAGAGCATCGATCTCAGCACCAGCAGCCGTGTCCTTGCCGCCGTTGACCTCAGCCGCCGACTTGCCAACGGTCATGCCGGCAATGTGCGAGACGCGATGCGTGATCTGCGTATCCGCGATGGGAATGCCAGAATTGAACAGGAGCTTCCGCGCACTATCGACGGCACGCTCGCGGGCGCCGACATCGTTGAACACCACGAGGTAGCTGCGATCCGCTTCCTTCGCGAGGTTCACGGCATCCTGAGTGGCCAGCAGATCGACCATCGACGGCTTCACGGGCACGAGCGCAAAGTCGGCAACCTGGATCATGTCCTCCATGACCGTGATGAACGCAGGCGGCCCATCGAGGAACACCCAATCCCAGCCATCGAGTTGCAGAGCCTCAACGGCATCAGCCGCGGTCATCGCGTTCTCGAAGATTGTCGGGTTGTCGGTCTTGCCCCGGCGCTGCCACCACTCAACGAGTGACTTCTGCGGGTCGAAATCGACCATCGCGACCCGCTTGCTCTCCTGGGAGGCGCGTACGGCGAGCGCGCTGGCCAGCGTCGATTTTCCGACTCCGCCCTTCCCGTTGACCACCGCAATTGTGATCATAGCGACCTCAATTTGCTATACGTGCTAAGTGTATAGCATACAGCGATTTCAACGCTGGTAAAGCATACATATGCGTATATCATACAATATATTGCTATACGTTTCAGCCACTATCAAGAATGGGAGCTAGCGAAGCGCTCAGACCGCATAAGCTTGTTCAGATGCAGCCAACGAGGAGAGCGATATGGCTACCAAACGCGACTTCAGACACGACTTGCCCGTGCTCAGAGTTGGCTACGGTCGACCGGACGCAACCTCGATATGGTAACAGGATGGTAGCAGATGAGAATCGTAAGTGATTTGCAACGCGACCAAGACGAGAAGCGAGTATGAGTACGGATGAATAGTTCATTCGCGAGTGCGAAGCATTGGCCGAAGACTTTGGTCGATTGCTCAAAGGAAAGCCGATCGACTCGGGCATTGCCGCCCTGACGGACTACCTCGCATTCTCGATTACCGCTCTAGCGGACAGTCGGGAGAAAGCGCACGAGATCCTCGGAGAGGTCATAGAGGATTTAACCGAAGCAGTGGACGCGCATTGGAAAGCACAAGCCGAGAGCCATGCGGAGTAGCGTGCGCCGTGTGGATAAATCAACGCCCGCCCTTGATCACCAACCGCACCGGCGCCGCCACGTCGGGAACGTCTGCGTTGCGCCGAAAAGGCATCGTTGGGTAAATCTCAATTTTTTCTTGCTCGGTGTGTTGACAGGTAATGTTCTAGACATCACTTTGCACGTCTGATGCATTGTATTTAATGGCTGGTCATGAGATAATATGATTACGGCAGCGCAGATGCGAGCAGCGCGAGCCTTGCTGGGAATCGACCAGCAGGCTTTAGCCGACTTGGCTGGAGTGTCCTTGCCGACCATCCAACGCATGGAAGCTAGTGATGGCAACGTGCGCGGTGTCATCGACACCCTGACCAAGGTCGTCGCGGCCTTCGATCTCGCCGGTATCGAGCTCATTGGCGAGAACAGCCCCAGTGCGGGTGTTGGCCGTGGCGTGCGCCATAAGGCGGTGGCTTCGATGGCAAGTCCCAAAGACGGCCCTTCGTCCACCCGGAAGAAGCGACTGCTTACGCGGTCCTGACCACCACAACACCGCGACGACGACCGCTCGCTCGATCCCGCCGCTCCCGTCACAAGGAAACGGAATTATGGACGCGGCAGCTACTACCGCCAAACGGCGCCTTGAACCCACTTTCGCAGAATTGTTCACACCGAAGCTGGTGACGCTGCTGCGGGAGGGCTATTCGGCTGCCGATTTCCGTGCGGATGCGTTAGCAGGGCTCACGGTGGCTATTGTTGCCTTGCCGCTGTCGATGGCTATTGCCATAGGCTCGGGGCTATCGCCGGACAAAGGCTTGTTCACCGCCATCATCGGTGGGTTCATCATCTCCGCGCTCGGCGGTAGCCGGTTTCAGATCGGGGGCCCCGCCGGAGCCTTTATCGTCCTGATTGCAACAATCGTCGATCGTCACGGCTATGACGGGCTGGTGCTGGCAACCCTGATGGCCGGCGTCTTGATGCTCGGGGCAGGATTTCTCAGGCTCGGCACCTACATTAAATACATCCCCTTTCCCGTGACGGTAGGCTTCACGGCAGGGATTGCGCTGATCATTTTCGCGAGCCAGCTGAGACAGCTTCTGGGGCTCGACATCCCACACGAGCCGGCCGCGCTTTTGCCCAAGCTGGACGCAATCTGGTCGGGCCTGGGCACATTGAAGCCTGCGGCGGTCGCCCTCTCGTTCATTGCCATCACCACGATTGTCGGCCTTCGCCGCCTGCGGCCCAGGTGGCCTGGTATGCTGATCGCGGTCGGTGTAACCGCCGTGCTCGCAGCAGTACTCCACCTTGATGTGGCTACCATTGGCTCCCAGTACGGCGAAGTGCCACGCACCTTGCCCCTGCCATCGCTCCCCAGTTTCGACCTGGCCAAGATGCGAGGCGTGCTGCCGGATGCCATCGCCATCGCTCTCCTGGGTTCGATCGAAAGCCTGCTCTCGGCTGTCGTCGCGGACGGCATGTCCGGACGCAAGCATCGTTCCAACTGTGAGCTGGTCGCCCAGGGTGCCGCCAACATCGCCTCCGTCACATTCGGCGGCATGTGCGCCACCGGAACCATCGCCCGCACCGCCACCAATATCCGTGCCGGAGCAAGGGGACCGATCGCCGGCATACTGCATGCAGTCTATATCCTGCTATTCATGCTGGTCGCCGCGCCGCTCGCTGCCTACATCCCGCTCGCCAGTCTCGGCGGTGTGCTGGCGGTGGTGGCCTGGAACATGGCCGAGAAGGAGGCGTTCGCGAGCCTGCTTCGCACGTCTTGGGGCGATGCGACCGTGCTCTTGGCGACGTTCCTGCTCACAATCTTTGTGGACCTGACGGTTGCCATCGGCGTCGGCGTGACCCTTGGCGCGTTCATCTTCCTTCACCGCATGGCCAAGGCCGTCGCGGTCGAAGGCGGCGGTTCGCTGATCGCAGAAGATGAGGCCGACAAGACCGGGGCTGCGCGCACGGCCTACACGCCGCAGTCCTTCAACGGTGGTGCAATGGTCTATCGCATCAGCGGCGCGTTCTTCTTTGGTGCGACGGCGACGGTGAGCGCAGTTCTCGACCGCATCGGCACGCATCCCAAGGTCTTCGTGCTCGATTTCACCGATGTGCCACTTGTGGATACGACAGCAGCCAAGGCGCTCGAGGCGTTCGTGCGCAAGCTCCACCGCAGCGGTACGAAGGTTTATTTTGCAGGGACGCGTCAATCCGTGCGCCGCCAGTTGCTCATGGCCGGTCTGCGTAGACCGTTTGTGCGCTATGCGGCAACGGCCAGCGACGCAGTGGAGCAATCTGAAACGCGGCGAACGCAGGAACGGGATTCTCCGGGCCGGATATGACGTGATTCGACGAGCCGTAGTGACGTCCGGATCGGCGGTAATGTGGATGTTCCCGTCCGAAGACCCGTTCCTGGCTGACCGCTGGGAATGAGTTGATCGTCTGCGCTGGCAGGATATTGCCCCGTGCTTACTGGCCTCGCTATGACGCCAGCCACCCCTCAGTCAATCGAGGCAGGCAGTAGCGTCTCGCAGGTGACGGGAAGCTCGCCTGAGGGCTGGTCGACGCAGCGCGTGGTGTGGCCAGTCCGCCGGTCGACCATGAAGATGGTGCCGTTCTCCAACCGCGCATCGAAGCGCGTTGCCTTGGTCCAGATGTTCTGAAGGACAACGAGAACCACGAGCGGCGCGAAAAAACCGATGGTGTAAATCGCGAAATTCTTCATCTGCCTGCGCCCCGCGTATCAAACTCGGCGCAGCCTAGTAGCAATCTGGCCTAAACCAGAAGGACCAGAACTGCCGGAGGAATTTTGGCCCTTGAGGGGCGGCCGATAGCTTCGAAGGGATCGCCGACAACCTAGCCGTGACCCTGCGAGTAGATCTCGCGGGCGCGCTGAATGATCATGTCTTCGACCTCAGCAAAGAAGGTAGCGGCATCCCCAGGGTCGCCCATTTCCTCAGCAGCTTGGTAGGCGTGTGCGAGCGCCGACGATGCGAAGGCCGCGGCGAGTTCAATCTGTGCTGCCACGGTCATACCTCGCTCCTCGATCGAAGCGATTGCGCGCATGCATTCGCGCACCTTCTCGTAGTCAGCTTGGCTGAAGCCTGACAACAGCATCGCGGGAATTTCGGTGTGCCACTCTCGCGGAAAGTTTGGCCGTCGCTGGGCCTCCTCCATCGCTCGGTACTCGTCTACAGCGCCATTCCATTCTTCGATATCCGCAGGGTCCCACGCGCTTTTGTCGGCCCCGAGCCCAAGCAGCCCAGTCTTGCGGTAGGCATAGGCGAACTCGGGCGGCAGATTAGCCTTGTTCATTGCCTCCAGGACGTGGTCCGTTATGTCAGGCATCGGCTGCGGATCGGCTGCATCTGGATCAAAGAACACCGTATCATTCGGCCCCGGCTCGCGCCCAAACTTCGCGATGAAGCGTTCGCGCTGTTCCTCCAGTATCTGCTTCATGCGCGGGGTGAGCTTTACAAAGCGGCCCTGACCGGCCGCGGCCTTCTTTCTCTTCCGACCTCTGCTCTTTGGCATAGCCTCATCGCGCCTCATGGTGTTGATTCACGAATCGTGCAACTTGCGCGTGTCGGGATTGTGTTCAATTGGAAAACAACCCACCGACAGCATAGGTAGCTACGCTGCTTTGTTGGTAGGCGGAGAAAGAAGCTTGGGGAGATATTCAAGCGCAATTGGATCACGCTCGCTAAAGTATGAGACCGCTCGCCGTGGTATCCATATCTCCTGAAGGTGTTCTCGGAAATCGCAGAGGAGTCGGTTTGGATAGGCCCGGGGGTGAACCGGCTTCCGACCATCCTCGAATTCATGCCGATAGGTCGGGAGATCGGTCGTTTCGATCCCGTGCTCGTCGCGGAACCACTTCGCGACCATCATGCCTTCCGAGATGTCTGGCCATAGGCTCTCGGGCAGTGTGTACCCCATGAGTTCAAGCGGAGCGATGAGGGTGATCGTCATCTCCTGCAGAACCGAGAAGTGGCCCCTGGGTACGTTGGGTGAGTTCGCTATATAGCGGCGCAGATGGAATGGAAGCTCCGGCTTTGCTTGACGCTTGCCGAGCGTAACCCATTCGCGTACCCAGCGTGACACTTGCACTGCGAATTTGGCTGAGAGCCACTGGGCAAGGTGTACCGCGATGTCGGGGTAGACCCAAGTTCCCTGCATCTCTGGGAAGCCACCTCTAACCGATTGAACTAGTTCCGATATGGGAATTCCCATATCGGCCTCCATCTCGTCGAAGAACTCTTGCGACCCCTTGAGACGAAAATAGTCGGCCCACAGCTTCCCGGCCGCCTTACACATGGCGGTGGCGTTGACGTAACCGTCTGCCACCCTCTGGCCGACGACGTGACCTTCGATGTTGTGCGGTATCAGCGCGTTCATGAGTTTCCCCCAGGAGGCAAGGTCAGTGTTGCGGTGGAGCACTTGACCGAGAGGGGGCGAATGCGCGAGACGAGAAATCGCTTGGTCCAATGCGCCAACGCGCACACCAAGGAACAGAGACCTGACGCACTCCGGCCAAGGAATTCGCGTCAGGTCTTTCCTTTTGCGCTGATGCGTCGCTATCGGTCAAGAAACGACCGCCTGGGCACCACGATTCGTTTTTATGCAAGTTGCCGGCGCCGGATATCCCCGACCTCGTTCCATTCTCCGCGTTACGCACCCCACCCAGCGCTCGCCAACGTAAGCCTATTGCTTGCAGTCCGCCAATCGCTTACATTGCGCCATGATCAAGACGTTCCGCAACAAGCAGCTTGCGCTACTTTGGTCGGGCTCCCGGTCGAAGATCGACCACCGGCTCCACAAGCGCCTCCTGGAACGTCTCGACGCTCTGGACGATGCGGAAGTTCCCGAGGACATGAACATCCCCGGATACGACTTCCACGGCCTCCAAGGCTCGCCGAAGCGCTATACGGTCCACGTCAACGGCCCCTGGTGCGTCACGTTCGCTTTTGCCGATGGGGATGCCCATGACGTGGATTTCGAGCAGTACCACTAGGAGTGAACGGATGACCTCTTATCCCGCCAAGCGCGATCCTAAGCGCCCCCCAACGCACCCAGGCGCCATCATCCGCGATACGGTGCTGCCGACGCTTGGCCGCACGAAGGTCGAGATCGCCAAGCTGGCGGGTATTTCCCGGCAGCACCTCGACGACATCATCAACGAACGCAAGCCGATTTCGCCCGCTGTGGCCGTGCGCCTCGGCAAGCTGTTCGGCAACGGCCCGCGCCTCTGGGTCAGGATGCAGGCGGCCTACGACATCTGGCATGCGTCGCAGGAGATCAATGTAGAGGACATACCGACGATCAAGCCGGCCGCGTAACCGCCCTCACCCGCTTCGACTTCCGCTGCTGTATCCGCGCCGACGTATCGCGGGCCGTGCTGGCCTTCACCAGCTTGCCATCCTTGAGCTTGTAGCCCTTGAGGGCGATGGGACGGGTCATTTAGCCTCTCAATTGCCTCGGGCGGCAAGCAGTCCCCGCGTAGCGTCGCCCTTCGCTCTATCGATTCAGCAAGCCGCGGTCATACAACGCGCCTAGCCGTTTGGCAGCGGTCTATGAGCTAAGGCGTCTCGCCGCCTTCCCCCGGCCCCAGCAGCTTGCCGTTCTCTTTGTCCCACTTGAGGCCACTAGGGTTGAGAACGTGATCGTACTCCCCGTCGTCAAACGCTCTTCTGAGGTTTGCGGATGTGCGACGGAAATCAGCTCCTATGTACTCATTGCGGCAGCGGAAATGCACCCAATATTCCTCTCCATCGACTACATCGGATAAGACGTCGGCTAGGTAATCTGGGTCGTCCGATAAAAATTCTGGTTTCTCAACCAGCGCCACCATTTGCGCATCGCTATCATTAGGGTCATTGGCGAGCCCGCACTTGATGCAGATGCGCTCACGCGCGACGTCGTCAGAAACTGTCATCGCTTCCCCCTCTTGCTGAAGCTATCCAGCGCGATCCGCACCAGCCGCCTGATCGCCTCGGCTCGCGTTGGGATGTCTTCCTGATTGCGCCGCCAGTCGTCGATTTCAGTTAGCTCTGCATCGTGCCAGCGTGCATTGACCGAAGTCCCCTTACCGGTCGTCACTGGCCTACCACGCTTACGCATTTTTCTTTGCGCCCCCAATTGCGTGCGTCACGAAATAGTGCTACCACTATTTGTGTTGAAACGCAAGCGGCCCCTGCCGGTGTTCGAGCACCGAGCAGAGGCCTAACCCACAGATGGAGTTGCCCCATGCTGCGAGCTATCGAACAGTTTACACCACAACTGCGCCCACACGTGAGCGCACCACCCCCGCAATCCCCGGAATATCGCCGTTTCCTGCAAGCGCGTGACGCCTACGTCGAATGCGTCTGGGCCGGCGACGACACCCGAGCCGCGATTGCCTCCGACCTCGTTGACGATGCCATCGAGGCGCTCATCGAGCGTCCGGTGACGACGCTGCGCGATGTCGTCGAGCTGGCCCAGATGGTCACGGCGGAACGCTGGGATACCGACGAGCACGGCCTGCCCGATCAGCCGTTCTGCGCCGATCATCCCCTCAACATCGACCGCGCGCTCATCCGCGCCATCCACACGCTGGGAGGCCACCATGGCTAAGCAGCGACAGAAGACGGACGCGGCGCCGCGCAAGGACCCGCTCCGGGACAGCCTGCGAGAGGTCGTGCCCAGCGTTGAGGAACGTCTCCAGAGCATCGAGGCGCTGGCGCGCGCACTTCACATGGCCGCCCACGATTGCGATGGGATGGCTGGCCGCCAGATTACGTCGGCTCTCAGGGGGATTGTGTGGGAGATCACAGCGCACGCGAAAGCTGCTCAGCTGGCACTCTACGATGCCCGCGACGCAGCAAACCTGCGAGCCCCGACCTCTTATCAGCAGGAGGCTTCCAATGGCTAAGGCTCCCACATCCAGCAAGGCGACAACAGTAAGCAAGCCCACACCGCCCCGGAAGCGTCAGACCGCGCGCAAGGACACCCAGCGCACCGGAAAGAATGGGAAGCGTTCAGCCGCATCCCGCAACCCGTGGGCGCCGACGAAACTCGGCCGGGTAATACTGGAGGCCACGCCGAAGTATTGGCAGGCGGTCGGGGCTCGAACCCGTGTCGTCGATGTTTCCGGCGCACCGGGCTACGACGCCGACTTGGTGGACGCAGCAGAAGATCTTGAGGACGCCACCCGGGACGTAATGCAGGCAGCCATAGACAAGGTTATGGCCCGCCCGATCACCACGCTCTCCCACATGACTGATTACGCCATCGCATACTGTGCGTGGGAGCTCGACAAGGCTACAACGAGCCTCGATTTCTCCGGGGCGCCCATCGACGCAATGATCGACCACATCCTCGATCAGGCGGGCGTGAAGATCCAGCGTCCGTGGATGGAAAACTGCGACACCGACGAGGATGAGGCCGAAGACGCGTCCGAGAGCGACAGGGAGAGTATGCCGCCGGCCGAACCCGAACCGTCAGAGGACCGGAAGCAATCGGAATGGCAGCCCGATCCGAGATCCATAAAGGACCCACGCTGGCCGGGCCATCAGATCGCCGGAGACATTGGAAGGCTGACGGCACGGCTGGCGGCGGTGATGGAAGCGCAGGACCTGGTGGCCGAGTACACCGACGACGAGTTGCGCAATCTGCCGGTGGCGCGTGCAGCACGACGCGTGGACGAAGGCTATTTCCGGCATACCCAGGCGCTCAAGAACCTCATCCTCGAACTGGTCCCTTGCCTCCTTCCAGACGTGCTGACGCAGCAGCTCATTTTCATCGACATGCTCGACGACTTCATGGGCAAGGTCGAGGCAAAGGCGGTCGAGAAGGACGACATCAAGAACATCGAGCGTATCGCCACCCTAGTGACTCATGGCCTCATTGAGCAATGCCGAGACCATCCGCTCGTCCCGCACATGTGGGTGGAGTCAGCGAGCGTGAACTGGCGCGCGGACATCGAGGCAGTGCTCTCGTTGAAGGCGCCAGCACGGGAGGGTGCGTCGGAGAAGGTGGCGTGAGCGAGAGCGGAAATTCTCATGCAGGAGAAATTTAGGGCGGCGCTGCGGTGCCGCCCCTTCTCAAGCTCTAGGCGGACAACTCAGAGGGCACAATGTTCACGGCGACAACTATCTTCGCGATGCTGGTCATCGGCTACGCGGTCGGCAAGGCGAACGAGAAGGATCGCGCGGCCAGTTCGTATCTCGACCCGGAAACCGAGACGCGGGCAGTGATCCTACACGCCCGGCAGGACATCAAGCTCATTGTGTTTGTGCTGGCCGCCATCCTGGTAATGCTCGGCGTGCTCGCTGACATCGGGACGCAGATCGTGACGGCTGTGCGTGCGAGCGGCTGATATCTGCGACGCGATTGTCGTGGTGACGGAGGGGGCGGTCGCCACCGTCAATGGACGCCGCCCCTACCGATTTGGACGCTGCGTGGGCCATCCAATCGGCAATCAGAACATAACATGAACTTATAGTCGGGGCAATTGCCGATCAGACGATCTTATTGATCTGCTGCGGGCACAGTTCCGCTTTCCGCTTTATCCCCCGCCCCACTTACCTTTGGCGGAACGACAGGCATGGGAACTACCTGTCTAGGGATGCGCACCCTCAGTGACGACTTTAGCCGAGATACCCACTATGGCAGGGCCCTCCATCCCCACGCAGAACCGCCGGGCAATATCTGTCGAATCCGTGGGCGGACATAGGAGCCGAGCGGCTCATGACCTCAACGCTGATTACACCCACAGAAACCCTGAGCAATCTTGCAACCACCCAGGTCGGTTTAGTCTGTCGGCCCACGCAGGCCTTGGACGGGTCGGAAATCCAGCGATCGAGCTGGCAAAGTGCCCCCGCCACTGACGGTTTGCCGGTGTTGTGCTTGGGTCCGGCAACCCCTTGGTCCTGATCTCGTCCGCGGGCTTGAGCAAACGCTGGCCGCGGTTACGTCACAGGGGACAGTTCCAACCCCTACCCCGCGATTTCCTTCAAGCTCGATCACCAAATCGGTGGGCTTGTTGCTCGCGATACTCCGCGCGCCGATCATCTGCGCGCGCAAATAGAACATCACGAGAACATGGGCAGATAAGACAAAATGTCAACCTTCGCGCATATCCTGCTTGGGGATAACGCTTTTTTGTCACATTATCGACTGACCAGCTCGGTTCCTGAGATGCTTCGCATCATGATCCAGGAGAACGCAACGCAGCGCGGACACAACGCGGCGTCCACGCTGGATAGCGTGGCGGCGGCGATGGGGCAGCTCGTCTATCTCATTCTTTCCGGGGGTTTCTGCGGAAATCCTCAGAAACCTCTGCAACTGGAAAAGCTGCGCGGTCACATAGAGGCCGGTAGTGGCGTCGGTCGGGAAATCATCTTCGACTACTTGCCTCCGAACTCGCTGACCATGAGCGAAGTCGCCGAAGCCGTCGCCATCATCAAGGCGTCCGACAAGCACCTCGACATCATCAACCGGGTGAAGGCGCGTATCGCCGCCGAGGCGAAGGACAACGCCAAGCTCAAGCCGGAAGTTGTCGCCGCCGCCGAGCGCGCCGTTGAGGCGACGCAGAAGAAGCAGGAGGCTAAGCCCGTCCTGTTCGACGCGACGTGCAATCGACTGAGGCCATGCGCTGAGGATGAGAGTTGCTTAGCTTGAAGAAGCCCGCGCCGCCGGCCCCGACTGCATTCGGCGGAGCTTCCAAATATAAACTGAACCACAGGAAATCCCGATTGTGGCGGCCATCAGCGAACCTAGCAGGACACCGAGTTTAGCAGCACTGAGAAGTCCTTCGTCATGGAAGGCGAGCGTGGCGATAAAGATCGACATGGTGAAGCCGATGCCGCCAAGCAGGCCAACGAGCAAAACACCGCCCCAATTCACGCCTGGTGGCAAACGGCACCAGCCGAGCTTCAGCATCAGCCACGTTGCGCCGAGGATGCCGAGCGGTTTGCCGGCGAGCAAAGCGATGGCCACGCCCAGCATGACGTACTGAGCCCCACCGGCGGATAGATCGACGCCCTCCACGCTCACTCCAGCATTAGCCAGCGCAAAAAGTGGCATGACGCCGAAAGCGACCCAAGGATGGAGCGCCTGTTGCACGCGTACGACAGGCGGTAACATCTCGCGACGGGCCACCCCCAGCAGCCGCAGGGGGTGCTGCAGACGATGCGCGTCCTTAGCTGTTATGGGGCCGCCATTGCGCAACTCTTCGGCGATCCGCCAGACTGCATCGACCGGGCTCTCGCGCATGGGAATCGGACGCACGGGCGTCATCAGGCCAAGGACGACGCCAGCGAGTGTTGGATGGGCGCCCGTCCAAAGCAGTCCGACCCACAAAACCGCACCAGGCACGACATAACCGTAGGCGGACCCTACGCCGATCCGCTGCAATCCCAAGATCATGGCGATGCCGATACCAGCAATGAGGAAGCCGTTCGCATCGAGCCCACCAGAATAGAAGAAGGCGATGATTAGCACAGCGATCACGTCGTCAATAATCGCGATGGCCAACAACAGAATTCTGACATTGCCCGGGATCGAGCGACCCAGGAGCGCCAGCACCCCCACCGCAAAGGCGATGTCGGTCGCAGCGGGAACAGCCCAGCCCGAAGCGCGCACCGGATCCGTATTAAGAGCTAGGTAGATCGCTGCCGGGACGATGACGCCTCCAGCTGCGGCCCCTATAGGCAGCGCCGCCTGATCAATCGTGCTCAGCGCGCCTTCGTGAATCTCTCGCCGTATCTCCATTCCCACGACGAGAAAGAAGACCGTCATCAGCGCGTCGTTGATCCAGAAGTGCAGCGACTTTGAAAAGACAAACTCACCGATCCCGACAGTTAGCGGCAGGTGCCAGAATGCGTGATAGCTCTCGGCAAACTGCGAATTGGCCCACAGAAGCGCGACGGTTGCCGCCATGAGCAGTACTACGCCGCTTGCAGCTTCAATGTGCAGGAACCGCTGTAGCCGAGCGAAAGCCCGCTCAGAGATGAGCTGTGCGCGAGGCAGTGGATTGGGATAGATTTGACGGTCCATAGGTGCGCGGGTTCCGCGCGGCGGCCCGACCAGCGCTCAACCTGTTATCCGCATGAAGCAAGAAACACCCGGGTGCCCTTTTACACCGCCGGTGCGAAGAAACAAGCGAGCTGGTCCAGTGGCAACCCGTCGCGGCAGTAGTCTTTGGGCCGCCGCCATCTGAGCGAGACGCAGCGGGCGGACGTGGCGGCGAAGCTGGAGAACATGAAGCGCGGCGATTTCCACGGCAACCAGCACACGGAGCGAGGTATTCGCCAATTGGCGGATACCATTCAACCGATCTCTCAAGCTGAAGCCGCAAGGCTCCTGAATGTCACTCTGCAGCCTTCGCCGGCTTCTGCATCACCATCGCCCGCACCGACTTGGCGCTGAACGGCTGGCCTCGCTCGTTGTAGTAACCCAGCTTCGCAAGTTCGGCGCTGATCTGGCGGAGCGACCGGCGCTCACCTGTCTTCGGACTGGCACGGTGCAGGCGCTTCGCTTCGGCAACAACGTCGGGCCGCAACTCCGCGTGCGACTTCCGACCCTCGCACTTCCCGACCTCGGCGCGCTTGCGCTGGCGGGCCTGCTTGAGCTTGCCGACCAGGCGGGCCTTCTCATACTCAGCGAAGGCGCCCGCGATCTGGCGCATCATCTTGCGCGTGGGATCGTCACTTGCGGTGAGGTCATCGCCGGCAGCTGTCAGTAGCCGGACGCCGCGGGCGATCAACAACGACACGCCCAGCTCCTGGGCCATCAGTTCACGGGCGAAGCGTGATGCGTCTTCCACGATGACCGTGCGCACCCCGTTGCCTTCGATCCGGTCTAGCAGCGCCGCGAACCCGGCACGGCTCTCGATTGCATCAGCACCGCTGACGGCGGCATCGTAGAACTCATCGACGATCTCGAAGCCGTTTCGTTTTGCATAGGCCACGATTGCGGAGCGCTGGCGCTTTTCGCTATCCTTGTCGTTTCCGACGTTTGTAGCCGAGCTGGTGCGCAAATATGCGACCGCTTCGACCTTGTTCTTTACCGCTCTTTTCCCCGCCATTGCTGATGTTCCAGGCTATTTTTGTTCCCGTTACTTGAGAAAGGGTAACAACGAATGCACAAGGTTTCAAGCGTCAGTGTCGCTTCACACTACACGTTGTGGGCGCAATTCCTCTAAGGTGCGCTCGGGGGTTGCCAATGAGACACGCCGTTACCCTGATCGCGCTCGTGATTGGCGCGAACGCTTGGGCGCAAGAATTGCCGCCAAGCGAAACCAAGTTCTATGTGCAAACAAAGTCCGGTCGCCCATCGCTTTGCGGCGTCGAATTCTGGCACCCGTACCGCGACCATATCTACGGACAGGGCGCGCCGACGGTGGCGACAGGCTCTCTGGCCTGGATATCGGCCAAGGGACGGATGGCGCTCAGCCTCAAGGTCCTCGGCGTCGAAGTGACCGCACCAGGTCAGACGCGCTTTTTCCCGATACCTAAGGCATTCGTGACGGTCGGCAAGCGACCATATTTCGTCAATGCAGTCACAGGCTGCGAGAATCCTGCAGGCTACTGCGGCCTACTCGGCGGAGACGCAGCGCTAGATGTGCTGCAAGGCATCGGAGACGGAAGCGTGTCCGTGAGCTTCAATCGAACCGACGGCGGGACCGATCTGCATGTCCCAATACAAGTCGCGACAACTGCCGACTTCAAGTTGTTCAGCGAGTTTCTGGATTGCGTCGAAACGCTTGCCTCGGAAGCGTTAGGCCGCCAATAGCCTTGCGTTTCACCCCATCACGCGCGCGCCCGCATGCCGACCAGTTGTGGCAGACGCTTAAACGCGGCTTTCCCGCCATTTCGCCCATCTCGCACGTTGAGCCTCGGCGATGCGCTGGCGTCCCTCTGCCGTCTTCGGCCCGGTCGAGCAGCCTCCGTGGTTCGGGCAGCGTCCGTTCTTCAATCCCTTACGCAAGCAGGCAGTTCCCCGACGTGTCTTGGCTCCGCAGAGCTTCCGCGGCGGTCGGCGCTGTTCTCGGATCGCGGTGTGCTCCAAATCCCGGAGTACCGCGGCGGTGTCCATGAACAATTGAACATCCTCAGGATCGCCACCCATGCGGGCGCAATACTCCGCCCTGGCGCGCCAGATGTCGGACTGCTCTTTTTTAGGCTGTTTCATGTGTTGCACCGTCTAGAAGTCCATGACGCAGGCGGGCGCGCGCGTTAGGGCGTCGCTTTGTCAAGCGGCGATGGCCGCACTACTTGGCCGGTTTGGACGTGTCGCGGCGCTTTTTAAGGCACTCGGAAATTGTGTCGGCGGCACAATGCAGGCGCCCGGTCCCGGCTCAGCGATAAAGCTGACACCGACGCTGGCGAGCGCGCGGATGATACGGCTAGTGCCGGAGCTGGTGTGAAGTCGATGGTGCTTGATGGAAGATTTCGCCTCCCAGTATGCGACGGCGTTTTCGTGAAGGCCGCTTGCCTGCGCAAGATTACGCTGTGACCAGCCCACGAGGGCACGGGCGGCTTTGATCTGAGCTCCGTTCGTCAGCATGGGTGAAACCTCATGATGCGCGTGCGCGCTGTGACCTGAAATTAATCAGGCAAAACCACAAGTAGCCCAGCAAGAGCTGGCGAGAAACTGGGCGACTGGCCCCTGCTCATCGTTGCTTAAGAGCGGCGGGAGACGCTTCAATACGCTCCACTGCCGGACGCGTCGGGTTCACTGCTGTGCCGTGACCGAGGTCGAGCAACGCGGTGGCGGCTGCTACGCGGGCAAGATCGTCTTGGCCGACGGAGCAGATCGTCTTCAACACCTGAAGCGCCTCTGAAGTGCTCTCCCGGGCTGCCTCATGGATGTCGGCGATTTGTTTCTTCTTCCGTGTCATCTCGTCTGTCCTAGAGTGCCGCTTGCTGACTCACAAAGAGCGTTCTGCGGCGTTTCCCCGTTTCCCCGTTTCTTGAGTCCTCACCACGCACCCGTGGCGAACTGGCCTGTGCGACTCTCCTGCGGGCTCGGATGGGTTGCATCGCCTTCCGTCCCGGGCGTGAGTGCTCGGGAGGCAGCGGCGCGGACCGGACCGGTGAAGGCTTCGTCGGCGGCTCTGATGCGGGCCATGAGCGATGGCGAGTTGGCGACGGTGCGGATGCCGCGTTGGAACACAGATGGATCGTCCGACACGAGCAAGCGGGCGACTGCCTGCGCGGCGCGCTGGTCGATGGCGTTACCGGCGGAGCGAAGTCCCTTGTGTGTCAAGATGCCGACGATCCAGCCGACCGGATTGTTTGGGTCCATGCCCGCAACCGTGGCACCTGCTCCGGTGGCTAGGCCAAGCTCGACAAGCTGGCGGGTCGTGGTCGAGTTGCCCATTGCGCCGCGGACGCGATCTAGCATCCGTTCAACGTGCAGAAAGGCTTCCAACTGTCGTGCGCGGTTCGGGCCGAGCACCGTGATCAGTTCCTGCCTTATCTTCGGGCTGCCATCGAGCAGGGCGACTGCGTTACGGTTCTCGCCCAGCGCGCTCAGACGCTCGACCCAGGCGCTGACGTAACCCTCCCGGAACAACGACCGTTCGGCCGGCTTCATCTTCGAGATCGCTTGCCCAATTTGTGCCGGCGTCCAGCGTCCGGTGGCAATGCGCTCACCTACACGATCCCGAGCATCGGCAGAGCCGAATTGACCGAGCGCTACGCGGCGTCCGGCGTCCAGTGCGTCGGAGGCACCGAAGAACGTGGCTGCAGATCCGCGCGCAAGCTGGAACTCCGGCACCGCGAGGTCGAGCGCATCCTGCAAATTTCGGCGCAGCTCACCGACAGTCGCAGCGGCGTCCCGGTTACCCTGAACGCGAAGGGCACCCTCCCGGTCACTCAGCCTCCGGGCCACAATGTCGAGAAATTCGAGCGTCGGCTGACCGTTCGGCCCCTGCATCGCCGTGCGCACGCGACCGGCTGCGGCCTTATTGGCAAACTCGTCTGCGGCTTCTCGGACAGCCTGTTGCACGACCGGAGCCTGCAGCACCTGGTCGATTGCCGGCGAGCCGATGCCATCGGCACCCCGGCGATAGGCTGCGGTGTAGAGCTGATCGTTGACGGTGCGGGATGCCTGCTCGATGCCGCGCTGCACGCCCGTGGCGTCTCCTGCTGTACCGGCAATGTCGCGGATCGCGTTGATGGCTCGCGTCGACTGAGTGGCGAAGCGCGGGGCGATCACGTCACCCAAAGTTTCTCGAGCCTCAGGGCTGATGTTTGCGGCTGACCGGGCCAGTGCGCGTGTGCGCTCGCCGCCCAAGTCCATCAACCGCATGTCCTGATCCGGCGACGCTGCTGCCATGCGCGTACGTGCAAGTGCCTCAGCCTGTTGGCCCGTGAGTGTCGGCGCGGCGTCGCCTACAGCATCGCGGGCGAAGGCATTGGCAACGGTACGCTCGGCCTGCGCTTCCGGGTTGATCGCGCTGCGGGCGAAGTCTACGGCGTTTCGGAACGGCGTGGCGGCAACTTGTCCGGTGCGGGCAACACCCGAAGCTATGGCGGACGGTACACCGGGCGCTGTCACGCCACCGAAGCCGGCCGACACGCCCGCCTTGACGGGATCGATGCCCTGGTCCGATCCAGCGGCGCCAGCTAGCACGTCTTCCGTCACGCTCGCCCCGGCGCCGGCACCGGCAGCCGTCCCGGCGCGAGCAAGCGTCGATGCTCCGCGGCCCCACATCCCCAGCAACGGTAGCGTCGCCAAAGTCTGCGTCCCGAACTCGTCAATGTCGCGAGCGCTGAGGCCGGGTTTGTTGAGATATGCCCAATCCTGCATCCCCGGTGCGCGAAGCATCAGGTTGCCGTTCGGGTCAGTCTGCGTCTCCAGGCCAGGAATCCGCTTGCGCAGAATGTCGAGCTGCGCCTGCGGGTCGGACGTGACTGCGGACTGGTTCACCGCGTTGAAGCCATCGTCGAGCTTGCCACCCGTGGACCGAATGTAAGCTGGCGCGAATTCGGGAGCATCGGGGTAGCTGGTGCGCTCGGAACCGGTAATCTGTTCCGCGATTTCGTCGCGGTTCTGCACCAAGCCTACGGCAGTTTTCGCAGCGCCATAGGCCGGGAACAGAGTTTGTGCGACGCGATCCGCACCTTGCAACAGGGCCGATCCTGCTGTCTGCGCCATGTCATATACGCCACCGTTGGGTGTTTGCCGAGACGCCGCGGACGTAGATAGCTGCTCTGGGCGAAACCCGATCTTGGCGTCGAAGTCCGCACGCGGCATGTCCGAATAGTGCTTTGAGTAAAGCGCATCCGCCAACACAGCGTCGGACATGTCGTCGTAGGCGCCAGGAAACCGAGCGCGAATTTCTGCAAGCGTTGCCATCTTAGCGAATCCCCAAAGGATCAGAACTGGTCGACGCGCCTCGCGGCCCGCCACGATCCTGACTGCCCGCGGCTCGCTGGCGCGCAATGGCGACGAGATTCTTCACCTCGGTCTTGAAGTCCTCTAGCGCCTGCCGGAACCCAGCATCGGACTGGCGCAGGTTCGTCAGGCGAGCGAGTGCTTCGGTCGCTTTCTGGCCCTCGATCTCCGTGATCTGGCCCGCACCCTTCAAACTCTCAAAGGCGCTGAGGAAGGCGCGGCCTGACAGTTGTGCGATGCGAGCCTCGGCATCGACATTGCGAGATTGAAACGTCGGGAGATTCGCTTGCCACCCGGTGACGTTGCCGAGGTTCGGATCGTTGAGCACGCGGTCGATGTATCCGAGAGTCGTCGTTGAAGCGGCCTCGACCTTCGGAAGATCAACGCGAGCTTGTCCGATACCTTTGCCTTGTGTTTTGGCAGTCTCGATACCGCCAGGACCGAGTGGCGTGTAGCCAGCGGGCGTTTGTGGAATGTGAAGCTCACCCGTATTCGACAATTGACCAGCCACCGTTCGGCCGTCTGCGTCCTGCATCCAAAGCGGTGTCACACCAAACCGGCCACCGCCCGTGCTCGATGCGCGCTGGCGGAAGTCCTTGAAGCCCATCGGTGTGCGGCCAGCTGCGCGTTCCTCCTGGGCGTAGAACTGATACTCCTGAACAACGGCAGGCAGAGTCTGCTTGTTCACACCGCCCATCTGCGCGATGCGCTGGCTCTGTTCCACGTTGCCGGTGCGGGCGCCGAACTGAGCCGCCGCGGCGCTCCAATCAATCTCGCCGCCCGGCCCGGCAGGGAGACCTTGCGCTACGTCTCGGAACGCTGCGCGCTCGTCGTTCTGGCGCTCGACCTCGCTTTGCTTCCGCGCATGCTCAGCAGCGAGTGCGTCACGGCGCATGCGCTGGTCTTGCGCCTGACGATACGTGTCGCCGATGTCGCTCAAGCCGGAAAAGTCGATTGCGGCGGGTGCGAACGGGCTTCGCTGAACCATTTGTCGTGTCCCCTTATTAGGCCGAGTAATTTATCGGGTCCCAGGTACCGAGCCCCACGTCACCGCCTCCGGCTCTGCCACCCAAGGCACTGCCGCCCATGAAGCCCGCAGCGAGTCGTCCGACGTTAAAGACGCTGTTCCAGATGTTGGCGCTCGCGCCCTGCTCCGCAGCATGGCGATCCTGGGCGAGCTGCGCCTGCGACTGACCGATGCCCGTCTCCTGCTGCCAGCCGAAGTTCGCTTTGTTCTGCCCGGTCCCGAGTTCCGCGCCCGCCAATTGACCGAGAACACCGGCCTGTCCCGATGCGGCCTGTAGGCCTTGCCCGGTGCCGCGAAACAGGTTGTCGAGGTAGCCCTGATACTCCGTATCGGCCATCGAGCGCGTGCGGTCGGATATACCGATCAGCGTGTTGCCCGAACCCAACATTCCGGTCGCCGCAGCGTTGCGCTTGATCGCCTCGTTCGCCTGATCGACCTGGAAATTATAGCCCGGTCCAGCGCGGAACGCTTCCACGGCGCGGTCATTGCCCTCTGGACCGTTGAGCCCGATGGCATCGCCGTATGCTGCGTTCGCCTGATTGCCGGATTCGATAAACCCAGCGAACGGAGATGCAGCACGTTCATACGTCGTGCGCGCGTCTCCTAGGCCCTGATCGAGAAAGCCGGCAGCCTTGTCGAACCCGCGATTGAGACCACCGACACGCGCGGTGTTCGCTGCTTCAGCGGCTTTCTTGCCGCCGCTGCTGCTGAAAACGTCGAAAATCGAAATGACACGCCCTCCTGATGAAGAAGCCCTCAGCACCCCGCCACGGCGAGTTGTGCAATGAGCCGGCGGTAAATGATCGACAGCGATCAGTCGCTGACGAGCCACCAAATCTCAGTGCGCTCCACCCGGCGATTTGGCGCGCCGTTGTGCGCCCAGAAAACGCCGCGCAACGCGTCATATCCGCTATGCGCGTACGCCGCCTGCTTCTCGCGAATCATTGCGAGTGCGCGGTCTTCGCTGCGCGATCCAAGATTTTCCTCGGTCACGTAGCCCCAGCCCCGACTTGGCATGAATTCTTTCGGCTGACCGTTCTGATCAAGCACGGCACGCCATAGTCTCACTGATGGGTTCTCGTTCGCCTCAAGAGCCTTCGCCGCTGCCGTCTTTTCTACTGTCGCGGATTTTGCCATGGTCATGCCTCGACCAGTTCGATGCCGCTACGGGACGCGCGCAGACGCAGGCCCTCGCGACGTAATGCCTTGAGCAGAACTTGGCGCGTCCACTCGCTCGGGTTTGTCGCGTTCTTGGCAGCCGCAGCCTGGATGGCTTTTGGCAAGCCGTTCGGAACGCGGACGCATAAATTATTCGGGTATCGCTCGGTGTTGAGCATCGCAGCCTCGTGGTTGAATCGTTCGCGCAATTGTACCCGTCCGGCGGGCGCAATGCGGTGACACGTCACGAGCGTGTGCTGAGACCCACGTCAGAGCGTCGCGAGCCGTTCACGCAGCCACTCAGCGAACAACTCACTTATCGCCTTCTCGACCGCGCGCGTATCGTCGAGCTTTTCCGGCTCAAGCTTCCCGCTTGCGCTCACCACGTCCTCGACCTCGGCTTCGTCCGCCTCAATCCTGTAGACACGCCGGAATTGCAGCTTGCGAGCGCGCCATAGCCGAGTGCGCTCGGCACCACTCTTGGCGAGACCGGCCGGGACGGGGAGTTTCGCTGTCATGCCCGCGCCGCCGCGTATTCGGGCGGGCTCGACCACAACCGTTGAAAGCAATCCGGCTGCTCAATCAGCGCAGCCTCGGCCATGACGAGAGCATAGCTGGAAAGCGTCCGTGGCTCGCGCAAGCACACCCACGCGAAGCGCTGCACCAGCGGCGGCGCGTCTTCGATCCGCTTCAGCTCAATCGTATCCAGCAGCTTGAAGACGGGTGTCCGCTGTACCGTCGTGCGCAGCCCCTTCGGCCCGTCCGGACATAGGCGCCAGGTTTCGTAGCCGGCCGGGTTCGGCACTGACACTATCGCGGCTCTGACCATCCGCTGCATCGCGTATGGCGACAAGCCGACGAGCAGGCGGCCCGCGCGCCATTGGTCAGCCGGCAGCGTCACGACGGTCGTTTCCCGTGCCCCGATCAGCATGATCCGCGGCCGGAACTCGACGCCGACGGCGACCAGCTCTAGGTCAAGCCGCCATTCGCCTAGCCATTCTGAAGCGTACGCCGGCGGCTCGAATTTCTTTTCCCCCGTCATGCTGCCCCCCTAGAACGCCGGATCGAGGGGCGCCTGCGAACGGCGCTTCGCGTCCTCGATGGGATCGGCCGACGATGCACTCGGTCGGCGCGGACGGTTCCTGCCGATCCGACCGAGCAGTTCGCACTTCCAGGCCGCCACGCTGAGGCCCGACCGTTCCTTGCCGTCCTTGTCGGTCCACTGGCTCAGGCGAAAGTTGCCCTCGGCGTAAAGTTTTGAGCCCTTGTCGATTGCGGCGGCGATCCGTTCAGCCGTCTCACCGAAGATGGAAACCCTGACGAATTGCGCGTCATCACCAGTGCCAATGGCTACGAGAAATGCCGCCCATGGCTTGCCCCCAGCGGAAGTCTTCAGTTCAGCACCCGTGACGGCGGTGCCGACAAAGGCGCACTCGATGGTTCCATTCATGGTGGCCTAGCCTCCAATTTGCTCCACCTTTTCTCATCGGCTGGTGTGCGCCGCTCCACCCACCCCCCCCCCTAAAGGGGGGGGGTGGTGGAGCAGCCCAACCGCCCCACTTGCCCCACCTTGCTCCGCTCCACTTGCAGCAGGTGGCGCACCCACTACAGTCGGCTTCCTACCTCTACGAATTTTCGGGACTTGCGCTTGCCGTCTTGACGCTCGACAACCGTCAGGATGCCGTTGCGCACCCAGGTGTTCAGCAGCCCCCGAACACGGGCCTTCGCGGCTACATCTTCAAGGTCGAGCCCCAGCACATCGGCTATGCAGCGGCCGACCCAATCGGGCGACTGTCCATTCTCCCGCCAGGTGCCCGCCGCCACGGCAGATTGCACCCGCCGAGTATCCTCCGTGGTGATGCTCGCGAATGGATCTGGCCAGCCCCAAGTCGTAGCAACGCCGTTAGTGTCGCCGTGCGCCAAGTTCTGCGTATCGAGCTTCACCCAATCGGCGCGGCCGGGCGGTCGATTGTTCTGCTTCGCATCCTCGACGCGGAAGTATCGCCAGTGCTGGTCAACGCCAGCCTTCTTGGCTTCCTCTTTCGTCATTCGGTTGAGCACGCGGACGTGGCGCAACGCCCCGATGATCGCACTGCCGCCGCGCACGTCCTGCACTGTGACATCGCCGCCCGCCATCTTGCGGGTGTGGTGGTAGATGTGAACGTGCACTTGCTCCGCGCGGGCAAGTTCTGCCCATGCGGCCAACACTTTGTCGATTAGGGTGTTGTCGTTCTCCGGCACCTCATGCGTCTTGATGAACGGATCGAGAGTGATGCTGTCGATCTTGTTCTGACGCACAAAGCGGCGCATCTCGTCCATGACAGGCGCAATGATCTTGATGCCGTTGCGATCATGGGTTGCAGTCACCAGCTTTTGCCGCATCGTGTTGATGAACAGCCGGTCGCCTATGTCTGCCTGCATGATGTTGTGGCGATCCATCGTCGCGGTGATCGTTCGATCTACCGTGTCTTGATCTTCCTCGCAGAACCAGACCAAGCACCGCAGTTGACCGCTAGGCGCGTCATGTAAGATCCGCCTGCCCGTTACCTTCGCTAGCGCCTCGGCGGTCGCCAGCTTTGTCTTGCCGGTGCCGGGAGGCGCTACAGTGCCGCTTGTCAGGCCGCGGATTTCCGATCCGTAAATCAGGTCGAGCTTCGGTATGTCGATGGCTCGACGGTACCGATATGGCTGCGCGTCAATGGCGTAGTTGATCGCCTTGGCTGCCGTCTCGGCAGGTGGGAGATGCTTCGGTGTCGCCGCCCGCGCCTCGGGTGTCTGTCGTGGTTGCGGCGTGTACCTAGTGACGCTAATGCCCTGCGGCATCGGAATGTCGGGCGGATCGATCTCGATGTTACGCATGGTCGGCCACCTTGTCGTTGAGATCGGTTCCAACCGTTTCCGTCGCGACAATGACCGCCTCGACGCCGACAGCCGTCAACCGCTCGGCCAGTGTGTCAGCCGCGCGCTGTCCGGTGCCGGAATTGTCGTTGTCGGCAGCGATCCAAATCGCCTCAATACCGGGCAGCACGGGGAAATTCGCGATGCCGTTGGCATTGAGCACGGACCACACGGGCAACTCGGACAGTCCTGGCAATCGTCGAAGGCTCGCCGCCGTCTCAAGGCCTTCACCAATACCCAGGACTGCTGTGACGTCCTCGTCGGGACTAAGCTTGACCGCGCCGCCGGCAACAGGGCCGAGACAAAGGCGGCCGTTTGAGCCAATACCAGCGCGCTTGCGTCCCTGGCTATCCAGCGCCGTCCGATGAACGGCTACGGGCTCATTAGTGCGGATGTCACGCACTAGAGCAATTTGGCATCCGCCCATGTGCCTCGGGTGCCAGCGGAGATCAGCGCCGACGCCAATGCCTCGACGACGACTGTAAGTTGTTACGGGTGTACTCGCTGGCGGTACGGCTTCCTGCCATAGCGCCAGAGCTTGCCGGCGCCGAGTCGCCGCATCGTCGTGCGCGGCAACGTCATGCTGTCGGGGCGGTCGAGATGATGGCGCTGGCCTGCGTCGGCCATGAGGCTGAAATGCCGGAAGCCCTAGACGGTCCCTAACGTAGTCGCGGCAGTCGAGCGGGCTGTCGCCAGCGAACGACTTCACGACAAAGCCACCTGGTGCGTCCGGTGCGAATCTGACCGACAGAGATCGGTCCTGCCGCGAATGTCCGGGACCAGGCACTAAAAGCTGGGACCCTCGCAGATCGCCGCCGAGAATCCGCGCCGCCTCATGTGGCGACGCGCCGTAAGATGCGATGACATTCATCGCAGTTTCCTTTTCGGTTGGCACCGAAAGGCCGTCGCAAAAGCTCTTGCTCTACAGCATAACTTTTGATAGGAATGGTCATCGGTTGAAGACCTTTCGTGCGTTGACGTTGGTCCCTGTCATCGAGGTGCGGCAAACACTTCGAACGCGAGGAAGGGGATCACGCAGGACAGGCACTATAGAAACGCTGATGGCCCGCTGAGCTTGCTCGCGGGCTATTTCTTTATTCCGTGATCTTGTTCGGCGGGATGCTGGTTGGAGAGATTCGATCTCTGCCACGGCAACATGCTGACCCGCGCCCTGAGGCGCGCACTTTCATTCGTCCCCCAAATCGGCCCAACGGCACAGATAGTACCGGGTTTGTTCCTCAGCCACAAGCACAAAATCTATAATATGTCCTTAACGCCCCAACGCTTGTGCGTTGGGGTGCATGCAATCTCTCAACCCTGCCGCGCCAAGTTATTGATAACAAACGGGCGTTTCCAACATCCGCTCGAACGCAGCTATCGGCACCAGCAGGCGCTTGCCGATCCTGATTGTGGGAATTTGCCCCGCGCGGGCAGCCTCGTACGCTTTATTACGACCGACGCCGAGGCGCTTTCCGGCCTCGCCGACGCTCATCGTCACCCTAGCACTTTCCATCTTCGCATCCTGTAGCTTCGTTTATACCAGTTCAAATCATTAGCCGATTTGCATACCGTTGACAAGCGCCGTTTGTACCCGTTAAAATGCCAATCATCTCCATTTATAGCGAGTTGCGTTGATGGTGCGTCCTAAGAAGCCAGACGCTGAGCCCGCCGACCGCGTTCACCTAGGATTCCGGGTGACGCCAGAAATGAAGCAACGGATTGAAGATGCTGCAAGGGACACCGGGCGCTCCCAAAGCCAGGAAGCGGAGTTCCGTCTCGAGGCCTCGTTCCACAAGCAAGACCTCCTGCCGGACGCGTTGGCGCTCGCGTATGGCCCAGGGCTCGCGGCCATCATCCTCATGATTGCGGAGGTCATGAGTTTCGTGGGCAGCCGTTATGTCCGGCGAGAAGCCTTGGAGAGGCACCTAACGAACATGAAAAGAACCATGGATGCGCTACGCGCTGGAGAGGAACCGCCTCCAGTTTCTGCATCGTGGCTGAAAGACGAGTGGTTAGACGATCCGGCAGCTTTTGAGGATGCTATCCGCGCAGCGATGACGCTGCTCGAGGCTAGGCGTCCACCGACAAGGGAAGACGAGGACTCTAAGCTCTATGATTTGGGAGAAGCGATAGCCAGGAAGATCCTTCTCTCCGTGGCCAGCGGCGACAATAGCGGCCCAGACTTTATTAAATCCGTCAGAGAACTCGAGGCTCGCTGGAGGGCCGCTAAATCATGAGCCGCGGGCACATAACCCGTCGAGGCAAGCGTAGCTGGCGGCTGAAATTCGAGGTCGAGCCCGACCCAAAGGGTCTGCGCAAAACGCGCTATGTCACCGTGCGTGGCAAGCGCGCCGATGCCGAGCGCGAATTGACTCGACTGCTTAGCGCTGTCGACGGCGGCGCGCAGGTCGAGCCGAGCAAGCAAAACCTCGGCGAGTTCGTCGCCTCCCGCGTTGACCAATGGGAAGCGGCTGGCGCGATCTCGGCGCGCACGGCCCAGCGCTATCGCCAGCTCGTCAAGAACCAAATTTGTCCGCACCTCGGTCTCAAGCCTTTGCACAAGGTTCGGCCCCTCGATATCGAGGCTTGGCACACCACCCTGCGGTCGAGCGGCCGCGCAGATGGCAAGGGCGGGCTGTCGGCGAGATCCATCGGCCACGCGCACCGCGTACTCGGCAAAGCGCTGAGTGACGCCGCTAAGAACGATCTCGTCGTTCGCAACGTGTGCAAGATGGAGTCTGCGCCAAAGGTTGAGGAAGGCGAAGTTATCATCGTGCATGATGTTCCAGCCTTGCTCGCCAAGTTGAAGGGGCACCGCCTGCACCTGCTTGCCATGACGAGCTTGTTCACTGGCATGCGCCTCGGCGAAGCGCTGGCCCTCCGTTACAGTCGAACCGACCTCGAGCGGAGAGTGGCGCAGATTCGGGAGGCTCTAGAGTTCACCAAGGCGCACGGTCTGCGGTTCAAGACGCCGAAGTCGAAGGCCGGGGTGCGTGACGTTACCCTGCCCGACATCCTCGTCGAAGCCCTCCAGGCGCACCGCAAGGATCAGCTTGAGTTGCGTATAAAGCTTGGGGCGGGACGATTGCCAAACGACGCGCTGGTTTTCTCCGACATCGAGGGCAAACCGCTCTCACCTAACGCGATCTCATCGGCCTGGGGTGACTTCGCGAAGGCGGCGGGTATCCCGGAGGTGACATTCCACGCGCTGAGGCATACACACGCCAGCCAGCTCATCGATGCCGGCGTGGACATCGTGACAATTAGCCGTCGGCTCGGACACGCAAAGCCAGATATAACGCTGCGCATCTACGCGCATCTTTTCCGCAAGGATGACAGCAAGGCGTCAGCGGCTATCAACGCCGCCATCGGCAAGCTCTGAGCGAGCCTCCGGTGCCAATCCGGTGCCAATTTCGGGTTTGTTCTGCTGAGGCATCCTGCTAAGCCTCTGAAATATCAAGCAGGAAGGGTGGCCGAGTGGTTTAAGGCAGCGGTCTTGAAAACCGCCGTGCGGGCAACCGTACCGTGGGTTCGAATCCCACCCCTTCCGCCAGCCCTCGATCCAACCGGACCTTTTCAGTTCCGGCCGCTCGCAAACCGCGCCGGCCTCCATACGCGGGCGAGCGGATCGAACAGGCGCATCGCCGCGCTTCAGGCTCCTGAGATCGCACACGCTGTCCCAGGGACCCGGTCCCCGTGCCGGCATTCGCGCGCCGGCCAACCGACGACATACGTCGCCACATCCTGGCATCTGGCGTTTGCGCAAGGTGGATATGCGGGAACGCCAAGCGTCCCGCACATCCCAGGACGTCTCATTGATCGGACTTGAGGTACGCGATCAGATTTTCGATCTCCGCATCGTCCTTTATTCCAGGAAAAATCATCCGCGTTCCCGGCACTTTCTTTTTGGGATCGTGCAGAAATTCCGTGAGATTTGCCTCGTCCCAAACGATGCCGGATTCCTGCATCTTCGGCGAATATTTAAAGCCTTCCACCGTGCCAGCCTTCCGGCCGAAGACGCCCTTCAGCGTCGGGCCCAGCTTATTGACGCCCTTCTCATGGTCATGACAGGCAGCACACTTCCTGAATACAGTTTTCCCGCTTTCCACGTCTTGCGCCACCGCGCCGGTTCCCAGCACCGCGCCGGCAGCCGCCAGCATCATCAACATGCGCATTTCCGCTTTCTCCGTGTTCCAAGACCGCGCCCGTCGCGCGGAATTGCTTTGAGGGGTGAGCCACATGCGGGCTTCGCAGGGTCTCACGGTGCATGGTCTCGCACCGCGAGGACCAAGCCAACACTACTTCTCCAGCAGGTGCTCGTAACGGCGATCCGTCAGCGTCTTCAGGAACGCCTCGAGCGCTTCGATGCGGGCGTCATTCAACGCCAGGCCGGACTTGAGCTGTGTCACCGAGATGTTTTCGGGCATCTCGGGATCGCCCCACTTCTCGCCGGTCTCACGATTGATCTGCGCCGCGGGGCTACGGCTGGTGTACTTATTGTAAAACTCGATCGCCGTCCTCAGTTCCTTGAACACGCCGTTGTGCATGTA
>Ga0182748_1001004_pt1 | contig 28399 bp, 25 predicted proteins | sample eDN3rd37CKraftOP_FD_128877 | JGI IMG/M metagenome (GOLD analysis project Ga0182748, IMG submission 128877) | Enriched Organic Plus compost microbial communities from Emeryville, California, USA - eDNA 3rd pass 37_C Kraft OP (version 2) (version 2) ...
CAGGCGCAGCTTGGTGCCGACGCCGTCGGTGCCGGAAACCAGCACCGGCTGCTTGTAGCCGGCCGGGATCTCGCAGAGCGCGCCGAAGCCGCCCAGGCCGCCCATGACTTCAGGACGCGCGGTGCGCTTGGCGACGCCTTTGATGCGTTCGACGAGGGCTTCGCCGGCGTCGATGTCCACACCGGCGTCCTTGTAGCTCAACGAGGGTTGCTTGCTGCTCATGTATCCAGGCCTGTAGAAAGGAGTGATTCGTCTGCCGGCCGCGGCGCGAAGGATTCGCGGCGACCTCGCGGGAGGCGCGGGATTTTATCAGGCTTGCCCAGCAGCGGCCATCTCGCGCTGTTGCCGCTGACCGGAGGGCTGTTTAAGGTATAGGCCTTCCGGAGGGGCTTGCCAGGTGCCGTTCCCTTCCTTACTCCGTTCGTCGAGAGCCTGTCATGCGATTTACCGCCCGCCTGTTGATCCTCTGCCTGTCGTTGCTCAGCCTGCCGTCCTTCGCCGCCGCGCTGGGCAACCTCTACCAGGTGCACGAGCCGGTGGCCTCGCAGCAGCCGGACGAGCGCAGCGCCGGCCTGTCCCGCGCGCTGCAGACCCTGGTGCTGCGCCTGACCGGTGATCCCCGCGCCGCCCAGAGCGGCGCGCTGGCCGGCTACTTCAAGGACCCGCAGCAACTGATCAGCCAGTACGGCTACGAGAACGGCCCGCCGCTGGCCCTGGTGGTGGACTTCGACCCCACCTCGGTGAACAACGCCCTGCGCCAGGCCGGCCTGCCGGTCTGGGGTGCCAACCGCCCGAGCCTGCTGGCCTGGTGGCTGAACGAAAGCGCCGCCGGCAGCAGCCTGGTGGGCGACAGCCAGGAAGGCGCCGCGCCGCTCAACCGCGCCGCCCAGCGCCGCGGCCTGCCGCTGTTGCTGCCGATGGCCGACCTCTCCGAGCAGGGCGTGGGCACCGCGCAGAACATCACCGCCGCGCAGCCCGACGCGCTGCGCGCCGCCTCCGAGCGCTATTCCGCCGACGGCCTGCTGGCGGTCGACGCCAAGGAAGACGGCGGCAAGTGGCAGGCGCAATGGCGCCTGTGGCTGGGCGACTCGCGCGAACAGGGCCAGGCCCAGGGCGATAGCCCGGACGCCCTGGCCGACGCCGTGATGCTGGCGGTCAGCCAGCGCCTGGCGCCGCGCTTCGTCGGCGCGCCGGGCGCGGCCAGCGCCCTGACCCTGCAGGTGCAGGGGGCCAACCTCGAACGCTATGCCCAACTGCAGAAGCTGCTCGACCCGATGGGCGCGAAGCTGGTCCTGGCCCAGGGCGACAACCTGCAATACCGCCTCAACGCCAGCCCCGACCAGCTGCGCGCCCAACTGGGCCTGGCGCACCTGCAGGAGGCTCCGGCCGAGCCGGCCCAGCCGGCGCTCGACGCCAATGGCCAGCCGCTGCCGGCGCAGCCTGCGGCGCCGAGCAACGTCATGCGCTTCCGCTGGTAGTCACGCCGCGGGTGGGCCTGGCGCCGGATTCGCAGTATGCTGCGCCTCCGGCGCCTTTTCGGATGCGCCAAAATGATGATTTGGTTACACTTTTGATCCGTATGGCTTCACTGTAAGCGTTTTCGAAGAAAAGCCCCGCCCGGCATGAAACAACCTATGCAGCTACCCCTGGGCATCCGTCTGCGCGACGATGCCACCTTCGCCAACTTCTACCCCGGCACCAATGCCGCGGCGCTGGGGTATGTCGAGCGGCTGTGCGACTGCGACGCCGGCTGGGCGGAAAGCCTCATCTATCTGTGGGGCGTCGAGGGCGTGGGGCGCAGCCACCTGCTGCAGGCGGCCTGCCTGCGCTTCGAGCAGTACGGCGAGACCTCGGTGTACCTGCCGATGGCCGAGCTGGTGCAGTACGGCCCGGCGATCTTCGACGACCTGGAACAGCTGGAGCTGGTCTGCCTCGACGACATCGAGGCCCTGGCCGGCCTGCCGGAGTGGGAAGAGGCGCTGTTCCACCTGTTCAACCGCCTGCGCGACGCCGGCCGGCGCCTGCTGCTGGCGGCCTCGATGCCGCCGCGCGAATTGCCGGTCAAGCTGCCCGACCTGAAGTCGCGGCTGACCCTCTCGCTGATCTTCCAGCTGCACCCGCTGACCGACGAGGAAAAGCTCCGCGCCCTGCAACTGCGCGCCTCGCGCCGCGGCCTGCACCTCACCGACGAAGTCGGGCGCTTCATCCTCACCCGCGGCGCGCGCAGCATGGAATTCCTCTTCGACCTGCTGGACGAACTGGACAAGGCCTCGCTGCAGGCCCAGCGCAAGCTGACCATCCCCTTCCTCAAGGAAACCCTGGGCTGGTAGGCCCCTTCGGGGGAGCTGCAAGCCGCAAGCCATAAGCTGCAAGTTATCCGGAGCCGTATGCTCTTCGCCCTACGACGTTGCGCCGGGGCTTTTCGTAGGATGGGTCGAGCTTGCGAAACCCATGCGGTCGTGGCGATGGGTATCGCTTCGCTCAACGCCATCCTACGGGTCTTGTGTTTGCCGGAGGGCGTAGGAGCGGACCTTGTCCGCGATAACCGGACGTCCCGGCACGATTCGCGGATGAGATCCGCTTACGCTGTGCCAACCACACCGTTCCCCTGTAGTTTCGTAGGATGGGTTGAGCCTTGGCGAAACCCATGCGGTGGTGGTGATGGGTATCGCAAGCTCAACCCATCCTACGGGGCTCGGAGTGCCCGGAAACAGGCGCTCCGTGACCGAACCCGAAGCGCGCCGGGGACCAAGGCCAAACGGCGGATAACGCCGGAGGCGTTATGCGCCCTACGCTCAGCTGTGGCTCGGCTCTTCCTTGTGCCCCGTCAGCTCATGCAGGTACTTGCGCGACAGCTGCAGGAAGCGCGGGGTAGGGCCGACGTCCTCGTAGAGCGGGTCGCCCTGTTCGTCCAGCGCCACCACCTTCTGCCCCTTCACGTAGGGGAAGCTCGCCTCCAGCTCCTCTAGGGCCGAGCCGACCAGTTCGCCGAGCAGTTCCTCGACGCTGCGCTTGGGGTACATGTCGTGCAGCGCGGCCAGGCGCGCGGCGGTTTCCACGTCCAGCGGGATGCTGTAGCTGTGGCTGGTCATGCGCCCCCTGGCGTTCTGTTCCCAATGGCGTACCAGATCACGGATCTTCATGTTCACCTCATGGGCCGGCTCGTGGCCGGCGGGGAAGACGGCCCTTTTGGAGCCGCCGGGAAGAATTTCCCGAATCCTTCGGGATCACATCTAGCCTAGACGCTGTCGGAGCAGGATCGCGGGCGTTCGTCGCACGCTTGTCAGTGAGTGTCGCCAGGCGGCACTGTAAGAGAGTCCAGACACGGAGAACCCCCATGGCGGATATCGACGCGCGCCTGCGCGAGGACGTGCACCTGCTGGGCGAACTGCTCGGGCAGACCATCCGCAGCCAGTACGGCCAGGCCTTCCTCGACAAGATCGAGCTGATCCGCCAGGGCGCCAAGGCGGCGCGGCGCGGTTCTGCCGAAGGCGCGCGGCAGCTGGCGGCGGCCCTCGACGGCCTGGGCGAGGACGAGCTGCTGCCGGTGGCGCGGGCCTTCAACCAGTTCCTCAACCTGGCCAACATCGCCGAGCAGTACCACCGCATCCGCCGCCGCGGGCCGAAGGAGCCGCAGCCCTTCGAGCAGCGCGTGCTCGGCGAGCTGCTGGGGCGCCTGCGCAAGGCCGGCGTGGAGCCGGCGGAGCTGGCGCGCCAGGTGGCGCAGCTGGACATCGAACTGGTGCTCACCGCGCACCCTACCGAAGTGGCGCGGCGCACCCTGATCCAGAAATACGACGCCATGGCCGCGCAACTGGCGGCCAAGGACCACACCGACCTGCTCCCCGAAGAGCGCGAGCAGGTGGACACGCGCCTGCGCCGGCTGGTGGCCGAGGCCTGGCACACCGACGAGATCCGCCGCACCCGGCCAACGCCGGTGGACGAGGCCAAGTGGGGCTTCGCGGTGATCGAGCATTCCCTCTGGCACGCCGTGCCCGACTTCCTCCGCCACGTCGACGAGACTCTGCAAAGCTGCACCGGCCAGCGCCTGCCGCTGCAGGCCGCGCCCATCCGCTTCGCCTCCTGGATGGGCGGCGACCGCGACGGCAACCCCAACGTCACCGCCGTCATCACCCGCGAGGTGCTGCTGCTGGCGCGCTGGATGGCCGCCGACCTCTACCTGCGCGACGTCGACAGCCTGGCCGCCGACCTCTCCATGCAGCAGGCCAGCGAGGAACTGCTGGCGGAAACCGGCGAGGTGGCCGAACCCTACCGCGCCCTGCTCAAGCAACTGCGCGAACGCCTGCGCGCCACGCGGGCCTGGGCCCAGCGCGCGCTGAGCGAAGACGAGGTTGCACCCGAGGCGGTGCTGCAGGACAACCGCGAGCTGCTGGCGCCGCTGGAGCTGTGCCATCGCTCGCTGCACGCCTGCGGCATGGGCGTGATCGCCGACGGCGCGCTGCTCGACAGCCTGCGCCGCGCCGCCACCTTCGGCCTGTTCCTGACGCGCCTGGACATCCGCCAGGACTCCGGCCGCCACGCCGCCGCCCTGAGCGAAATCACCGAGTACCTGGGCCTGGGCCGCTACCAGGAGTGGGACGAGGCGGTGCGCCAGGAATTCCTCCTGGAGGAACTGGGCAACCATCGCCCGCTGCTGCCGGCGGACTACCAGGCCAGCGCCGACACCGCCGAAGTCCTGGCCACCTGCCGCGTGGCGGCTGCCACGCCGGCGGCCTCGCTGGGTTCCTACGTCATCTCCATGGCCGGCCAGCCGTCCGACGTGCTGGCGGTGCAACTGCTGCTCAAGGAGTGCGGGTTGCGCCGGCCGCTGCGCGTGGTGCCACTCTTCGAAACCCTCGACGACCTGGACAACGCGGGCCCCTGCATCGACCGCCTGCTCGGCCTGGACGCCTACCGCGAAGCTCTGGCCGGGCCGCAGGAAGTGATGATCGGCTACTCCGACTCGGCCAAGGACGCCGGCACCCTGGCCGCCGCCTGGGCGCAATACCGCGCCCAGGAAGCGCTGGTGGACATCTGCCGCGCCCATGGCGTCGAGCTGCTGCTGTTCCACGGCCGCGGCGGCACCGTCGGGCGCGGCGGCGGCCCGGCCCACGCGGCCATCCTCTCGCAGCCGCCGGGCTCGGTGGCCGGGCGCTTCCGCACCACCGAACAGGGCGAGATGATCCGCTTCAAGTTCGGCCTGCCCGGCATCGCCCGGCAGAACCTCGACCTCTACCTGGCCGCGGTGCTGGAGGCCACGCTGCTGCCGCCACCGGCGCCGGAGCCGGCCTGGCGCGAGGAAATGCAGCGCCTGGCTGCCGATTCCCTGGCCGCCTACCGCCAGGTGGTGCGCGAGACGCCGCAGTTCGTCGACTATTTCCGCGAGGCCACGCCGGAACAGGAACTCGGGCGCCTGCCCCTGGGCAGCCGCCCGGCCAAGCGCCGCCAGGGCGGCATCGAGAGCCTGCGGGCCATCCCGTGGATCTTCGCCTGGACGCAGACGCGGCTGATGTTGCCGGCCTGGCTGGGCTGGGAGACCGCGCTGTTCAACGCCATCGACCGCGGCGAGGGCGCCCTGCTGCAGCGCATGCGCGAGCAGTGGCCGTTCTTCCGCGCGCGCATCGACATGCTGGAGATGGTCCTGGCCAAGGCCGACGGCGAAATCGCCCAACTCTACGACGAACGTCTGGTGCAATCGGAACTGCGACCATTAGGTGTGCATTTACGCGACCTATTGTCGCAGGCGCTGCGCGTGGTGCTCGGCCTGACCGGCCAGCAGCGCCTGCTGGCGCAGGCCACCGAAACCCGCGAATCCATCGCCGTGCGCAACATCTACCTGGACCCGCTGCACCTGCTCCAGGCGGAGCTGCTGGCCCGTTCCAGACGCTGCGAGGGCGAGGCCTGCGGCGGTCTGGAACAGGCCCTGCTGGTGACGGTGGCGGGCATCGCCGCGGGGCTGCGCAACACCGGTTGAGCGGCCCCGGCCACGACTTTCCGGTGGCTTGTGCGCTCAGGGTGCGCTGTGTATCTTGATCAGCCTTTCGGCGTATTCCTGCGCCATTTCAAGCATGTTCAGATAGGCCCCATAAGGCAGATCCGGGATTTCGCTTTCAACAAGACTAAGGAGCATATCGATGCGTGTGATTCTGCTCGGGGCGCCCGGTGCCGGCAAAGGTACTCAGGCCCGCTTCATCACCGAGAAGTTCAGCATTCCGCAGATCTCCACCGGGGACATGCTGCGCGCAGCGGTCAAGGCCGGCACCGAGCTGGGCCTGCAGGCCAAGAGCGTGATGGATGCCGGCGGCCTGGTTTCGGATGACCTGATCATCAACCTGGTCAAGGAGCGCATCGCCCAGCCCGATTGCGCCAACGGCTTCCTGTTCGACGGTTTCCCGCGCACCATTCCCCAGGCCGAGGCCATGAAGGAAGCCGGCGTGAGCATCGACCACGTGATCGAGATCGCCGTCGACGACGAAGAGATCGTCAGCCGCATGGCCGGCCGCCGCGTGCACCCGGCCTCCGGCCGCGTGTACCACGTCGAGCACAACCCGCCGAAGGTCGCCGGCAAGGACGACGTCACCGGCGAAGACCTGATCCAGCGTGAAGACGACCGCGAAGAGACCGTGCGCCACCGCCTGTCGGTCTACCACACCCAGACCAAGCCACTGGTCGACTTCTACCAGAAGCTGGCCGCCGTCGAAGGCACCCCGAAGTACAGCCGCGTCGAAGGCGTCGGCTCGGTGGACCAGATCACCGCCAAGGTCCTGGCCGCGCTCAGCTGAGTCGCCGCCCGACCTGCACCAGAGGCCCGCTTGCGGGCCTTTGGCGTTTATAATGCCCGCCCTTTTTCAGCTTGCCGGAAGACCCCGATGCCCACCCTGCTGGCCCTGGACACCTCCACCGAAGCCTGCTCCGTCGCCCTGCTGCACGACGGCCGGCGTTTCAGCCGCCACGAGGTGATCCCGCGGCTGCATGCCAAGCGCCTGCTGCCCATGGTGCAGGAACTGCTCGACGAGGCCGGCATCGCCCTGGGCGCGGTGGACGCCATCGCCTTCGGCCGCGGCCCCGGCGCCTTCACCGGCGTGCGCATCGCCATCGGCGTGGTGCAGGGCCTGGCCTTCGCCCTGGACAAGCCGGTGCTGCCGATCTCCGACCTCGCCGTGCTGGCCCAGCGCGCCCACCGCGAGCACGGCGCCAGCCAGGTGGCGGCCGCCATCGACGCGCGCATGGACGAGGTCTACTGGGGTTGCTACCGCCTGGAGCAGGGCGAGATGCGCCTGGCCGGCGCCGAGGCGGTGCTGCCGCCGGAAAAGGTGGCGCTGCCGCGCGACGCCGAGGGCGACTGGTTCGGCGCCGGCACCGGCTGGGGCTACCGCGAGCGCCTGGCGGTTAAGGTCCGGGCCGAGGACGCCAGCCTGCTGCCCAACGCCGAAGACTTGCTGGGCCTGGCGCTGTTCGCCTGGGAACGCGGCGACGCCGTGCCGGCGGACCAGGCGCAGCCGGTCTACCTGCGCGACAACGTGGCCACGCCCAAGGCCGGCTGACCGGCGATTGCCAAGCCCCTGGACGCTCGCTAGAGTGAAATCCTTACCCGCTGAGCCCTGAACATGCGCATCGACGGCCTGTCCAGCTACTCCATCACGCCCGACTCCGGCAGCCGCCCCGGCACCGCGGTCACGCCCTATCGCGAGGTCATGCGCGAGGCCGAGGCGCGTCGCGAGCAGCCGGCCTCGGTGGCCGCCAGCCAGGGCCTGGAGCAGCAGGCGCAGACGCGCTACGTGGAGCCCGGCAACGCCGGCAGCGGCAGCCTGCCCATCGTCCTCAGCGACGTCCTGGCCTACCAGCGCCCGGTCAGCAACCGCGCGGCCCAGGCCCTGGCCAGCTACAGCAGCACCGCCAACCTGCCGCTGGGCGGCTACGACGCCCCGGAAGTGCTGGGCATCGACCTCTACGCCTGATGGGCCTGCCGTACTACCTGGGCTGCCCGTCGTGGAACGAGCCCGCCTGGCGCGGCAGCTTCTACCCCGCCGACCTGCGCCCGGCCGACACCCTGGGCTTCTATAGCCAGGTGTTCAACGCGGTGGAGGGCAACACTACCTTCTATGCCCGGCCCAGCGCCGACACGCTGCAGCGCTGGGCGCAGACCATGCCGGCGGACTTCCACTTCTGCGCCAAGCTGCCCCGCGACATCAGCCACGAGGGCGAGCTGCGCGAGCAGTTCGGCGCCACTCGCGACTTCCTCGACCTGCTGGCGCCGCTGGGCACCCGGGTGAGCCCGCTGTGGCTGCAGCTTTCCGCCGGCTTCGGCCCGCAGCGCCTGGGCGAGCTGGCCGCCTGGCTGGACGAGTTCGGCGCCCGGCGCATCGCCGTGGAAGTGCGCCACCCGGCGTTCTTCGACAAAGGCGAGGAGGAGCGGCTGCTCAACCGCCTGCTCCACGAGCGCGGCGTGGAACGCATCTGCCTGGATTCGCGGGCGCTGTTCGCCTGCCAGTCCGACGACCCGGCGGTGCGCCATGCGCAGTCGAAGAAACCGAGGATTCCGGTGCGCCCGGCGGCCTTCAGCGACAGCCCGCAGGTGCGCTTTATCGGCGGGCCGGACCTGGACGCCAACCAGGCCTACCTGGCGCCCTGGGTGGACAAGGTGGCCGGCTGGATCGAGGACGGCCTGACGCCCCACGTGTTCCTCCACACCCCGGACAACCACCGCGCCGCCGAGCAGGCGCAGCGCTTCCACGCCCTGCTGGCCGAGCGCCTGCCGGGGCTGCCGGCGTTGCAACTGCCGCAGCCGGAAGTGGAGCAACTGGGCCTGCTATGAGGCCGCGGTTGCGCTAACCTGCAAGCTCCCATTCGCACGGAGAGCGCCCCCATGACCACCCAACACGAACGCGGCCTGGCCTTCCAGGCCCTGCACCGCCGCGACGGCCTGTTCGTCCTCCCCAACCCCTGGGACGCCGGCTCGGCGAAGATGCTCGCCGGCCTGGGCTTCGAGGCCCTGGCCACCACCAGCGCCGGCCTGGCCTTCGCCCTCGGCCGCTGCGACGCCGAAGGCGAGGTGAGCCGCGAGGAAGCCCTGGCCAACGCCCGCGCCATCGTCGAGGCGACGCCGCTGCCGGTGGCCGCCGACCTGGAGAACGGCTACGGCGACGCGCCCGAGGACTGCGTGGCGACCATCCGCCTGGCCGCCAGCATCGGTCTGGTGGGCGGCTCCATCGAGGACGCCACTGGCCGCCCGGACGATCCCATCTATCCCTTCGAACTGGCGGTGGAACGTGTGCGCGCGGCAGTGCAGGCCGCGCACTCGCTGGAATTCCCCTTCACCCTGGCGGCCCGCGCGGAGAACCTGCTGCACGGCCGCGACGACCTGGACGACACCATCCGCCGCCTGGTGGCCTTCGCCGAGGCCGGCGCCGACGTGCTCTACGCGCCTGGGCTGACCACCCGCGAGCAGATTGACGCGGTGGTACGCGCGGTGGCGCCGCGGCCGGTGAACGTGCTGGTCGGCTCGCCGGCCCTGCAACTGTCGCTGAGCGACCTGGCCGAGCTGGGCGTGAAGCGCATCAGCCTGGGTTCGTCGCTGGCGCGGGTGGCCTACGGCGCCTTCTTCCACGCCGCCAGCGAACTGGCCGGCGGGCGCCTGGAGGCGACCCAGGAAGGCATGCCCTTCGCCCGCCTCAACGCGCTGTTCCGGCGTTGAGCCGGGGCCTGCGGTAGAATCGGCGCTTTTGCACCGGATCGACCCGCATGAGCGCCAGCGCAGACACTCCCCGCATCATCGTCCAGGCCCTGGAGCCCCACTACCTTGAAGCCGCCGGCCAGTGGGCCCGGCGCCTGGGCCTGGAGCTGGCGGAGGAGGGCGCGGCTGACTTTGCCCTGCAACTGGGTGAGCAGGGCCTGCAACTGCTGCAACTGGGCCCGGACTCGCCGGGCCCGGTGCGCGTGGACTTCCTCGAAGGCGCCGCCGCCCACCGCCGCCAGTTCGGCGGCGGCAGCGGGCAGATGATCGCCAAGGCGGTGGGCGTGCAGCCGGGCGTGCGCCCGCAGGTGCTCGACGCCACCGCCGGCCTGGGCCGTGATGCCTTCGTCCTCGCCACCCTGGGCTGCGAAATGCAAGTGATCGAGCGCCAACCGCTGATCGCCGCCCTGCTGGAAGACGGCCTGGCCCGCGCGGCGCGAGACCTGGAAGTGGCGCCGATAGTGGCGCGCATGCAACTGCGCCAGGGCAACGCCATCGACCTGATGGGCGCCTGGCAGGGCGAGGCGCCCCAGGTGATCTACCTCGACCCCATGTTCCCGCACCGCGACAAGAGCGCCCTGGTGAAAAAGGAAATGCGCCTGTTCCGCCCCCTGGTGGGCGACGACATGGACGCCCCGGCGCTGCTCCAGGCGGCCCTGGCCCTGGCCAGCCACCGCGTGGTGGTCAAGCGCCCGCGCAAGGCGCCGATCATCGAGGGTGCCAAGCCGAGCTACAGCCTGGAAGGGAAGTCGAGCCGGTATGACATCTATCCGTTGAAGTCCCTCAAGCCCTGAGCGGAGGGCTTTTCGTAGGAGCGAGGGGGGCGCCTAGCTCTTGCTCGCGAACAATGGTGTCAGGCCTTGCTCCAGAGCGAGGTCGAAGTCCGTCCCCTCTCCCCAGCCCTCGGCTGCGCGCCCCGCCCTGAAGGGAGAGGGGGCTTGTCCGTGCCGAGAAAGGATTTGGTGTCAGCCGGCCACTCACTGCAAGCCGGCTAACGCGGAAACATCAGCGCATGCCGAACGGTCCCCTCTCCCTTCAGGGAGAGGGTTAGGGAGAGGGGCGGAGCCGAGCCAAGACACCGTAGCCACCGGGGAACCCCCTTCGCGAGCAAGCTAGCTCCTACAGGAGAAGCGCCTACGGCATACGCCTCAAGGCCGATAAGCCCGCAAAAACAACTCCACCACCTCCTGCACATGCCTTTCGCTCTCCTCCACCGGCGGCCGCTCGACGCAGCCGATCAGCAGGCGGAAGTGCAGGCAGCCCTGCACCAGCATCAGGAAGTGCTCGGCGGCGTTGCGTGCGTCGCCCTCGCGCAGTTCGCCCTTGCGCTGGGCCTGGGCGATCAGCCGTTGCATCTGGTCCAGCACGCGTTGCGGGCCGGCGTCGAAGAACATCTGCGACAGCGCCGGGTTCTGCCCGCCCTGGGCGATCATCAGGCGGCTCAGGGCGATGGCCTCGGGGCTGTTGATCAGGCGGTTGAAGCCGCGCGCGATGTTCAGCAGCAGCTCCTGCGTGGGCGCGTCGGCCGGCGGTTCGTGGAACAGCTCCGGCACCTGCTCGGCGCACTTGGCCTGCACCGCCTCGCAGAACAGCGTCTCCTTGTCGGTGAAATGGCTGTACACGGTGAGCTTGGAAACCCCGGCCTCTGCGGCGATGGCTTCCATGCTGCTGCCGTCGTAGCCGTTGCGCACGAACAGTTCCTTGGCGGCTTCGAGGATCGCCTGGCGCTTGGCCGGGTCCTTGGGGCGGCCGGGGCCGTTGGGGATGGAAGGCTGGGACATTTTATTTTCGCTTCAAATACTGGACTGGTCGGTTTTGTATTCTTACTATACCGCTGAGTATAAGAATTCAACTGCGTTTTGCGAAAGGTCATACATCATGTTCCGCCATGCCTTGTCCGTCGCTGTCCCTCTCGCCTTCTCCCTGAGCCTTGCCGCCTGCGGCAACGGCGAGCCGGCCAAGCCGGCGCTGCGCCCGGCCATGGTCGTGCAGCCGCAGCTGGCGCGTTCGGTCACCGAGGCCTACCCGGGCGAGGTGCGCGCCCGCCACGAGCCGGAGCTGGCGTTCCGCATCGGCGGCAAGGTGGCCAAGCGCCTGGTGGAGACCGGCGAGCGCGTGCGCCGCGACCAGCCGCTGGCCGAACTCGACCCCGAGGACGTGCGCCTGCAACTGGAGGCCAACCGCGCCCAGGTCGCCGCCGCCGAGGCCAACCTGCAGACCGTGCGTTCGGAATACCAGCGCTACAAGGTGCTGCTGGAGCGCAAGCTGGTCAGCCAGTCGCAGTTCGACAACATCGAGAACACCTACCGCGCCGGCGAGGCGCGCATGAAGCAGGTGCGCGCCGAGTACGACGTGGCGCGCAACCAGGCCGACTACGCCGTGCTGCGCGCGCCGCAGGACGGGGTGATCTCGTCGCGGCGCGTCGAAGTGGGCCAGGTGGTGGCCGCCGGGCAGACGGTCTTCACCCTGGCCGCCGATGGCGACCGCGAGGTGCTGATCAGCTTCCCCGAACACGCCATCGAGCGCTTCCGAATCGGCGAGGGCGTCAGCGTCGAGCTCTGGTCGCAGCCGGACAAGCGCTTCAGCGGCCACATCCGCGAGCTGTCGCCGGCCGCCGACCCACAGTCGCGCACCTTCGCCGCGCGGGTGGCCTTCGACGATGCCAAGGTGCCGGCCGAACTGGGCCAGAGCGCCCGGGTGTACATCCACAGTGAGGGCACCGTGCCCCTGGCCGTGCCGCTGGCGGCGGTGAGCGCCGAGGGCGGCCAGCCGTTCGTCTGGGTGGTCGACCCGAAGGATGCCAGCCTGCACCGCCGGCCGGTGCGCATCGGGCCCTACACCGAGGACCGGGTGCCGGTGCTCGAAGGGCTGCAGCCCGACGACTGGGTGGTCGCCGCGGGCGTCCAGGTATTGCGCGAAGGCCAGCAGGTACGCCCGGTCGACCGCGAGAACCGTTCGGTCAAGCTGCTGGCGAAGGAGTGACGCAGGATGCGCTTCAACCTCTCCGCCTGGGCCCTGCAGAACCGACCGATCGTACTTTTCCTGATGCTGCTGCTGGGCATCGCCGGGGCGCTGTCCTACACCAAGCTCGGCCAGAGCGAGGACCCGCCCTTCACCTTCAAGGCCATGGTGGTCAAGACCAACTGGCCCGGCGCCACCGCCGAGGAAGTCTCGCGCCAAGTCACCGAGCGCATCGAGAAGAAGCTGATGGAGACCGGCGACTACGACCGCATCGTCTCCTTCTCGCGGCCGGGCGAGTCGCAGGTGACCTTCGTCGCCCGCGAGGACTTCAAGTCCAGGGACATCCCCGAGCTGTGGTACCAGATTCGCAAGAAGGTCAGCGACATCCGCTACACCCTGCCGCAGGGCATCCAGGGGCCGTTCTTCAACGATGAGTTCGGCACCACCTTCGGCAACATCTACGCGCTGTCCGGCAAGGGCTTCGACTACGCGGTGCTGAAGGACTACGCCGACCGCATCCAGCTGCAGCTGCAGCGCATCAAGGACGTCGGCAAGGTCGAGCTGGTCGGCCTGCAGGACGAGAAGATCTGGATCGACCTGTCGAACACCAAGCTGGCCACCCTCGGCCTGCCCCTGGCCGCGGTGCAGAAGGCCCTGGAGGAGCAGAACGCGGTGAGCGCCACCGGTTTCTTCGAGACCGCCAGCGACCGCGTGCAGCTGCGGGTTTCCGGGCGCTTCGATTCGGTGGAGGACATCCGCCAGTTCCCCATCCGCGTGGGCGACCACACCTTCCGCATCGGCGACGTGGCCGAGGTGCACCGCGGCTTCAACGACCCGCCGGCGCCGCGCATGCGCTTCATGGGCGAGGACGCCATCGGCATCGCCGTGGCGATGAAGGACGGCGGCGACATCCTGGTGCTGGGCAAGGCGCTGGAAAACGAGTTCCACCGCCTGCAGCAGAACCTGCCGGCGGGCATGGAGCTGCGCAAGGTGTCGGACCAGCCGGCCGCCGTGCGCGAAGGCGTGGGCGAGTTCGTCCGGGTGCTGGCCGAGGCGCTGGTCATCGTGCTGCTGGTGAGCTTCTTCTCCCTGGGCCTGCGCACCGGCCTGGTGGTGGCGCTGTCGATCCCGCTGGTGCTGGCGATGACCTTCGTCTGCATGCGCTACTTCGACATCGGCCTGCACAAGATTTCCCTCGGCGCGCTGGTGCTGGCGCTGGGCTTGCTGGTGGACGACGCGATCATCGCCGTGGAGATGATGGCGGTGAAGATGGAGCAGGGCTACGACCGCCTCAAGGCGGCCAGCTTCGCCTGGACCAGCACCGCCTTCCCGATGCTCACCGGCACCCTGGTGACCGCCGCCGGCTTCCTGCCGATCGCCACCGCGCAGTCGGGCACCGGCGAATACACCCGCTCGCTGTTCCAGGTGGTGACCATCGCGCTGCTGGTGTCCTGGGTGGCCGCGGTGATGTTCGTGCCCTACCTGGGCGCCAAGCTGCTGCCGGATCTGGCCAAGCGCCATGCGGAAAAGCACGGCGGCAGCGACAAGGGCCACGACCCTTACTCGACGGGCTTCTACCAGCACTTCCGGCGCCTGGTGGAGTGGTGCGTGCGCCACAACAAGACGGTGATCGTCCTGACCCTGCTGGCCTTCGTCGGCTCCATCGCCGCCTTCCGCCTGATACCGCAGCAGTTCTTCCCGCCGTCGGTGCGCCTGGAGTTGCTGGTGGACCTGAAGCTGGCCGAGGGCGACTCGCTGGCCGCCACCGCCGAGCAGGTCAAGCGCCTGGAGAAGCTGCTCGCCGAGCATCCGGGCATCGAGAACTACGTGGCCTACGTCGGCACCGGCTCGCCGCGCTTCTACCTGCCGCTGGACCAGCAGCTGCCGGCGGCGAGCTTCGCCCAGTTCGTGGTGCTGGCCAAGGACCTGAAGGGCCGCGAGGAGGTGCGCCAGTGGCTGATCCAGCGCATGGCCGAGGACTTCCCCACGCTGCGCAGCCGCATCAGCCGCCTGGAGAACGGGCCGCCGGTGGGCTACCCGGTGCAGTTCCGGGTGTCCGGCGAGCACATCCAGCAAGTGCGTGAGCTGGCGCGCAAGGTCGCGGCGAAGATGCGCGAGAACCCCCACGTGGTGAACGTGCATCTGGACTGGGAGGAGCCGAGCAAGGTCATCCGCCTCAACCTCGACCAGGACCGCGCCCGCGCCTTGGGCGTGAGCACCCAGGACGTCTCGCAGTTCCTGCAGAGTTCGCTGACCGGCTCCACCGTCAGCTACTACCGCGAGGACAACGAGCTGATCGAGATCCTCCTGCGCGGCGATGCCCGCGAGCGCCAGGACCTGTCGCAGCTGCCGAGCCTGGCCATCCCCACCAACAACGGCCGCAGCGTGGCGCTGTCGCAGGTGGCGACCCTGGAGTACGGCTTCGAGGAAGGCATCATCTGGCGGCGCAACCGCCTGCCGACGGTGACCGTGCGCGCGGACATCTACGACGACTCGCTGCCGGCCACCCTGGTCAAGCAGATTTCCCCGACCCTCGATCCGATCCGCGCCGAGCTGCCGGACGGCTACCTACTGGAAGTGGGCGGCACGGTGGAGGATTCGGCCAAGGGGCAGAACTCGGTGAACGCCGGCATCCCGCTGTTCCTGGTGGTGGTGATGACCCTGCTGATGATCCAGCTGCGCAGCTTCTCGCGCATGGCCATGGTGTTCCTCACCGCGCCCCTGGGGCTGATCGGCGTGACCCTGTTCCTGCTGGTGTTCCACAAGCCCTTCGGCTTCGTCGCCATGCTCGGCACCATCGCCCTGGCCGGGATGATCATGCGCAACTCGGTGATCCTGGTGGACCAGATCGAGCAGGACATCGCCCACGGCCTGGACCGCTGGCACGCCATCATCGAGGCCACGGTGCGGCGCTTCCGCCCCATAGTGCTGACCGCGCTGGCGGCGGTGCTGGCGATGATCCCGCTGTCGCGCAGCGCGTTCTTCGGGCCCATGGCGGTGGCCATCATGGGCGGCCTGATCGTCGCCACGGCGCTGACGCTGCTGTTCCTGCCGGCGCTGTATGCGGCCTGGTTCAGGGTGAAGAAGGAACCTGCGTAGGGCGTATGACCGTTCGCGGTCATACGCCCTAGGGTCCGGGACCACCCTGTAGGAGCGAGCTTGCTCGCGAACGGTATTTGCAGCCACAACACCGCAGGATGGCGCCTACCTTCCAGGCTACTCAGGACAGCTCCCTCTCCCTTCAGGGAGAGGGTTGGGGAGAGGGAGCGGAGTCACCTGATACGACGATGTAACCGGAAAAACACCCTTCGCGAGCAAGCTCGCTCCTACGAGTTCCGCGGGCCTCAAAGCGCCCCAAAAACCTTCTTGGCCAAACTGGTAGCCGCCCCCGCCGGATTCTCCCGAATCCCCTTCTCCTGCTGGGCGATCACCTTGAACAGCCCATCCAGCGCCTGCTCGGTAACGTAGCCCTCGACGTTCGCATCCTTGGCATCGACCACGCCAAAGGCCGCGGCCTGGCTGGCGAAGGCGTTGTACTGCTTGGCCAGGCCGACCTTGTCGGTGGCCTGCTTGACGATCGGCAGGAAGCGCTGGCGCAGCTGCTCGCGGCTACTGCTCTCCAGGTACTGGGTGGCGGAATCGTCGCCGCCGGCGAGGATGCCCTTGGCGTCCTGCACGCTCATCTTCTTCACCGCATCCACCAGCAGCGCCTGGGCCTGCGGCACGGCGGCCTCGGCAGCCTGGTTCATGCTGGCTTCCAGTTGGTCGACCTGGGCACCCATGCCGAACTGCTTCATCACCTTGGCGGCCTTGCCCAGCTTGCCCGGCAGCTCGATGCGCACGGCCGGATCGTTCGTGAAACCGCCGGGCTTGCCCAACTGCTTGACCGCGATCTGCGCGCCCTGGCTCAGGGCATCCTTGAGGCCGCCGCTGGCGTCGGTCTGGCTGAGGTTGGCGAGGGACAGGGCGAAGGCATTGGCAGACAACAGGGCGCCGGCCAGCAGGGCGGTGAAACGCAGCATCGGGATTCCTTGTGGGGCAGGGCGAAACCTTCGCCGAGGGTCTCGGCGAAGGAAGAAGGGGCAAGCTTAGCGAGGCCGCGCCGGCAACGGAACCCGGTCGCAGGAGGACGGATCAGCGCACCGCGTCGACGCGGATTCGCAGCGGCTGCGGATCGCTGCCGTCGAGCTTGACGCTGTGGCGCTCGGTGCTGATGAACAGCAGCTTGCCGGCATTCTCGATACGCGCGCTGACCGCATAGCTATGGCCGGGCTGGACCCGCTGCGGGTCGTAATCGAGCTTGAAGGCCACCGGCACCTGCTGCCCGCCGGGCAGCGTCTGCGAAGCCAGCTCCACGGCCGGCGCATCGGCGAGGGAAACATCCTGCAGGCTCACCGAAACCTGCGCACCCGGCGGCAGCGCGGTGCGCTGCAGATAGAACACCTCGCCACTGAGCGAAGCGCTCTGCGAAGGCGAATTCGAGGCGCAGGCGGCAAGCACGCCGGTCATGAACAGGAGGGGGAGGGCGGTGAGTTTCATCGACGGATTCCTTCCGGATAGAACGGGCGTCATCCGACACAGCTTAGGCGCAAAGGTTGCGAGAGGGGTTGTAAGCGGAGGTTTCGCTGATCTGCAGCAAGCAGCCCCGCCGTTGCGGCGGGGCTGGGGGTTCAGGACGCGTCGACGGCTGGCGCGGCAGTTGGGCGTTCGAGCGCCACCTGCCGAATCGACAACCGGATCTCCGCCGGCAGCACACGCTTGGCCGCGCCTTCGACCACTTCGCCCAGTTTCTCGTGGTAGCTCAGCTTGCCTTCCTCGTCCTTGCGCAGCACGCGCTGGTCGAGCAGGGCCTGGATGAAGTTGCGGAACAGCGTCTTGTCGAAGAACTCCGGGGCGTTCAGGCCGTGGAGGATGGACAGGCGCTGGGCCATGACGGTGCACAGGTTCTCCAGTTCCTCGGCGCTGAGCTGGCGTTGCCCGGCGTTGAGCAGCAGGGCGATGGCCATGTAGAAGCGCTGCAGGGTCTGGGTGATGGCGCGGGCCAGCAGGGTCAGCAGCACGTATTCGCGCGAGCTGGGCGCCGGGCGCACGTAGGCGTCGCCGTCCTGTTTCAGCAGGTTTTGTTCCACCAGCGCGGCCAGCCATTGGTCGACCACGGCGTCAAGCTGGTCCAGGTCCCAGCGGATGAACAGTTCCTGTTGCAGGAAGGGGTAGAGCGCGCGGGTGTAGTTGAGCAGCTGTTCGCGGCTGATCCGCGCGTTGCTCTGGAAGAAGCTGGCGATCAGCGCCGGCAGGGCGAATACGTGCAGGACGTTATTGCGGTAGTAGGTCATGAGGACGGCGTTCTGCTCGTCCAGGTAGAGGATGCGGCCCAGGGCGTCCTTCTGTTCGGCGAGCAGGTTCATGCTCTTCACGTATTCGATCAGCGCCTTGCCGTCGCCGTCGGGCAGGGTGGCGCTGGGCGAGTAGGGCACCTTGCGCAGCAGCGCCAGGTACAGGTCCAGCACGCGTTCCAGGGCGCGTTCGTCCAGGGCCAGGCGGCTGGTGGAGAGCAGCGCCAGGGCCACCAGGTTGACCGGGTTGATCGCCGCCGCGTCGTTGAGGTGGCGGGCCACTTCGCGGGCCAGCTGGTTGGTGGCTTCCGGCAGCCAGGCCGGGCGGTATTCCGGGCCGAGTTCCTGCTTGCGCCAGCCGGGCTCGTGCTGTTCGAGGAAGCTGTCCAGGTGGATCGGCTCGCCGAAGTTCACCCACACCTGGCCGAAGCGCTGGCGCAGCGCGCCCACCACCTTGAACAGGTCGAAGATGGATTCCTTCTTCTTCGCCGCGCCGCGCAGCTCGCCCAGGTAGGTGCGGCCTTCCAGAACGCGCTCGTAGCCGATGTACACTGGCACGAAGACGATCGGCCGGCGCGAGTCGCGCAGGAAGCTGCGCAGGGTGATGGCGAGCATGCCGGTGCGCGGGTGGAGCATGCGCCCGGTGCGCGAGCGCCCGCCCTCGACGAAGTATTCGGTGGAGAAGCCGCGGCTGAACAGGGTGTGCAGGTATTCGTTGAATACCGCGGTGTACAGCTGGTTGCCCTTGAAGCTGCGGCGCATGAAGAAGGCCCCGCCGCGGCGCAGGATGGAGCCGACCACCGGCATGTTGAGGTTGATGCCGGCGGCGATGTGCGGCGGCGTCAGGCCGTTGCGGAACAGCAGGTAGGACAGCAGCAGGTAGTCGATGTGGCTGCGGTGGCAGGGCACGTAGACGATCTCGTGGCCCTGGGCGACGTCCTGTACGCGCTCGATGTGGTTGACCCGCACGCCTTCGTACAGCTTGTTCCAGAACCAGGTGAGGGTGACTTCGAGGAAGCGGATCACCGGGTAGGACACGTCCGCGGCGATCTCATTGGCGTAGCGCAGGGCCAGGGCCTCGGCCTTTTCCGTGGAGAGGTGCTGCGTTTCGACCTCTTCCTGGATGGCCTGGCGCACCAGGGGCGCGCGCAGCAGGCCCTTGACCAGGGTGCGGCGGTGCGAGAGGTCCGGGCCGATGACCGCGGTCTTCTGGTTGCGGAAGTGCACCCGCAGGATGCGCTGGACCATGCGCTGGGTGCGCTCCTGGCCCTTGCCCTGGTCGACCAGCTCGCGCAGGTGGATGGGCGCGGAGAACTGCACGCGCGTCTTGCGCCCGAGGATGAGGATGCGTGCCAGCTTGCGCAGGCGCCCGGTCACCGCCCAGTTGTCGGCGAACAGCAGCTTCCAGGCGCTTTTCTCGCTGTCCGGCGACTGGCCCCAGAACACGCTGACCGGGACGATCTGCGCGTCGTCCACGCCGTTCTGGCCGATGGCCGCGAGCATGCGCATCAGCGCCGGCGGCGCGCCGCGCTTGTCCTGGCGACCGAGCCAGTCGGGCTCCGGCGTCAGGTAGAAGAAGGCCGCCGGCTCGACGCTGCTGCCCACCGCCACCGGCATCACCGGGCGCGGCAGGCCGGCCTTGCGGCACTCCGTGTCGACTACCGCCAGGTCGCTCACCGAAGGCTGCTGCAGCACGTAGAGCACCGGCTTGCTGCGGTCGATCTTCAGGCTCAGGGACGACTGGTTGATGGTTTCCGAGCGCACCCAGAGGTAGAGCAGGCGGCGCAGGACGCCAAAGCCGAAGCGGCGGAACGGGTAACGGGGCATACGGGCTCGCAGGCAGTTGAACGGGGCTCGGCGGCGACCAAGCGGACGCTAGTGTGCCGCAACGCTACGGCAGGCAAAAGGGTGGGACGGCAGCCTGGAAGCATGCTATGACCTCCGCTCGGCTGCTTTCGATGTAGGAATAGGACCGCATTCCTAAATAAATTTTCATGCACGGCAGTGTACTTTTTCGTCACAGTCTCCACCTTGCACTGCCGTCCGTCGGTTCATATATTCCCGGCGGCATTTTGTGGGAGCTCGTCTGCCCCGTGTGTTCCGAGTTCGCGGCGGGCTCTTGGCGCAACGGTGAGAGATATGATCGAAATAAGCAGACTCACGAAGCGATTCGCGCAGCACACCGCGGTGGACGACCTGTCCTTCAGTGTGCAACCGGGGGAAGTCCTGGGCTTTCTCGGCCCCAACGGCGCCGGCAAGTCCACCACCATGAAGATGCTCACCGGGTTCCTCGCGCCCACCTCGGGCACCGCGAGCATCCACGGTTTCGACATCCAGACGCAGACCCTCCAGGCCCAGCGCCTGATCGGCTACCTGCCCGAGGGCGCGCCCTGCTACGGCGACATGCGCGTGCGCGGCTTCCTCGAATTCATCGCCGAGGTCCGCGGCTACCGCGGCGCGCAGAAGCGCGAGCGGGTGGCGCGGGTGGCCGAGCAGCTGGAGCTGGAGAGTGTCCGCGAGCAGTCCATCGAAACCCTCTCCAAGGGCTTCAAGCGCCGCGTCGGCGTGGCCCAGGCTATCCTCCACGACCCGCGGGTGCTGATCCTCGACGAGCCCACCGACGGCCTGGACCCGAACCAGAAGCATCAGGTCCGCGAGCTGATCCGCGGCCTGGCCCGCGAGCGCATCGTCATCATCTCCACCCACATCCTCGAAGAGGTCACCGCGGTCTGCACCCGCGCGGTAGTGATCGCCAACGGCCGTCTGCTGGCCGACGGCACGCCCTTCGAGCTGGAAAGCCGCTCGCGCTACCACCAGGCGGTGACCCTGGTCGCCGACGGTGAGCTGGACCGCGCCGCCCTGGCCGCATTGCCAGGCGTGGCAGCCCTGGAGGAGAACCCGCTGGAGCACAGCCTGACGCTGCTGGCCAGGCCCGGCGAGGTGATCTTCCCGCAGGTGAATGCGCTGATCGCCGAGCGCGGCTGGCGCATCCGTGAGCTGGACGTGGAGCGCGGCCGCCTCGACGAGGTGTTCCGCAGCCTGACCAGGGGGGAAGCGGCATGAAGCAGTTGCCGGTGGTCTTCAAGCGCGAGCTGGCGAGCTACTTCGCCACCCCGCTGGCCTACGTGTTCATCGTCATCTTCCTGGTGCTGTCCGGGGTTTTCACCTTCTACCTGGGCAATTTCTACGAGCGTAACCAGGCGGATCTGACGGCCTTCTTCAACTTCCATCCCTGGCTCTACCTGTTCCTCATCCCGGCGCTGGCCATGCGCCTGTGGGCCGAGGAGCGCAAGTCCGGCTCCATCGAGCTGCTGATGACCCTGCCGATCACCCGCTTCGAAGCGGTCACCGGCAAGTTCCTCGCCGCCTGGGTGTTCGCCGGCATCGCCCTGCTGCTGACCTTCCCCATGGTGCTCACGGTCAACTACCTGGGCGAGCCGGACAACGGCGCCATCCTCGCCGGCTACCTCGGCAGCTGGCTGCTGGCCGGCGGCTACCTGGCCATCGGCTCGTGCATGTCGGCGCTGGCGAAGAACCAGGTGATCGCCTTCATCCTCGCCGTGGTGATGTGCTTCGTGTTCATCGTCAGCGGCTTCCCCCTGGTGCTCGACGCCTTCAACGCCTGGGCGCCGCAGTGGCTGCTGGACGCGGTGGCCTCGATGAGCTTCCTGACGCGCTTCGATGCGATCAGCAAGGGCGTCATCGACCTGCGCGACCTGCTGTTCTTCGCCAGCCTGATCGTCGCCTGGCTCGCCGCCACGGCGGTGGTGGTCGACCTGAAGAAAGCCGATTGAGGAAGCCCGCATGAAGAAATTGATGTATTCCGCCGCCGGGCTGCTGGTCATCGCCTTGCTGTTCCTGGCTTTCAACCTGGTGTCCGGGCTGGCCTTCACCGGCGCGCGCCTGGACCTGACGCAGCAGAAGCTCTACACCATCTCCGACGGCACGAAGAAGGTGCTGGGCTCCATCGGCGAGCCGATCAACCTGTACTTCTTCTTCTCCGATAAAGGCAGCAAGGACCTGGTCCCGCTGCGCAACTACGCCAAGCGCGTGGAGGAACTGCTCAAGGCCTACGAGCGCGAGGCCGACGGCAAGATCCGCCTGCACGTCATCGACCCGCAGCCGTTCTCCGAGGAGGAGGACAAGGCCGCCGAGTTCGGCCTGCAGGCGGTGCCGCTGAACCAGGGCGGCGACACCCTGTACTTCGGCCTGGCCGGCACCGATGCCCTGGACAACATCCAGGTGATCCCGTTCTTCCAGCCGGACCACGAAGCGTTCCTGGAGTACGACCTCAGCCGCCTGGTCAATGCCCTGGCGCATCCCAAGCGGCCGGTGGTGGGCGTACTCAGCACCCTGCAGATGACCGGTGGCTTCGACATGCAGACGCAGCAACCCAGCTCGCCCTGGATGCTGCTCGACGAGGTGCGCCAGCAGTTCGACCTGAAGAGCCTCAAGCCCGACGTCGACGCCATTCCGGACGACGTCAGCGTGCTGCTGCTGGTGCACCCCAAGCACCTGCCGCAGCAGACGCTCTACGCCATCGACCAGTTCGTGCTGCGCGGCGGCAAGCTGCTGGCCTTCGTCGATCCCTTCAGCGAGGCCGACAAATCCTCGCCCATGGCCGCGCTGGATGGCCCCGGCGACCAGGCCTCCGACCTCGAACCGCTGTTCAAGGCCTGGGGCGTGCAACTGCTGCCGGGCAAGGTGCTCGGCGACGCCAGCTACGCCATGTCGGTGAGCATGGGTCAGGGCCAGCGCGCGGCGCACCACCTGGCCTGGCTGAACCTCGGCGCCAAGGCGCTGGACGCCAACGACGTGGCCACCGCCGGGCTGGAGAATCTGACCCTGGCCACCGCCGGCATCCTCGAACCGCTCAAGGACGCGAAGACGCACTTCACGCCGCTGATCCAGAGTTCGGCGCAGGCGATGCCCTTCGACGCCCAGCGCTTCGCCACCCTGCGCGACCCCGGCGAGCTGATGGCCCAGCTCAAGCCCACCGGCCAGCGCTACGTCATGGCCGCGCGCATCCAGGGCCCAGCGCAGAGCGCCTTCCCCAATGGCATCGAGGGCCGCAAGGACGGCCTGAAGAGCGCCGACAGCATCAACGTCATCGCCGTGGCCGACACCGACCTGCTCACCGACCGCATGTGGGTGCAGGTGCAGGACTTCTTCGGCCAGCGCGTGCCGCAGCCCTGGGCCGACAACGCCAGCTTCGTGATCAACGCGCTGGACAACCTGGCCGGCTCCGACGCGCTGATCAGCGTGCGCTCGCGCGGCCGCTTCAGCCGCCCGTTCACCGTGGTGGACGAGCTGCAGCGCCAGGCCGAGACGCGCTTCCGCGAGAAGGCCGACGCGCTCAAGCAGCGCCTGGCCGACACCGAGCAGAAGCTCGCCGCGCTGCAGAACCCCGACCCGGGCAAGGCCCTGGAGCTGACGCCGGAGCAGCAGAGCGCGATGCAGCAGTTCATCCAGGAGCGCGTGCGCATCCGCAAGGAACTGCGCGACGTGCAGTTCCAGCTCAACGCGGATATCGAGTCCCTCGGCCGCACCCTGAAGATCGTCAACATCGCCGCCGTGCCGCTGCTGCTGACCCTGGGCGTGCTCGCCCTGTGGTGGTGGCGCCGCCGGCGCCAGGCCTGAGGAGGCGGCCATGCAACGCAAGAGTCTGATCCTGCTGGTGGTCCTGGTGGTGGCGCTCGGCGGCCTCTTCGCCTGGCTGCAGCGCGAGCCGGCCCGCCTGGCGCCGCCGGCGGAGGTGCGCTATTTCCCGGGCCTGGACGCGCAGCAGGTGAGCGCGGTGACGGTACGCCGCCCCGGCCAGCCGGACATCCGCGTGGCGCGCCAGGACGGTCGCTGGGTGATGCCGGCCAAGGCCGGCTACCCGGCGGCCGGGCGCCTGGTCGGCGACCTGCTGCACGACCTGGCGCAGGCGCGCAAGGTCGAGGCCAAGACCCGTGAGCCGGGCAACTTCGCCCAGCTCGGCGTCGCCGACCAGGGAGAGGGCGCCGGCGTGCGCCTGAGCCTCGAGCGCAGCGGCGGCGCGCCGCTGGAGCTGCTGGTGGGCAAGGCCGCACAGCAGGGCGGGCGCCTGGTGCGCCAGCCCGGCGACGAGCAGGTCTGGCTGATCGACAAGGACCTGCGCCTGCCGCCCGACGAGCTGGACTGGCTGGACCGGCGCATCACCAGCATTCCCTTCGAGAAGGTCGCCGAGGTGTCGGTGAGCTACCCCGGCGGGGAAACCCTGACGGTGTTCCGCGACAAGGCCGGCGAGCCTAACCTGCGGGTACGCCAGCTGCCCGGGGACGCCAAGCTGGCCTACGAGTCCATCGCCAACGGCATGGCCACGCCCTTCGGTGCCCTGACCTTCAGCGAGACCGCGCCGCTGGACCAGGTGCAGTTCAAGGGGCCGGCGCGGCTGGACCTGGCGCTCAAGACCCTCGACGGCGCCAGCCTGAGCGGGCGCGTGCTGGAGCAGGGCGGGCAGAACTGGCTGCTGCTGGAGCGCGTCGAGGGGTTCGCCGACGGGCAGATCCAGGCGCGCAAGGGCTGGGCCTACCGCATCGAAGCCAACCAGTACGAGGCGCTGGCCCGGCACCTGGCGGATTTCACCGCGAAGAAACCTTGAGGTATTTCAAAGGCCGGCCGGGCGAAGTTCCGGTCGGCAACTTTCACCATGGGCGTGCGGAAATGTGCGTTGCAGCACGCCGACAATGACAAAACTTACAACTCCGTTACATCGTCCAAGTGCACCAGAATGGCCTTGGAAGCCCCGTAAAATGGCACTTTGGCCGCATTGACCACGGTGCTGGCACTGAGGCGAAAAAGTGCTTTCCAGCTGTAACTTTTGATTTATATACTCGGGAGCGCGGTCGTCATTGGGGCGTTATTCGAATTGTCCATCCAGCGGCTAAGGCCCTGGACGGTCAACGCGGACAACCTTCCGCCTGTCGAGCCGTTGCAGTCCTCATTCCCGGGGGCCACCCAAAAATAATAGCGAGTTGGAGAGTGTGGTAATGGCTGATCGTGAGGTCGGAACCGTCAAGTGGTTCAATGACGCCAAGGGTTATGGATTCATTCAACGCGACAGCGGTCCGGACGTTTTCGTCCACTACCGCGCCATTCGTGGCGAAGGTCACCGCTCCCTGGTCGAAGGCCAGAAAGTGGAGTTCTCGGTGATCCAGGGTCAGAAAGGCCTGCAGGCGGAAGACGTCTCCAAGGTCTGAGAACCCGTTTACGATCTGCTGCGCGTCGGCATAACTGCGTTGAAAACAGGCGAGTAATGCTCATTTAGCTAGCTAAACTGCGCTTCCTCGCCTGTTTGACTCGCTGCGCTCGCCCTTCGGGCCAGCCTTCGGCTGTTACTCCCGTTGGTCGTTGCGCCTTGTTCTGCTCTAGCTCGCGAGATCGTAAACAGGCTCTGAGCCCCCGAAGACAAAGGCCCGTCGCGAGACGGGCCTTCGTTTTCCAGCCGGCGCCTGGCGCCCGGCTCTTCAGCAACGACGCCGCGCATCGCGCCAGCGTCGTTTTCGTGCTTCAGCCGGTTCGCCAGGTGATCTCGGCGACGCCCTCGGCGGTCACCTTCAGCCAGCGGTCGGCGTCTTCCTCGCCCTGTTCTTCGCTCCAGCTGCCCGGTGCGCAGCGCACCTCCACGCCCAGCGCGGCGTTGGCCGCCCTGGCGCAGGCCAGGTCGTCGTCCCAGGGCGTGGCGTCGCTGTCGATGAACAGGCTGTGCCACTTGCCCACCGCCTGCGGCAGCCAGGTCAGCGGGATCATCCCGCTGGGGCTGTCGGCCAGGCACTTGAAGGTCTCGCCCTGGCGCCGCCATTCGCTGCAGGGGCCCAGCGCCTCGGCCAGCCAGGCGCCGACAGCGGCCTGGTCGGCGTCCTTCAGGTAGATCTCGATATCCGGTTGGCGCATGGGCGTCCTCGTCAGGGTTTTTGGCGTTCCAGCCAATCGTAGCGCACCGCCACAGTGACCTCGAAGGGCTCGGCGAGGATGCGCTCGCGGCGCTGCGGGTTGACCCGCCAGCCGTGGGGCGTCATCGCCAGCAGCGTTTCGCGGGCTTCGCGGCTGTCCAAAGCCAGGCGGAAATTCAGGCTTTCCGTATGGGCCAGGGCCAGGCTCGGTGGCAGGTCGGCCAGGTGCTTGTCGTCGACGTACTCGCGCACCTCGTCGTACAGGCGCTGGCGCAGTTCCAGCAGGTGGTCGCGGCCCGGGCCCAGGCGCAGCACGCCGCCGCCGGGGGCCAGCAGGCGCGCCGCCTCGTTCCAGTCGATGGGGCTGAACACGCTGGCCAGCAACTGGCAACTGGCGTCGGCCAGCGGCACCCGGGCCATGCTGGCGACCATCCAGGTCAGCTGCGGGGCGCGGCGGCAGGCGGCTTTCACCGCCTCGCGGGAGATGTCCAGGGCGTAGCCGTCGCTGGCGGGCAGGGCCTCGGCGAGCTGGGCCGTGTAGTAGCCCTCGCCGCAGCCGATGTCGAGCCAGCGCGCCGGTGCGCGTTCGGCGGCAAGCTCGGCCAGGCGCCGGGCCAGCGGGGCGTAGTGGCCGGCGCCGAGGAACTGGCGGCGGGCCTCGACCATGGCGGCGTTGTCGCCCGGGTCGCGGCTTTTCTTGTGCTGCACCGGCAGCAGGTTCAGGTAGCCTTGGCGCGCGCGGTCGAAACTGTGCCCGGCGGGGCACTTCACGCTGTTGTCGAGGTGTTCCAGCGGCGCCTGGCAGATCGGGCAGGTGAGCATCTCAGTCTTTCCGCTCCGTGCGCAGCGGGCTCAGCACGGTGAGCAGCGGCAGGCTGCGCTGGCGCAGGTTGAGCTGGTAGCTGCGCAGGGCGTAGCGCCGCTCGGCGGCGGGGGCCGGCGGTGGGATGTCGGGTTGGGTGGCGGCCAGGCAGAAGCCTTTCTTCACGTCTTTCATGCCAGCAGCCGCACCAGGGTCTGGTAGTAGATTTCGCTCAGCAGGTCGAGGTCGCTGGCCAGCACCCGCTCGTTGACCTGGTGGATGGTGGCGTTGACCGGGCCCAGTTCGACCACCTGGGTGCCCAGGGTGGCGATGAAGCGCCCGTCCGAGGTGCCGCCGGAGGTCGAGGGAGTGGTCTGCCGGCCGGTCACCGCCTGGATGCTGGCGGCCACGGCGTCGAGCAGCTCGCCCGGCTCGGTGAGGAACGGCAGGCCGGACAGCGCCCAGTCGATGTGCCAGTCCAGGCCGTGCTTGTCGAGGATGGCGGCGACGCGCTGCTGCAGCTCCTCCGGGGTGGATTCGGTGGAGAAGCGGAAGTTGAACACCACCACCAGCTCGCCGGGGATGACGTTGGTGGCGCCGGTGCCGCCGTTAATGTTGGAGATCTGGAAGCTGGTCGGCGGGAAGAAGGCGTTGCCGTCGTCCCAGTGCTCGGCGGCCAGCTCGGCCAGGGCCGGGGCGGCCAGGTGGATGGGGTTCTTCGCCAGGTGCGGGTAGGCCACGTGGCCCTGCACGCCGCGCACCTTGAGGGTGGCGCCGAGGGAGCCGCGGCGGCCGTTCTTGACCACGTCGCCGACCAGAGCGGTGCTCGACGGCTCGCCGACGATGCACCAGTCCAGGCGCTCGTTGCGCGCGCGCAGGCGCTCGACCACGGCCTTGGTGCCGTGCTGCGCCGGGCCTTCCTCGTCGCTGGTGATCAGGTAGGCGATGCTGCCGCGGTGGTCCGGGTGCTCGGCGACGAAGCGCTCGGTGGCGATGATCATGGCCGCCAGGCTGCCCTTCATGTCCGCCGCGCCGCGCCCGCAGAGCATGCCGTCGGCGTCGATCTGGGCGTCGAACGGCAGGTGCTGCCAGGCCTGCTCGGGGCCGGTGGGGACCACGTCGGTGTGCCCGGCGAAGCACAGCACCGGACCTTCGCCGCCATCGCGACCGGCACGGCGGGCCCAGAAGTTGTCCACTTCTTCGATGCGCATCGGCTCCAGGTCGAAGCCGCAGGCGGCCAGGCGCTGCATCATCAGCTGCTGGCAGTCGGCATCGACGGGAGTGACGGAGGGCCGGCGGATCAGCTCGCAGGCGAGGGCCAGGGTCGGCGACAGGGACATGGGCAAGGCATCCAGGGTGAAACGGAAAAGGCGCACATCTTAAAGCAAAAGCGCGGGGACAGCGCGTCGTCTGGTCGCAGCGGTTTCCCTGGCAGGATGCGCGTAGGAGCGAAGAGTCCGTTCGCGAGCAAGCTCGCTCCTGCGATGTCTCCGACTCCGAGCTCAACTGTAAGCGGGCCCTGCCCGCGATATCGCGCGCAGGGCGCGCTCCTACAAGGAGCACGGTGCGTGGGATGGCGTAGGAGCGAGCATGGCTTTTCGTAGGATGGCGTTGAGCGAAGCGATACCCATCGCCATGACCGCATGGGTATCGC
>Ga0182748_1001005_pt1 | contig 28397 bp, 30 predicted proteins | sample eDN3rd37CKraftOP_FD_128877 | JGI IMG/M metagenome (GOLD analysis project Ga0182748, IMG submission 128877) | Enriched Organic Plus compost microbial communities from Emeryville, California, USA - eDNA 3rd pass 37_C Kraft OP (version 2) (version 2) ...
AAGCTGAGCCGCAGGCGAAGCCCACTTCGCTCCGCTCAGTAGCGCCCTTCGACTTCGCTCAGGGCGAACGGAGTGGGGGCACAACTATAACAACCTCTCCGTCCGAGCCGAACCGAAGGGAACCTAACGGCAGGAACCGGATCGCAGGTCGACACGCAATGAAGCGTCGAATTTGCAAACGGCATAATCGCCAATTCCATGTCCGGGCCGAACGCGATCGAGATATGGCCGTTCATGGAGGTGGAGGATCTGGCGGAGTTTCTGACACCCGAGAAACTCTCGAAACCCCATGACAGGGAGCGAGGGAGCCCGGCGTCGCCTGACACCATCGGCCGGAGCCCATTCACCTCCCCTGCGGTCCTGACCGAAAAGACGATGTGACCGCAGACGAGACGCCCTCAAGCGATCGAAGCGGCTTTTCACACCGCATTTGCAGTCCGCCGATATCATTCGGTAGGCGCTTTGCCCTGCGCAGCGAATGCCGCAAGCCTGCCTTGCTTGCGCAAATGGACGATTTGGACCGTCAAGCCGACGATCAGAATGACAAAAAGACCGGCTTGTGATCCAAGGAGAAGGGGTGAGTTCAGATCGGTGACCAGGGGGTGGCCGTCCGGAACACGGCGCAGGGTTTCTGTAACGGTCGGCACCATCAGCAGAAACGCTGTCAGGGTGAGGAAGATCGTTTCAAGATAAGTGCCCGCGCGTCCGAAGCTCGAAACAGGACCAATGCCGTATCCGGCAAGCAGCAGCAGGATCGTTGCTGCGCCAATGCCGTAGCTTACGGGCTGATGTGCGACCAGGAATGCCGTTGTCGCGCCGATGAGCATCGAGAGGAAATAAGCAATGCCGGGCATCGACCGAGGGACAATCCGTCCGTGGCGGGCAAACATATAGATGGCCAGCGGAATGGCAGGTAGGCTGCCGAGCGTGTGTATCCAGCCGAGGGGTGAGATTCCAAACATCCATAGTATCCTTTCGACTAGTAGGTAGGTGTGCTCAACAAGCACTGCAGAGCAATCATGAAATGCTATTTCGAAATCTGGGACTGCTTCCGAAGGGAATGTGTAGCGAGCCGCTCGAGGAGCGGACCTGTCACGACCGCGAATATCTTCGGATCACGATAGGCCCGCGCCGAAAGCATCGCGCCGTGAACCGTTGCCATGAATGCTTCGGCCTCGGCACGAGGTGTACTCGTCAATTGCAGTTGGCCGTGCCGCACACCACGCTCCAGCACGGACGTCAACCATGCCGACAGGGCGCGGAAATGTGCACGGACCTCCAGGCCAACTTCTTCGGGTAGAACGGGGAGCTGACTTGCCAACAGCGCGCAGATACAAAGAGGAGCGCTGCCATCCGCAATGCAAGTCTCCCAATACTCAACGTAGAACCGAAGCTGTTCGAGCGGATCGGATAGCCGAAGTTCGAGTTTCGCTATCCCCGCTTCGGCTTCTTCCCGATACCGCGCAACCAGCGTTCGGACCAAGTCGACCTTGCTCGGGAAATGATGATGGATGCTCGCCTTACGGATTCCGACCACATCCGCAATGTCGGCATAGCTGAAACTATGGTAGCCGCCAGCCACGATCAGAGAACGCGCGCAAGCCAGGATATCGTCGGAAGTCGTGGATAGATTGCTCATGCCCTTGCCTACCTTCTGATAGGTTGATAGTCAACTCTTCCTGCTCGCCTCACCGGACTGGAACCTCCACTCACAGGATTGCATCTTGCAATGTTTCCTATTTGTTCCAATACGGCTATCTATGCAGATCGCGCTCAGCCTCGGGGCTCGCGAGGATATTGAATGGGTTCGGGACCAGTTGGAAACCCGCTTCGGCTGCCCAGCCCCGATCCTTGCGCGAACGCCTATCGGCCAATTGGTAAAATCATCCATAAGTGGTCGCACGCGCGACGAAATCTCACTGGCAGCTTATGGGCGACTTCTCGACGCATTCCCGCGATGGTCCGATATCACGCGCGCGTCGACAACCGACATTGAGACCGTCATCCGCGATGTGACCTTTCCGGATGTCAAGGCACGACACCTCCACGATGCACTGTGCGCCGTGGCGGCTGGTCACCCCGACTTCGACCTCGCATTCCTCGGCTCGCTGAGCGTCGAAAACGCCCTCGAGTGGCTGGAGCGATTGCCAGGTGTCGGTCGGAAAGTCGCCGCTTCCACCCTCAACTTCAGTATGTTGCACATGCCAACATTCGTCGTGGACACGCATATTTTGAGGATATCGCGCCGGTTCGGCTTCGTCCGGAAAAAGGCCGATACGCGCGCCGCCTATGACATGACGATGGCGGTGTTACATGACTGGAGCGCCACTGACCTAGCGACGCTTCACATATTGATGAAACGCTTGGGCCAGACTGTCTGCCAAGCCGATCGCGCCTCCTGCAGGCACTGCCCGATCCGCCTCCGCTGCCAAGCGGCTGCCGGTGTGGGATAGTGCGGATATTTGTCCCAGCTCCACATTCTCATCGCAGGATATGAGTGTCGCCTATCCGGCGACAGCAGCGGATGTCGAGCATCCGATCCTGTCGGATTGGCTTTTCGTCAATGAAATCGCAGTCATCGGGTCGGGAAAATGGTGGGCCCGGCAGGACTCGAACCCGCAACCTAGCCGTTATGAGCGGCCAGCTCTAACCATTGAGCTACAGGCCCCGAGGGTCGTCCGTGCCCGGACGCACCCGGATCAGACGCGCCGTTACCCTGCCCCCTCACCGCTTGGCAAGCGGAACTCACGCGTCCGGCGACAGCGCTTCGAGCAGGGTTGCCTGGTCAATGGGCCGGACATCGCGCCTATCGAGATGCGCGAGGACATGGTCCCACCAGCGATAAAAGGCCGTCACATCGGCATCGGTGCGTGTGTAGGGCGTGTGGCCCGGCTCCAGGGTCGGCGAGTGGAAGGAGAAATTGAGCAGCGGCAGGTTCTCGGCGATCAGGCTGTCGATCGCGGCGCAGCATTCCGCAGCGCTAACCCCTTCCGGCGTCAGCGGGATACGCGTTAGCAGCCCTACTCGCGACAGGAGGCCACCCAGCCGGCCGACGCGCTCGACATGGCCATGGAGTTGGTCGCCCCATCGGCCGAGCCCGCCGACAAACGCCGTCGATAGGGGCAGCTCGATCAGCCTGCCGGTGGGGCCAGCGCGATACGGCCAGAGCGGCATGCCGGTGAAATCGGGCCCATGCTGCCGGCGATAGTCGAAGCGGCTGCGCACCGAGCTGTCGATCCGGAAGCCCGCTTCCTCCAGGATTGCGGCGCTATGCGGGCCAATGCCATAGCGGCCAGCGCGGTAAGCGACCGGCCGGACACCGAGGCGCGCCTCGATCCGATCGCGCAACGCGATCAGCTTGGCGTGCTCCAGCGTCCGGGGCAGATTGCCGGCGTAGCTGTTACGGGCGGACACCGCCTCCTCGTGCGGCGGGTTGACCCAGGGGTGGAGATGGACGCCGATGTCTGCGCTGCCTTCGGCCACCCAATCGCGCATCAGCGCGTTGGCCGCTTCGCTTTGCGCCACCGCATAATCCGTCACATAGATAGGCCGCACGCCCACATCACGCATGAATGCCTGGAAACGACCCATGCCCACCATGACGGTGACTTGCGTGGCGGAGCGATCGAACGGGGCGGCCCAATCGAACTCCTCCTCAGTGTCGACCCAGAGCATGAACCGCCGGCCGAGCCCCTGTGGCCATGGAATCGCCGCGGTCTCGGCCGGACGATCCAGCAGGTTCGCAACGTGGGTCATAACGTCCAAGCGCCTCGAATAGCGTGAGCGGGTTCACGGCCTGCATAGCCGCAAGACATAGCCGTGACCTTAAACTAGGCCTCTCGACATCACGCAGCAACGCGCGGCTCTCGTCTCAGCACCGGCCTTCCTGCTCCGTGTCGGCCGCCTGCAGCGCCGGCAACAGGATGGTGCACAGATCGGCCGAGACGTCGAAACGCCCACCGAGATGCGCCGCAATGCCGCGCACCAGCCGCAAGGTGAAGGCCAAGCCAAGTGGCGGGATCGCGCCAAGCCTCAGGTCGAGCGTCGCGCCATGGTCGAACAATTGCTGGTCGGAAAGATCACGGAGCGCGCGCGGACGTCGCATGGCGAGCCGCACCAACGGCGCGCCCGGATCGACCGACAGGCGTAAATGAAGCCGCTCGCCTTCATCCAGCGCGGCACAACCGGCACGCAGCAGGTGGCTCAGCATCCGCTCGGCCTGCGCGCGCTCACCCAGAATCGGCGGCAATGCCTCCGCCATGTCGAGGATGATACGATCGCCATCCTCGGCAGTGAACGGCCGCGCGACATACTGAATGACCCGTGCCAGATCCAGCACACCCACGGGCAGCGCCGCATCTCCTCGCTCCAGCCGACTGGCAAGATCCAGATCATCGAACGTGGCAATGAGCGTGCTCGCGTCGGTCAGGATGCTGCGCGCCATCTCGCGATATTCGCTCGTCACGGGGCCGAGCAACTGCGACTCGATCATCTCGGCAAAACCCTGAATGGCGTTGAGCGGCGTGCGAAGCTCGTGGATCAATTGCCGGGCATTTTCCGCCGAGAGACCGGACCAGCCGCTTTCGGCATCGCTGCGCACCAGGCTCTCATGCGCCTGTTCGCGCCGCGCCAAGCCGACATAGCCGATGAAGCGCCCGGTCACGGGATCGAAGCGCGGCTCGCCCGAGATGCGCCATTCGCCCTGCAACCGGCCCTCGCCGATCGTGAAGCGCGCCTGCGAAAAGGCGGCGCGCCGCCGGAAAGCGCCAAGCGCCGTGCCGTCCGCGCCTAGGCGGCTGTCGACGCTGGCGGTCCCGATGCTGAGTCCGAGGACCGAAATCCGCGGCGCGCCGGAGACGAGCAGGATCGTTCCGGTCACATCCGCCTCGAAGGTGAACCGGTCAATGATGGGCTCAGTGCCTGGCTCAGCGGCTTGAGGCGCCTCCGCTTCGATCGCGGGCCGGCGATATCCACGCTCACCGGTGAAGCGCTCGATCTGTGCGACGATGCGGCCGATCTGGCTCGGCTGGGCATTCTCGCCGGCCGAAGGAGTCGCGAGAACATCCACGATTTCGGCGCCTGGGTGATCGACGGTTGACGCCGGGGCAGCATCGACGGCCGTGGCCGGCAGTGCGAAATCGATCGGACCAAAACGGTCAAGCGCCTGTCGCGCCTGCGGGCCGAGATTGGCGCGGCGGCGCAGGACACTGCGCGCCAGCGGTCCCAATTCGGGGATGACGGCCGCCCAATCCGGGTCCGAAAGCTGGGCGGATGCCATTGTCGCCGCAGCCAGTGTCGGATGATCTTGAGCAAGCAGGCGCACGAGGCTGGACGAGCGCAGCCGGCTCCCGAGCTCGACGATCGCGGACACACGCTGATCAAGGGTGAGGTCCGCCCCGACCCGATCTATGATCGCCAGCACCTCGTCACGGTCTTCCTTACTCAGCGGATGCGCCGTCGGCGCGCCGGAGACGTCATGTTGCGCGAGCAGGTCCACGCATTGCCGCCAGCGGGTCACGACCGCATAGGCGCCCTCGCCACGATTGGCGAGCACTGTCCGCAGCAGATCATTGAAACGCATGGCTGGCCCCGGTTCCGTCATTAACCGGGCACTAACCACGGGATTTCGCTGGGAGCTAGCTGCAAAAAATGGGACGTTGCAATGTGGGACAATTGCATTGTAGCGACATTATCTTCTGGTGTATGCGTTGACAGCGAAAGGAAATGTCACTTCATGCCTGGCGCTGGAATAGACGAGATCGACCTCAAAATTCTCGATGCCCTGCAGGACGATGGTCGTATGACCAATGTCGATCTTGCGGCACGGGTGGGATTGACAGCACCGCCCTGTCTGCGCCGCGTTCGAACGCTGGAGGAGCGCGGCTATATCGCCTCCTATCATGCGCATCTCGATCCGGTCGCCCTGGGCTATACGATCACCGTGTTCGCCATGGTAAGCCTGAAAAGCCAGGCCGAGAGCGATTTGCGCGCGTTCGAATCCTATGTGGCGGAGCTGGCGCAGGTCCGCGAATGCCACATGCTGAACGGCGAGATCGACTTCATCCTGAAGGTCGTCGCGCCGGACCTGCGCAGCTTCCAGCAGTTCCTCACCTCGAAGCTGACGCAGGCGCCCAATGTGGCAAGCGTCAAGACATCGCTGACGATCCGGACGTCCAAGAACCTCCCCGGCGTTCCCATCGAGCCCGATTCGAGCAACTGATGTGACAAGGGCGCCTCGCGGCGCCCTTGTTCGCGTCTTTGATGCCGAGCTCGCTCTCAGCTGCCGCTCGTCGCCGGCGCGGGAGCAGCCGCCGGCGCGGCTGCCTGTGCCGGGCTGTTCACCCAGATCGTCCAGAGATCAGCGATCTGGCGAGGCAGGCCGGCGCCGCTCACCGCGCCGAATGCGGCCACTGCGCCGGCCTTGTCACCGGACTTGGCCAGCGCGATGCCAAGGCCAAGATTGGTCTCGTCGGCGTCCGCGCCGCCCTTCTGCAAGGCCAGCTTGTAGAGCTGGGCCGCCTTGGCATAGTCGCCATAGCCCAGATAGGCCTCGGCCGTGTTTGCCGCGCTGCGCCCATTGGCGGCGCTCGCCGCGGTACGCTCGGAATTCGCCAGCGATGCCTTGTCTGCCGCAATGCCCTGGCTGGCGAGCTGGTACAGGTCTGCGAAGCTGGTCTGCTGGATGTCGCCGCGCTGACGACCGCGCTCGATCACATCCTTCACTTCGCCGGGCAGGCCTTCCTTCCACGCCGCCTCGGCATATTCGCTGTAGCTGTAATTGTTGCTCAGCGAATTGGTGGCGTCCATCAGGCGCAGGATCATGAGGTCCATGGGGCGAGGGATACCGGGATTGGCATCCTGCAACGACCGCAGGACGACACGCCAGTTTTCGGGCGATCCCACATGCGGCAGAGCCAGCTTGAACCAGTCGAACTGGTTCGGATCATGCGCCAGGACCGCCATCTTGAGTCCGCGCGAATACCAGGTCGCGTCGGGCGTGTTGCCGGCATTCTGCTCGAGGTCGATCGCGGTCTTGAGATAGCCCAGGCCCTGGAGCGCCAGCTGCTGGCCGGTCGGGTTGAACTGATTGTCGGCCACATTCTGATAGGCCTCGCCGAAATAGCTCTCTGCCAGGAAGACATTGGCCGACGAGGGATTGTGACCCGCCGTCAAGGCGGCCTGGAGATGGGTGCGCGCCGCAGCATAGTCCTTGGCGTTCATGGCGAGCTGGCCGGCGGCGAACTCGAACTTGCCGACATCCGCCTCGGCCGCCTTGCCAGAGGACAGCATCAGCTCGATGCCTTTGCGCTGCAGCGATTCGTCATGCAGCCCGGACCCGACGCTGAGATAGAAATTGCCGAGATAATATTTGTCGTCCGGCTTGGTGGCCGTGGGCTCGATCTCGGCGAGCTTCGCCTTTGCACCCTCGAAATTGTTCGCCGCCAGCAGCTCCTGCACCGCCTGGGCGCCCGGCACGAACTCGCGGCTGGGCTGGAGCTGCGGCCCCTGCTGCTGCTCCTCACGATCGCGCCGCGCGGCCGAGGCCGCAGTCGGCAGAAGGGCACCGACCGTCATGGCCGCGAGCGTGATCGACAAGGCAGTGGTGGTAAACAAGCGCATGAGTGACGTCCTCCAGACTAAGACCAGAAACCGGCATGGGTTCGCCACTCAAACTGCCCGACCGGAGTCAAGTTCCGGAATGTGCTTGGCGACCCGGGCGTGAACTTCGTTTGAACGACCCTATAGAACCGGTTGTCCTGCTTGTCATCGCTCCGCTGGCAGCAGGTCGCGACGGCGCCACGGCGCGTCGACACGGAAATGTGCGGATCGCCACCGCCATCGGGTCGAACGCATGGACCGTGATGCCTTTTCGCTGGCATTCGGGAACCCTGGCGGCTAGGCTTTCCGAACCCATTTTCACATAACTGACACAAGAGAAAACCTTGAGCGACGAGACAGTCCTCGCCGAGCCCTCGGACATTAGCCCGATCGACATCGTCGATGAAATGAAGTCGAGCTATCTCGACTATGCCATGTCGGTCATCGTCAGCCGCGCCCTGCCGGACGTGCGCGATGGCCTCAAGCCCGTGCACCGCCGCATCCTGTGGTCGGCGCACGAGAGCGGTTACACATACAACAAGCCCTACCGGAAATGCGCCCGCATCACCGGCGACACGATGGGTAAATATCACCCGCACGGCAACCAGGCGATCTACGACGCGCTGGCGCGCATGACGCAGGACTGGTCCATGCGCGTGCCGCTGATCGACGGTCAGGGCAATTTCGGCTCGATGGACCCCGATCCGCCGGCGGCCGAACGCTATACCGAGGCGCGCCTCGCCAAGGTGGCCTCGACCGCATTGTTGGAGGATATCGACAAGGATACTGTCAATTTCCAGCCCAACTACGACGCCAGCGAGAGCGAGCCGCAGGTGCTGCCGGCGCGCTTTCCCAATCTGCTGGTCAACGGCGCAGGCGGCATTGCTGTCGGCATGGCGACCAATATCCCGCCGCACAATCTCGGCGAGGTGCTGCGCGCCTGCAAGGCATTCATGGACAATGGCGCGATCAGCGTCGAGGAGCTGATGGAGATCGTGCCCGGCCCGGACTTCCCGACCGGCGCGCTGATCCTCGGCCAATCCGGCGCACGCCAGACCTATGCGACCGGGCGCGGCTCGATCATCATGCGCTCGCGCCATGTCATCGAGTCCGGGCGCGGCGACCGGCAGCAGATCGTGCTGACCGAGATCCCTTATCAGGTCGGCAAGGCGGGGCTCGTCGAGAAGATCGCCGAGGCCGCCAAGGACAAGCGGATCGAGGGCATCAGCGACATTCGCGACGAATCGAACCGCGAGGGCGTCCGCGTCGTCATCGAGCTGCGGCGTGACGCCACGCCGGACGTGGTGCTCAACCAGCTCTGGCGCCATACCCCTGCCCAGTCGAGCTTCCCGGCCAACATGCTCGCCATCCGTGGCGGGCGGCCCGAGCTGCTCAACCTGCGCGACATCATCGAGAGCTTCGTGCGCTTCCGCGAGGAAGTCATTACCCGGCGCACCAAGTTCGAACTGAACAAGGCGCGCGAGCGGGCCCATATCCTGCTCGGCCTGGTCATCGCGGTCTCGAACCTCGACGAAGTGGTGCGGATGATCCGCGCATCGGCGAGCCCCGCGGCGGCGCGCGAGGCGCTCCTCGCCAAGGAATGGCCGATCGCCGACATCGCGCCCTATCTGCGCCTGGTCGAGGCGGCCGATATGGACGAGGGTGCGACAAGCTATCGTCTCTCCGACGCGCAGGTCCGCGCCATCCTCGACCTGCGGTTGCACCGCCTGACCGCGCTCGGCCGCGACGAGGTGGGCAGCGAGCTGGAAGGCCTCGCCACCGCCATCGAGGGCTATCTCGGCATACTCGGCAACCGCGCGCGGCTGTTCGAGGTGATGCGCGAGGAATTCGACGCGATCGAGGCCGAGTTCGCGACGCCGCGCAAATCGACCATCGCGCCTGCCGCCGACGGCATCGAGGACGAGGACCTGATCGAGCGTGAGGACATGGTCGTCACCGTGACCATGCAGGGCTATATCAAGCGCACCTCGCTCGACACTTTCCGCGCCCAGAACAGGGGCGGCAAGGGCCGCGCCGGCATGGCGACCAAGGAGGAGGATGTCGTCACCGCACTGTTCGTGACCAGCACGCATACGCCGGTGCTGTTCTTCTCCACCGCCGGCAAGGTCTATCGCCTGAAGGTCTGGCGCCTGCCCGAGGGCGGCCCGGCGACACGCGGCCGACCGATGGTCAACCTGCTGCCGCTGGCCGAGGGCGAGACCATCCAGACCGTGCTGCCCCTGCCGGAGGACGAGGCGCAATGGGCGGACCTGCATGTGATGTTCGCGACGGCCAAGGGCTCTGTGCGCCGCAACAGCATGGACGCCTTCGCCAACATCCCGTCGAACGGCAAGATCGCCATGAAGTTCGAGGGCGAGGATGCCGACGATCGGCTGATCGGCGTGGCGCTGCTCACAGAGGAGGACGACGTGCTGCTCGCCTCGCGTCAAGGCAAGGCGATCCGCTTCCGCGCCGACGACGTCCGCGAGTTCCAGAGCCGCAATTCGACCGGCGTGCGCGGCATGACGCTCAAGCCGGGCGACGAGGTCATCTCGCTCTCCATCCTGCACCGCGCGGGCATCCGCGACATGGAGGAGCGCGAGGACTATCTGCGGTTCGCGCCCTGGAAGGGCGAGAAGGAAGGCGAGCCGAGGCTCGACCCGGCCCGCTATGAGGAGCTGCGCGGCAAGGAACAGTTCATCCTGACCGTCTGCGCCAATGGCTATGGCAAGCTCAGCTCCGCCTTCGAATATCGGCGCACCGGCCGCGGTGGCCAGGGCATCACCAATATCGACAATATCGAGCGCAACGGCCCTGTCGTCGCCAGCTTCCCGGCAGTGCAGGCCGATCAGCTGATGCTGGTCACCGATCAGGCCAAGCTGATCCGCATCGGGCTCGACAGCCTCCGGGTGATCGGCCGCGGCTCGGCGGGCGTGCGCCTGTTCGACGTGGCGCAGGACGAGCATGTCGTCAGCGTCGCGCGGATCGAGGACAGCGGCGAGGCGGCGGAAACCGTGACTGAAGGCTGAGATCAGCGCTCCTGCTTTCGCAGGAGCACATGGGGGCTCTCCCGTTCAATTGTTGCGAAAAGCCTCACCCTCCGCCGGAACAACCGGCTTCTATCGAGAAAAACGGGTGGCGTCGGCCTGATGGGCCGTCGCCACCCCAAGAATCCACAGGAACAGGTCGCACATTGCCCCCATGGCATCCGGCGGGGATCATTGGCTGGGCCAACCAACCAGCCCGCCGCCCGGACGTGTGGCGGACATGATCGTCGGTCTTCCGGCCCCACCCAACCGGCACTGACCATGCCCGCTCGTCACCATTGGCGTAAGATTCCGGTTTTCGGGGTCAGTCCGATGCAAAAAACGGAGGCGAAGCCACTTCGCTGCGCTCAGTAGTGCCCTTCGACTTCGCTCAGGGCGAACGGAGTGGGTAGCGGATCGGCTTGAAGCTCGGTTTGCGGTGGAATGTCGACCCGCCTCACCGCATCACGCCGTTCGGTTCGAGTTGAAACGAGGCGCGTGACTCGTTCCAACATCAAGCGCAGTCGAGAACGTCCTTCTCGACTGCGCGGGGCTCAATAAGCCCACCTACTCCGTTCGAACCGAAGGGGACGCAAGGACGGGAACCGGGGCGCAAGTCGACATTCACGAAGCGCCGAATTTGCTGACGACATGATCGCCAAAATCCGGAGCGGATCGCAGGCACGCTTCCCCTACCCCTCAGGCGCCGCAATGCGTGGCGACGCGTTCGCTCGATCGGGGCACATTCTTGCGTGCATCGAGCGCGCCGAGGCGCCCCAGCGCCTTGATCCGCACCCATAGCGTGGCCGCTCGCCGTGCCGCGTCGCAGGCCTCCGCGGCCAGTCCCGCTTCGCCGAGGCGATCGACATGCGCGCCGAGGCCGATCGCCAGGTCGCGCATCCGCTGCGGGTCGTCGGGCGCGGCGGCGAGCCGGCGCTCGCGCAGCGCCACGCTGGCGCGGGAAGGGACGAGCGCCTGGTCGGGCCGGCCGAGGTCGCTGAGCAGCAGGGCCTGCTGCCCGTAGAGGATGAGCAGCTTCTTCTCCGCCGCCGCGTCCGGCCCCTGTTCCAGCACCTGACGCAGCGCCGCCACGCCGCCGCGCGCGATGTCCAGCGCCTCCTGCTGGCGACCGGCCATGTCGCCGAGCGTGCCGCTCAGGTCGAACGCATTCTGCCCCTTGAGGATGACGAGATTGGGCATCGGGCCATGCCGGGCGATCTGCGCGTCGATGAGCCGATCGGCCTCCTGATAGGCGGCGAGCGCGGCGGTCAGGTCATCGGTCTGATAGTCCGCCTCACCCAACACGCTCAGCAGCTCGATGCGCAGCTTGGCGGCGATATCGGCCAGTGCGTCCGGCCAGGCGTGGGCAGTCACCCGTGCCAGAGCGGCGCGCGCCATCGTCGCCGCCCTGGGCGCGTCGTCCATCGTCCAGATCCTGTCATAGGCGTCATTCTTGTCCGCCACGAGCAACCCGAGCAGGACGGCGTCGCTGCGCGGCGCGAGCGTCCGCGCGGCTTGGAGAAGCCGGCGGGCCTCGCGATTCTCCCGGGCGGAGGCCGCGCTGTCGGGCTGCAGCAGCCAGCGGTCCAGATGCACCCAGCCCAGCTCGGCGAGGAAATCCGCGCGCAGCGGACCGCGCTCATCGCCGCGGGCCAGCAGCGCCTCGGCCCGCGCCAGCGATTGCAGCGCATCCTGCGGACGGCCGAGATTCGAGGTGCCGGAAAGCCCCTGAATGGCCGCCAGCCGCCGATAACTGCGTGCCGCATCGAGGCGCAGCGCCGGCGAGGCCTCGGCCGAGAGGTCGAGGCGCGCCAGATAGTCGGCGCTGGTCCGCGCGATCTCCGCCCGCCTGGCGACCGTGCCGGGCTGCCGCGCCAGTTCGTCATACAGATCGTAGAGCATGAACTTGGCGAGCTGCCGCACCTCGTCGAAACGCTGCTCGGCCCGCGCCCGGTTGCGCTCGGCGCGGACGGCGTTCTGCACAGCGATGGCCGAAGCGACCGACAGCAGCAGCAGCGCCGCCGTCGTCAGGGCGACCCCGGTGAAGTGCCGGCGCACGAAGAGGCGTGCGCGATAGGCCAGGGATGCCTCCCGGGCACTCACCGGCAGCTGGTCGCGCCACCGGTCGAGATCGGCGATCAGCGCCGCGACGCTGCCGTAGCGCCGTTTCTCATCGGCATCGCTGGCCATGGCGGCGATGGCGTCCAGGTCCGCGTCCCCCTGCCCGCTCGCCAGCGCCTTGAGGATGAGCCCGAGCGCATAGACATCGTCGGCGATGGTCGGCGGCGCGCCAGCGAGGCGGGCGGGGCTCGCATAGGCCTGCGTCATGGGCTGGGCATCCGCGCCTTCGGCCGCCTCGCCATCGAGCAGCCGCGCGATGCCGAAATCGAGCAGCTTCACTCGTCCCTGGCTATCCACGAAGATGTTGGATGGCTTGAGATCGGCATGAACGACCAGCCGGCCATGCGCGAACTGGACCGCGTCCGCCGCCTTCAGGAACAGCTTGACCTGCTCGGCCAGCGGCCGGCCGTGCAGTGCCTCGTCGATGGGCAGGCCGTCGACATATTCCATGATGAGATAGGGCGTCTGCTCGGCCGTCACGCCGCCGTCGATCAGCCGCGCGATGCCGGGATGCTCCAGCCGGGCCAGGATGCGCCGCTCGGCCCGGAACGCCGCGCCGGCAAGCCGGACCAGCCCCGGCCGGATGAACTTGACCGCGACCTTCTGCTCGTAAAGGCCGTCATTGCGCTCGGCGAGCCAGACGCCGCCCATGCCGCCGACGCCGATCCGGCGGACCAGCCGGAACGCGCCGATCTGCTCGGGCGGATGCGCGTCTGCAGCGTCCGCCGCCTCGTCCGGAAACATGGTCGGCAGGCGGGAAGCCGAGTCCCGCATGGCGGCCTGCAGCGCACTCACCCGGGCGCGCACCGCGTCGCTCTCGCTGGACAACAGGGCGGCCTGCGCGGCTTCGTCGTCTGGCGAATCCAGCATCAGCTCGACCAGCTCGAGCGCCCGGCGCTCGACCTCACTCGAGCGGGACATTGTCCCCCGTCACCATATAGTCGTGCAGCCAGGCGCGCGCGGCCTGCCAGCGGCGCTTGACCGTGCGCTCGGCGATACCGGTCTGCCGCGCCGTCTCCTCGACCGTGAAGCCGAGCGAGAAGCGCATCTCGACAATGATGGCATGCGGCTCGGAAAAGGCGCGCAGAGCCTCCAGCGCCTCGTCCAGATCGCCGATGTCGACATGGCTGGTCGCCGGCGAGCCCGGCCAGCTGGTCATCAGCGTCGGCGTCCGGCGCTTGGCGGCGCCGGCCTTGCGCGCTTCGTCGATGAGGATGCGGCGCATCGTCCGCGCTGCCAGGGCCAGCAGGTGCCCGCGATCCTCCAGGGCGATATCGTCGTTGGAAAGGATCAGGCGGATGGCGGCGTCATGCGCCAGATCGGTCGGCTGGATCGATGCGGAGAGGCTCTCGCCGGCAAGAATCCGGCGCGCGACCCGGCGCATATCGTCATAACATTGCGCGAGGAGACGCTCCGCCTCGCGCACCGGCTCGTGCGACCTCATCTGCCCTGTTCCCAAGCACCCGCCCCTGAGGGCGCGCCAGATTTAGAGCAGGCGATGCAGCGACACCAGCCCGTCAACCATGCCGCACGCCAAAATGGGACAGCAAAATACGACTGGCGGACAGCACCGGCCCGGTCACAGCATGTAGAGGTCAGCGACCGTCGGGATGCAGTCGTTCATCAGCGTGATGGTCTTGGCGGCGATCAGCCATCGCCCGTCCCCATCCGGCCGGAAGACATGCCGATAATGGCCGAAGAAGACGTGGCTGCGGTCCGTGCGCGGATCATGATGATGCGCGGTGAAAGCGGAGAGCACGATCGCCGCACCGGCCTCGCCCGGCTCGACGATCACATTGCCGACCAGGTGCGAGACGCGCGCGGGAATCGCCGATGCGTTGGACAGGCCCGAGCCCATGCGCCAGACGCGATCCTCCAGATTGGCGCGCCCTTCATAATAGATGAGCGACAGCTCGGTGTCGGGATCGCTGGTCGGCCTGGTCTCGTCGCGCCAGGCCGGCATCCAGAACAACACATCCTCGGTGAACATGGCCAGCCAGTCCGCGAACCGGCGCTCGTCCAGCGCGCGCGCCTCGCGGAACAGCAGGTCCTCGGCCTCGGGGCGGCTCAGCATCGTCAGCACGGCCGCGCTCATGCCGCCAGCACGCCGGCCATGCGCCGCGCCCATTCGCGATAATAGCTCTGGTAGATGGTCTCGTCGCACAGGCGCGAATTGCCGGCGATGGACCAGTCGGGCTTGAGGTCGATGCGGTCGGCGAGGTCGTTGCCGCCCGGCCGGCGCATCGCCATGCCGCGCGCATAGCCCTGCAGCCAGGGCTGGACCTTGCCGGCGAAGCCGCGCTGGCAATCCTCATAGGCGACCGTGTCGTCCGGCGTCGCCATGCCCGAGGGATTGAAGAAATCCTCATATTGGCGGATGCGCTGCCGCCGCGCCGCCGCGCCCTCGCCCTTGGGGCCGATGCACCAGGTGCGCATCCGCGTGCGCGAGGCGCTGATCGGCTCGATCACCCGCAGCTGGCTGGAGGCATTCTCGGCGACCTGAAGATTGGGGAAGATCGTCAGGTTGCGCATGTTGAAGATCCAGTCCCGCTTGGCCGTGCCGAGCCGCTGCGCGAGCGAATCCGCGCGGTCATAGAGCGGCGAGGCCGGCGTCGGCGCGCCGATGCCGAAGTTCAGCACATGGCCGAAAGGGAAGCTGTAGGTGCCGGCGACGATCTCGTCATCCTCGCCGCTCCAGTGGCGCTGCGATTCCATCGACGAAGTGAAGCTCTTGCCCGAGGCCACCTCCGCCGCCTTCCGCCGCTCCAGCAGTCGGATGTAGGAGGGGTGGGCCGAGGTGAAATGATAATTGTCCGAGCAATTCTCCAGCTGCAGCTTCCAGTTGCCCTCATAGGTGAAGGTGACGCCGCCGGGGACCAGCTCCACCCCCTCCTCGCTCTGGTCCGCGACCAGATCGAGCAGCTTGGTGGTCTCGCCCAGATAGTCGAGCAACGGCGGAACGTCCGCCGAGGCACTGCCGAACACGAAGCCGCGATAGACGCCGAAGCCGGGCAGCGGCTGGAGATCATGGCTGTCGGCATCGAACGCCTCGGTATAGGCACCGCCCTGCTTCCACTTGATCGCCCGGTTGCGCCCGGCGCTATCGAAGCTCCAGCTGTGATAGGGGCAGATGAGCTGGCGGGCATGGCCGCACGAGGCCGGTGCGATGCGCGCGCCCTTGTGCGGGCAGCTATTGACGAAGCCGCGCAGCACGCCATCCCCATCCCGCATCACCAGCGCGGGCACGCGACCGATATTCACCGTGAAATAGTCATGCGGCCCGGGCGCCTGCGATTCGAGGCCGAGGAACAGCCAGCCGCCCTCGAAGATGTGGCGCATCTCCAGCTCGAAAATGGCCGGATCGTCGAACAGGCTCCGGTTGATCCGAAAAATGCCCTCGTCCGGTCGATTGTCGATGAGCGCGCTCAGGCTCGGCACCTTCTGTCCTCCATTGCCACACATGTTAAGTTTTCAAATGCAACATATCGGCGCGAGATGCCAGCCTTCTTGATCTGCCTCAAACGTGGCGCTCCACAGCCGGCGCAGGAGAGGCCGAGCGGATGGCGCCCGGACAGGAAAGGCCGCCGAAGCGACGGCGGCCTTCCTCATCGGTTGGAACGGCAGCGAACTACCGGTTCTGATCCCGTTTCCGGTGATCATCGCCCTGCTGGCGCCCCGCCTGGTTTTGCCGGCGGTCAGCCTGATGCTGTTGGCGATTCTGCTGATTCCTGTCGGCATCCTGCCTGCCGGGATCATTCTGGTCCTGATTCTGGTTTGCCATCGCGGCTCTCCTGAGACTGCGCCTCGAACAGGCGCAGTTGGAAAACCGTCCGATCCGACCGATGTTCCCTGAAATGCGGCAAACCGGGTGTCGCGTTCGGCAATGGCCCCAGGACCGCTGATGATTTGGGTGGCCCGCTGCTATGTCTTGACCTGCGCGCAGTCAACGGAGGCCATGACATGCAGGCAGATTCTCCCGGTCATCTGGAAGGCACGATCCTGATCATCCAGACGCTGCTCGCGCAGCTCCTTGCTCGCCAGCCGGATTGTGCGGAAATCCTGGATTTGATGAAGGCGCTCCCGCCTCAGATCAGGTTCAGCGAAAACAGCCCCCTTCAGGTGGATCCTCTATCACGGAAAATGATGGAGGATCATCTCGCCAAGGTCGGCGCTGGCGCTGCGGCATGCGCGGATGCCATCGCTGATATGGCGACAAAAATCAGGACGGAACTGGAGTCGCGCGCGAAGGAGTGATGGAGCCATCTCTGGCGGCTGGCCTGTCCAGCCAAGCGGAAGGAAATCTCTTCTCTCAGGCGCCGCATGCTTGCAGGCGAAAAGCGACGATGCCCTCCGCTACACGATAGGGGGCCTGCCGAAATCCGTTGAGCCTATCGTCCGGCATCCGTCCCTGCTATCGACAGTCATCGGATTGCCCATGACCGCATGATCTGACAGAGAGACAGCCGTGCTCCCGCGCAACGAGGAGCTCCCGATATGAAAACCGATCTGCTGACCCTTCAGGCGGTCCTCGTGGCGAGCGGCATATTGGTCATCTGGCTGGTCTGTCGGACGAAGCCCTGGCGGTGGGCGACAAGACGCCGAGCCGATCATGCGCCGAGGAAAAACGAGCGTGCCGAGGAATCCATGACGACGGACCGACGCGCATGAATCCCGGCAGGCAATTAGGCGATATGGCCCGGTCATGTTATGCTTGAGCATCGTCGGCAATTTTCCTCAAGCGCCGCCGACTGAGAGACCTATGCGCTCCCGCTTGTTACCGGGAGCACTGAAAATGGACCTCAATCGCTATTATGCCGACCATCAACTGGCCCTGATGCGCGCCGCCATGGCGGCGACCCATGGAGTCAGTGAGGAGCATCGGGCCGATGCAAGGCGCATCGCAAGGCTGATCGATCGGGATCGGACGGTTCGCGCCATCAACGGCGGGCCGACCACGACCGATCCTTTCCTTCTCCATCGCCGGGGATTGCCCGGCGGGTGCTAAACAGCGCGCATGCCACGCTCGTCACGGGATGCGACTTCGTTTCGCGCCGCCAATCGCAGATCGGCCAATCCCAGATCGCTTTGTCATGTCCATGGACGCGCGGCGTGCACAATCGGCTGCTGGCCAATCATCTGCGCGAACTGGACCGGTTCCTGTGCGTCCTGCTGGAGGAGGCCGCACTGCTGCTCGGCGGTCCGGATCATGACGCACGGCGCTTTGCGCGCCTGAGGAAGACGTCCGAGAAGCTGCACCTCGTGGAGCGTATGACCGGCATGTCGGGCGGACATGCCGCCCGTCTGGCGGCCATCCGCAGGATCGCGATGCGCCTGCGCCGACCTGAGGAAACATGCCCGCCCTCGTCTCATGCGAGGGACATTTCACTCGCATGTGGCGTCCCTCCGGGAATGCCTCTGACCCTTCCATCGATCGCTCGATTCTATCGCGATCTTGGCGACGAATTGATGAAAGAAATTTCGATCCGGACGCAAATTCTTGACTTTTCAGGAACCGTTGCCCATATGCAGGAAGCTATCGTCGCATGCGACGGAATTTGACGCTTCAGGCTGATACTTCCTTTCTCACGCTACCAGCTCTGTCGGTATTTTGCCGGCGGGTCATTTTTTGTTTTCGTGAAAGGAAACATCCTATGCCTATTGGCACCGTTAAATTCTTCAACGCAGACAAGGGTTATGGCTTCCTCCAGCCCGAGGACGGCGGCAATGACAGCTTCGTTCACATCAGTGCCGTGGAGCGTGCCGGCATGGCCACCCTCCAGAAGGATCAGCGGCTGAGCTACGAGATCGAAACGGATCGTCGCGGCAAGCAGTCCGCCGTGAACCTCGAAGCGGCCTGATATTTTGGCCAAAGAGGATCCGATGGTCCTCGACGGCCTGATCGAAGAAATCCTTCCGGATGGGCGTTTCCGCGTCCATCTGGACAATGACATCCGCATCATCGCCTACACCGCCGGCAAGATGCGGCGCCATCGCATCCGATCCGTTGTCGGTGATCGCGTTCAGGTCGAGATGACGCCTTACGACCTCGAAAAAGGCAGGCTCATCTCCCGTGAACGCACACCCCATGGTGCCGGGCCGCCGCGTCGCGGCAGGCGCCGCTGACTCGTTCCCTCCAATCATGCACGCCCTCGAGCCTGCACCAGGATATCATGAATTTTCGTACCCATTTTCCGTTCAAGCCCCTTTCGTCCGCTTCTTCGAAGCTTGACCCCGTTGTCCGTCGCCTCGCCCGCAAGCCTGCCGTTTCGGGAACGGCGCTCTCGCAGCGGGATCTCCGGCGCCTGGTCGCCGAAATGATCGACTGATCGCAGCCTCCGGGAGAACGCACATGTCCATCAGCAGTGACTTCTATCTCGCACGCGCCGCGGATTGCGCGCGTGAGGCACGCGAAGCGAAGCTCGCCAATGTGCGCGAGCGGTGCCTGCGCTCCGAAGCCGCATGGCGAAAGATGGCCGAGCGCGTTCTCCTGGCCGAGACCAACAGATCGCGGCAGGAAGCGGAGAAGGCGCGGGACGGCGCCGCCGTTGAATAATCATTTCCGCAAGCGCCCCACGGGGCCGACACTGCCGGCCCTGGCTGCGGCACGACAGGGGCGCATCGCCCGGCTGGCATTTTCCCTGCTGGGCCGCGACGCCGCGATCATGTTCCTGAACAGCGCGCATGAAGAGCTAGGCGGGCGGCCCATCGACCTCGCGATCGGAAGCGAAGAAGGCCTGCGATCGGTGGAAGCCGTCCTGAACCGGTGTCAGTCCTGATCCGTGTCAAGGCGGCGATCTATTTCCTCCGCGAGCATGTCCAGCTGCTCGAACGAAGCCAATATTTCGAGCACCTCTCCATCCTTCAGTGTGAACCGCAGCCGATAGCGGCCGTCATCGGGCTCGATCTGGAACTGGTCGAGGACTTGCGGCATCGGATTCTCCGTCGGTCATGCAGTAATGAAGTTGAGGCGCGCCGGCGATCCGCCTTCAGGCTTTGAGCGGGCGGGCGGCGATGATGGCGAGATTATGCGTCAGGGCCGCTAGGCTGCCCTGATCGTCCCTGTCGATCGCATCGGCTATCATGGTCCACATATGGGCCGAATGCGCGCAGCGACCGCGCGTCCTCGAATCGGCAGTGGTGAGCGCGATTTCCGCCGCGCGCGACGACCAGCGGCGGTAGAACTGCGAACCTTTCATCAGGGAATTGGCCGCCATGGTCAGTATCGCACGGGCACGATCCGGATGCGATCGATCGCACCGGCACTCGCCCTCACTGCCGTTACCGCGGCAAGCCGCACATCCTCGATCAGGCCGGGGCTGTAGCCATGCTCTTCGGGTTGGAGAGGCGCGTCTGTCTCGACGACGAGAATCCGGCGCTTGTCCGGTCTATCGATCTCCCATTCGTGCCAACTGCGCACGATATGATCATGACCGGGACTGTTGTGGACCATGATGTTTCCCGATCTGCAAGCGGGAGCACACCGGTCTCTCAGTCGACGGCGCTTGAAAGGACATAGCGTCGATACGGCCGGCCATAGCCCAAGATGATCTCGCAAGCGAGCGACATCTCCGGATTGATTCAAGCGGACGCCAAGGGTGGCGGAATCCGGCCGTATGCCTTGAACGACGCTTCGCCAGCAAGATCGCCAATCGGCCGTTGAGGAAATTGCCGGCGCGCTTGCTGGACCGACTTGTGCCGGCCCAGGCCACTTCAAAAGTGGCGGAAATGATGGTGGAGCCGAGGGGGATCGAACCCCTGACCTCTACACTGCCAGTGTAGCGCTCTCCCAGCTGAGCTACGGCCCCTAATATCGCCGGGCGGGTTACCCGCCGCGATGCAGGGCGCTGCCTTTATGTCAGGCCTCGCCCCGCTGCAAGTCCAATTTCATGCAAGGGTTCGGTTCACCGAATCCTCAGTTCTCGTCCTCGTCGCCGTCGTCGGCGTCGACGCCGAGATCATCGTCGCCGCCGAGATCGACATCATTGTCCGGCGAGCCCTCGGCCTCGTCGACATCCATGTCGATGTCCAGATCGTCATCCGCCCCGACATCGGCTTCGGCGCCAACCGTCGCCTTCTGCGGCGCTTCCTCGAACGGCAGCGGCTGCTTGGACTTGAGGACCGGCTCGGGCGTCCAGACATTGCCGCACTCGATGCAGGTCACCGGCTCGTCCTTGCCGAGATCATAGAAGCGCGTCGCGCATTTGGGGCAGGTCCGCTTCGTTCCCCATTCAGGCTTCACCATGTGTCGCCTCTGTCCTTCTTCCGATGAAATGATGACGGGCGCGGACAGGTGCCCCTGCCGCGAAGTGCCGCGCGCCTTGCCATAGTGAACCCGCACTGTCAAAAGCCGTTCGCCATTTTTCTCCAGCCCGGCCGGACAAAGCACCGCCGCGGCGCATTTTCCGGACCTGAATCGATGACGAAGACTTCGCGCAACATGCTCTTCGAGCCTGGCGCCCCACTGCGCGGCACGGTGCAGGTGCCGGGCGACAAGAGCATCTCGCACCGCGCGCTGATGCTTTCCGCCCTGGCGGTGGGCGAAAGCCGCGTCTCCGGCCTGCTCGAAGGCGAGGATGTCCTCGCCACGGCGGCCGCGATGCGCGCGCTGGGGGCATCGATCGAGCGCGATGCGGACGGCCTCTGGCGCATCCATGGCGTCGGCGTCGGCGGGCTGCTCCAGCCGGAGACCGCGCTCGACATGGGCAATAGCGGCACCTCGACGCGGCTGCTCATGGGCCTCGTCGCCAGCCATGCGATCACCGCGACCTTCATCGGCGACGCCTCGCTGAGCAGGCGCCCGATGGGCCGGGTGACGACGCCGCTCGGCCTCATGGGCGCGGATTTCATGACTATGCCGGGCGGCCGGCTGCCGCTCACCATGCGCGGGCTCGTGCCGGCCGTGCCGATCGAGTATCGCTTGCCGGTCGCCTCGGCGCAGGTGAAGTCGGCGGTGCTGCTCGCCGGCCTCAACGCGCCTGGCATCACCCGCGTGATCGAGCCGGTCCCGACCCGCGACCATAGCGAGCGGATGCTGCGCGGCTTCGGCGCGCAGCTCGACATCGAGACGGAAGCGGACGGCACCCGGATCATCGCGATAACCGGCGAGGCCGAGCTGAAGCCGCAAGCGCTGGTCGTGCCTGGAGATCCCTCCTCGGCCGCCTTCCCCATCGTGGCCGCGCTCATCACGCCCGGCTCCGACGTGACGATCACCAATGTCGGCATGAACCCGACCCGCGCCGGCCTGTTCGCCATGCTGCAGGCGATGGGCGCGGACCTGACCATCGCCAATGCGCGCGAAGTCGGCGGCGAGCCGGTCGCGGACCTGATCGCGCGGCACAGCCCGCTCACCGGCATCGACGTGCCGCCCGATGTCGTGGCCACCATGATCGACGAGTTCCCGGCCTTCTTCGTCGCCGCTGCGGTCGCCAAGGGCGTCACCCGCACCCGCGGGCTGGACGAGCTGCGCGTCAAGGAATCGGACCGGCTGTCGCTGATGGCGCAGGGCCTCGCCCGCATCGGCGTGGCGGTCGATGAGACCGAGGACGGCCTCGTCATCGAGGGGACCGGCGGCGAGCCGCTGGGCGGCGGCAACAGCGCGCCCACCATCGCCGCGCAGCTCGATCACCGCATCGCGATGAGCTTCGCCATTGCCGGCCTCCATACGCGCGGCGGCCTGGTTATCGACGATATGGGCCCGGTGGCGACCAGCTTCCCCGGCTTCACCGCGCTGATCGACGGCCTGCGGGGCGCGGCATGACGGTGATCGCCGTCGATGGTCCCGCCGCCTCGGGCAAGGGCACGATCGCCCGCGCACTCGCCGCTCATTACGGCCTGCCACATCTCGACACGGGGCTGCTCTATCGCGCGGTCGGCGTCAGCGTGGCGCGGGCCGGCGGCGACCCGGACGATCCGGCGGATGCGCTCGCCGCCTGCGCCTTTCCCGCCGCGCTCCTCGCCGACCCCGCGCTGCGCGCGCCGGAAGCCGGTCCCCTCGCCAGCCGCGTCTCGCGCCATCCGCAGGTCCGCGCCGCGCTGCTCGATCGCCAGCGCGCCTTCGCCTGCCAGCCCGGCGGCGCCGTGCTGGACGGGCGCGATATCGGCACGGTCATCGCGCCCGATGCCGATGCCAAGCTGTTCGTCACCGCCAGCATGACGGTCCGCGCCGCGCGCCGCCATGCCGAGCTGGCCGGGAAAGGCGATCCGGTCTCGCTGCAGGCGATCACCGACGAGCTTGTCGAGCGCGATCGGCGCGACTGCGAGCGGGCGGATGCGCCGTTGCGCCGGGCTGAGGATGCGGATCTGCTCGACACGAGCACGCTCGGGATCGATGCAGCCATCGCCGCGGCGATCGCCCTGGTGGATCAGCGGCTCGGGATGCGGGATCGGCGAGGTCGGATTTAGGATCGGCGTGCGCCCTGCCGGCGAACCCACCCTCTCTCGCAGGCGGGAGGGGGGGGACAATGTCGGCTCCCGGGTCGCCGGCCGAAATTCAACCGACCCGCGATCGACATTCGGGCCCATCTTGCCGAAAGCCGTGCAATTCGCTATATAGGCCCTGTCCTACGAGCCTTTGGCGCCCGTGGACGTCAAGGCTGACGGGCGCCGGGAGCGCTCACCGGCGTGGCGCAGGAATGGATCCGCGGAAATGTGGGTCGCTTTCCGTGCGCCTTTTTCGCGTATCGCGACTTGTCGTGCACGGACGCCATGACGCGTGGATGCGCGTGCGGCATGCGGCCGCGCGGGCGGTTTGGCCAAAGACCGCCGGAGACAACCGGCTGGCCAGCAACATGATTGAAGGAATCTATTTTTATGGCCTCTACGGCATTTCCCTCGCGCGATGATTTCGCGTCCCTCCTGAATGATTCCCTCGGCGGCGCCGACGGCGGCTTTGAGGGCCGCGTGGTCAAGGGCACCGTCACCGGCATCGAGAACGACATGGCCGTCATCGACGTCGGCCTGAAAAGCGAAGGCCGCGTGCCGCTGCGCGAGTTCGCCGCCCCCGGCCAGAAGGCCGATCTCAAGGTCGGCGACGAGGTCGAGGTCTATGTCGACCGTGTCGAGAACAGCAATGGCGAGGCGATGCTGAGCCGCGACCGCGCCCGCCGCGAGGCCGCCTGGGACAAGCTCGAATCCGAATTCTCCGAGAATGCCCGTGTCGAGGGCGTCATCTTCGGCCGCGTCAAGGGCGGCTTCACTGTCGATCTGGACGGCGCCGTGGCCTTCCTGCCCGGCTCGCAGGTCGATATCCGTCCGGTGCGCGACGTCACGCCCCTCATGGACATCCCGCAGCCCTTCCAGATCCTCAAGATGGATCGCCGCCGCGGCAACATCGTCGTGTCGCGCCGCGCCATCCTGGAAGAGACCCGCGCCGAGCAGCGCAGCGGCCTCATCCAGACCCTCAGCGAGGGCCAGATCATCGAGGGCGTGGTCAAGAACATCACCGATTATGGCGCGTTCGTCGACCTGGGCGGCATTGACGGCCTGCTGCACGTCACCGACCTCAGCTACAAGCGCATCAACCATCCGAGCGAGATGATCGCGATCGGCGACACCGTCCGCGTGCAGATCATCCGCATCAACCGCGACACGCAGCGCATCAGCCTGGGCATGAAGCAGCTCGAGAGCGATCCGTGGGAAGGCGCGGCGGCCAAATATCCGGTCGGCGCCAAGCTGACCGGCCGCGTCACGAACATCACCGAATATGGTGCCTTCGTGGAGCTGGAGCCGGGCATCGAAGGCCTGGTCCATGTCAGCGAGATGAGCTGGACCAAGAAGAATGTCCATCCCGGCAAGATCGTCTCCACTTCGCAGGAAGTGGACGTCATCGTGCTCGAGGTCGACAGCGAGAAGCGCCGCATCAGCCTCGGCCTCAAGCAGGCCCAGAGCAATCCCTGGGAGAGCTTCGCCGAGCGTCACCCAGTCGGCACCGAGGTCGAGGGCGAGGTCAAGAACGCCACCGAGTTCGGCCTGTTCATCGGGCTGGACGGCGATGTGGACGGCATGGTCCACATGTCCGATATCGCCTGGGGCATCTCCGGCGAGGACGCGCTCAACCTGCACCGCAAGGGCGAGGTGGTGAAGGCCATCGTGCTCGACGTGGACGTGGAGAAGGAACGCATCAGCCTCGGTATGAAGCAGCTCGAGAAGGGCGCGCCGGCCGCCGGTGCCGCGCGCTCGGGCGGCACGGGCCTCGGCAAGAACCAGACCGTCACCGTCGCGGTGCTCGAGGTTCGCGACGGCGGCCTGGAGGTCCAGGCCGGCGACGATGGCGTCACGGGCTTCATCAAGCGCAGCGACCTGGGCCGCGACCGCGACGAGCAGCGCCCCGAGCGCTTCCAGGTCGGCCAGAAGTTCGATGCCATGGTGATCGGCTTCGACCGCTCCAAGAAGCCCAACTTCTCGGTCAAGGCATTGCAGATCGCCGAGGAAAAGGCGGCCGTGGCGCAATATGGCTCGTCGGACAGCGGCGCGTCGCTGGGCGACATTCTGGGCGAAGCGCTCAAGGCCAAGGGCTGACCCGATCGGCGTTGCCGTAGCGTAAAGCATGTGAGATTGAGGGGCCGGTCGATGCGGGTTCGACCGGCCCCTTGTCGTATTCCGCCCCGAAGATGGCGGATTTCCTTTGATTTCGCCAATGTCTGTGGCAAATCATCTGTCACCAGATGGTCACAGAATATGACGGGCGCAGGTCATCATGGTGAATGAAGAAACTGGCTGCGGCCAATTCAGAAAGTTCGAACCATGATTCGTTCGCAACTGGTGCAGAAGCTCGCATCCCTCCATCCCGATCTCAGCCTCCAGGAAGTCGATCGCATCGTCGACATCGTGTTCGATTCCATCGGCGCCCGTCTCGCCGAAGGCGGCCGGGTGGAATTGCGCGGTTTCGGCGCTTTCACGACACGTGCACGCGAGGGGCGCACCGGACGCAATCCCCGCACCGGCTCGGCCGTCATCGTCCAGCCCAAGCGCGTCCCGCATTTCAAGCCCGGCAAGGAAATGCGCCTGCGGCTCAACACCTCCGCCTGACGCGCCTTTCCGAAAGCCACGCGACGTCGAAGGCGCTGGCACAGCGACGGAGCCCATGGCATGGGTTCTCCGTCGCTGCAGGCGCGGACGTGGCGAAACCGGTAGACGCAGCAGACTTAAAATCTGCTTCTCGGCTGAGAGTGCGGGTTCGAGTCCCGCCGTCCGCACCAAATGGCGTGCCTTGGCGATACGCCGCGATAGCGGATCTGTTTGAAGCTCGGCTTTGGCGTGTTGGGCGAGCACAGGCTCCTCACTCGGGGGCCGGGATTCAAACCCGCGCGGCAGTGCGTGGCGCCACAGCGAAAGCAGGCGCATATGATGGTTCCATTTGAATGGGACAGACTCTAGATCGGCTGCGTGACCGGCCGCACCAGATCCGCACCGAAGCTGCGCCGATATGCCGCGCTGGCCGGCATGATCGGTCTGGCGGCTATCGCGGCCGGCTGTGATCGCACGCAGCGCGACGGACCGGTGTCCGTCGACGTGATCGGCACGGCGGAGCAGCTGGCCGAGCCGCTGCGCGACAGCCGGTCGGCGGCGGCCAAGACCATGCTGGGCGCGACCGGCCAGGGCCTCCTCGCCTTCGACACGAATGGCGAGGTGGTAGGTGCGCTGGCCGAAAGCTGGATCGTCGAGGATGACGGCCAGAGCTACATCTTCCGGCTGCGGCGGATGCACTGGACCAATGGCGAGCCGATCAAGGCCGATGTCGTCGCACGCCTCTTCACCGAACGGCTGCAGGCGAACGCGCCATCGATCGCCGGGCTCAAGCCGGAAGTGCGCGCGATGACCGACCGGGTGATCGAGATCCGGCTGGACACTGCCCTCCCCGCCTTCATGCAGCTGATCGCCCAGCCTCAGTTCGCCATCCTCTCGCGTGACGTCGGCGGTGGTCCCTATCTCGCCAAGCCGGACAGCGACGGCTATGCGCTGACGCCCGTCACGTACCTGGCGGACGATGCGGAAGCCGAACCGCCGGACGAGCCGCCCGCCATCGATTTGCGGATGTTGCATGCCAATCGCGCGGCGCGGGCGCTGATCCGCTTCCAGCATGGCGCCACCGATCTGGTGCTTGGCGGTCGCTTCCAGCATCTGCCCCTCCTCGCCGTCGGCAATGTCGAGCCACGGGACATCCGGATCGATCCGGTCTCGGGCCTGTTCGGCCTCGCCGTCACCGGATCGTCGGATTTCCTTGCCGACGTCAATGTGCGCGAGGCACTCTCGCGCGCGATCGATCGCGCGGCGCTCGCGGCCATGCTCAACCTGCAGGGTTGGCGGACGGCGGTCACGCCCCTGCCTGCCGCGCTCGACCTGGGCCGCGCGCCGACGCAGCCGGTCTGGGCCGACGCGAATGCGGACAACCGCATCGGCATCGCGCGCCAATATGTCGCGCGCTGGGTCGCCGCACATGGCGAGCCGCCCATGCTCCGCATCGCCCTGCCGGAGGGCCCGGGCGCCTCGCTGCTGTTCATCCGCATCGCGGCGGATTTCTCGAAGCTCGGGGTCCGGGTGGACCGGGTCGCGATGGACGACAGGGCCGATCTGGTGCTGATCGACGAGGTGGCCCCCTTCGACAGCGCGCTCTGGTATCTGGCGCGGCTCGATTGCCCGATGCGGATCAGTTGCGACGAGCCGGCCTCGGCGCTGCTCGACACGGCCCGGACCGCCGACACCACCGAGGCGCGCGCCGCTGCGCTGGCCGAGGCCGAGCGCCGCATCGTCCTGCATGGCGGCTATATCCCGCTCGGCCAGCCGGTCCGCTGGGCATTGGCCAGCCGGCGGCTCACCGGCTTCGCGCCGTCGACGCGCGGCATCCACCCATTGAACCGGCTGATCGCGCTTCCCAACTAGGACAGGCCGCCGATTTGCGCGGCGTGACGAAGGAGCGATACGCACGGTGGCCATGCAGAGCCAGCGATTCGACGAAGCCATGGCGCGGCTGGATGCCATCCCGGGCATGGGGCGCGATCCCCGCTCGGTCCGCCAGCGGATCGAGCTGATGGAGCAGCTGCTCGAAAATGTGCTGACGGTGCCGGGCACGCGCTTCCGCGTCGGGCTCGATTCGATCATCGGCCTGGTGCCGGTGGTCGGCGATCTCGTCACCGCCGCGATGGGCGCCTGGATCGTGTGGGAAGCGCGCAATCTCGGCATGTCCAAGTGGCAGCTCATGCGGATGAGCGCCAATGTCGGCATCGACACCCTGCTCGGCGCCGTCCCGCTGGTCGGCGACGCGTTCGACCTCGCTTTCCGTTCCAATAGCCGCAATCTGCGGATCATCCGCCGCCATCTGGACAAGCATCATCCCGCGACGGTGACGATCGAAGGCTGAGTTGGTCCAGCGGACCGGTGGTGCGGGGGCTGCAAGCTCAGCGCGAACGGTTTGCCTAAAGCCTGTCTGTTTCAGATGGAATCAATGCTCCTGCGAAAGCAGGAGCACAAGGTGGTTCCGTCTGAAGCGGACAGCCTCCAGCCAGAGGATGTAGCACAAATATATCCGTTCCAGGTCGAGCCAGCCCAGACCTCAGATGCTGGAGAAGTCCAGCCCGATATCCGCCGCCGGCGCGGACTGGGTGAGGCGGCCGACGCTGATATAATCCACGCCCGTCTCGGCTATGGCGCGGATCG
>Ga0182748_1001008_pt1 | contig 28369 bp, 26 predicted proteins | sample eDN3rd37CKraftOP_FD_128877 | JGI IMG/M metagenome (GOLD analysis project Ga0182748, IMG submission 128877) | Enriched Organic Plus compost microbial communities from Emeryville, California, USA - eDNA 3rd pass 37_C Kraft OP (version 2) (version 2) ...
GGGCCGTAGACGATGTAGCTGTGGCCGACCACCCAGCCGATGTCGGAGCCGCACCACCACACCTCGCCCGGCCTGACGCCGTAGAGGTTGAACATCGACCACTTCAGCGCGACCATGTGGCCGCCATTGTCGCGGACCACGCCTTTCGGCACTCCGGTGGTGCCCGAGGTGTAGAGAATATAGAGCGGATCGGTGGCCGCGACCGGCACGCAGTCCGCGCTGCGGCCGGCGCGCAGCGCCGCTGCGCGCGCCTCGGCCCAGTCGTGATCGCGGCCGGCGACGAAGTCGCAAGGGTGCTGCGGGCGCTGCAGGATCAGGCAGGCGGCGGGCTTCGCGCTCGCGAGCCCGATCGCCTCGTCGAGCAGCGGCTTGTACTGCACGATGCGGCCGGGCTCGATGCCGCAGCTCGCCGACAGGATCACCTTGGGCGCGCTGTCGTCGATGCGGGTCGCCAGCTCCTTGGCGGCGAAGCCGCCGAACACCACGGAATGGACCGCGCCGAGACGGGCACAGGCCAGCATGCCGATCACCGCCTCCGGCACCATCGGCATGTAGAGCACGACGCGGTCGCCCTTGCCGACGCCGAAATCCTGAAGCACGGCGGCGAGCGTGCGCACCTCCTGGAGCAAGTCGGCATAGCTGAAGGTGGTGACGCTGGCGGTGAGCGGACTGTCGTGGATCAGCGCGGCCTGGCTGCCGCGGCCCGCGGCGACGTGGCGGTCGAGCGCGTTGTAGCAGGTGTTGCAGACCGCGCCGGCGAACCACCGGCCGTAGACGCCGCTCGACGGGTCGAAGACGGCCTTGGCCGGCTCGAACCAGTCGATGTCCCGCGCCGCCTCCGCCCAGAACCCTTCCGGGTCGCGCAGGGCGCGCGCATAGACCTCATGGTAGCGGCTGGTGGCGGCATCCATTGCGGTTCCTCCGGCGGCTCCTCCCGAAGGGAGAATTGTGTCGCGATGGGTCGCTTTTTGCAAAGCCTGCGGCTAGAACGGCGGCCCCCTCCTTTCGGATAATGCCGCCGTGGCCCCTATCATCACCGAGCCGCTGTTCTACGCCGTCGCGATTCCCGCGGTGATTTTTCTCGGCCTGTCCAAGGGCGGCTTGCAGGGCGCCGGCACCGCGGCGACGCCGCTGCTCGCGCTCTATCTGCCGGCGCTGGAGGCGGCGGCGCTATTGCTGCCGATCCTGCTGTCTCAGGACCTGATCTCGCTCTACGTCTACCGCCGGGAATGGGACCCCTGGAATCTCAAGGTCTTGCTGCCGGGCGCGGCGCTCGGCATGGCGGCCGGCTGGCTGTTCGCGGCCTATACGCCCGACGACGCCATCCGCATCCTGATCGGCGTGGTCGCGATCGCCTTCGTCGCCAATGCCTGGCTGCGCAAAGCCCCGACGGAGCCGCAGCGCCGCACGGCGGCGAGCGGGGTGTTCTGGGGCGCGGTGTCCGGCTTCGCCTCGTTCGCCAGCCAGGGCGGCGGCCCGCCCTACCAGGTCCATGTCCTGCCGCAGCGCCTGCCGAAGATGGTGTTCGTCGGCACCACCACCATCTTCTTCGCCGCGGTCAATGCGATGAAGGTGGTGCCCTATGCCATGCTCGGCCAGTTCAGCACCAAGAACTTCGCGACTTCGCTGGTGCTGCTGCCGGTCGCGGTGGTGGCGAATTTCGCTGGCATCTGGCTGGTGCGCACCATGCCGACCGAAGTGTTCTACCGCATCACCTATGTGCTGCTGCTCGTGCTCGGCTCGGTGCTGCTGTGGCAGGGCGTCAGCCACCTGCTGCTGGGGCAAGCCTAGCGCGCAGGCATGACAGCGGGAAACGTCGCGGCTATCGTGCTCCCACTTGGGAGACTGCAATGGCGAAGACGCCCTACGACATCGACCTCGACCGCAATCCGGCGAATTTCCAGCCCCTGACGCCACTCGGCTTCCTCGAGCGCGCGGCGAGCGTGCATCCCGACCATGTCGCGGTGGTGCACGGCACGCTGCGCCGCAGCTACCGCGAGTTCTACGCCCGCACCCGCCGCCTCGCTTCGGCGCTGGCGGCGCGCGGCATCGGCCGCGGCGACACCGTCTCGGTGATGCTCCCCAATACCCCGGCGATGCTGGAGGCGCATTACGGCGTGCCGATGTGCGGCGCCGTGCTCAATTCGCTGAACACCCGGCTCGACGCCGCGGTGATCGCGTTCACGCTCGACCATGCCGACGCCAAGGTGCTGATCACCGACCGCGAATTCTCCAGGGTCATCAAGGACGCGCTGGCGCTCGCCAAGGTGAAGCCCCTGGTGATCGACTACGACGACCCCGAATTCACCGGCGCCGGCGAGCGGCTCGGCACGATCGAGTACGAGGCTTTCGTCGCGCAGGGCGATCCCGACTATGCCTGGCGCATGCCGGACGACGAATGGGACGCGATCGCGCTCAACTATACCAGCGGCACCACCGGCGATCCGAAAGGCGTCGTCTATCACCACCGCGGCGCGCACCTCCTGGCGATGGGCAATGTCATCACCTGCGGCATGGGTCCGCATCCGGTCTATCTGTGGACGCTGCCGATGTTCCACTGCAACGGCTGGTGCTTTCCGTGGACCGTCTCGATCGTTGCCGGCACCCATGTCTGCCTGCGGCAGGTGCGCGCGGCGGCGATGTACGATGCCATCGCCAGGGAGAAGGTGACGCATCTGTGCGGCGCGCCGATCGTGATGGCGACGCTGCTCAACGCGCCCGACAGCGAGAAGAAGCCGCTGCCGCACACGGTCAACTTCGCCACCGCCGCGGCGCCGCCGCCGGAGGCGGTGCTGGCGGCGATGAAGAGCGCCGGCTTCCACGTCACCCATGTCTATGGCCTGACCGAGTGCTACGGACCCGCGGTGGTCAACGACTGGCACGGGGAATGGGACGCGCTGCCCGTCCCGCAGCAGGCGGCGCTGAAGGCGCGCCAGGGCGTACGCTATCCGGTGCTGGAGGCGCTCGACGTGCTCGATCCCGACACGCTGCGGCCGGTGCCGCGCGACGGCGTCACGCTCGGCGAGGTGATGATGCGCGGCAACGTGGTGATGAAGGGCTATCTCAAGAACAAGGCGGCGACCGAGAAGGCATTCGCCGGCGGCTGGTTCCACACCGGCGATCTCGGCGTGATGCATCCCGACGGCTACATCCAGCTCAAGGACCGCTCCAAGGACATCATCATCTCCGGCGGCGAGAACATCTCCTCGATCGAGGTCGAGGAGGCGCTGTACAAGCATCCCGCGGTGGCATCCGCCGCGGTCGTGGCCCGGGCCGACGACAAATGGGGCGAGACGCCGTGCGCCTTCGTCGAGCTCAAGCCGGGCGCGCAGGCCAGCGCCGAGGAATTGATCCAGTGGTGCCGGCAGCATCTTGCCGCCTACAAGTGCCCGCGCTACGTGGTGTTCGCCGAGATTCCGAAGACCTCGACCGGCAAGATCCAGAAATTCAAGCTGCGCGAGATGGCGAAACAAGCGTGATGACCGATCACGACCTCCAGGCCCGGATCGACACGCTGGAGATGCGGCTGGCGCACCAGGACCGCGCGGTTGAGGAACTCAACGCCGTGGTGATCGATCATGCCGCAGCCATCGATCAGCTCAAGCGCCAGATCGCGCTGCTGACGGATCGTCTCGCGCAGGCGGAAGCCGGCCTGACCGCGCCGCCGGACGACGCGCCGCCGCCGCACTACTGAAACGTTAGCGGCGTTTGCTCCGCTTCATCGTCCGGCCGGCTTGGCGTCGGGTTTCGCGGTCTTCCTGATCTCGGCAAGCTCCCGCTGCAGCGCCGCGAGCGCGGCCTTCATCGCGGCGATCTCGGTCCGCGCCGCCGCCAGCGCGCGGTCGGAGGCCGCGAGCTTTTCCTGAAAGTCGCGCGTGGTGCGGGTCAGCGTCTGCTGGAGGAATTCGACGTTGCTCTGAAGGCAGCCGGTGCGGCGTTCCATCTGCTTCTCGGCGGTGCAGACTTCGAGGCCGCGGATGTCCTGCGCTGCCGCGCCGGACCATGCCGCCGCGAGCACGACCAAGGCGGAGGACGCGACCACGGTGCGGACTCTCATGGCCGCGGCCACGTGCGGCTCATACCGCACCGGCTGCGGCATCGGCCGCCGCTTCGGCCTGCGCGGCGCGGCGCTGGCGCAGCGCCGCGGTCAGCACCTGATGCAGTTTCTCGAGCTGATACGGCTTGGGAAGGATGGTGAAGCCGTCCGGCGCCGCCGCCTGCGCCGCGGCGCTGTAGCCGGTGGTCAGCACCACGGGCAGGTCCGGGCGAACGGCGCGCAGCTCGCGCGCGAGATCGACGCCGTTGAGCTGGCCCGGCATCACGATGTCCGAGAACACCAGGTCGATCTCGGCGTTGGCCTTGAGGATCTCCATCGCGGTGTCGGCATTGGCCACGGCGATGACGCGATAGCCGAGCTCCTCGAGATTGGCCTTGGTGACGTCGGCGATGTCCTTGTTGTCCTCGACGAACAGGATGGTGCCGCTGCCGCGCACCGGCGCCGCGGTCTCGGCGGGCTCGGCCGTGCTCGCCGGCTCCTGCGTGCGCGGCAGGTAGAGGGTGAAAGTGGTGCCCTCGCCCACCGTCGACGACACCGTGGCGCTGCCGCCGGCCTGCTGCGCGAAGCCGTAGACCTGGCTCAGGCCGAGCCCGGTGCCCTTGCCGACCTCCTTGGTGGTGAAGAACGGCTCGAAGATTTTCGGCAGGATATCCGGCGCGATGCCGACGCCGGTATCGCGCACCGCGACCGCGACGAAATCGCCCTGCAGGTGGTCGGTCGCCGCGGTCTCGACCAGCGTGACGTTGCGCGCCGACATCGTCAGCTTGCCGCCGTTCGGCATGGCGTCGCGGGCATTGACCGCGAGATTGAGCAAAGCGAGCTCGAGCTCGCCGGGATCGACCTTCACCGGCCACAGATTGGGCGCGACATCGATGCGAATCTCGATGTCGCCGCGCAGCGAGCTCTGCAGCATCTCCGGGAATTTCGGCAGCATGTCATCGAGCCGCAGCACCACCGGCGTCACCGTCTGCTGTCGCGAGAACGCCAGCAATTGCCGGGTCAGCCGCTCGCCGCGGCGCGCCGCGGTCTCGATGGCGCCGACATAGCGCTCCGGCTTCTGGCCGCTGACGACGCGGCGCAGCCGCTCGGCATTGCCGGTGATGACCATCAGCAGATTGTTGAAGTCGTGAGCGATGCCGCCGGTGATCTGGCCGATCGCCTCGAGCCGCTGCGCGCGGCGCAGTCGCTCCTCCGCGACCTGGCGCTGGTCGATCTCGTCCTGAAGCTGCGCCATCACGAACTGCTCGGCGCGGGCGTGGCGCAAGGCGAGCCACGACACGTAGAGCAGGATCAGCGCCGCGGCGGCGAGCATGGCGCCGTACATCGACAGATGGCGGTACCAGCGCTCCAGCAGCACCTGGCGGTCGAGCCCGAACGAGACATAGACCGGATAAGGCGCGACCTTGCGGAACGCATAGAAGCGCTGGCGGCCGTCGAGCGTCGAGACCGTCTCGAACACGCCGGTATTGCTGGTCTTGATCGCCTGCATGAACGGCGTCTCGGGGCCGAGCTGGAAGCCGGTGTCGAGCTTCGGATCGCGCGCCAGATAGCGGCCGTCCTCGCGGATCAGCGCCCCGGTATGGCCCGCGGCGGGCGCCGCCTCGCGGAAAAACTCCTCGAAATAGGACGGGCTCAGCGACACATGCAGCGTGCCGAGGAAGGTGCCGTCCGGCGCCTCGCGGCGACGGCTGACCGCGAACGAGGCCACGCGGGTGGCGCGGCCGACGAAGGCGGCGCCGATATAGGTGCCGGCATTGCGCTCCTTGTGCACCTCGAAGAAATCGCGGTCGGCGACGCTGCCCGCCGGGTCCCAGGCCTGGCTGCCGGCAAGGATGATGCCGTTCTGATCGGCGATCCAGATCGAGGCGACCTGGTCGAAGCGGGTCTTCAGGCCGGCAAGGAACTCGCTAGTCTCCGGCTTGGCGATATCCTCGGTGCTGCGGCCGTCGATCCGATCCTCGATCCGGTCGAGCAGCAGGCCGACGCTGTCGAATACCTTGCGGGCGTGCTCGTGCATGATGGCGGTGGTGCGCGCCACCGATTCGCGGCCGTCGCGCATCACGTCGACGAGATTATAGTAGGCGGCAGCCGCAAAGATCAGGGCGGGAACGACCACCGCCGTGACCATCAGCAGATAATAGAGGCGGACGTTCCGCCGGCGGACCAGCCGATTCATCATCGTAATTTTACCCGCAGCGAATCGGCCATGGAAGGCGGCCGGCCAGGCCAAAACGGGCGGAACCGGGCGGCAGCCCTGCATTCGCGCCGGCGGCGGCACCTGCCGCCGCGCCATGCGCAAAACAAAACCGCCGCCTCGCGGCGCGAGCCGGCGGTTCGACACTTACTACGCGAGGACGAATCGGCCGCTGTCAGTGCCGCAGGCGCATGATCTCGTCCTTGACCTGCAATTTCTTTCGTTTCAACTCGGTGATTTCCAGATCGTCGACGCCGGGTCGGCTTTGCGCATCGTGAATTTGCGCTTCCAGCGCCTGGTGCTTCTTTTCCAGCTCAGAAAGGTGCGATTGCATCGACATTCCAGCATGTCTCCTCAATCATGGTTCCCTGACGCGTGTCAGTGTACTCCAATGCGCGGCGCTGTCGACCCGCGAGGTGCACAACCCGGAACCGCGGCCGCAAGACCCTTTCCGAAACCTGAACATCCTGCCGCTTGAACCGGCGTGTGGAAAACGCAATAATTCTCAGTCGCTTGCAGGGCGGCAAACCGCAGCCCGCCGCGATCAGGAGCGGTGACGGCCTTGGCCGCGACGAAGGACAGCAACGAGCAGGAGTTGCGGGCGTTGCTCGAGCGCCTGCAGCAGGAACACCGTGACCTCGACGCCGCGATCAGCGCCCTGCAGGATTCGCCGGGCGCCGACCTGATCCAGGTGCAGCGGCTCAAGAAGCGCAAGCTCGGACTCAAGGACCGCATCGGCTTCATCGAGGACCAGCTCACGCCGGACATCATCGCGTGACGCGGGGAGCGCACAGCCCACAGCCATGCTTGCTCCGGCAAGGCTTGAACCTATAATCCGCGGCTTCCTTTCGGGCGCATTCCCTCTGGCGATGGCCCGCATGCCGGGGGGCCAATGGCGAAACAGCAAGCCGTGACCGCAAAGCGAGGCGGAAGCGCCGGGCGCGGGGCGAGACCCGTCGCGATCATCATGGGCAGCCAGTCCGACTGGCAGACCATGCAGCATGCGGCGCAGACGCTCGACACGCTGGCGATCGGCTACGACGCGCTGATCGTGTCGGCGCACCGCACGCCGGACCGGCTGTTCCGGTTCGCCAAATCGGCGCGCCGCAAGGGCTACAAGGTCATCATCGCCGGGGCCGGGGGCGCCGCGCATCTGCCGGGCATGACCGCCTCGCTGACCGCGCTGCCGGTGCTCGGCGTGCCGATGCAGACCGCTGCGCTGGAAGGCAAGGACAGCCTGCTATCCATCTTGCAGATGCCGGCCGGCATCCCGGTCGGCACGCTGGCGATCGGCAAGCCGGGCGCGATCAATGCCGCGCTGCTCGCGGCTGCGGTGCTGGCGCTGTCCGACACCGCCGTGGCGAAGCGGCTCGATGCGTTCCGCGCCCGGCAGACCGCGGCGGTCGGGCGGCGCCCGAAATAGCCGTGCTCGCGCCCGAAGCGACCATCGGCATCCTCGGCGGCGGCCAGCTCGGCCGCATGCTGGCGCTCGCCGCGGCGCGGCTCGGGCTGCGCTGCCACGTCTATTCGCCGGAGCCGCAGTCCTGCGCCTTCGACGTCGCGCACCAGCACACCGTCGCATCCTATGACGACGTGGAGGCGCTGGCGCGGTTCGCCGACGCGGTCGATGTCGTCACCTACGAGTTCGAGAACGTGCCGGCGCAGGCCGCCGCGGTGCTCACCGCGCACCGGCCGGTATTCCCCGATCCTGCCGTGCTCGCCACCACCCAGGACCGGCTGGCGGAAAAGCGGTTCGTCGCCGGGCTCGGCATCCCGACCGCGCCGTTCGCGCCGGTGTCCTCCGCCGCCGAGGCCGAGACCGCCGTCGCCCGGCTCGGTCGCCCGGCGGTGCTCAAGACCCGGCGGCTCGGCTATGACGGCAAGGGCCAGACGCGGATCGGCCCCGGCGACGAGGCCGGCGCCGCCTGGACCAGGCTCGGCGAGGTCGATTGCATCCTCGAGGGCTTCGTCACCTTCGCGCGCGAGGTGTCGGTGGTGGCGGCGCGCGGCCGCGACGGCGCCGTCGCCTGCTTCGACGTCACAGAGAACGAGCACCGCGACCACATCCTCTACAAGTCCACGGTGCCGGCCGCGGTGTCGCCGGCGCTCGCCGCCGAGGCGCGGCGGATCGCCGAGACCATCGCCGCGGCGTTCGCCTATGTCGGCGTGCTGGCGGTGGAGATGTTCGTGGTCGCCGACGGCGCCGGCCAAACGCTGCTGGTCAACGAGATCGCGCCGCGGGTGCACAATTCCGGCCACTGGACCATCGACGGCGCCACGGTGTCGCAGTTCGAGCAGCATATCCGGGCGGTCGCCGGCTGGCCGCTGGGGGCGCCGCTGCGGCACGGCCGGGTCGAGATGGTCAACCTGATCGGGGCCGAGGTCGCCGACCACGCCCGCTGGCTTGCAGTTCCGGGGGCCTGCGTCCATCTCTACGGCAAAGGCGAGGCCCGGCCGGGCCGCAAGATGGGTCACGTCACCCGGGTGTTCCCCGAGTGAGGCGACCCGTCGTGCGGCATGGACAGGAAACGTCCGATCTGCTACAGCCGCGCGACTCGGACGCCCGTTTTGCGGGCCTTTCCGAACCCCAATTCAAGCGATCCCGGTTTCAACCGACCCGAACAAGGAGCACAGGTGCAAGTTCTCGTTCGTGACAACAATGTCGACCAGGCCCTCAAGGCGCTCAAGAAGAAGATGCAGCGCGAGGGCATTTTCCGCGAGATGAAGCTGCGCGGACATTTCGAGAAGCCGTCGGAGAAGAAGGCGCGGGAGAAGGCGGAAGCGATCCGCCGCGCCCGCAAGCTGGCGCGCAAGAAGCTGCAGCGCGAGGGCCTGCTGCCGATGAAGCCGAAGCCGGCGATGGGCGCCGGACGCGGCGGTCCGGGCCGCGGCCCGGGCGGAGCAGGCGGCGCCGGACGTCCGGCCGGCGGCGGGTTCGGTGGCGGCTTCGCCGGCCGCTGACCTTCCAGAGGTCACAGGTTGCAGACGCGGGCCGCACGGCCCGCGTTGTCGTTTCGGGGCTGCCTGAACCGTTGACTCAGCCGGCGAGGCTCATCCACACCGCCTTCGGCTCGGTGAAGTTCTCGATCGCGGCGTCGCCGTGCTCGCGGCCGTAGCCGGAATCGCGCGCGCCGCCCCATGGCAGCCGGATGTCGGTATAGCCGTAGGTGTTGATCCATACCGTGCCGGCCCTGGCGCGCCGCGCGAAGCGCTGGACGCGGCCGATGTCGCGGCTCCATACGCCGGCGGCGAGGCTGTAGCGGGTGCCGTTGGCCTTGGCGATGGCGTCGTCCTCGTCGGTGAAGCGCACCACGCTGACCACCGGGCCGAAAATCTCCTCCTGCGAGATGCGCATGTCGTGCGCGACATCGGCGAACACGGTCGGGCTGACGAAATAGCCGCGGTTGCCGATCCGGCTGCCGCCGGTGACCAGCGCCGCGCCTTCCTTGACGCCGATCTCGACATAGTCGAGCACGCGCTGCATCTGCGCCTGCGACACGATCGGTCCCATCGCGGTGCCGCGGTCGGCGGGCGGGCCGACCCGGATCGCCTTGGCCCGCGCCGCGAGCCGCTCCACCACCTCGTCGTAGATCTCGGCCTGCGCCAGCACCCGCGAGCCGGCGGAGCAGACCTGCCCGGTGTTGAAGAAGATGCCCGAAGCCGCGGCCTTGACCGCGGCGTCGAGGTCGGCGTCGGCGAAGATCACATTGGCGGACTTGCCGCCGAGCTCCAGCGTGACGCGCTTGAGGTTGCCGGCGGCGCCGGCGAGGATCTCGCGGCCGACCGCGGGCGAGCCGGTGAAGGTGACCTTGTCGACGTCGGGATGCGCGACCAGCGCGCGGCCCGCGGTCTTGCCGAAGCCGGGCACGATGTTGAGCACGCCCGGCGGCACGCCGGCCTCCAGCGCCAGCTCGCCGATGCGCAGCGCCGACAGCGGCGTGATCTCCGCCGGCTTCAGCACCACGGTACAGCCGCAGGCCAAGGCCGGCGCGATCTTCCACATCCCGATCATCAGCGGGAAATTCCACGGCACGATGGCGCCGACCACGCCGACCGGCTCGCGCACCGTATAGGTGAAGGCGTTGGGCCGCGCCGGGATCACCTGGCCGTTGATCTTGTCGGCGAAGCCCGCGTAGTAGCGCAGCGTGTCGATCGCCGCCGGCAGGTCCTGGCGCTGCACCGCCGCGATCGGCTTGCCGGCGTCGCGGCTCTCCAGCAGCGCGATCTCCTCGGCGTGCCGCTCGATCAGATCGGCCAGCCGCATCAGGATCAGGCCGCGGTCTGCCGCGCGCATGCGGCCCCAGGCGCCGTCGAAGGCGCGCCGCGCCGCGGCCACCGCGCGGTCGATGTCGCGCTCGTCGGCCTCGGCGACCGAGGCGATCACCTCTTCGGTCGCGGGATCGAGCGTATCGAACAAGCGGCCGGACTGCGCCTCCACCGGCCGGCCGTCGATCAGCAGCTTGCGCGGGTCGAATTGCAGCGTCATTGTACCTTATGCAGAAAAGTGCATATCCCTGAGATCGAACTCACGGATACTCATAAATACCCCGGCGACTTCCAGGTAAATATGCTATGAAATGCGCGTCCGGGTCGCCATCATATGATCTTCATTGCATAAGTAAGCCATGACACTGCGTGTCGATATCGAGACCGTATTCAATTTCCGCCGCAGCGACGCGCCGCAATCGACCGCGGTGATGCTGGATTTCCTCCGCGAGATCCGCGACACCGGCAAGCTCACCCAGGCGGCGCAGCGCAGCGGCCTGTCCTATCGCCACGCCTGGAATCTGGTGACGCGCTGGTCGAGCTTCTTCGGCGTGCCGCTGGTGCAGCGGCACAAGGGTAAGGGCACCACGCTCACTGCGTTCGGCGAGAAGCTGGTGTGGGCCGGCCAGCGCCTGGAGGCGCGGCTCGGGCCGCAGCTCGAGAACCTGTCGCAGGAACTGGCGAGCGAGCTCAACCCGTTCCTGCCGGACAATCCGGCGATCATCCGCGTCCATGCCAGCCACGGCTTCGCGGTGTCGAAGCTGCGCGAGATCCTCAACCGCACGCCCGGCATGAGCGTCGACCTGCGCTACATCAGCAACCAGCACGCGCTGGCCTCGCTGGCGCACGACGCCTGCGATCTCGCCGGCCTGCACCTGCCGCGCGGCGCGTTGCGCGCGCACAGCGCCGAGGCGCGCAAGAAGTGGCTCAATCCGCGCGTGCATTGCGTGGTCGGCTTCGTCGCCCGGCAGATGGGCCTGATGGTCAAGCGCGGCAATCCGCACGGCATCGGCTCACTCGACGACCTGACCAAGCCCGGCGTGCGCTTCGTCAACCGCGACCCGGATTCGGGAACGCGCGAATTGTTCGAGCAATTGCTCGAACAGCACGGCGTCAGCCCCCGCGCGATCCAGGGCTACGAGCAGATCGAGTTCACCCATGCCGCGGTCGCGGCCTATGTCGCCAGCGGCATGGCCGACGTCGCGTTCGGCGTCGAGGCCGCGGCGCGGCAGTTCGGCCTCGATTTCATCCGGGTGGTGACCGAGGATTATTTCTTCGTGTGCCGCAAGTCGCTGCTCGACACCGCGCCGATGAAGCGCATCCTCGACGTCATGCGCAGCGCCGAATTCCAGGATGCGGTCGCCGCCCTGCCCGGCTATATGGCGGTCGATACCGGCGCGATCCGCACCGTCGACGACGCCTTCGCCGGCAAGCCGTCGGCGGCGTGAGCGCCGCGCAAGTCGAACGTCAAGCCGATCCCGAGCCGAGACCGATGCTGATCCGCCCCGCCGCGCCCGCCGACCACGACGCGCTGTGGCGCATCCTCGAACCGGTGTTCCGTGCCGGCGAGACCTATCCGATCCCGCGCGACATCTCCCGCCACGATGCGCTGGCCTACTGGTTCTCGCCCGGCCATGCGGTGTTCGTGGCCGAGGACGGCGGCACGGTGATCGGCACCTATTACCTGCGCGCCAACAACCGCGGCGGCGGCAGCCACGTCGCCAATTGCGGCTACATGACCGCGCAAGGCCAGACCGGGCGCGGCATTGCGCGCGCGATGTGCACGCATTCGCTCGACGAGGCGCGCAAGCGCGGCTTCCGCGCCATGCAGTTCAATTTCGTGGTCTCGACCAATGAGCGCGCGGTCAGGCTGTGGCAGAGCTGCGGCTTCGCCGTGGTCGGCCGGCTGCCCGGCGCCTTCGCGCATCCGCACAAGGGCGATGTCGACGCGCTGGTGATGTTCCGCGCGCTGTAGACGGCGTCACGCCGCGGTCATGCTGCCGTCTTGCGCGCGCTGACGACCTGTTCGGCCGGCCGGCCGGTCAGCTCCGCCATGTGATCGAACTTGTAGCTGAAGCCGCCGACGCCGGCGGTCGCCGAGCGCACCTCGACGATCAGGTCGCCAATCTCGGCCTCCGGCAGCATCGCCCGCACCACGTCCCAGCCGTCCCAGCCCTCGCGGGTGTCGAAGCCGAGGATCTGCGCGCGGCGGCCCGACAGGATCGCGTTCATCCGCGCGGAGGCGTCGGACGGACAGGTGATCTCGACGAGGTGGATCGGCTCCAGCAGCACAGGCTGGCACTGCGGCAGCGCGTCGGCGATGGCGATGCGGCCGGCCATGCGGAACGCCTGGTCGGAGGAATCCACGCTGTGATAGGAGCCGTCGACCAGCGCCACCGCGACATCGACGACCGGAAAGCCGAGCGGCCCCTGCTTGAGCCCGTCCTTGACGCCTTCCTCGACCGACGGGATGTAGTTGCGCGGCACCACGCCGCCGGTGATCTTGTCCTCGAACACGAAGCCGCCGCCGCGCGGTAGCGGTTTGATATCGATCACCACGTCGCCGTACTGGCCATGGCCGCCCGACTGCTTCTTGTGGCGGCCGCGCACCTGGACCGGCTTGCGGATGGTCTCGCGGTAGCCGACGGTCGGCTTGCGGGTGACGATCGGCACGCCGAAGCGCTCGGTCAGCCGCTCGGCGGCGACGCGCAGATGCATCTCGCCCTGGCCCCACAGCACCACCTCGTGCGCCTCGGCGTTCTGCACCACCGACAGCGAGGGGTCTTCCTCGGTCAGCTTGGTGAGCGCGAGGCCGAGCTTGACGTCGTCCTTGCGCTCCTTGGCCGCGATCGCGATCGCCAGCACCGGCGGACACGACTTGACATCGGCCACCGGCGGATGCGGCTCCTTACCGGCCGACAGCGTGTCGCCGGTCTTGGCATGATCGAGCTTGCCGAACGCGACGGTATCGCCGGCCTGTGCCGTGCCGCGCTTCTCGGTCTGCTGCCCCATCAGCTTGAACACGCCGGACACGCGGCCGACCTCCTGCTCCGGGGTATTGAAGGTGGTGCCGTCGCCGGCCTCGCCGCACAGCATGCGCGCCACCGACAGCTTGCCGCCGTGCTGGGTGTTGAGCGTCTTGATGACCAGCGCCACCGGGTCGTGGCCGCTGACGCCGAGCCGCGCCGCGGTCCGGGCGACACCGGCGACCTCGTGCCGCAGCGCCTTGAGGAGCCGCAGCACGCCGTTGGTGCGCGTCGCCGAGCCGAGCAGCACCGGGCAGACCAGCCCTTCGCGCAGCTCCTTGGCGAGCCCGTCGAACACCTTGTCGCGCGGCGGCTGGATGTCCTCGAGCAACTGCTCCATCAGCTCGTCGTCGTGATCGGCGAGCGTCTCCAGCATCGAGAACCGCGCGGTCTTCTCGCTGTCGAGCGCCGGGCCTTCGAGCGGCACCACCTCGGACGGCGCGGATTCCTTGTAGACGAAGGCGCGCTCCAGAGCGAGATCGACGAAACCGGAGATGATCTCGCCGGAGAAGGTCGGAAGCTGCCGCATCATCAGCTTGACGCGCGAGGCCGGCTGCAGCGCGCGCAGCGCATCGAGCACGCCGGCATCGGCCTTGTCGATCTTGTTGAGGAACAGGAAGCGGGGAATCTTCTGGTCTTCGAGCTCGCGCAGGATGAGCTGGAGCTGCGGCAGCTTCTTCTCGTCGAGCTCGCACACCACCACCGCGGCGTCGACCGCCGGCAGCGCCGCGCGCATGTCGTGCATGAACTCGATCGAGCCCGGACAGTCGATGAAGCTGTAGGTGTCGCCCATGAAGCTCGTGGTCGCGACCGACAGCTCGACGCTCATGCGGTGATGGCGCGCCTCCTTGCTGGCATCGCCGACCGTGGTGCCGGCGTCGACCGTGCCTTGGCGCGCGATCGCGCCGGTGCGGGCGAGGATCGCCTCCAGCAAGGTGGTCTTGCCGCTCTGGAACGGCCCGACCAGGGCAATGCAGCGGGGTCCCGCTGCGCCGGCTCTCGCGCCGTTGGTGCCGTTGCTAGCGCCGTTGTTGGCCATGTGCGCCTCCCTGCGGCGGGCGGCGCGTCGGCCGATGGACCGTTGCCGGCCCGTCACGGTCATCGTCTCAGGGAAGCGACGCGCCGGTCAAGAGCACGAATAAGGACATTCCGCGGCAAGCGTTCAGCGGGCGGCCGGCGCGGCAGCGGCAAATGCCCCGCAAGCGCCATGGAGGTCAGGATGACGCGTCTCGATGCAGACCACCGCCGCCGCAAGAACGGCATGATCGACTACGACTACGACTACGACCACTACCGCGACGTGGCCGCGCGCTGCGGCGCGACAGCCGCCGCCGGCTGCTGCTGGCGGCGGTTGCGGCGCTGCGCCGCTATTTCAGGTTGCCGCAGAAGCGCTGGATGCGCCGGCAGGCTTCCTCCAAGTCCTCGGTGCGGGTGGCGTAGGAGATGCGGAACGCCGGGCCGAGCCCGAACGCCGTGCCCTGCACCACCGCGACGCCCTCGGCTTCGAGCAGCTCGGTGACGAAGTCCTCGTCGGTCGCCAGCGTCTTGCCCGACGGCGCGGTCTTGCCGATGGTGCCGGCGCAGGACGGATAGACGTAGAACGCGCCTTCCGGCGTCGGGCATTTGATGCCGTTCGCCTGATTGAGCATCGACACCACCAGGTCGCGGCGCTGCTGGAAGATCTTGTTGTGCTCGGCGATGAAGTCCTGCGGGCCCTCGAGCGCCTCGAGCGCGGCCCATTGCGACACCGCCGACGGATTCGAGGTCGACTGCGACTGCAGCATCGCCATCGCCTTGATCAGCGGCTCCGGGCCGCCCGCATAGCCGATGCGCCAGCCGGTCATGCAATAGGCTTTCGACACGCCGTTGATGGTGAGCGTGCGCTCGTAGAGCGCGGGCTCGACCTGCGCCGGCGTCGTGAACACGAAATCGTCGTAGACCAGGTGCTCGTACATGTCGTCGCTCATGACATGGACGTGCGGATGGCGCAGCAGCACGTCGGTGAGCGCCTTGAGCTCGGCGCGGCTGTAGGCGGCGCCGGTCGGGTTCGACGGCGAATTGAGGATCAGCCACTTGGTCTTCGGCGTGATCGCGCTTTCCAGCGCATCCGGCTTGAGCTTGAAGCCGTTGTCCATGCCGCACACAACCTCGACCGGCGTGCCGCCGGCGAGCAGCACCATGTCCGGATAGCTCACCCAGTACGGCGCCGGGATGATGACCTCGTCGCCCGGATTGAGCGTCACCATCAGCGCGTTGTAGAGCACCTGCTTGCCGCCGGTGCCGATCGTGATCTGCGACGGCTTGTAGTCGAGGCCGTTCTCGCGCTTGAACTTGCGCGCCACCGCGGCCTTCAGCTCGGCGATGCCGTCGACATTGGTGTATTTCGACGCGCGGCCGCTCTCGATCGCCTTGATCGCGGCCTGCTTGATGTTGTCGGGCGTGTCGAAGTCCGGCTCCCCGGCGCCGAGCCCGATGACGTTGCGGCCTGCCGCTTTGAGGGCGCGCGCCTTGTCCGTGACGGCGATGGTCGCCGACGGTTTCACGCGCTTGAGGTGCTCTGCGAGGAAGGCCATCTGGGTTCTCCGTGGAATGCGGCCATGGTCTAAAGGCCCCGGCGCGCAGGGGCAAGCCGCCTTGCGGAAATGCATTCATCACGGTTTTTGATGATCCCGCGCCGGGCAACCGTCCCTTAATCCGGCCCTGCTAGATCCGCGCCATGGCCGGATTCGCCGAGGCGCTGCGGACGGGCTCGTGGCTGACGCGCGAGCGGGTGCGGCTTGTCGCCTGGGGCATTCTGGCGGCGTCGCTGATCGGGCTGGTCTGGCTGGTTGCAACCGCCGACGGGCTCAACGACCGGCTCGGCCGGCCGCTCGGCACCGATTTCTCCAACGTCTATGCCGCGGGCACCTATGTGCGCGACGGCGCGCCGGAGAAGCCGTTCGATCCGCCGGCGCAGCATGCCCGCGAGCAGGCGATTTTCGGCGCGGCGACGCCGTTCTACGGCTGGCACTATCCGCCGTTCTTCCTCGCCGTCGCCGCGCTGCTGGCGACCATGCCCTATCTGACGGCGCTGGCGGCCTGGCAGGTCATCACGCTCCTGCTCTATCTCGCGGCGATACGGACGATCATCGCCACCGCGTCATCGCCGGGTGCGCCGCGGCCTGCCGCCCCGGCCGGCTGGCTTCTGCTGGCGCTCGCCTTTCCCGCGGTCTTCATCAATATCGGCCACGGCCACAACGGCTTCCTCACCGCGGCGCTGTTCGCCGGCGCGCTGGTCGTGCTCGACCGCCGCCCGGTGCTTTCCGGCGTGCTGATCGGCTGCCTCGCCTACAAGCCGCAATTCGGACTCATGATCCCGCTGGTGCTCGCCGCCACCGGACGCTGGCGCGCTTTTGCCGCCGCTGCGGCGACGGTCGCGGCGCTCGCCGCCGCGGTGACGCTCGCCTTCGGCACCGAGGTGTGGCGCGCCTTCCTCGCGTCCGGCGAATTCACCCGCAGGGTCGTGCTGGAGGACGGCAATACCGGCTGGCACAAGATCCAGACCGTATTCTCTTGGGTGCGGATGTGGGGCGGGCCGGTGGCGCTCGCTTATGCCGTGCAGGCCGCGGTGACGCTCGCGGCCGCGGCGGCGCTGGTGCGGCTGTGGCGGAGCGACGCGCCGTTCGCGCGCAAGGCCGCGGCGCTGCTGATCGGCACGCTGCTGGCGACGCCCTACAGCCTCGACTACGACCTGATGCTGCTCGCGCCGGCGATCGCCTTCCTGGCCGCCGACGGATTGCGGCGCGGCTTCGCGCCGTTCGAGATCACGATGCTGGCGGCGCTGTGGATCGTGCCGCTCGTCACCCGCTCGGTCGCGGAATGGACGCTGGTGCCGCTGGCGCCGATCGCGATGCTCGCGGCCTTCGTCGCGCTTACGGTGCGGCGGCAGCCGGCGGCGCGGATCGCGCTGTCCTGACGCGCCGGACAATCCGCTTCCACCGCATCAGGCTGCGCCAGCAGCATTGTACTGCGGCAGCGTCCCGCATAGCATTTTGGAACGGTCGTAAAGCCGGCCTTGCAATCGCCGGATTGCACGACCCATATGCGGAGAGCGACTCGGGGGAACGCGCGTTGCGCCTCATCGCCCTCAACGGACAGCGGGCTTCGATGTACACGCTCTATTCCATGCAGCGGTCGGGCAACAGCTACAAGGCGCGGCTCGCCTTGGCGCAGCTCGGCGAACCGTTCCGGCTGGTCGAGATCGACATCATCAAGGGCGAGAGCCGCACGCCGGAATTCCTGGCGAAGAATCCGAACGGACAGATTCCGCTGCTGGAGATTTCGCCGGGCCGCTATCTCGCGGAATCCAACGCGATCCTCTGGTACGTCGCCGGCCGCTCGCATCTGGCGCCCGACGATCGGCTGGAGCGCGCCGAGACCATGCAGTGGATGTATTTCGAGCAGCACTCGATCGCCGCCACGCTCGGCCAGACCTATTTCTGGCTGACGCTGGTGAAGGGCGGCCGCGAGCTGCAGCAGCACAATCTCGAAGAATGGATGGAAGCCGGCCACCGTGCGTTGCGCATCATGGACCGGCATCTCGCGACCCGCCCGTTCTTCGTCGCCGACCGCTACACCATCGCCGACATCGCGCTCTACGCCTATACCCATATCGCGCATGACTGCGAGTTCGACCTCGCGCCCTATCCGGCGGTGCGCGATTGGCTCGCCCGCGTCGCCGCCGAGCCCGGCCATGTGCCGTTCGACTGGCAGCCCGCGCCGATGGCGGAATTGGCCGCGGCCGCGGGCTGAGCTTTACGATTTATTAACCGCCATCATAAAAACGCCCCGCTTCATCCCCGGCTTTTGCCGCAGTGCTGCCGAACGCGCGCCCGCATCCGCGATCATGCTGCGATCGTTTCCCGGAGCGATTCGCTTCCGCGATCGATTGTTCGCCATTATTCGCCATGCCGCAGCATCTGGAATACCGTGGTTTCAACAGCCTCCCGCACGAGGCGGGCGCCGCCTCCCGTCCGGCCACCGCGATCGCCGGGCTGGCGGCGAGCGCGGCGCTCGCCACCGGGACGCTCATCGCCGCCACCGCGGTCTCGATCGGCATCGCGCGCGCCGGCGCGCTCGATGCGGTGATCGACAACGAGAGCGGCGTGTTCGCCATCGCCCTGCTGCTCGGCGTGCTGTTCATCGCGGCGAGCTGCACCAATCTGGCGTCGCGGCGCGACATCGGCGCCGAGCCGCCGCGACCGCCCGGCCGCCTGCCGATCCGCTGATTTCGCGGCCCGCCAAATTGCCGGAATTGCCGCTATGCTCGCCGCCGTCGGGGCGACGGAGGACGGCATGACCCAATCCACCAGAACGGCAGCGCTGCTGCTCGGCGCCCTGCTCTGCGCCGGCGCGGCGCCGGCATCGGCCCAGACCGCCCGCAGCGCGGCCGGCACGATCACGGTCGAGACCGTCGCCCGCGGCCTCGAACATCCCTGGGCGCTCGCCTTCCTGCCCGACGGCCGCATGCTGGTGACCGAGCGGCCCGGCCGCATCCGTCTGGTCTCGGCCGACGGCAAGCTGTCGCCGCCGCTCGCCGGCGTGCCGCGGCCCTATGTCTCCGGTCAGGCCGGTCTGCTCGACCTGATCCTCGACAAGGAGTTCGCGGCCAATCGCACGTTGTATTTCTGCTTCAGCGCCGAGCGCGGCGGCAATGCCGCGGTGGCGCGGGCGCGGCTCGACGGCCGCGACGCCGGGCTCGACGACCTCAAGATCATCTTCACCCAGCAGGGTCCGGGCGGCAGCAACAATCACGGCTGCCGCATCGCGCAGGGCCGCGACGGCAAGCTCTACGTCACGCTCGGCGACCATTTCGGCCCGCGCGACGAGGCGCAGAACCTCGCCACCGACAACGGCAAGCTGATCCGCATCAATCCGGATGGCTCGATCCCGCCCGACAATCCCTTCGTCAACCGCAAGGGTGCACGGCCGGCAATCTGGAGCTACGGCCACCGCAACGCCCAGGGCCTCGCCTTCAATCCCGCGAGCGGCGAGCTGTGGGAGCAGGAGCACGGCCCGCGCGGCGGCGACGAGGTCAACATCATCGGCAAGGGCAAGAACTACGGCTGGCCGGTGATCGGCTACGGCATCGACTACAGCGGCGCGAAGATCCATGAGGCCACCGCCAGGCCCGGCATGGAGCAGCCGATCAAATACTGGGTGCCCTCGATCGCGCCGTCGGGCATGGCGTTCTATACCGGCACGCTGTTCCCGGCCTGGAAGGGCAGCCTGTTCATCGGCGCGCTCGCCGGCAAGATGCTGGTGCGGCTCAGCCTCGACGGCGACAAGGTCACCGGCGAGGAGCGGCTGCTCGGCGAACTCGGCGAGCGCATCCGCGACGTGCGGCAAGGTCCCGACGGCGCGCTCTACCTGCTCACCGACAGCGGCTCCGGCCGCATCCTGCGGCTGACGCCGGGCTGATCGCTCAGAGCGGCGCGCGGAACACGAAGAACGCGCCGGAGGCGATCAGGCTGAAACCGAGCACGTGATTCCAGGTGATGGCCTGCTTCAGGTACAGCACCGAGAACGCGGCGAACACCGCGAGCGTCACCACCTCCTGGATGGTCTTGAGCTGCGCCGCCGAATAGACCGCGCTGCCGTAGCGGTTGGCCGGCACCGCGAGGCAATATTCGATCAGGGCGAGACCCCAGCTTATCGCGATGACATGCAGCAGCGGCACCTCCTTGTAGCGCAGGTGCCAGTACCAGGCGGTGGTCATGAACACATTGGAGCCGATCAGCAGCACGATCGGCCACAGCGAGGCGGACAGCAAAGACGGCATGAAGGGAATCCGGTTGCGGGGCAGCGGCGCCACATTACCATGCCGGCGGAATCCGATGCGCGAGACGAAACACATTGCTCCCACCGCCCGCCGCGTCACCTGCGCCGGCTGCGGCGCCGTGTTCGGCTGCGGCCTGTCCGGCGACTGCTGGTGCGCGGACGCCGATTTCCGCCTGCCGCTGCCGGACGACGATGCCGCGGACTGCCTCTGCCCGGACTGCATGCGGGCGAAAGCGGCCCATGCCGCCAAGGCGCGGCTTCTGCGCGGCTGACGCGCGCCCGCCGATTCGCCACGCTGCCGACACGAAGGCCGCCTAAACGCGCGCCCGGCACCGCTTCAGAAAGTCACCCATGTTCCGGCGCTTCGAGACATCGCTGCCCCCGACCGGGCAGCAGCAGCCTGCCGCGCCGCCCGCCGGGCTGGTCGCGTTCTACTGGCATTTCGCACGCCAGGCGAAGGGCCTGTTCGCGGCGCTGTTCGCGACCGGCCTTGTCGTGGCGCTGCTCGATTCGGCCATTCCCGCCTTCATCGGCCGCATCGTCACGCTGGTGACGCAGACCGAGCCGTCGCAACTGATCGGCGACCATTGGCACCTGCTCGCCGGCATGGCCGCCGTCGTCCTCATCGTCCGCCCGCTGGCGCTCACCGCGCAGAACCTGGTCGCCAACCAGGCGATCTCGGCCAATGTCGCCAACATGATCCGCTGGCAGAACCACTGGCACGTCGCGCGCCAGTCCTGGGCGTTCTTCCAGAACGATTTCGCCGGCCGCATCGCCAACAAGGTGATGCAGACCGGCCCTGCGGTGCGCGAGAGCCTGGTCGCGCTCATCACCGGCGTCTGGTACATCCTGGTGTACGGCACCAGCGCGATCGTGCTGCTCGCCTCGGCCGACTGGCGGCTCGCGCTGCCGATCTATGTCTGGTTCGCATGCTATGTGGTGCTGCTGCGGCTCCTGGTGCCGCGCATGCGCGACCGCTCCAAGGACGTGTCCGAGGCGCGCTCGGTGCTGACCGGCCGCATCGTCGACACCTACACCAACATCCTCACCGTCAAGCTGTTCGCCCGCGCGCGGCAGGAAGACGCCTATGTGCGCGAAGCCTTCGACGAGCACACCAGCCTGTTCCACGCCTCGCTGCGGCTCAACACGCTGTTCAGCCTGCTGCTGTCGCTGATCAACGCCGTGCTGGTGACCGCGACCGGCGCGCTGGCGATCGCCTTGTGGATGCAGGGCCGCATCGAGGTCGGCACCGTGGCGATGGCGCTGCCGCTGTCGTGGCAGATCGTGTCGATCGCCGGCTGGGTGGCGATGCGCGTCACCGAGATCTTCGAGAATATCGGCGTGGTGCAGGAGGGCATGGTCTCGATCGCCAAGCCGATCGCGCTTCCCGACCGGCCCGGCGCGCGCGAGCTCACCGTCACCGCCGGGCGCATCCGCTTCGACGACATCCGCTTCGGCTATGGCCGCGAGAACGGGCTGATCGACGGGCTGACGCTGGAGATCGCGCCCGGCGAGAAGGTCGGCCTGGTCGGCCGCTCCGGCGCCGGCAAGTCGACGCTGGTCAACCTGCTGCTGCGCTTCTTCGAGCTGGAGGACGGCCGCATCCTGATCGACGGCCAGGACATCGCCACGGTCACGCAGGAGAGCCTGCGCGCGCAGATCTCGGTGGTGACGCAGGACACCTCGCTGCTGCACCGCTCGATCCGCGAAAACATCCGCTATGGCCGGCCCGGCGCGAGCGAGGAGGAGATCGTGCGCGCGGCCAAGCTCGCGCATGCGCACGACTTCATCCTCGGCCTCGAGGACTGGCGGCAGCGCCGCGGCTATGACGCGCATGTCGGCGAGCGCGGCGTCAAGCTCTCCGGCGGCCAGCGCCAGCGCGTCGCCATCGCCCGCGTGATCCTCAAGAACGCGCCGATCCTGGTGCTCGACGAGGCGACCTCGGCGCTCGACAGCGAGGTCGAGGCCGCGATCCAGACCAGCCTCGACACGCTGATGCAGGGCAAGACCGTGATCGCGATCGCGCACCGGCTGTCCACCATCGCGCGCATGGACCGGCTGGTGGTCCTCGACCGCGGCCGCGTCGTCGAGCAGGGCAGCCACGTGGAACTGCTGCGCGCCGGCGGCCACTACGCCGCGCTGTGGCGGCGGCAATCGGGCGGCTTCATCGACGCCGGCGCCCAGCAGGCGGCGGAGTAAGCCGCCGCCCGTGTTCGCGGCAAGCCCGGTCCGAGACGAATTTTCTTCCGTCAGCACGCCGCCCGAATGATTTGTTCTCCGACGCATGATCGCCGCAGAACCTTCATGCAATCGGAGTGATTTATTCCAGAAACGGTTGCACCGCCGACACGAATACTCCACATCACCGCGGCAACATCAGAGCATCCGCGTGCCCGGTCCTGCTGAACTCGTCCTCATTCTCGGTTTCCTGATCGGCCTCGCCTATGGCGTGGTCGGGCTGGTCAGCGGCTTCTGCCTGCTCACCAGCCTGCGCAACTGGCTGACGCAAGGCGACGGCGTGCGCATCCGCAGCTATGCGCTGGCGATGGCGGCGGCGATGCTCGGCGCGCAGGCGCTGGCCGGCTTCGGCCTCGTCGATCTCGGCCAGTCGATCTATCTGCAGCCGTCGTTCTCCGCGCCGCTGATGTTCGCCGGCGGGCTCGCGTTCGGTTACGGCATGGTGCTGGCGAACGGCTGCGGCTCGCGCGCGGCGGTGCTGCTCGGCCGCGGCAACCTGCGCTCCTTCGTGGTGGTGGTGACGCTCGGCATCACCGCGCAAATGACGCTGCGCGGCCTGCTCGGGCCGGTGCGCGTCGCCGCCTCGCAGGCGAGCAACACCACGCCGGCGGTGAACTCCCTGCCGGACGCGCTCGCCGGCGCGCTCGGCAGCGGGGCCGGACGCATGACCGCCGCGCTGCTGATCGCCGGCGCGCTGATCGCCTTCGCGTTCAGCCACGCGCCGCTGCGGCAGGCTCGCGGCCAGTGGATAGCCGGCATCCTGATCGGCCTGCTGGTGGCCGCCGGCTGGTACACCACCGGCGCGGTCGGCGGCGAAGCGTTCGAGCCGATCCCGGTGACTTCCCTCACCTTCGTGGCGCCGACCGCCGACAGCGTGCAATACGTCATGCTGTCGACCGGCATGACGCCGAACTTCGGAATCGTGATGGTGGCCGGCGTCATTGCCGGCAGCCTCGCCACTGCGCTGCTGACCGGCCGCTTCGCGCTCGAAGGCTATCGCTCGGCCGCGCACATGCTGCGCTCGATCGCGGGGGCGGCGCTGATGGGCATGGGCGGCGCCTGCGCGCTCGGCTGCTCGATCGGCCAGGGACTGACCGGCATCTCGACGCTGGCCTTCGCCTCGATGATCGCCTTTGCCGGCATCCTGCTCGGCCTCACCGCCGGCCTGCGCGGACCGCTGAAGGCGCCGCCGATCGCCTGATCGCGCCGAGGCCCGCCGGCGCGGTTCCGCGCCCGCCCTTTTCCCGCCATCGGACTCGCCCCATATTGCGGCGATGGCGAAAACTCCCGAGCAGCGGCATCCGGGCCGACATTCCAAGAAGGACCCGGCGAAACCGACGCGCGCCAAGGCAGCGCGCGAGGAGCGCGGCGCGCTCGACCCGTCGCTGGCGGCGATCCTCAATCCCGCCTTGCAGGACGGCACCGCGGGTCCGGGTTCCGGCACCGGCAGCCACCTCCAGCCGCCGCCGGACAATTCGTTCGACCGCCGCCGCGACTTCTCCGCTGCACACACCGCGCGCAAGTCGGCGCCGAAAGGCTTCGGGGAAGCGCCGCAGGCTGGCTTCGCGTCGGCGCCCACCGCCATCAACCGCAAGCTCGCGCAGGTGCTCGGCTATCGCATGCCGGAGGCCGAGGAGGCCGACGCCGCCGAGGAGCGCGAGCTGATGCCGTCGGGCGTCACCGCCACCGCGCGGTCGCTCGAGAAGCTCCTGCGCGAGGGCCGGCCCGAACTCAGCCAGCAGGTCTGGACCCCGCACCGGCCGCCGCGGCCGGAGAAATCCGAGGGCGGCCACCGCCTCGTCATCAAGTCGGCGTTCGAGCCCAAGGGCGACCAGCCGCAGGCCATCCGCGAACTGGTCGAGGGCGTGCGGCGCAACGACCGCACCCAGGTTCTTCTCGGCGTCACCGGTTCCGGCAAGACCTTCACCATGGCCAAGGTGATCGAGCAGACGCAGCGCCCGGCGCTGATCCTGGCGCCGAACAAGACGCTGGCCGCGCAGCTCTACGGCGAGTTCAAGTCGTTCTTTCCCGACAACGCGGTCGAATATTTCGTCTCCTATTACGACTACTACCAGCCGGAAGCCTACGTCCCGCGTACCGACACCTATATCGAGAAGGAATCCTCGATCAACGAACAGATCGACCGCATGCGCCACGCCGCGACGCGCGCGCTGCTCGAGCGCGACGACGTCATCATCGTGGCCTCGGTCTCTTGCATCTACGGCATCGGCTCGGTCGAGACCTATTCGGCGATGACCTTCACGCTGAAGCAGGGCGGCCGCATTGACCAGCGGCAACTGCTCGCCGACCTGGTGGCGCTGCAATACAAGCGTTCCGGCGGCGATTTCTCGCGCGGCACATTCCGCGTGCGCGGCGACACCGTCGACATCTTCCCGGCGCACTACGAGGATCGCGCCTGGCGCGTGCATCTGTTCGGCGACGAGATCGAGAAGATCGAGGAGTTCGATCCGCTGACCGGCCAGCGCACCGACGACCTCGAATTCGTCAAGGTCTACGCCAATTCGCACTATGTGACGCCGCGGCCGACGCTGATCCAGGCGATGCAGGGCATCAAGGCCGAGCTCAAGGCCCGGCTCGCCGAATTGCATGCCGCCGGGCGGCTGCTCGAGGCGCAGCGGCTCGAGCAGCGCACCGTCTACGATCTCGAAATGATGGAAGCGACCGGAAGCTGCGCCGGCATCGAGAACTATTCGCGCTACCTCACCGGCCGCAAGCCCGGCGAGCCGCCGCCGACCCTGTTCGAATATGTCCCCGACAACGCGCTCGTCTTCGTCGACGAGAGCCACGTCACCGTGCCGCAGCTCGGCGGCATGTATCGCGGCGACTTCCGCCGCAAGGCGACGCTCGCCGAATACGGCTTCCGCCTGCCCTCCTGCATGGACAACCGGCCGCTGCGCTTCGAGGAATGGGACGCGATGCGGCCGCAGACCGTTTGCGTCTCGGCGACGCCGGGGCCATGGGACATGGAGGAAGCCGGCGGCGTGTTCGTCGAACAGGTGATCCGCCCGACCGGGCTCATTGATCCTCCGGTGGACGTGCGCCCGGCGCGCACGCAGGTCGACGACGTGATCGGCGAGGTGCGCGCGGTGGCGCGCGCCGGCTACCGCGCGCTGGTCACGGTGCTGACCAAGCGCATGGCCGAAGACCTCACCGAATATCTGCACGAGCAGGGCATCCGCGTGCGCTACATGCATTCCGACATCGACACGCTGGAACGCATCGAGATCATCCGCGACCTGCGGCTCGGCGCCTTCGACTGCCTGGTCGGCATCAACCTGCTGCGCGAGGGCCTCGACATCCCGGAATGCGCGCTGGTCGCGATCCTCGATGCCGACAAGGAAGGCTTCCTGCGCTCGGAGACCTCGCTGATCCAGACCATCGGCCGCGCCGCGCGCAATGTCGACGGCAGGGTGATCCTCTATGCCGATACGGTCACCGGCTCGATGGAGCGCGCGATCGCGGAGACCAACCGCCGCCGCGACAAGCAGATGGAGTACAATCGCGCCAACGGCATCACCCCGGAGAGCGTGAAGAAGAGCATCGGCGACATTCTCTCCAGCGTCTACGAGCGCGATCACGTGCTGATCTCGACCGGTCGCGACGGCACGGCCGGCGATTTCGAGGAGGCCGCCACCATCGGCCACAATTTCGAGGCGGTGCTCGCCGACCTCGAAACCCGCATGCGCGCTGCCGCCGCCGACCTCGACTTCGAGGAAGCGGCGCGGCTGCGCGACGAGATCAAGCGGCTGCGCCAGACCGAAATGGCGGTGCTCGACGATCCGACCGCGCGCGGCGTGGTGCAAGCACAGAACCCGAAGCTGACGTCCAAAGGCGGCCCGTCGGCGCGGGCCGCGCTGCGCAAGATCGAGGCGCGCAATGCGGCGCGGGATATCGCGTCGCCTGATCCGCGCGCCCGGCCGCACAAGCCCGAGCTCGACGAGATGGGCATCGCGCAATATCACGAGGTCCGGCCGTACCGCCCCGACGCGCCAAAAGGGCGAAGCCTGTCTTCGAGAGAAGGCCCGCGCAAACCTACGCTCGACGAGATGGGCCCCGGCGTGGAATCGATCCCGGCCAAGAAGTCACCCGCCGACGGCCCGCGCTCGACGCTCGGCCGTCCCGGCATGCGCGGCGGGTTCAAGCCGCGCCGCCGCCGCTGATGGTGCGGCCAAATTCCTGGCAACGGCGCTGGCAGCGGACGCCCGCGCCGCCCGCCGCCAGGCGCCCGCAGCTGCCGTCATGGATCGTGCTGGCGGTGGTCGCGCTCGCGGCCTGGGCCTACAGCCATTGGAACAAGCCGCCCACCGGCCGCATCGACGGCGAAGCCATCGCCGGCGCGGTACGCGTGGTCGACGGCGATTCACTGGAGATCGGCGACGCGCGCATCCGCCTGTTCGGCATCGACGCGCCGGAGCTGCGCCAGCTCTGCCGCTCAGCCGACGGCCACGACGTCACCTGCGGGCTCGCCGCGCGCGATGCGCTCGGCCAATTGATCGGCGGCCGGCCGGTGTCCTGCACGCCGGCGGAAGCGCGCAGCTACGACCGCATCGTCGCGGTGTGCACCGTCGACGGCAATGATTCGCGCCGTGACGGCACCGATCTGTCGGAGGCGATGGTGCGCGCCGGCCACGCCATCGAGCTTCCCGCACACAGCAAAGGCCGCTACGCCGCCGCCGAGCGCGAGGCGCGCGACGCCCGCCGCGGCATCTGGGCCGGACATTTCGAGCGGCCGTCGGAATGGCGCCAGCGCACGGCGCGATAGCGGCATTGCTGCCGCGGCTATTTCTTTTTCTTCGCCACGTTCAGCGCCACCGCTCCGCGAATGAGCGCGGTCAGCGCCTTCTCGTTGATCGTGTCGCCTTCATGAAAATCGATGGCGCGGCGCGTGTTGCCTTCGAGACTGGCGTTGAACAGCCCGGCCGGATCGGCGAGCGCCGCGCCCCTGGCAAAGGTCATCTTCACCGCGGCCTTGTAAGTCTCGCCGGTGCAGATGATGCCGTCGTGCTCCCACACCGGCACGCCGCGCCACTTCCAGGTCTCGACCACGTCGGGATCGGCCTTCCTGATGACTGCGCGGATGCGCCCGAGCAGGTCGCCGCGCCAGTCGCCCAGCTCCCTGATCCGGGCGTCGATCAGCTTGGAGGCGTCGCGGCCGCTGCTGGGTGCCGCTGCGCTTGTCTTGGCCCGGGCCGTCTTGGCCCGGGCCGTCTTCGCCGGGGCTTTCTTCACCGCCTTTGTCATGGATGCCACCTCGCCTGCGGAACCGATCCGCAATCGATCATCCTATTCCGCGGCCACAAGCGCCTGGGAGTTATAGGAATAGGTCTTCCAGGTCGGTCGATATCGCTCATCGGCCTGGTTGCCCCAGGTCGCCCAGCCCTTGCGCGTGCCGCGCGCGAATAGCTCGAGAAACGGCCCCGGACTGCAGGCCTCGATGATATCGTACTGCTCGTCCGGCTTGCGCGAATGCTCGCGCTTGCGCGTGGCGATGAAATTCACCTGGCTGCGGCCCGGCGCCAGCGTCCGCGCATTCTTGCCGCGCACTCCGAACAGCACCAGTTCAGTGACATTCCGGAAATAGAATCCGACGCCGCGCCCGTCCGGCCCGCCGTCCTTGCGGATTTTGTGCCAGACCAGATTGGATTTGTAAGTGAATCCCCACGCTCTCATGACCGCCAGTCCTTCCGGCAGCAAGGCATTGGGGCACCAGAGATAGAGATGAGCCACGGGCGCAGAGATCTGCTGCAC